>Ga0209391_10001471_pt1 | contig 12153 bp, 15 predicted proteins | sample PPLLak3March2015_FD_187246 | JGI IMG/M metagenome (GOLD analysis project Ga0209391, IMG submission 187246) | Freshwater sediment microbial communities from Prairie Pothole Lake near Jamestown, North Dakota, USA - PPLs Lake P7 Core (1) Depth... | ecosystem: Environmental > Aquatic > Freshwater >... | reverse complement strand
GGTGGCGGGCGGTGGGGTCGTCGCTTCGTCGGTCATCCTGTCTTCTCCTGCGTACGGCCCAGGGCCTCGAGCACGCGTTGCGCAGCTTCCTGTTCGGCACGCCGGCGGCTCGAACCGCGGCCCGTCGCTCTTTGCGCGAGGTCGGGGACCTCGCAGCTTGCGACGAACCATTGCTCGTGGGGTTCGCCGCCCACTTCCTCCAGCGCGTAGGCCGGCAGCGCGATTCCACGCGCTTGCAGGACTTCCTGCAGACGCGTCTTGGGATCCTTGAGCACCTCGGCCGACGGCAGCTCACGCAGGCGCGCGCCCAGCAGCCGTTCGATCACGTCGCGGGCGGCTTCGATACCGCCATCGAGATAGACGGCCCCGAGCAAAGCCTCCAGGCTGTCGGCCAGGATCGAATCGCGCCGGAATCCGCCGGACTTGAGTTCCCCGCTGCCGAGACGCAGCTGCTCGCCCAGCTCCAGTTCGGCGCCGAGCGCCGCGAGCGCCTGGCTGCTCACCAGCGCGGCACGGAACCGGCTCAGGTCGCCTTCGGGCGCCTCCGGAAACGCGCGGAACGCGAGCAGCGCCACGGCGAAATTGAGCACCGAGTCCCCGAGGAACTCCAGCCGCTCGTAGTTCGTGCGACTGGCGCTGCGATGGGTCAGCGCCGCCTCGAGCAGCGCGGGATCACGGAAGCGATACCCGAGCCACCGCGCGGACCATTCATCGGCGTGGAGCAAGGCCCGCCGTCACTGGGGAATCGAGACGGTGTGGTCGAACTTCACCAGCAGGTACACGTTCGCGACGAACGGTTCCTCGGCGTCGTAGAACGCGTTGAGGTCGAAGCCATCCGTGGTCTTCGTGATCTCGATCTCTTTCCAGCCGATGCGCTGGATGTCCTCGACGTCCCAGCGGCGCTCGAGCGAGCGGCGGATCAGGTTCTGGTTGGTGTCGATGGCCGCGTGTTCGTCGCGCACCTGGTTGAGCGAGCGCACGACCTTGGAGTACTCGAGGTACACCGGCACCAGCCGGATGCCCGCATAGAGCGCTGAGCCCAGAATCAGGATGATGATGACGATGCCGAGAAACGTCATGCCGCGTTGGCGCTGTTTCATCGCAAACCTCCCTTGTGTACTCAACGGATCGCCTGGCCGATGCGCTCCCAGAGCGGCGCGTTCGGCAGGTTCCAGTTCAACCAGATGCGGACGGCCCTGCCCACCACGTTGTCCGTCGGCACGTAGCCGACTTCCGGGAAACGGCTGTCGCGGCTGTTGTCGCGATTGTCGCCCATGAAAAAGAAATGCCCGGCGGGCACCACGTCGTCGAAGTCGTACGACGGGCGCTCGTCGATGTAGAGCGTGCGGTGCTGGCGGTCGCCGAGCGTCTCGAGGCCGATCTGTGCGCGCGGCGTGCTGCCGTAGGCTTCGAAGTAACCGTCGAGCTGCACGTCCTGCAGCACGTCGTTGATGTACACGCGCTTCCCGCGCACGACGACGTGGTCGCCGGGCAGGCCGACCAGGCGCTTGATGTAATTGGTCGCCGGATCGGAAGGCAGGCGGAACACCACGACGTCCCCGCGCTGCGGTTCGCCCAGCGGCACGATTTCGGTGTTGAGGACGGGCAGACGCAGGCCATAGGTGAACTTGTTGACGAAGATGAAGTCGCCGTCGAGCAGCGTGGGCATCATCGAGTCGGACGGGATCCGGAACGGCTCGTACAGGAACGACCGGATCACCAGCACCAGCAGGATGATCGGGAAGAACGAACGGGCGTACTCGACCACGACCGGCTCGGGTGCGCCGCCCGCCGCACTGCCGCTGCCGGCCAGCCGGCGCGGCCGGAAGAAGCGCGCGTCCACGAGCCAGACGAGGCCCGTGATCAACGCAGCGAGAACCAGGAAAAAGGAAAAGTCGAAGACCAAGCGGCACCTCTCGGAACGGGGCGGAGTATTGGTTAATTATCCCGCCAAATCAATGCTTTGCGTCACATTGCGCGGGCCGGAGTGAAAATCACTCCTTGCGGCCCACCTGCAGCACGGCCAGGAAGGCCTCTTGCGGGATCTCCACCTGCCCGATGTTCTTCATGCGCTTCTTGCCTTCTTTCTGCTTCTCGAGCAGCTTGCGCTTGCGCGAGAGGTCGCCGCCGTAGCACTTCGCCAGCACGTTCTTGCGCAGCGCCTTGACGGTGGAACGGGCAATGACGTGCGCGCCGATCGCCGCCTGGATCGCGACCTCGAACATCTGGCGCGGGATCAGCTCCTGCATCTTGTCGACCAGCTCGCGGCCCCGCTGATAGGCCGTGTCGCGGTGGCTGATGATGGACAGCGCGTCGACCTTGTCCTCGTTGATGAGGATGTCGAGGCGCACGAGAGGAGCGGCCTGGAAGCGGTCGAACTCGTAATCGAACGATGCATAGCCGCGACTGCAGCTCTTCAGCCGGTCGAAGAAATCGAGCACCACCTCGGCGAGCGGCATCTCCCATTGCATCGACACCTGGTTGCCGAGATACAGCAGCTTCTTCTGCACGCCGCGCTTCTCGAGGCACAGCTTCATGACCGGGCCGACGTAGTCCGGGGGCAGCAGGATGTTGGCGACGATGATGGGCTCGCGCAATTCCTTGATGCGGTCGACGGGCGGCAGCTTGGCCGGGTTGTCGACGTTGACGACTTCGCCATCGTTCGTCAGCACCTCGTAGACCACCGTGGGCGCGCTGGTGACGAGCGACAGCTCGTACTCGCGCTCGAGGCGCTCCTGCACGATGTCCATGTGCAGCAGGCCGAGAAAACCGCAGCGGAAGCCGAACCCGAGCGCGGTCGACACCTCGGGCTCGTAGTGCAGCGCGGAGTCGTTGAGCTTGAGTTTCTGCAACGCGTCGCGGAAAGCCTCGTAGTCGTCGCTGCTCACCGGGAACAGGCCCGCGAACACGCGCGGCTTGATCGCCTTGAAACCCGGCAGCGGCTGGCTGCACGGACGGTTGTCGAGCGTGATCGTGTCGCCGACGGGCGCGCCGTCGATTTCCTTGATGCCCGCGATGATGAAACCGACTTCGCCGGTGTAGAGCGCATCGGCCACCAGCGACTTCGGCGTGAAGCGGCCGAGCTTGTCCGCCTGGTGCGCGCGGCCCGTGGTCCACACGCGGATCTTCTGGCCGGTGCGGAGCGAGCCGTTCACGACCCGCACCAGCGAGACGACGCCGACGTAGCTGTCGTACCAGGAGTCGATGATCAGGGCCTGCAGCGGCGCGTCCGGGTCGCCCTTCGGGCACGGCACACGCCGCACGAGTTCTTCGAGCAGTTCGTCGACGTTCTCGCCGGTCTTGGCGCTGACGCGCACGGCATCCTCGGCCTCGATGCCGATGATCTCCTCGATCTCCTTGATGACCTTGGCCGGGTCGGCCGAAGGCAGGTCGATCTTGTTCAGCACGGGGACGACTTCGAGGCCCTGCTCGAGCGCCGTGTAGCAGTTGGCAACGCTCTGCGCCTCGACACCCTGGGCGGCGTCGACGACGAGCAGCGCGCCCTCGCAGGCGGCAAGCGAGCGCGAGACTTCGTACGAGAAATCGACGTGCCCGGGCGTGTCGATCATGTTCAGCTGGTACGTCTCGCCGTCGCGCGCCTTGTAGCGCAGCGAGACGCTCTGCGCCTTGATCGTGATGCCACGCTCACGCTCGAGGTCCATCGAGTCGAGCACCTGTGCCTGCATCTCGCGATCCTGCAGGCCGCCGCACACCTGGATGAAGCGGTCGGCGAGCGTCGACTTGCCGTGGTCGATGTGCGCGATGATCGAAAAATTGCGAATCAGTTTCATCAGTGCCCAGGTCGTGCGACAGGTCGTCCAAGGCGGCCCGGGGGTCGGGCTCGCCCAAACCGGCGATTATAGCCGCAGGGCCGCGGCAATCTCGGCACGATCGTAGCGGCCTTCGCAGGCCACCTGCCCGCCCACCCGCAGCACCGGAACGCGCAGGCCGAATTCAGTCGCCAGCGCCACGTCCGCATCGACGTCGCGAATCGCGAGCCGGGCCAGCAGCGCCGGCTGGTCGAGCGAGAATTCGAGCAGGAAATCGTCGCAAAGGTGGCATCCCTCGCGGACCAGCAACTCCAGGGCCGCCCCGCTCATGGGGCACTGGCGGCGATCCGGGTCACGACTCCCGCGACGCGGGTCATCGTCAGCGGACGGGGCCGGCTGGAGGGGTTGCGGGAGCCGGAGCCGGTCCCGGCGAGGCTGTGTCCGGCACGGGCGCCACGGAGTTGGCAATTTCGCGCACTGTGGCTGCCGGTACTTCGCCGATCGCGGTGACCACGTGACCCTTCACGCTGGTGGAGTACGCGTTGGCCGAGCCCATGCTGGACGACTCGGGCGGCCGCGGACCCGACGGGGCGCCAGGCTCGATGAAGACCGAGATGGCGGCGATGCCGTCGGAAAAAATCAGGTGCTGGGCCGGCATGGGGGAGCCGGGAATCGACTGCAGACGGCTGGCCACGAGCTTGAACCCGGGGGGCACGCGCAGGGGCCGCCAACCGCCTTTGGTGGGCAGTTGCGGCATCGCAGCCAGCTTGCGACCCGTGCGCACCCACTGGAACCCAGTGGCATCGACCGACGGCTCGATGTCGCTCGCGGGTATCTCGTCCTTGATGTGGAGTTGCGTGAACCGGATGTGCTCGATCGGGTTGCCTGCGCCATCCGCGACGATGGACTGCAGCGGCATCGCCGTTTCCTCGTCGAGCCAGAGCCGGTAGCCGTAACGGTAAATGTCGCGGGGACGGACGTCGATCACCCGCACATCGCGCCCGAGCAGGCGGCCGCCCTTGCTCACGGAGAGGTCGTAGAAGCGGTCGAGCTTCGGCCCGGGGGTGGGCAACGCCTTGAGCAGCGAGCCTTCGTCGCCCCGCGGCTCGACCAGCACCACGCGCCTGTCCGGCAGGTAAGCGTGCACTTCATCGCGGGTACGCACGATTTCGCGGCCGCTGCCATCGAGCGACACCAGCCGTTCGAACGCCCGGCCATTCTCGACCCGGTGGACGATGCGCATCGTCTCGACCTGCCGACCGGTGGTGTGCGTGAACAGCCCGTCGTAATTGAGGGTGGCCAGCGATTTCGACATGCGCTCGAGCCAGGCCCGCGCATCCTGGCCCGCATCTTCCGCATGCGCGGAAAACGCCACCAGGCAGGCGGCGACACAGAGGGCGGCTCGCCTCATGTCAGGGCGCCTCTCCTATCTCGAAAGAGACGCGGCTAATACCCGGATCGGCGGCGAGCAGGCTCGACAGCACGTTGCGGCGAACCATCGGCGTGGAATACTGGCTGTGGGCGACCATGTAGCTCGCCAACCGCTGGCTTTGTGCCTGCGTTGGGCTCGAACCCATGCCAACGACGTTGGCCGCCTGCAAGGGCGCGACCTCGGTCAGGGGCGTCGTCGCGTCCGGTCGCAAAACCAGTACCGCAGCCGCCGCGGCGCTCGCCGCGAGTGCAGTCCGGATCATCGGCCGCCGCCAGAACGCCACCTGGGCCGCTGCGGCCTGGCCAGCGACGCCGGCCGCCGGGGCGGCCCGGGAAGGGCGCTGTACGTCATGGCTCGCCGCGGCCGACACAGCAGTTGCCTCGGTGGCGTCGATTTCCGCGCTGACCCGGGCTGCAAATCCGGTCGTGGCGATGCGCCCGCCCGGTGCCCGCAGGGTTTCGCCGATCAGGGCATAGCTGCCGAAGGCGCGGCGGAGTGCCGCGTCCTTTTCGAGGCGTCGCACGAGCAGGCCCATCTCGTCCTTGGGCAGTTCACCGTCGAGCAGGGCCGAAAGCTGTTCGCGAATCTGGTCGGTCATATCGTTCTCGGCACTCGGTGCGATCGTATGGGCAAGCGGTCGGTCAGTCGAGCAGGGGTTTCAGGGCGCGGTCGATGGCTTCACGAGCCCGGAAGATACGCGACCGGACCGTGCCCACCGGGCAATCCATGGCGTCGGCGATCTCTTCGTAGCTCAAACCTTCGACCTCGCGCAAGACGATGGCGGTACGCAGGTCTTCGGGCAGCTGCTCGATCGCCTGGTTGACGGTGACGCGGATCTCCTCGGAGAGTGCCGCCGCTTCCGGCGTGTCGTCGTGCTTGAGCCGCGCCGCCACGTTGTTCTGCTCGCTCTCCGAGAGATCGGCTTCGTAATCGAGCGGCCGGCGCTGGCGGGATGCTATCGAATTGCGGGCCGTATTGACCGCGATGCGATAGAGCCAGGTATAGAACGCGCTGTCGCCGCGGAACGAGCCCAGGGCCCGGTATGCCTTCACGAAGGCTTCCTGTGCCACGTCTTCGGCTTCCGTCGGATCGCGCAGCAGCCGCGCCACCAGTTTTACGACCTTGTGTTGATACTTGAGCACCAGCAGGTCGAACGCTCCGCGTTCGTTGCGCTGGGCCCGCCGCACGAGTTCGAGATCGCTTTGCTCGGTGCCCGCAGGCAGTCCGGCATCGTCGTCCCCGTGTTCTCGCGACTTCATAGACTCGTCCGGCGGGGGAAAGTTCGGCATGGCTGGCATGGGTAGGCTAACGCAACGGCGGACCCGTCACGTACTAGCCACTCGCCAACAACGCGGTAGGACGACGCTCCAGTGCCGCAGGACCTGTTCTGGCGCGTCGAACGGCAAAAGCCAGTATCTGTAGCGCCCGGCCAACACGGGGGAAGCCGCATGCAGGTCGAGGAAAACCGAGGGTCCGAGCAGGCGCGTGCCACGCCCGACGAGGACACGACAGGCCGGCTTACCCGGCGCACTGAGCCACAAGGTGCCGTCCCCCAGGAAGTCCAGGCGGTGCGCGGGTGAGCCGCTGGCACGGCGCCATGCCACCAGCCTGCGCGCGGACTCGAGCACCCCCGCCAGCACCAACGCAGCCACGAGCCACGCGCCCGCGCCCGCGCGGGCGCAGGCCCCGGCGGCGAACAGGGCCGCCAGCAGCACCAGCAGGCCGGCAATGCGGTCTGCCGCGGCGACTGCCGGCAGTTCAAGGCTCGAGACGGCGAATGCAGGCGATGACCGCACTCTGCAGTTCCTCGGTGGGAGTGGTCCGGCCGACAAGATACCCGAACAGGTCGGGGTCCTGCAGTTCGACCAATTGCACGAACGCGTCGCGTTCGGCAGGTGACGCAATGGGCCAGACGCGATCGAGGTAGCGCGTGAGCATGACGTCGAGCTCGCGCATGCCGCGCCGGCAGCGCCAGCGCAGGCGCGCCATATTGGCTTCGGGCGTAAGCGCTTCAGTCATGCCTCACCCTTACGCTTGCTGCGCAGACCCTCTCCCGCGCTGCGCAGACCCTCACCCGCGCTGCGCGCACCCTCTCCCGCAAGCGGGAGAGGGAGGACGGCGGCATCAGTGCTGCCGCTCGACGATCATCTTCTTGATCTCGGCGATGGCCCGGGAAGGATTCAGGTCCTTCGGGCATGCCTGCGCGCAGTTCATGATCGTGTGGCAGCGGTAGAGACGGAACGGGTCTTCGAGTTCGTCGAGGCGCTCGCCCGTGGCCTCGTCGCGCGTATCGACGATCCAGCGGTACGCAGCCAGCAGCGCCGCCGGGCCGAGGAAGCGATCGCTGTTCCACCAGTACGACGGGCAACTCGTCGAGCAGCAGGCGCACAGGATGCAGGCCGACGGGCCATCGATCTTTTCCTGGTCCTCCTTGGACTGCAGGCGCTCGCGATCGGGCGGCGCCGGCGTGCGGGTCTGCAGCCACGGCTTCACCGAGGCGTACTGGGCGTAGAAATTGGTGAGGTCGGGCACCAGGTCCTTGATGACCGGCATGTGCGGCAGCGGATAGATCTTCGCGTCACCCTTGATCTCGCCGATCGCCTTGGTGCACGCCAGCGTATTGACGCCGTCGATGTTCATCGCGCACGAACCGCAGATGCCTTCGCGACAGGAGCGGCGAAACGTGAGCGTCGAGTCGACCTCGTTCTTGATCTTGATCAGCGCGTCGAGAACCATCGGCCCGCATTTATCGAGATCGACCTGGTACGTGTCGACGCGGGGCTTCTGGTTCGAGCCGGGATCGAAACGGTAGATGCGGAACGACTTGACGTTCTGCGCGCCGGCCGGGGCCGGGTGGGTCTGTCCGGGCTGGACCCGGGAATTCTCGGGAAGTCTGAATTGGGGCATGGCTTTGAAAAGGGGTTAGGGGATAGGGGTTAGGGGTTAGTCGGAGCGCAGACGGATCGCGCGCCTCACCCTATTCACTAATCGCTCAATAGGTGCGGGCCTTGGGGGGGATGGCTTCGACGTCGCTCGTGAGCGTGGTCAGGTGCACCGGACGGTAGTCGATGCAGACCTTGCCGGCCGCATCGGCCCACGCCAGCGTGTGCTTGAGCCAGTTCACGTCGTCGCGATCCTGGAAATCCTCGCGCGCGTGGGCGCCGCGGCTTTCCTTGCGGTTCGCCGCCGATGCCATCGTCACCAGCGCCTGCGCCAGCAGGTTGTCGAGTTCGAGCGTCTCGATCAGGTCGGTGTTCCAGATCAGCGAGCGGTCGGACACGCCGACGTCGGCGAAGGATGCGAAGACCGCGTCGAGTTTCTGCACGCCCTCGTCCAGCGATTCGCCGGTGCGGAACACGGCCGCGTGGTTCTGCATGACACGCTGCATGTCGAGACGAATCTCCGACGTGCGTCGCGCGCCCTTCGCGTTGCGCAGCCGGTCGAGACGACTGATGGCGAGATCGCCCGCGTCCTTCGGCAACGGCTTGTGCGAGGTGTTGGGCTTGACCGTCTTGCCGCAGTGATGCGCTGCCGCGCGGCCGAACACGACGAGGTCGAGCAGGGAATTGGAACCGAGGCGGTTGGCGCCGTGCACCGACACGCAAGCGGCCTCGCCCACGGCCATCAGCCCGGGGACTACAGCGTCGGGTTGGCCATCACGCAGCGTGACGACTTCGCCGTGCACGTTGCAGGGAATTCCACCCATGTTGTAGTGCACGGTCGGCAGCACGGGGATCGGCTCGCGAGTCACGTCGACGCCCGAGAAAATGCGCGCGGTCTCGGCGATGCCTGGCAGGCGCTCGTGGATCACGGCGGCGCCAAGGTGCTCGAGGTGCAGGTGGATGTGGTCCTTCTGCGGGCCCACGCCCCTGCCCTCGCGGATCTCGATCGTCATCGAACGACTCACGACGTCGCGCGAAGCGAGGTCCTTGGCGTTCGGTGCGTAGCGCTCCATGAAGCGGTCGCCGGCCGAATTGGTGAGATAGCCACCCTCGCCGCGCGAGCCTTCGGTGATGAGGCAGCCCGCGCCATAGATGCCGGTCGGATGGAACTGCACGAATTCCATGTCCTGCAGCGGCAGGCCTGCGCGCAGCGCCATGCCGCCGCCGTCGCCGGTGCAGGTGTGCGCCGAAGTGCAGGAAAAATACGCGCGGCCGTAACCGCCCGTCGCGAGGATGACCGTGTGGGCGCGGAAGCGATGCAGCTGGCCCGTGGCCATGTCGAGCGCCACGACGCCGCGGCACGCACCGTTTTCCATGATCAGGTCGACGGCAAAGTATTCGATGAAGAAACGCGCTTCGTGCTTCAGCGACTGCTGGTACAGCGTGTGCAGCATCGCGTGGCCGGTGCGGTCGGCTGCGGCGCAGGTGCGCTGCGCGATGCCCTTGCCGTAGTGCGTGGTCATGCCGCCGAAGGGACGCTGGTAGATCTTGCCGTCTTCGGTGCGTGAAAACGGCAGGCCGTAGTGCTCGAGTTCGAGGATCGCCGCCGGGGCTTCCTTGCACATGAACTCGATGGCGTCCTGGTCGCCGAGCCAGTCGGAGCCCTTGATGGTGTCGTAGAAATGGAAGCGCCAGTCGTCCTCGCCCATGTTGCCCAGCGCGGCGCTGATGCCGCCTTGCGCGGCGACGGTGTGGCTGCGCGTCGGGAACACCTTGCTGATGCACGCCGTGTTGAGGCCCTGCTCGGCCAGCCCGAACGTGGCGCGCAGGCCGGCGCCGCCGGCGCCCACCACGACGACGTCGTACGTGTGATCAGTGAAAGCGTAATCCGCAGTGGTCATGCCTGGACTCCGAACGCGATACGCAGCACGCCGAACACGCCAACCAGGGCGGCCACGACGAGCGCGAACTTGAGCGCGACCAGCACGACGAGACGCGTGCCCTTGTCGCTGATGTAATCCTCGAACACGACCTGGAGGCCGAGCAGCGCGTGATACGCCGAGACTGCGAGCAGCAGCACGGCCATCACCGCCGAAAACGGCGACCGCAACCAGTCGAGCACTGCGGCGTATGGCGCACCCGCGCCGAGCAGCGCGAGCGAAGCGATGAACCAGAGCCCAAGAATGACGAGCGCGACGGCCGTGACGCGCTGTGCATACCAGTGACCGGAACCGCCCTTGGCCGAGCCGAGTCCGAGTACGCGTCCGAGCGGGCTGCGCAGGCTCATGCGGCACCGCCGAGCGACAGGCCGAGCACGAGCCACAGCACGACCGTGAGCGCCACTGCGCCGATGGCAGCAGCCCAGCCCGTTTTACGGGCGATGGGGAGGTCGAAGCCGTAGCCGGCATCCCAGAACAGGTGCCGGATGCCATTCAGAAAGTGGTAGCAGAATGAAAACAATCCGGCGAACAGCACCAACTGCACGAGCGGCGAACCGATCGTCGCGATGGCGCTGGCGTAGCGCTCAGGACCGGCGCCCGCGGCGGCGAACCAGTAGACGAGCACGAAAAAGCAGAGGCTCAGCAGGATGCCCGTGACCCGGTGCAGGATGGACAGCGTGTTGGTGTACTGCCAACGATACTGCATGAACGGGGACAGCGGCCGCTCGGGCTGCGCCATGAGGCTACCTCTCTCGGGTTCCGTGACGACGTCTAGAAATCGATGCAGCGCCCCGCCTTCTCCCAGTCGCCGAACCGCGTGGGTTCAGGACCGTCCCGGCCGCCGATCTCGCGCGGCAGCCCGGCGGGACCACCCGCGGGCGTCGCGGGCTGCAACGGCGATCCGGTCACCGCGGCCGTATTCGCAGACCCCGGGCCGGCTATCTGGCCTGCTTCCTGGGCCGGCACCTGGGCCGGCACTGGAGGCAGCCCATCGGCAGCCCCTGCAACAGCTGCCGCGCCGCGCTCGGACGACGCGACTGGAGTTGCGATTTGTTCGTACTGCGAAGGCTGCATGTCAGCCAGTGATGGTGCCAGAACGCGCCTATTTTCTCCACCGGACGCTTGGTCTATGGTCGAATGACCGAATACCACTCGTTGCCCGCAAGAAATCATGATCGACGATTCCACCCAAGCCGTTCGCTCCGTGCTGCTGCCGGGATTCGGCGTATTGCGCTTCTCCGGCTCCGACGCGTTGAAATTCCTGCAGGGGCAGTTTACGAACGACTTACGGTTGCTGGCGGATGGCCGCACCCAGGTTGGGGCCTGCTGCACCAACCAGGGACGCGTGATCGCCAACGTCCGCTTTCGCCAGACTGACGAAGCGATCTACGCCCTGCTGCCTGCCGACCTGCTCGGCAAACTGGCCACGCACCTGCGCAAGTTCGTGCTGCGATCAAAGGTGGAACTGCTGCAGGCGGCGGACCTGCAGGTGGGCGCCATCCTGACCGGCGACGCCGCGACTTCTTCCCAGGTCGCGCAGCGCGCGTTCGACCAGGCCGTGATGACGATGTCGCCAGTGCCGCTTGCGGGCACGACTGAGGTGGTCACGTTCCAATATGCGCCAGACCGCGAAGTGGTCGCGGCGCCGCCCGCCGCCTGGCGCTCGATCAGCGGCCTGTCGTTCAGCCGCACCGATCCGCGTGCTGAGGCAGATTGGCTCGCTGCCGACATCGCGGCCGGTCTGCCGCACGTGTTCGCCGCGACGTCCGAACAGTTCACGCCGCAGATGCTCAATGTCGACCTGCTCGACGGCGTCAGCTTTACCAAGGGCTGCTACACCGGCCAGGAAATCGTCGCGCGCACTCACCACCTTGGCCGGGTCAAGCGCCGCACGATGCGTTTTCACGTTGCAGGTGGAGCCGCGCCTGCGCCGCTCACGAAACTGTCGCTCGATGGCGTCAAGGCCGCAGACGTGCTGATGACCGCCGCAACCGCGGATGGCATCGAGATGCTCGCGGTGACGAACATCGATGCAATGGGCAAGGTGCTGCTGCTCGAGGACGGCCGCAGCGCGGAGCCGCGGGCGTTGCCGTACGAGGTGGGATAGGAAGGGCAGGAAGGGGCGGAAG
>Ga0209391_10001470_pt1 | contig 12153 bp, 18 predicted proteins | sample PPLLak3March2015_FD_187246 | JGI IMG/M metagenome (GOLD analysis project Ga0209391, IMG submission 187246) | Freshwater sediment microbial communities from Prairie Pothole Lake near Jamestown, North Dakota, USA - PPLs Lake P7 Core (1) Depth... | ecosystem: Environmental > Aquatic > Freshwater >... | reverse complement strand
CTTAAAAAATTTTCTGAGAAAATAACGATTTTAAAATGACACTCCCAAATCAATTAACGATTCTCAGAATAATTCTTACACCAATATTTCTATATCTTTTTTTATCAAAAGATCCATTATTAATTCAAATCTCAATTGGAGTTTTTTTAGTTGCCGCATTAACCGATTGGTATGATGGATGGCTTGCGAGAAAATTTAATTATATAACAGACTGGGGTAAATTCTGGGATCCGCTTGCAGATAAAATTTTAACATCAACGGCTTTTCTTGGTTTTGTTCTTGTTGGATTGCTCGAATTGTGGATGGTAGTGCTTATAGTACTTCGTGATTTGATTATTACTCTTTTAAGAATTTATGCTGAAAGCAGAGGATATAATTTTGTTACAAGCTATTATGCTAAGTGGAAAACTGTTTTGCAAATGGTGTTTTTGTACTACTTGCTTTTACTATATGGCGGACTTAATACAATTGAAATCTATCTTGGGAATGAACAACTATTTAATCAGCTATCAAATAAAAATTTAATTTATATTATAATGCTGGTAATTACAGTTATTACAGTACATTCTGGTGCAAAATATCTTTTAATGAATAAAGATTTAATAAAAAAATTGTTTAATGAAACAAATAAATTGGTTTGAAAAATTAATTGGTTCAGGTTTTTACACTGGTTACATTCCAATTGCATCGGGAACCTTTGGCAGCTTAATTGCAATTGCCATATATCTTATACCTGGTTTTGAAAAATTAGAAATTATTATTCCAGCAATTGTACTTTTTTTTGGATACGGATTATTTGTTTCATTTAAGTTTGAAAAAGTATACGGTAATGACCCTTCCCAATGTACTGTCGATGAAGTGGTTGGAACCTGGATTGCCCTGATTGCATTACCCAAAACCTTGCTAATTGTTTTAACATCATTTTTAATTTGGCGTGCACTTGATATTATCAAACCATTTCCTGCAAGAACTTCTGAAAATTTACCAGGTGGTTTTGGTATTATGATTGATGATGTTATCTCTGGTTTTTATTCTCTCATTATTGTTCATTTAATTGTTTATACATTTGGAGTTTATTAGAAAAATGAAAGCTTATTTAATTTCTATTGGGGATGAATTATTAATCGGGCAAACGATTAATACCAACGTCGCATTCATTGGCAATCTTATATCTGATAATAATATTTTAATTGTTAAGACCTCAGCTATTGGAGACAACACTAAAGTAATTTTAGATGAACTGGAATTTGCCTCTGAAAGGGCTGATTTAATTATTTGCACAGGCGGACTGGGACCGACGCATGATGATGTTACAAGAAATACTTTTGTTGAATACTTTAAAACAAAATTAGTACGAAGTGATGAAGTGCTTGAAGATATAAAAAGCATGCTAAAACGTCGGGGAAGAGAAATGAAAAAAACTTACGAGGATCAGGCGATGGTTCCGAAAGTTGCCGATGTAATACGAAATGAAAATGGAACTGCACCCGGCTATTGGATAGAAAACAATAATAAAATATATGTTGTGATGCCCGGTGTCCCATATGAAATGAAATCTATGATGACTAATTATGTCATTCCAAAGTTGATTGAAAGAATGGGAAACCCAGAGGAGTTTATAAAAAAAGTTACACTTCAGACCACGGGTTTGCCAGAATCGGTTGTTGCTGAAAGATTAGGTGATATTCATGAACTACTGTATGGTGCGCAATTAGCTTTTCTGCCAAATCAATATGGAGTAAGATTAAGAGTGACAGTTAAATCTAAAATTGAAGAAGAAGCAAATAATCATCTTTTAGAAATTGAACAGAAGATCAGAAGTTTAGTTGGAAGATATATTTATGGTCGTGATGATGAAAATTTGGAAGATGTTGTCGGCAGACTTTTAAGGGAAAGAGAATTAAGGATAGCAGTGGCAGAATCCTGCACAGGCGGCGGTTTATCCGATCGCATAACCAACATAAATGGAAGCAGTAAATACTTTGAACGTGGAATTGTTACATACAGCAACGCTGCTAAAGTAGAACTGCTTAAAGTTGATGAGGATGTTATGTTGGAAAAGGGCGCTGTCTCAGCAGAAGTTGCTATGCAAATGGCAGAAGGAATAAAATCAATTAGCGGGGTAGATATTGGTGTTTCATTAACGGGGATTATGGGTCCAGCCGGCGGCGTTACAGACAAACCCATTGGAACAGTATATATCGGATATTGCGATGATAAAGTTTGTACGGCTAAAAGATTTCAATTTGGTGAAGATCGAATCCTTAACAAAAACAGATCAACGCAAGCTGCATTAGAGATGGTTAGAAGAAGTTTATTGGGAATCGCATTTGATGAATAGACTTTTTATCTCGCTTAATTTACCCGATAGTGTGATTAAACAAATTATTGGTTTGCGAGATGAAATTTGCTTAGAGAAAAATATAAATTGGGAACCGATTGAAAAACTTCATCTCACAATTAAATTTATTGGTGATGTTTCTGATAAGATGGTGAATTTAATCTCAAATGAATTACTTTTTATTAATAATTATCAATCGATAAATAGTTCATTTAATAAGTTCGGATTTTTTTATCGTGATGCTAAACCAATCATTCTTTGGGCTGGATTAATTGTTGAAGAAACATTATTTGATTTAATTACTGAAGTGAATACAAGATTGGAAAAATTATCAGTTCCAATCGAACAGAGGAAATTTAATCCTCATATAACTTTACTGAGAATAAAAAATGATCCCGGAATTAGCTTTGTTAACAACTTCAAAAATTTTACCTTTGAACCAATACTTTTTACTACTAATTCAATTACACTGTATAAAAGCATTCTGCATTCCGAGGGATCTAAATATTTTGAAATCAAAAATTATAAACTTAAAAAATTGGAGAAATGATGGCTTCTGATAGAGAACAAAAACTAAAAATTATTGATGACGCAATTGCCGGAATTGAAAAAACATACGGTAAGGGTGCGATAATGAAACTTGGAGATGGAATTGTAAATGACATCGAAGCGATTCCAACCGGCGCTTTGTCATTAGACATTGCACTAGGCATAGGCGGAATTCCACGCGGAAGAATAATTGAAGTTTATGGTCCAGAATCCAGCGGTAAAACAACTTTGTGCTTACACATAATTGCTGAAGCACAAAAACTTGGCGGGCTTGCAGCATTTATTGATGCTGAACATGCGCTTGATGTAAATTATGCAAAACGCCTTGGTGTTGATACGCCAAATCTTCTTATTTCACAACCAGATTTTGGTGAACAGGCTTTGGAAATTGTTGACACGCTAGTACGCAGCAATGCATTAGATATTATCGTTATAGATTCTGTTGCTGCACTTGTTCCGCGATCTGAAATTGAAGGTGAAATGGGTGATGCTACAATGGCTGTTCAGGCAAGATTGATGTCTCAGGCATTAAGAAAATTAACCGGTGCAATCTCAAAATCAAAAACATCTGTTGTGTTTATCAATCAGCTTAGAAGTAAAATTGGTGTGATGTTTGGAAATCCGGAAACAACAACCGGTGGAAATGCACTAAAGTTTTATGCATCGGTTAGAATTGATATTAGAAGAATTGCGGCTATTAAAGATGGTGAAGAAGTAATTGGTAACAGAACAAAAGTAAAGATTGTTAAGAGTAAAGTTGCTCCGCCATTTAAACAAACTGAATTTGATATTTTGTACAACGAAGGTATCAGTAAAACCGGTGATGTAATTGATATGGCAACAGAACTTGGTATTATTAAAAAAGGCGGTGCCTGGTTTACTTATGGTGAAGATAGAATTCAGGGCAGAGAACAGTTCAGACAGAAACTTATTGAATTCCCTGATATGTATAAGAAAATTGAAATCGAAATAAAAACAAAACTATGTTTACCAGGATTTAAATCTGATGCAGCATTAGAAGATAAAATGGAAGAAAAACCAAAAGGGAAGAAGAAATAGAAATAAATTCAGATAAGTTTAAATGAAAATAGATAGAGTATCCAGAAAAGACGAAAAGAATGTTTCGGTTTATTTTGATAATGGTGAACGTTTAATTCTATCTGAAGATACTTTTTATGGCAGCGGTCTTAGGAAAGATGATGAAATTTCTGAAGACCGCTTTTCTTTTTTTATCGAACAAAATCTTCTCTATCATATTAAACAAAGAGCATTATCATTTCTTGCCAGAAGATTCCATTCAGAAAGAGAATTACTTATCAAGTTAAAACAAAAATCGTATGAAGAGAAATTAATTAAAATTGTACTAAACGAGTTGAAGGAAAAATCTTTTATCGATGATCAAGTTTTTACGAACCATTTTATAGAAGAAAAACTGAAAAAAAAACGTTGGGGAAAAAACAAGATTCGTGCGGCCCTATTTAGCAAAGGGGTTTCATCATCAATTATTGATGACATTCTGCAGTCTTTTGATTCTGAAGATGACCAGGATGAAGCTGCACTTGTTTTAGCAAAGAAGAAATTTGAAAATCTGAAACTCCGTGAAACTGATTCTAAAAAACTTAAACAAAAAATAATTTCATTTTTATTAAGCAGGGGATTTGACTATGAAGTAAGTGCAGGAGCGGTAAATAAAATTACTGGGCAGGATTATGATTAGCAGGTTTAACTTTTACTTCTAGTTTGTGAACAAAATTCTTTATATCACTATTTTCAATATTTTCTAAAGCATCTTTGACAGTAAACCATTTTCTCTTACGAAGATTTTTTTCAGGATAATCTTTCAATTCTTTAGTTACTTCCATAGAAAATATTTTTACGTGTGATGATCGGTTTTGTTTTTTCAGTTCAAAAGAACCAAGCTCAACAGTCTCATTTTCACCTATTACACCGGCTTCCTCGTAGGCTTCTTTTTTTGCTGATTCAAAAGCGGATAGATTAAATTCAATAAAGCCTTTTGGGAAGATCCATTTTTGTTTCTTAAGTGATGTGATTAATAAAAGCTCAATACTCCCATTTGAAATTCTATATGGAATAACACAGGATTGAATAAACTCGAACTCAGATTTATTTATTTCTTCCAATTTGCCTTTTAAGTATTGAATAAAAAAATGATTAAAATTTAAAATTAATTTCTAACGCAATATAGAATTTAGTTGATCTATATGAAAACTATGATTTCAATTTAGATTCAAAGTTTGTATCAAATAGCTCAGTAATTCTTATTGAATAATTACAAACCAATCTTTAACTTCTACACCAAGAATAACAGGAATCTGTAATGAATATAAACCAAGATAAAGAAAAAATAATCTCTGCCTATGAAAAAGCTTCACAAGATGGTATTGATCCAAGATGCATTCCGCAGAAATTAGAAAACCCTGTCCCAGAACATGATGAAATAATTTATCCAAATTATTCAGAAGAAGAACAAAAAAATTGGAAGTTTCTTTACAACCGTCAGATGGATTTTTTAACCGACCGGGCTTGTGAAGAATATATTGAAGGTGCAGGCAAACTTAATCTTTCTGAGGATAGAATTCCTTATCTCAAAGATTTAAGTCATATTTTTTATAATTCAACAGGTTGGAAATTAGCACGAGTTCCCGGATTAATTCATGAACAAAATTTTTTCGAGTTACTCCGCAGAAAGGTTTTTCCTTCAACGGATTACATTCGCCGAACAGAAGAACTAGATTACACTCCGGCGCCAGATTTATTTCATGATATTTTTGGACATATGCCATTATTAACCAATAAAAATTTTGCTTCTTTTTACCAAATGTTTGGTGAAGCTGCTTTGAAAGCAGAGGGCATGAATAGAAAATATTTAGAAACCTTCCATTGGTTCACAGTTGAGTTTGGATTAATTAGAAAGCCTGAAGGGATGAGAATATATGGAGCTGGAATTGTATCATCACACGGCGAAGTTCAGAGTGCATTATCAAGCAACGTTGAAGTAAAGGAGTTTATTCCTGAGAACATAATTGAACAAGACTATGACGTTTGGCATTTACAGCCAATTTTATTTGCAATCGAATCATTTGAGCAACTTGAGCTAGGATTCAAGGAATGGACGAAAAAAGCCGAATTAATTTAATATAAATTGAACTTTAAATATTTAAGGTTGTTAATTAAATCTAGTCAGTTTACTATTTCTTGAAAGTGCATACCCTTTTGGCTAACTTAAAATAGAAAAAATATAAACTTTCCGATAATTATAAATAAATCAAATAGGAGAATACTATGGCACTTAAAATTGGAGACAAAGCACCGGATTTTACATTATTTAATCAAGATGGTGAACCGGTTACATTAAGCTCGTTTAAAGGAAAAAATGTTGTTGTTCTATTTTTTCCTGCAGCAAATACAGGTGCTTGCACTACAGAGTTGTGTACTTTTAGAGATGAGCTTAAGGAATATGAAAATTTAAATGCTCAGGTGTTGGGAATTAGTGTGGATACTCATTTCGCTTTAAAAATGTTTCAAGAAAAAAATAATTATAATTTCCCTTTATTGAGTGATTTTAATAAAAAAGTTATTAAAGATTATGATGTAGTATTGGATGTTTTTGTACCCGGTAAATTTGATTATCTCAACACTGCAAAACGTGCTGCATTTGTTGTTGATGCGAATGAAAATATAAAATATTTTGAAGTGCTTGCAAATCCTGGTAATCAGCCAAACTTTGAAGCAATCAAAAAAGCACTCGCGTAATTAATTGAAATGGAGAATGTTTGATGTTAGAAGTAGGGAAAAAAGCTCCTGATTTTAGTTTATTAAATCAGGATCAGAAAAAAATATCTTTAAAAGATTTTATCGGACAAAAAGTTGTTCTTTACTTCTATCCTAAAGATGATACAAGTGGGTGCACAAAAGAAGCCTGCAGTTTTAGTGATGATTTACCAAAGTTTGCAAAAATTGATGCAGTAATTCTTGGAGTTAGTCCCGATTCAGTAAAATCACATAAAAAATTTTCTGAAAAGTATAAACTTAAATTTGATTTGCTTGCTGATGAAAAAAAAGAAGTTGTTGAAAAGTATGGTGTATGGAAAGAGAAAAGTATGTATGGCAGAAAATATATGGGAGTCGAAAGAACAACTTTTATAATCGATGAAAATGGTAAAATCAAAAAGCTATTTAACAAAGTAAAAGTAGATGGACATAACAAAGAAGTTTTAGAGGCGTTGAAAGATTAAAATGATTTATCTAACAAGAAGAGAAACCTTTGCAGCCGCTCATCGATTGTTCAAAGATGGCTTAACAGATAAGGAAAATTTTGAATTGTTTGGCAAGTGCAGCAATCCAAACTGGCATGGACATAATTACACTTTAGAAGTTGTTGTTGCCGGCGATGTTGATCCCACCACTGGTTTTGTAATTGATTTGAAAAAACTTAAAGACATAATTATTGAGCACGTGATTAGCAAAGTTGATCATAAAAATCTTAATATTGATACAGATTTTATGAAGGGACTAAATCCAACTTCAGAAAATATTGTTATAGCAATATGGAATCAGTTAAAGGATAAAATTCCTGCTGGTAACCTTTACTCAATTAAACTGTACGAAACTGAAAACAATTACTTCGAATATCGCGGAGAATAAATTGGATAAAGATAAAACAAAGAAATTGATTAATGAATTATTAATTGAAATTGGGGAAGATCCAAATCGTGAGGGTTTAATAAGTACTCCAAAACGCGTTGCAGAGGCGTATGAATTTTTAACAAAAGGTTATAATCAGAATATTGAAGAAGTTATTAACGATGCTATCTTTACAGAAAAATACGACGAGATGGTTTTAGTTAAGAATATAGACTTTTACAGCTTGTGCGAGCACCACATGCTTCCGTTTTACGGAAAAGTTCATGTTGCATATATTCCAGACGGAAAGATCGTTGGCTTAAGTAAGATTCCAAGAATTGTTGATGTATTTGCTAGGCGTTTACAAGTACAGGAAAGAATGACTCAGCAAATTGCGGAAACTTTGGACAAATATCTTCAACCAATTGGAGTTGCCGTTGTTTCTGAAGCATATCATATGTGTATGATGATGCGAGGCGTTGAGAAACAAAACTCATCAGCTACTTCCAGTGCTATGCTTGGAGTATTTAAGGATGATGCCCGTACAAGATCAGAATTTCTAAATCTTATCTCAACGAAAAATTTATGAGTAAAGATAAATCTGGTGTTTGGATTACCGGTGCAAGTTCTGGAATTGGCAGAGCCGCAGCAATAGAATTTGCGAAGACGGGTGCAAAGGTTTTTGCTTCCGGCAGAAGAGCAGCAGAACTTGAAAGAATAAACACAGAATTAGATAATGATCAAATTTCTGTTGAAGTTTTTCCTTGCAATGTTGCATCAAGCACAAATGTTGATCAAACAGTTAAAAAGATTTTAGCAAATTCTAAAATTGATTGCTTAATAAATAATGCAGGTATTACCTCATTCAAGTTAGCAGAAGAAAATTCCATTAATGAAATAAATGATATTATTAACACAAATCTATTAGGCTCAATCTACTCTATTAAAGCTGTTCTTCCGCAAATGATCGCAAACAGAAGTGGAACAATAATTAATATTCTTTCTGTGGTTACAAAAAAAACTTTTACTAATAGCAGTGTTTATGCAGCCTCCAAGATGGGATTACTCGGTTATACCAACGCATTAAGGGAAGAAGTAAGAAAACATAATATCAAAGTAATTAATGTTATACCAGGGGCAACAGCAACCACTATGTGGTCTAAAGAAATGCGTAATCAATTTTCTGATCGTATGATGACAAGCGAAGATATTGCAAGAGTATTAGTTTGGGCTTTTCTTCAAAAAGAAAATCTTGTTACAGAGGAACTTGTTTTAAGACCTATTGAAGGTGATTTATAAAAAAAGCCGGGATTAACCGGCTTTAATTTTTATTACCAATTTCTTCTTTCCCGCATTTTATCTTTCATTCTGTGTTTCATATTTCCAAACTGATCTTGTTTATCCAACCATACTTTTCTCTGATTTTCGTCTAATAGTTCATAAACATCCATTTGGTGATTTACTCTTGTTAAAGCCATATCATTTTTTATCGCATTAATTTCTTTTGTAAGAGTTATTATTTCACTTCTAGAAAATTTGTCTGATGATTTTATTTTACGAATTTCTAACTCTTTAAGCTCAAGATTCGATCTAAACTTAATCATAGATTCTTGCTGGGTTAACCTTAAAGCCTCTATCTTTTTTTCTTGATCTTCAGAAAGATTAAGCTGTGCTTTAAGGTTCATTCGGAATTCTTTAGATTTTGGATTATCTCCTCTTTGTGAATATACCTCCTGATTAAGCGAAGTTACCATAAATAGAATTCCTAACAAAAGAATTAACTTTTTCATATTTTATCCCTTTCAGTGAATATTTTTGATTTTGATCTTTGGACAAAGTGGAATTACTTTTGGTTTAAAGGAATAAGAATTAAACCATTGAGAATAGAATTTTGTCTAATTGCTAACTAAGTATAACTGTATGCACGATTTAAATAGTGATTTTAAACTAATAAAAAGCTTTGTTAATGGCGATGAATCCTCTTTTAATCGGCTCGCAGTTAAATACCGGGAAAGAATTTATTGGCATGCGCGGCGTATGACAGGAAATCATGTAGATGCTGATGAGATTGTGCAGGAAGTTTTAATGGTTCTTTACAATAAACTGAAAACTTTCGAATTTAAATCGTCTTTGTACACTTGGATATATACGATTACAAATACACGCAGCATAAATTATTTGAAGAAAAAAAGACTTAGAAATTTTTTTAGTCTGGATGATATTACAAATAAGAAGTTTGAGCAGAAAGATGTGATTGATAATCTTGAATTAAAACAAAAAGTTGAAAAAATTGAAAGTGCATTACAAAAACTTCCTGTTAAACAGAGAGAAGTATTTGTTATGAGAAATTTTGATGAACTGAGTTATGAAGAGATTGCTCACATAACAGGGAAAAGTATCGGTACACTTAAAGCAAATCATTTTCATGCTTTAAATAAAATTAAGGAGATGGTTAAGTATGATAAATAATGAAGAAAAGTTTTTCTCTTATCTAAAAGGGAAAATGAATCCCGTGGAAAGAAAAGAATTTGAAGATGAGTTAAAGAGATCTGAAAATCTGAATCAAGAGTTTTCAGATTATAAAAGATTGAGTAGGCTTATTGATGAAACAAAAAATATTCGATTAAGCAAGGATTATTCTGAATCTATTATTACTGATTTTAGAAGGCGAAAAGGATCAAAAGGTTTAAATAAGAAATCTCCAACAATAAAATATGCCTTTGCATCAATAATTATAATCATTATAGGATACTTTTTAATATCACAAAAAAATATAGAAAATCCACAAGATGTTAATTTATTGTTAACTCAATATTCTGATTCAGAACTTGATTCATATATTAATGATTATGATTATTCTAATACCACAGAAATGAATATTGGTAATGATGCTATTCAGAGAATCGATTCACTCTATTCAGAAAATATTTCTGCAAGTTTGATAGAATCGATAAAGGAAGAAAGTTTGACTGACATAGTCAATTTTAATAGTGTAGCTGATGTGGATGAATATCTTTCTGAAATTGAGGTTGATCTTATTTATGCACAGTTAATTAATAAAGAAATTTTATAAGAGGTATTTATGAACAAATTATTTATGATGCTGTTTACTCTGATTCTTCTAACTTCCATAGTATATCCCCAACAGATGAAAGAAAGAAAAATGAAAAACAGAGAAAAACTAGAGCAGTTAGAAAAAATTAAACTTATAGAGTCTTTAGATATGGATGAAGATACATCCATCAGATTTTTTGCAAGACGAAATGAATCCAAACGTGAAATTCAGGAACTCGAAAAGAAAATTGAAGATATAATATTTGAATTAGAAAAATCGTTTAATACAGAAGACAAGAATCAGAATGAAAAGCAAAAACAGTTAATATCAGAAATGCTCAAAAATCGTGATTCTATTGAACTGAAACGTAATCAATTTATAAACTCACTCGATGATATTTTATCCACAGAGCAAGTAGCAAAACTAATCGTGTTTGAAAAAAGGTTCAGAGACGAAATAAGAAACGTGCTTTTTGACAGAAAGCCAAGATAATCAAATAAAATTAAATTTAAGACCACCCAAAAGTGTTGATTTTCTAAATTCATACCTATAATTTGTCAACTCAAATTTGCGGAAGTGGTGAAATTGGTAGACACGCTATCTTGAGGGGGTAGTGCCTTAATTGGCGTGCGGGTTCAAGTCCCGCCTCCCGCACAATTGATTCTTTAATAACCAATATAGGAAAAACGATATGACAAGAAACAGCTTATTTTTTTCTGTTTTGATTTTCTTAAGCATTTCAATTTTTGGATTTGCTCAGGAAATGAAACCAGAAGCCGGCAAACTCTATAACGAAGGAAATGCACTGTTAAAAGAAGGTAATGTGAATGAAGCAATTAATAAGTATGATGCTGCATTACAGATTGAAAAGGATTATCGGATCTATTATCAAAAGGGTGTTGCTTTAAAAAAAGCTGATAAATTGGCAGATTCAAAAGTTGCATTTGAGGAGTGTTTAAAATTGAATAGTGGTTTTGAAGGAGCTTTAAATGCATTAGGCGGAGTTTATTTTTCAATGGGAAATTATACCGCTGCAATAGAAAATTTTGAAAAAGTTCTTAACTCCGATGCTTCTAACTCAATTAAAACAAAAGTTAAGAAAAACATTTCGCTTGCTTATGCTAAACTTGGTAATGAATCATTATCTGGCGGCGATTCCAACAAAGGAATTGAATACCTTAAAAAATCAGTAGAAAATGATAACTATGACGCAGCTTATTTATCGCTTGCAAAAGTATATTCTGAAACTGGTAAATATGATGAGTCAATAGCTGCGGCACAAAATGCACTTAAATATCGTTCCAAAATTACTAAAGGCGGGCCTTACTATTACATTGGAATATCTTATAAAGGTAAAGGCGATGTAGCTAAAGCCAAAGAAAATTTTAAACTTGCTTCTGCAGATCCAACGTATAAAAAAACTGCTGATTATGAACTTGGATTGATAAAATAAGAATTTGTGATTCTTAGAACCCTCGTTAATGCGAGGGTTTTTTTTTATGGTAAAGGATATAAATTGAAAATAAATGATTTATCTGAACTTGAACTCTTAGCATTGTTAAGT
>Ga0209391_10001466_pt1 | contig 12165 bp, 12 predicted proteins | sample PPLLak3March2015_FD_187246 | JGI IMG/M metagenome (GOLD analysis project Ga0209391, IMG submission 187246) | Freshwater sediment microbial communities from Prairie Pothole Lake near Jamestown, North Dakota, USA - PPLs Lake P7 Core (1) Depth... | ecosystem: Environmental > Aquatic > Freshwater >... | reverse complement strand
CCTGCTGGCCGTGGCGATGGCGGGCTGCTACCCGGGCGCGCCGGAGGGTCCCTGCGTCAAGGACGGCAAGGCGGCGATCGCGGTCGTACTGCTGCGTGACCCAGACCTCGCCGCGTACGACGAACCGTGGCCGCCGCGCTATGGCTTCCACGCGCGGGTCCTGAAGGCGATCCGGGCCAACCAGCCGAAGGCCGTCGTCATCGACATCGTGTTCGAGGACGTGCGCGACGACCCGACCATCGCGGCGCTCGCGGCCGAGCTGGATCGCTATCGCGCGGCCGGGATTCCGGTCTACGGCGCCACCTTCGGCGTCGACCGGCCGTTGCGACCGGAAGTCGGGTCGCGCCTGACGCCGGTGCAGGTGCCGAAGACCATCGACCCGCTCGACCGCGTCACGCGCTTCTACGCCCTTGCCACCGGCCCGCCGCAATCGCAGCCGACCGCCGTGCCCACCGTCTTCAAGGACGTGTGCGGCGGCTGCCCGGGCGACGCCGGTTGTGGTACGGGCCCGGTCCGCGTGTTCTGGTCGGAGCTGCCCGAGCAGAGCTGGAACGAATACTGGCTCGACTGCCGTCGCACGCCGCCATTCCCGCAATGGATCGTGCAGGACCGCGGCACGGACTTCCGCGAGAACTGCCCGTCCACCCCGACCATTCCGGCGGGCCTGCTGCTCGAGCCGACCGAGGAGGCGGACACCGCGATCGAGTCGCTGGTCTCCGGCAGCGTGGTGTTCTACGGCGCGTTCTACCACGGCGCCGCGGACGCAATGAACACGCCGCTGCACAACGACCTGCCCGCGGTGTACTTGCACGCCGCGGCGCTCGACAACCTGATCACGCTCGGGCCCGACGCCGTGCGGCACAAGGAGCGCATGGTGCCGCTGCTGGGGGTGTCGCTGCCGGATTTCCTGATGCTGGCCATCATCGGCGCGGTGCTGGTTTTGCGCCGCAGCAGCCAGCGGCTCGCGCGTGCATGGACGAGACTGATGCAGCGCGTGCGCTCGCGGGTCGTGCGTATAGTGCTGATCGTGTTCGGCAGCCAGATCGGGCTGCTGGTGCTGCTGTGCGGCGCGACGGCGTGGCTCGCCTGTCACGTCGGCGTGTCGGAATGGCTGCTGGGCATCAACTTCCTGTTCGCCATCACGTGGACGGAAGTGCTCGACGTGACCGGCAAGCTCGTCGAGGCGGCGGACGAATTCGAAACCAGGTGAGATTCGTGGCTATCATTGGCTCGATCCAGCCATCGGGGGGTGTCATGAAGAGCAGGCACTGGAAGGTCGGACTCCTGGTTGCAGTGCTGGCGGCAACGGCCCATGCGGACGACGCGCCCGCCACCGTGCAGGTCAAGAAGTGGAAGGTCGATCCGGTCGAGCTGCTGGACCAGCCGGACGGCAAGGTGGTGGCCAGCAAGCCGGCGGCCGACATGCCGCTGCAGGCCGTGCGCGCGGGGCAGGGTTGGCTCAAGGTCACGCTCGACGGCAAGGACTACTTCGTCGAAGCCAGCCAGGCGCGGACCGACCTGAAGCTGGCCGACAAGCCGAAGTGCGAGCAACTCGCAGGCGCCACCGGCCACGCCGCTTCGCGCGGCATCGGCGAGGAAGGTTGCGTGAAATGAAGCTCGGCCCGGCACTGCAGTGTGTCGCGGCGCTCGCCATGTGCGCCTGCCCGCCGGCGTTCGGCGCGAGCAAGCCGGCGGAGGGCAAGGAGATCGAGCGCGTCGGGCAGAAGGCCTTCGCTTTCGGCTCGATGGCGATCGGCCAGGCCAAGGACCTCGACCACGCGCGGGCCGAAGGGCTCGGCCTGGTGCCGGCGACGCCGCTCGACGCCTACTTGAATGGCATGCTCGACCGGCTGCTCGAACAGTCGCCGGTCAGCGGGGTGCCCGCGCGCGTGTATGTGCGCGCGAGCAACGAGTGGTCGGCGGAGAGCACGGCGGACGCCAACATCTACGTGTCGCTCGGCATCCTGTTGCGCCTCGACAGCGAGGACGAGGTGGCTGCGCTGCTGGCGCATGAGGCGGCCCACGTCATCCTCGGCCACGCCAACAGCGATGTAGTGCAGAAACTCCAGCAGCGGGCCATCCAGTTGAGCGCGCTGGCGGTGGACGCGCAGCGCTTGGTGGCGGAGGCCCAGGGCAAGGGTTCGACTGCCGACGCGGAGCGCGTGCGCTCCGACGAGCAATCGCGTGCCCTGCTGCTGAACGCGGCCTTGCTGTCACCGTCGTGGACGCGCGGCCAGGAGCGCAACGCCGATCGTCTCGGCACCGACCTGCTGGTGCGCGCGGGCTACTCGCCCGAGGGCATGGCGTCGCTGCTCGAGAAGCAGCAGAAATTCGAGTCCGAGCGTGCGGCGGACCCGCAGGCCGTATCGCTCGACCAGCAGTTGCTCGGCTACGACGCCGTCGACAAAGGCAAGAAACAAGTGGCAAAGGCAACGGCGCAGCAGGGAGCGGCCGGCGAGCTCATCGGCGCGCTCGCCAACGCGGCGCTGGCCCGCTCGCGGGACGCGCTCGCGAAGCAGCTCGACGAGGGGTCGCGATCGCATCCCCGGACCGGGGAGCGAATCGGCGACATACGGGCGTACACCGCGCAGGAGTACGGTGCCGCCGAACGTCCGTCGCCGCGGATCGAGCCGTGGGAAGCCGTGAAGGAGGCGGACGGTACGGTGGACATGCTCGAGAACTACATCGCGTCGATCGAGGCGAGCTCGGCGCTGTCGTCCGGCAACGTGACGTCAGCGCGTAGCCTCGCCAAGGCGGGCCTGAGCGGACCGACCAGCGCACATGCCTATCCGCGCTATGTGAACGCGGCCGTGCAGACCGCCGCGGGCGAGCCGGCGCAGGCACTCGCGGACTACGAGGCCGCGTTGGCAGGGCCGGAGCCGGCCGGTGCGATCTACAGTGCGGCCAGCGCGCTGTTACTGGCGGCCGGCCAGCGCGAGCGCGCGGTGGACGTGATGGAGGGCGGCTACCGTCGCCTGCAGGAGGCGCCCAGCCTCACGGTACCGATGATCCACGCCTATCGCGTGGCGGGACGGCAGGGTGATGCGGATCGGCTCGCGGCACAATGTTCACTGCGCTGGCCCACCCTGAAACAGGTGTGTGCGGACGAAGCAGCGGGACGTACAGCGGTGCAGCAATAGATGCGCGTGCTATTCGTGTGCATGGGAAATATCTGCCGCTCGCCAACGGCAGAGGGCGTGTTTCGGCGCGTGGTGCAGCAACGCGCACCGCAGCTCGGGCTGGAGATCGACTCCGCCGGCACGCATGACTATCACGTCGGTGACCCGCCGGACGAGCGTGCCATCGCTGCGGCCGCGCGTCGCGGCATCGACCTGCGCAATCTGCGGGCAAGGCAGGTCAACGACGACGATTTCGCGCGCTTCGACCTGATCGTAGCGATGGATCGCTTGAATCGGGCGACGCTGCTGGAGCGCGCACCCGAGGAATATCACGGCCGCGTCCGCCTGTTCATGGAGTTCGCGGGCGACGCGGACATCGAGGACGTGCCCGATCCGTACTACGGCGGGCCGCCGGGATTCGAACGGGTGCTGGACCTGGCCGAGGAAGCCGCAGCCGGCCTGTTGGACGACATACTGGGCCAGGCTCAGCCGCGACGCCGTCGCTGAGGACGGCGCCGCGGCTGAGTGTCAGGGCTCGCTGCGCGGGCCTTCGCGGGTAGCGTCACTCGGCGGTGCTGGCGTCCACTCCTGGCGCGGCTCGTGCGCGGGGGCAGGAGCCGGCGGAGGCGTGGGGGCGGCAGCCGGCGCGGGCGGAGGCGTGAACTGGGCCGGGCGCGACTGCTGCACAGGCACGATGTCACGCGGCGGCGCAGTCATCACCTCGAACGAGCGCGGCGGCTGCGGTGCCGGCGCGGGCCGTTCGAAATCGAACGACTGCGGCTCAGGCGCGCCACCTTCACCGCCCATCTCCGGGCCTTCACCCCCGGCAGCGGTCTCCTGGCCGGGACCTGCTTCGCCCGGTTCACGACGACGACGACGACCGCCGCGGCGCGAACGGCGACCGCCGCGCTCACCCTCGGTCCGTTCGGGACGATCCGAGCGCGGCGCCGGGCCGCCGGCATCGGTCACATTGGCTGCTGCTTCGGCGGACGCTTCCTGCACGACTGACGGCAGCGGAATCACCACGGCCGACGGCAGGCCCTGCAGCGGCGCGCTCGCGGCCTGCTGGTCGGTGCGCGGTTGCTGGTCGCGGCGCTGCGATCCGTCGCGTCGGCCATCGCGCTGGCCACCCTGGCCGTGCTGCTGCCCGTCACGCCGGCCACGTTCGCCACGTTCACCGCGCTCGTCGCGGCGCGGCTGTTGCTGTTGAGGCTGCTGCTGTTGCTGCTCCGGACGTCGCTCGCCGTCCTTGCGCTCGGTACGCGGCTCGTCACGACGCCCGTCGCGACCCTCGCCGCGACCCTTGTCGTCACGTACACCGCGCTCGTCACGACGCCCGTCGCGACGCTGCTCGTCGCGCGCCTGGCGCTGGTCGCGGTCCCGGCCACCACGCTCGCGTCCACGATCACGATCGCGGCCGCGCTCGCGGTCGCGATCGCCACGACCACGCTCACGATCGCTACGCGCCGGTTCCGGTACCGCGGCCGCCACCGGTTCCGGCGCACGCTTGTCGCCGAACATCCAGTGCCACAGGCGCACGAAGGCGCCATCGCGCGGCCCGAACTGCGGCACGATGACCGGCGCAACTGCAACGGGAGCCACCGCGACGGGTTCCGGGGCCGCTGGCGGGGCGGGAGTGCTGGGAACAACAGTGGTCACCGCCGGTACGGGCGGTGGCGGCGGCGCCTTTTCCTCGGCGGCGACCGCTTCCATGTCCACCTGTGGCTGCACGGCCATCTGGTGGCTGATCACCGAGTACTCGGGCAGGCCGAGCTCGTCGTCACGCACGCGCCGGATCTCGTAGGCCGGTGTTTCGATGTAGCGATTGGGCACCAGGATCACGCCGATGCCGCCGCGTGACTCGATGCTCTGCAGCCACTCGCGCTTCTCGTTCATCAGGTAGGTGGCGACGTCCACCGGCAGCTGCGCGATCACCTTGGCAGTGCGGTCCTTGCGGGCCTCCTCGCCAATCAGGCGCAGGATCGCGAGCGCCAGCGACTCGACGCTGCGGATCACGCCCATGCCGCTGCAGCGCGGGCAGGTGATGTTGGTCGACTCGCTGATCGACGGGCGCAGGCGCTGCCGCGACAGCTCGAGCAGGCCAAAGCGCGAGATGCGCCCGAGCTGGATGCGGGCGCGGTCCTGCTTCACGGCGTCGCGCAGGCGATCCTCGACGGCGCGCTGGTTCTTGGTCGACTCCATGTCGATGAAGTCGATGACGATCAGGCCGCCGACGTCCCTGAGGCGCATCTGGCGGGCGATCTCGTCCGCCGCCTCCAGGTTGGTGTTGAGCGCGGTGGTCTCGATGTCGGTGCCGCGGGTGCTGCGCGCCGAGTTGATGTCGATCGACACCAGCGCCTCAGTGTGGTCGATGACGATCGAGCCGCCCGAGGGCAGGTTCACCTTGTGCGAATACGCCGACTCGATCTGGCTCTCGATCTGGTACCGCGTGAACAGCGGCACGTGGTCGTCGTACAGCTTGAGCTTGCGGGTAGTACCCGGCATGAAGCGCTGCATGTACTCGCGCGCTTCCTCGTAGATCTCCGGCTTGTCGACCAGGATCTCGCCGATGTCGTCGGACAGGTAGTCGCGCAGCGCGCGCAGGATCGCCTTGCTCTCCTGGTAGATCAGGAACGGGGCGGGGCGGCCCGCGGAGGCGTTCTGGATGGCGTTCCAGACGTCGACGAGGTTGTTGACGTCCCACTGCAGCTCCTCGGCCGAGCGGCCGACGCCGGCGGTGCGCACGATGGCGCCCATGCCGTCCGGGATCTGCAGGTTGTCCATGGCCTCGCGCAGCTGGTCGCGGTCGTCGCCCTCGATGCGGCGCGACACGCCCCCGGCGCGCGGGTTATTGGGCATCAGCACCAGGAAGCGGCCGGCGAGGCTGACGAAGGTGGTGAGCGCCGCACCCTTGTTGCCACGCTCCTCCTTCTCGACCTGGACGATGACCTCCTGGCCTTCCTCGATCAGGTCGCGGATGCCGGGGCGGCCTTCGGCGCCCTCGGCCCGCGCCTTGAAGAAGTCCTTGGAGACTTCCTTGAGCGGCAGGAAGCCGTGGCGCTCGGCGCCGTAGTCGACAAAACACGCCTCGAGGCTCGGCTCGACGCGCGTGATGCGTCCCTTGTAGACGTTGGCTTTCTTGGTTTCCCGGGACGGGATCTCGATGTCTAGGTCGTATATCCGCTGGCCATCAACCAGTGCGACCCGCAACTCTTCTTCCTGAGTTGCGTTGACGAGCATTCTTTTCATCGGTCCTCGCAAGTTTTGCGTAAGGGACCGTGAACGGCCGGACGGGGGGTGCCGTGGCTGTCGGGAGAGGTCTGGCAGCGCCTGTTGTCATGCAGCTGTTATGTGGCGCTCGCACCGCAACGGTGCGGGCGCCGGACCGAATCCTGGGGCTTGTTGGCATCTTGCCCGCCGGTGGTGCACAAGCCCGCTGCCCGCCCGGGCTGCGGCACCTGCACGTGTCCACGGCAGTGCGATGGTCTGACGAGTCAGAACCAACTAAGATGGGACTCTAGCAAGCGACCTCCGGCAAATCAATGGCTTACGAGAAAATGGCAGCGGACTCCACGAATTCGCCCCAGGCTGGGGGCGGTGGCGTGCAGTACGTGGAGGCGGGCGAGGGCGATGCTGGACAACGACTGGACAATTTCCTGGTCCGCACGCTGAAGGGGGTGCCGCGGACCCACGTGTACCGGCTGTTGCGCAAGGGCGAGGTACGGGTCAACAGCAAGCGCGCCAAGCCGGACCAGCGGGTGGAGGCGGGCGACCGGATCCGCCTGCCACCGGTGCGCCGTCCGGACACCAGCGCCGAAGGCGCGACGGCCCGGCCACCCAGCCCGTCGCTCGCCAAGCTCGTCACCGAGGCGATCGTCTACGAGGACCCGGACCTGCTGGTGCTCAACAAGCCCGCGGGCGTGGCAGTGCACGGTGGCAGCGGCATGGCCCACGGCGTGATCGAGGTGCTGCGGGCGGTGCGGCCGGACGCGAAGGAACTCGACCTCGTCCATCGCCTCGACCGCGAGACCAGCGGCTGCCTGGTCGTGGCCAAGCGCCGCGCCGCCCTCCGGGACCTGCACGCCCAGCTCCGGGAAGGGCAGACCGAGAAGCGCTACCTGGCGCTCGTCTGCGGCAAGTGGAATCTCGGCCAGAAGCGCATCGAGTTGCCGCTGGCGACCGGCGAACGCCGTGGCGGTGAGCGGCACGTGGCGGTGCGCACCCACGGGCAACTGGCGGTGAGCACGTTCCGCCCGGTGCAGTTCTTCGGCAACGTGGCGTCGCTGCTGGAGGTGGAGATCGGCACGGGCAAGACCCACCAGATCCGCGTGCACGCGGCCTACGCCGGCCACCCGGTGGCGGGGGACGACAAATACGGTGACCGGGATTGCAACGAGGTACTCAAGGCCTACGGCCTGAACCGCATGTTCCTGCACGCGTCGTCGATCGGTGTGAACCGGCCAGGCACCCAGGAGCCGCTGGTCGTCAGCGCCCCGCTGAGCGCGGAGCTGCACGCCGTGCTCGAAGCCCTGCTCAAGGCACCGGGATCCCGGCGCGGCGCAAGGCGCCGCTGAGCCAGATCAGCGGCAGGCCGGTCAGGGCGGTCGGGTCCGCGGAGTCGATGCGCTCGAACAAGCCGATGCCGAGCGATTCCGCCTTGAAGCCGCCGGCGCAATCGAGCGGCTGGTCGGCGGCGACGTAGCGCGCGACCTCGTCGGCGTCGAGGGTGCGGAACCGCACCAGGGTACGGTCGAGGTGCGCCTCGGCGCGACCGTGGCGACCATCCACCAGGTGGACCGCGGTGAGAAACGCAACCTCGCGGCCGGACGAGTGCAGCAGTTGCCCGGTGCAGCGCTCCACTGTGCCCGGCTTGCCGAGAATGTCGTCGCCGCGCACCGCCACCTGGTCCGAGCCGATCACGATGCTGCCCGGGTGCCGTGCCGCGACCGTGTCGGCCTTCAGGCGCGCGAGTCGCGAGGCGAGCGCCGCGGCTGGCTCGTCCGGCAGACGCTGTTCGTCGCACCCCGGCGCCAGGCTCTCGAACGGCACGCGCAGGCGACCCAGCAACTCGCGTCGGTACGCCGAGGTCGAGGCCAGAATCAGGCGGGGGGCGTCGAGGGCGCTCAAGGCATGCTCCGGGACCAGCGCTGATCCTTGAAAAACAAGGATTTAAGCGCGAATTCATTTTGACACCGGGGAGGGCGATCCCTATTATACGCGCCCCATGTCGCCCGCCCCGGCCGATCTAGTCAATGCGGTCGAGCTTGCCGGACGCGCGGCAAGGCTCGAGCGTCGCCTGAACCTGGCGCAGTTGCCGCGGATCGGCGAGGCCGGAGCATTCGAGGGCACGCAGGTGCGTGCGCAGCTGGAGTTCGGCAAGTTCGACGGCCGCGTCACGGTCGCGGTGCACGTCGAGGGCGTGACGTACCTCGCCTGCCAGCGTTGCCTCAAGCCGTGCGCTTGCGCGCTGGATGAGTCGGCGCTGCTTGCGGTGGTGGCGCGCGACACGGACGCAGTGCCCGGTGGCTACGAGCCGCTGCTCGGTGATCCCGAGCGGCTGTCGGTCACCGAGTTGATCGAGGAACAGGTGCTGCTCGGCCTGCCGCTGGTGCCGATGCACGGGACGGCCACGGAATGCGGTGCGGCGCTTGCCGCGCTCACCGCGGCCGGAGATGAAGCCGCGGCGGACGAGACGCAGAAACCTTTTGCGAACCTGCGGGAGCTGCTCGGCAAGGGCAGTCACTGACCCGCGACAGGAGACGACATCATGGCAGTTCAAAAGAGCCGCAGGACCCCTTCCACCCGCGGCATGCGCCGATCGCACGACAAGCTGGCGAGCCCGGCGCTGTCGGTCGACCGCACCAGCGGCGAGACGCACCTGCGTCATCGCATCACGCCGGACGGTTTCTACCGCGGCAAGAAGGTGATCGAGAAGCCGGTGGCCGAGGAAGGCCAGGAATAACGTCCGGCCGCGCCCGCGCATGACCGCCGGGCTCACCATTGCCGTGGACGCCATGAGCGGCGACCACGGTGCCGGGGTGGCGGTTCCCGCCGCCCTCGACGTCCTCGCCCAATCCCCCGACCTGCGGCTGATCATTGTAGGCCGCGGCGAGGTCGTGCGCCCGCTGGTTGCGGGGGTCGATCCCGCGCGCTGCACCGTGGTCGAGGCGAGCGAGGTAGTGACGATGGACGAGCGTCCACAGGACGCCGTGCGTCGCAAGAAGGACTCCTCGATGCGCGTCGCGATCAACCTCGTCAAGAAAGGCGAGGCGGCCGCGTGCGTCTCCGCCGGCAACACTGGGGCGCTGCTCGCGACCGCGCGCTACGTGCTCGGCATGGTGGCCGGGATCGATCGCCCGGCAATCGTCTCCGCCGTGCCGGCCGCGCACGGCCACACCGTGATGCTCGACCTTGGCGCCAATCCCGACTGCTCGGCCGAACAGCTCGTGCAGTTCGCGGTGATGGGCTCGGTGATCGCCTCCGACCTGCACGGCGTCGACCGGCCGCGCGTCGGCCTGCTCAACATCGGCGAGGAGGACATCAAGGGCACCAACGAGATCAAGGCCGCGCACCGAATGCTCGGCACGGCACCGATCAATTACGTGGGTTTCGTCGAGGGCAACCAGATCTTCTCCGGCGACGTGGACGTAGTGGTCGCCGACGGCTTCACCGGCAACATCGCGCTCAAGTCGATGGAGGGGCTGGCGCGCTTCATCGGCAGCGTGATGCGCGAGGAGTTCACTGCGAGCCCTCTACGCAAGATCAGCGCGCTGGCGGCGCGACCGGCGTTGCTTGGCATCAAGGCGCGGCTCGACCCGAGCGCCTACAACGGCGCCAGCATGGTCGGGCTCGCGGGGGTCGTCATCAAGAGCCATGGCAGCGCGGACCGCACTGCCTTCGCGAGCGCGGTTCGTGTCGCCGTCACGGAGGCGCGCAACGGCGTACCGGGGCAGATCGCCGAACTGATGGCGCGGGTCAGCGCTTCTCGGCTGCCTGCCGACGCCGCATCCGCTCCATGAGTTGTTCGCGTCGCTGCTCGAGCATGTGAGCCACCGTGGCCGGGTCGCGTCGCCCCGGCAGCCTCCTCGGCAACACCTTGCGGTAAGCGCAGAAGTCCGCGTACGACTCGATCGTGTGGCGCAGGTCGCGCAACACGAGTTCGATCATGACCGCGTCGTCGAGCAGGCCGATCCCGGGGACCTCGTCCGGGATGATGTCCTCTGGATCGCAGACGTACGCCAGCGCGGCCAGCACCGGGTTGCGCTCGTCCTTCGCCAGCGGCCAGTCGGCGTCGCTGAGCATCGCCTGCAGGATCTCCAGCTTCACCAGCCGCTCGCCGATGAAATCCGGCAGCTCGGCAGCACGCAGCGTCGTGACGAGGTCGGCCGCGGCGGCGAGGATCTCCTCGTCGTCGGCGATGCTGACGGCCTCGTGGGCGCGGCGCAGCTCGCGCCGGAAGTGGCGCAGGTCACGCTCGGAAAGTTCGATGGTCAGCTTGAACGGCATGTGGTTACCCCGAACGTGAAAGGCTAGTGCGGAACCGCAGGTCGGTCAACGCAGTCCGACCGGGGCCACGCTCGTTGGTTAGAATGCCGCGAATGTCGAAGAGGTTGCAGCAGATGCTTCGAGCGATGGTCCGTCCAGTCCTGGGAATTGCCGCCTGCGCGGCGCTCGGTGGTGCGCCCGCGGTGCATGCCGGCGGCGCCGAGTACCTGATTCCCGCGAACGGGGATAACGTCATCGGCTCGGTGACCACCGCCTTCGCGGAGCAGGAGGACACGCTGCTCGACATGGGCCGGCGCTACGGCGTGGGCTACGAGGAGATCATCGCGGCCAACCCGGGCGTGGACCCGTGGCTGCCGGGCGAGGGCACCGAGATCCTGATCCCGACGCGCTTCGTGCTGCCGGACGCGCCGCGCGAGGGCATCGTCGTCAACCTGCCCGAGCACCGCCTGTACTACTACCCGCCGGTGAAGCAGGGCGAGCGGCCCGTGGTGCGCACCTATCCGATCAGCACCGGCAAGATGGACTGGAAGACGCCGCTCGGCGTCACGCGCATCGTCTCGAAGCAGGAGAAGCCGAACTGGTACCCGCCGGCGTCGGTGCTCGCCGAGCACGAGGCGAAGGGCGACCCGCTGCCGAAGGTGGTGCCGCCGGGGCCTGACAACCCGCTCGGCGAGCACGCCATGCGGCTCGCGCTGCCGGGCGGTGCGTACCTGATCCACGGCACCAATCGCCCGGCGGGCGTGGGCATGCAGGTGACGCACGGTTGCATCCGCCTGTTCCCGGAGGACATTGCCGAGCTGTACGGCTTCGTGCCGGTTAACACCAAGGTGAACCTCGTCGACCAGCCGAGCAAGCTCGGCTGGCTGCGCGGCACGCTCTACATGGAGCGGCATCCGCTGCTCGAGGGCGGCGCCGATCCGGGTCCGGACGAGCTGCAGCAGCTGAAGGAGCGCGTGGCGGCGGCGGTCGAGCCGCGACCGGTCGACGTGGACTGGGACGGCGTGGAGCACGCGTTCGCCACGCAGAGCGGCGTGCCGGCGCCGGTCTCGGCGCCCAAAGAAAAACGCCGCGGGGTCACCGCGGCGTCTTCCATCGATCGTTGAGCTTCGCTCGCGCGATTACTTGCCCATCGACTTCTTGAACGCGCGATCGATCTTCTCGTTCGTCGCGTCGCAGCAGGCCTGGGCGGCCTGGGCAGCCTGCAGGGCCTGGCTGGCCGAGCTCTGGGCGGCGCTGGCAGCGCTCGAGGCGGACGAGGCGCTCGTCGCGGCGGCGTTGGCAGCAGTCTTGGCGGCAGCGGCGTCCTGAGCGGCAGCCTTGATGGCGGCATCGGTCGAGGCGACGTGCTCGTTGAACGTGGAGGTGCTGACGCAGCCGGTGGCCAGCAGGGCAGCGGCGGAGACGGCCAGGGTCTTGATGATCGTGTTCTTCATGTGGGGTTTCCCTCGGGGTGTTTAGCAGGTTGACGGTTCGGTCGACTGCGGCGGTGCGGATCGTTAAGGATCCGTTGCGATTGACAGTCGAACCCTAGAATCGTAAC
>Ga0209391_10001464_pt1 | contig 12168 bp, 11 predicted proteins | sample PPLLak3March2015_FD_187246 | JGI IMG/M metagenome (GOLD analysis project Ga0209391, IMG submission 187246) | Freshwater sediment microbial communities from Prairie Pothole Lake near Jamestown, North Dakota, USA - PPLs Lake P7 Core (1) Depth... | ecosystem: Environmental > Aquatic > Freshwater >... | reverse complement strand
CGACGGCAGGCGCGCGAGGGCCTCGCGCGCCACCACCATCACCCCCGGGTAGAGCATCGCGTTTCCCTCTGGCGCCGCCGGCCCGGCCGCCAGCATCGCCTCCACCCGGCCGTCGGCGGCGAGCAGGACCTGTGACCAGCGCCGGGGGTCGGGGTGCGGCCGCAGCGCGAGCGTCACGAGGTCGCCGCTCGCGGCGTGCCGCACCGCCAGCGGCGCGAGCTCGAGGTCGAGCACGCCATCGCCGTTGAGCACCAGGATCGGCCCCTCGCCGTCGAGCAGGCCACGGTCGCGCGCCAGGGCGAGACCGCCGGCCGTGCCCATGAGGGACGGCTCCGGCGACAGCAGGACCTCCATACCGGGCAGTGCCACCTCGGCCACCGCCGCCGCCATCAGCGCACCGAGGTGCCAGGTGTTGACCACGATCCGCCGCGCGCCGGCCGCCGCGGCGAGGCGCAGGGCCGACGCGACGACCGGCCCCTCCGGCAGCGGCAGGGCGGGCTTGGGCAGCACCTCGGACAGCGGCCGCATCCGCTCCCCGCGGCCGGCTGCGAGCACCATGGCGGCCGCGAAGCCGCTCATTCCGGGAAGACCATGTCTGCCGGCAGGTCGCGCTCGGGGTGCGCCGCCCGCAGCTCCTGCCACAGGCTGACGTAGGAGCCGCGGACCGCCGCATCCGGGTCGAGGCCCAGGGCCCGCGCGGCCGCCCCGAGCTTGCCCGCCGGTCCCTCGATCTCGACGAAGTCCCCCATCGGCGTGCGGTCGAGGACGATGCTCAGCTCGTCGAGCCGCCAGCCCTCACGGTCCTTGTCATAACGCATCACGACCTCGAGCCCGATCGCCTCCAGCACCCGCCGCATGAGCTCCCCGTCCTCGATCTCGAGCTCGTGCTCGACCCGGCTCTTGACCGCGCCCTCGAAGCTCGCCTTGCCCTTGAAGGTGAGAATGTGCCGGTCGCCGTAGCGGCGCAGCCGGAGCACGCAGCCCGCTGCTGCGAGGCGGCGCTCCGGGCCGTCGAGCAGGAGGTTGACCTCGCGCGCGAGCTCGTGGGTCCGGACCGCGCCGAGCGCGGCGAGCGCGCGCCGCACCGCTTCGTGGCCACTGACCGGGACCTTGAGCTCGGTTTCGACCCCTGCGGCGCTCACCAGCGGAGGATACCGACTCCGCGGCCGGCGGCCAAGCTCGGGCCGGGCCGCGACGGCCTGGATGCCGCCGGGCGCCGTGTACCATGGGCCCATGCGGCACGTTGTGTGGGGCACCGCCGGGCACATCGACCATGGCAAGACCTCCCTGGTCAAGGCGCTGACCGGGACCGACTGCGACCGCCTGCCCGAGGAAAAGCTGCGGGGCATCACCATCGACCTCGGCTTCGCCGAGCTCTCGGAGGGCGACACGCAGCTGCACTTCGTCGACGTGCCTGGCCACGAGCGGCTGGTGCACACCATGATCGCCGGCGCCGCCGGCATCGATCTCGCGTTGCTGGTCATCGCCGCCGACGAGGGCGTCATGCCGCAGACCCGCGAGCACCTCGAGGTGATCCGGCTGATGGGGGTCCCGGGCGGGGCGGTGGCCCTGACCAAGACCGACCTGGTGCCCGCCGAGCTCGTCGAGCTGGCCGCGGAGGAGGTGCGGGAGCTGCTCGCGGGCACCCCCTTCGAGGGCGTCCCGGTGCTGCCGGTGTCGGCGCACACCGGCGTCGGCATCGCCGAGCTCAAGCGCCTGCTCATCGAGCAGGACGCCCGTGCCCGACCGCACCAGGTCGCCGGGCGCCCGTTCCGGGAGCCGATCGACCGCGTCTTCAGCCTCACCGGTGCCGGCACCGTGGTCACCGGCACCTCGCTCTCGGGCGTGCTCGAGGTCGGCTCGGAGGTCGTCGTGCAGCCGATCGGAGCGGCGGCGCGGGTGCGCCGCCTGCACGTCCACGGCGCCGAGCGGCGGCGGGTGGAGGCCGGCGAGCGGGTGGCCATCAACCTCACCGGCCTCGCCCGCGACGCTCTCGAGCGCGGCCACCAGGTCCTCTCACCCGGACCCTGGCAGCCGACGCTGCTGGTGACCGTCGACCTCGAGCTGCTCGCCTCCGCTCCCGCGGCCCTCGACGAGGGCGACGAGGTCGAGGTCCACGCCCTGGCGGCGCGGGTGCCGGCCCGCATCGACCGGCTCGCCCGCCGGCCCCTCGAGCCCGGCGGCCGCGCCAACGGCCAGCTGCTGCTGCGCGAGCCGCTGCTGCTCTTTCCCGGCGACCGCATGGTCCTCCGCCGACCGGCGCCGGTCAACACCCTGGCCGGCGCCCGGGTCCTCGACGCGCGGCTCCGGCGCTGGCGGCGGCGCGACGCGGCGGCCCTCGCCGAGCTGCCCTCGGTGCAGCCGGAGGCTTGGCCCCGGCTGCTCGCCGCCTGGATCGAGGCGGAGGATCTCGCCGGCTTGACCGTGCCGGCGATGGCGGGCCGGCTCGGGGTCCTCGAGGAGGCCCTCGAGGCTCCGCTGGGGCGCCTCCTCGAGGGCGGGACGATCCGGCCCCTCCCCACCCAGCCGCCGCGCTTCGTCAGCACCGCGCATTTCGAGCGCCTCGCCAAGGACGCCGCCCGTGCCCTCCGCGAGCGCCTTGCCGGCGAGGAGGTCTCGGCCGGCATCCCCGCCCGCGACTTCGCCGGCGGGCTGCTGGCGCCGCCGGCACGGCCCTTCGCCGACCTCTACCTCGAGCAGCTGCGGGCACGCGGCGTGATCGAGCTCGCCGAGGGGCGGGTGGTGCCGCCGGGCCGCGACAGCCACATGACGGAGGCGGGCGAGGAGCTCGCGCGCCGCGTCGAGGCCCGCTACCGCGAGCTCGGCTTCGAGGCGCCGTCGCCGCAGGCGGTGGCCGAGCAGCTCGACGCGCGGCCGGAGGCGGTGGAGGGCATCTGCAGGTTTCTCGTCCAGCGGCGCCGGCTGGTGCGCCTCGACGGCAAGTTCCTCATCCACCGGGCGGTGCTCGACGAGGTGGCGGGGCGGGTGCGCGCATGGGAGGTCGGAGACTTCGGGGTCGCCGAGTTCAAGGAGCGCTTCGGGCTCACCCGCAAGCTGGCGATTCCGGCCCTGGAGTGGCTGGACTCGGAGCGGGTGACGGTGCGCCACGGCGACCGGCGCCGCATCGTGCGCCGGGCCGGCTGAGCCGACTCACTCGGCGTCAGGGCGATACTCGCGGTCGCGGACGACGCGGACCTCGGTCGAGTCGAGCCCGGAGAGCTTGAGCACGAGCTTCGCGGAGTACAGCGACCACGAGTCGACAGCCGCACCGTCGCGCGTCGCGGGCTGCACCCGCCAGCTCGCGAGGTAGGCCGACAGCCAGGGGTTGAGGCCGGCCGGGAGGTCGAGCGGCACGTAGCGGTCGCAGCGGCCGTCGGCCGTGAAGTGGACGAGGGCGCGGACCGGGATCTCGTCCTCGCGCGCCGGGGCGCTGACGCTCAGGCGTCGGGGGGCAGCGGTCCGCGACAGCTGTGCCTGCGGCGTGTAGGGGAGGTTCCTAAGGGCGCCCGGCGGCGCCATCTCGGACGGCTGACTCGGCGTCGGCGGTGCCGTCGGGTCGGGCGCTTCGAGGGCCTGGTCGAGGACCGAGGCCTCCTTCACCCGACCCTCGAGGCTGATCTCGAGCAGCACCCACGACGCCTGCGGCGCCGGGCCGGCCATGGCGGCATCGAAGCGCGCACCGGTCAGCCCCTGCACGAGCGGCGTGGTCAGCCCCGGGAAGGGCAGGCTGAGCGGCACGCCCCCGAGGCACTCGCCCTTGGCGTCGACATAGGCCGCGGCGACGGCGATGCCCGCGACGTCGACCTTGCGGGGAGCGGTCGACTGCAGCAGCGCCGGCGGCTCGTCGATCTCGACCGCGAAGGGGTTGACCGCCTCGAGCGCGACCAGCGGGACCGGCAGCGGGATCTCAAGCTGCAGGCGCTGCTGCCAGGCGCGCGACGAGGCGCTCTGCGCGCCCGCAACCCCGGCCACGGACACGACCACGAGCAGCGTGAAGAGAGCGCGTCGCACGGCCGCATCGTAGCACAGGGCGAGGCAGGCCGGGACCGGCGCGCAGAGGCCGGACTACACTCGGCGGGCATGGTGGCCGTCGCCTTCTTCGTCTCGCCGCACGGCTTCGGCCACGCGGCGCGGGCCGCCGCGGTGCTCGGCGCGCTCGCGGACCGTCGCCCCGGTCTCGAGATCCACCTCTTCACGACCGTGCCGCGGTGGTTCTTCGCCGAGTCGCTCGCCGTCCCCTTCCGCTACCACCGCGTGGTCTGCGACGTCGGGCTCGTCCAGACCTCGCCGCTCGACGCCGATCCCGCGGCCACGGTCGTGCGTCTGGAGGGCTCGCCGTGGAATGACCCCGCCGCCGTCGCACGGCTGGCGCGGCACCTCGAGGCCCTCGGTTGCGCGCTCGTCATCGCCGACATCTCGGCGCTCGGCCTGCGGGCCGCCGCCCGCGCCGGGCTGCCCGCGGTGCTCGTCGAGAGCTTCACCTGGGGCTGGATCTACGACCGCCTGCCGGGCGCGCCGCGCGCGCTGCAGCGGCTCGGCCGGGCGATGGCGGAGGACGTGTCAAGGGCCGAGCTCCGGGTCCAGGCCCGGCCCTGCTGCGAGGAGGTCGCCGGCGCGACGGCGGTGCCGCCGATCGCGCGCCGGCCGCGTCTGCCGCGGGAGACCGTGCGCCGGCTCCTCGGCATCCCGCCGGACGGCGAGCCGGTGGTGCTCGCGAGCATGGGCGGCGTGCCCTGGACCTATGGCCCGCTCGAGCGCCTGGCTGCGGCGGGCGCCTGGACCGTGGTTCCGGGCGGCGCGGTGCGCGCCGGACGCCGCGGCCGCCTCCTGAAGCTGCCCTTTCACGGCCGCTTCTACCACCCCGACCTCGTGGCGGCCGCCGACGCGGTGGTCGGCAAGCTGGGCTACAGCACCGTCGCCGAGGCACTGCGGACGGGGGCCGCCTTCGCCTACCTCAGTCGACCGGAGTTTCCGGAGTCGTCGGTGCTGGCCGGCTTCGTCGAGGCGAGGCTCAACGCCCGCGAGCTCGACCGCGAGACCTTCGCGACCGGGCGCTGGCTGCCCGTGGTGGCCGAGCTGCTCGCGATGGCGCCGCGTGAGCGGTCAGTCGACGACGGCGCGGCGGCTGCCGCGGCGGCGATTCTGGAGCGGTTCCCGGAGGTCTTCGGCTGAGATGCGTCGGCGCGGGAGCGGCCAGGGGGACGAGCCCGGGTGCCGGCGCCGCAAACGACCGAGCCCGCCATGGAGCTCAGGCGACCTGCGGCACTCGTCGCGTTCCCCCTGAGTGCTGCTCCCTTCCGGGCCTGACACGGTTCGGAGGACGACGATGCACAGGGCCCGAGCTCCATGCCGGGCTCGGCGACAGTGGCGGAGAGGGCGGGATTCGAACCCGCGGTGGAGTTGCCCCCACACACGCTTTCCAAGCGTGCTCCTTCGGCCACTCGGACACCTCTCCGGTCGGGTTTTCAAGCAAGCTGGCGGAGAGGGAGGGATTCGAACCCTCGGACCTCGTGAAAGGTCAACGGTTTTCGAGACCGCCCCGATCGACCACTCCGGCACCTCTCCGCGCGGGCCCTGTATTCTACGACGCTCAGCGCCGTTTGGCAAAGAAGCCGCGCAGCAGCGCGCCGCTGGCATCGGCCTCGAGCCCGCCGCGGTGGGCGAGGGGCGGGCCGAGGCGGGGGTCGCCGGCGAGGTCGAGCACCGAGCCGCAGGCGCCGAGCTGCGGGTCCGCGGCACCCCACACGACGAGCCCGAGCCGCGCCTGCCGGCAGGCGGCGGTGCACATCGGGCAGGGCTCCAGCGTGACGTACAGCGTGCAGGCCTCCAACCGCCAGTCGCCGAGACGGCGACCAGCCTCGGCGATCGCCAGCAGCTCGGCGTGGGCGGTCGGGTCGCCGAGCTCGACGCGCCGGTTGCCGGCGCGCGTCACGACCTCGCCGCCGCGAACGACCAGCGCCCCGACGGGAACCTCGCCGCGCGCCGCAGCGGCCTCCGCCTGTTCCAAGGCAGCCGCCATGAAGGCGCGATCGGCGTCGTCGAATACCCAGTCGGGGAGCACGAACGGAGCATAACAAAAGGGGCCCCGCGCGCGGGGCCCCGGAGCTGTCGGGAGTGCGGGCCTACTTGACCTCGATGCGGTCGCCGACGGCGAGCGGCGCCCAGGCGCGGGTGATGATGGCGGTCGAGTAGGTCTCGTCGGTGCGCAGCACGCCGGCCTCGCCCATCACCAGCCGCGGCATGCCCTCCACCGGGTTGTCGCGAAACACGGTGACGAAGGTGCCCGGGTAGACGCCGTCGGCGGCGCCGAGGTCGAGGAACACCAGCCAGTGGGTGCCGATCTCGATCTGGTCGTCCCGGTCGTAGGTGACGTAGCCGAGCGGCTTGCCGTTGGGCAGGTCGCAGCGGTCGGTCGGGTCGGGGCTGACCACCAGCGGCACGGGAATCGGCGAGAAGGGCTTCAGCACGTCACCGATCGAGACCGGGTCACAGGCCATCGTGATCTCGGCGATCGACGTGTTCTCCTGAGCGCACAGGATCTTGAGCTGGCCGAGCTGGCTGTAAACCACGCCGAGCTTGGAGCCCGACACCGGGTGCTCGAGCGGGCGGATGCGGTGGAGGATGAAGAAGCGGTCCCCAGCCTGCACGCCCTGGGCGGCGCCGCCGTTGATGTAGACGATCTCGCCTTCCGTGTACTGGTCCTGGTAGGCGATGCGCTCCGCCGAGCTGATCACGAACGGGAAGATGCTCTCATCCTGGATGAGCTCGGCGAAGCAGTAGACGTCGGCCGAGCTGCCGAGCGGGTGGGGCGCCTCCTCCATGGCTCCGAAGCCGTCCTCAGGGGTGGGCTCCGGGGCCGGCTCCTCCGCCGGCACCGCTTCCGCGACCGGCGCCGCCTCCTGGACCGCGAGGTCGATGACCAGGGGGTCGCCGGGGTAGATCCAGTGCGAGTCCCTGATGTAGGGGTTGCGCTCCCAGATCTGCGGCCACAGGAAGGGGTCGCCGAGGTAGTGGGCCGCGAGGTCCCACAGGGTGTCGCCCCTGACGATGGTGTGGACCATCGCGTTCTCGGGAAACTCGGTGGGCGGATCGTAGGGCGTCCAGTGGTCGCCGACGAGGTGCAGCGGCTTCGGAGGCGGTGCCACCGTCTGAGCCGCGACCGCCAGAGGAAGCAATACGGCGATGATGGCGATCCGAATCGTGGCGCTCATAAGCCCTCTCCCCGCTGTAGATACCACGACTTCAGGTTAACCCAGCGCCCGCCGATCCGTCAATCCTCAGGCTGTTTCTGCAGCTCTTCGAGGCGCTTTTTCCACGCTGCTTCGCGCTCTTGAATCGAGGTTTGCAGCTCGCTAATCCGTGAGTTGACAAGCTCGATTTTCGAGTAATTCGGGTAGTTTTCCGCGATATATTCAAGGCGCCACAGAGCCCCTTGGTAGAACCTATTCTTGCGGTAAAAGTCGGCGACAAGCCAGTCGTGTTCGGCGAGCAGCTCGCGCAGCTCCTGCACCTGCGCCTCGGCCTCGGCGAGGTGCTTCGAGTTCGGGTAGAGGGCGATCAGCTGCTGGTAGGCGGCGAGGGCCTCGCTGATGTCGCTGAGGTCGCGGTCCGGACGCAGCTTGCGGGCCGAGTAGGTCCGGCCGACCATGAACAGCGCGTAGTCGCGGTCGGGGTCGTTCGGGTAGCGGTTGGCGAAGTCGCGGTAGCGGAGGCGCGCCTCGGTGAGGTTGCCGACGTCTTTCTTGATCGCGTAGGTGTCGGCGACCCGCAGGGCGGCCTTGTGGCCCAGGGGGTCGTTCGGGAAGGTGTCGTAGACGAAGCCGAAGAGATCGCGCGACCGGGCGTACTCCTTTTCCTGGTACAGGGCCTCGGCCTGCTCGAAGATCGTCTCCTTATCCAGGTTCGCCAGCTGGTCGAGGAGGTCGCTCTCCCGCTTGCCACTCGAGCAGGCGGCTGTCCCCAGGAGCGCCGCGAGCACGACGATTGTCACTGTTCTCGGCTGCATCATCGGGCCTCTCCCTCGGCGATCGCGCGCCGGAGGGCGGCGATGGCCCCTGCGCGATCGGCGGTGCCGAACACCGACGAACCGGCGATCAGCGTCGTCGCACCGGCGGCTGCGAGCTCGCCGGCGTTCGAGCGGTCGACGCCACCGTCGACGGCGATGTCGAGGGGGCGGCCCGCGGCCATGCGCCGCAGGCGCCGGATCCGCTCGAAGCTCTCGGGAATGAAGGGCTGACCACCGAAGCCCGGGTTGACGGACATGACGAGCACGAAGTCGGCCCACGGCAGGGCGTCCTCGAGCAGGACCAGTGCAGTCGCCGGGTTGATGGCGATCCCCGGGGAGGCGCCCGCGGCGCGCACCCGGGTGAGGCTGCGCTGGAGGTGTGGGCAGGTCTCCACGTGGACCGCGATCCGTGCCACTCCCAGCGCGCCGAGCTCGGCAACCAGCGGGTCGGGCTCCGAGACCATGAGGTGGGCATCGAGCGGCACCCGACAGTGCGGGACCAGCGGCGCCACTACCGGCGGGCCGAAGCTGAGGTTGGGGACGAAGTGCCCGTCCATGATGTCGAGGTGCAGGAGATCGACCCCCAGCCGCTGCACCTCGTCGATCTCCGACCGCAGGCAGGAGAAGTCGGCTGCCAGCAGGGACGGCGCGAGGCGGACGGTCATCGGCTCACCCACACGGTGATGATATCGGAGGCCACCACCGGCGAGCCGGCCGGCGGGTACTGGCGGAGGACCAACCCGCCCGAAAGGCCCGGGTAGTCGACCTCGCGGGCCTGTCCGAGGCGCAGGCGGTTGACGCGGCAGAACCTCTCCGCCGAAGCCAGGGGCTGCGACACCAGCGACGGCATGACCCAGGTCTGTGCCACGGGTGCGGCGTTGACCAGGATGTCGACCCTGGACTGCGGCGCCAGCAGGCGCCCGACCGGCGGCCCGGTGGCGATCACGCGGTCGGCCGGGCCCTGCGCCTCCACCCTCGCCCGCCGCCCGGTCGCGAGGCCGGCGCGCTCGATCTCGCGCTCGGCACTGGCCAGTGAGCCGCCCCTGATGTCGGGGACCGCGATGCGCTCACCCCCGAGGCTGACTCGAACCATGACCGTGGAGCCTGCCTTGACGTGGAAGCCGGGCGCCGGCTCCTGGGCGGCGATCGCGCCGGGCTCGACCGCGACCGAGAACAACCCGGGCTCCTCGACCGCGATCTCGAGCCCGAGGTCGTGCGCGCGCTCCCGGGCGCTCGCGACAGACTGCCCGCCGAGGTCGGGCACGGCCAGCGTCCCGCGGTGCACGGTGTGGACGAGCGAGAACCAGAACACCGTGCCGGCGCAGGCCAAAAAGACGGCGGCAGCCAGCGCACGTCGGGCCATCGGCGCAAACCTTAGCACGTCGGTCGCGCCGGCTCAGCCACGGAAGAAGAACTGGCGGACGCTCTCGGGAAGGCGGCCGACGATGTCGTTGAAGGTGACCACGATCATCAGGAGAATCAGGAGGTAGAAGCCGACCTCGAGGATCCGCTCCTTGACCCGGTGCGGGAGGTCACGGCGGATGATGGTCTCGAAGGCGATGATCGTCAGGTGGCCACCGTCGAGAATCGGGATCGGCAGCAGGTTGAAGATGCCGAGCTGCAACGAGATGACGCCCATGAACATGATCAGTGACTGCAGCCCGCTACGGGCGGCCTCACCGGAGATCTGGGCGATGCCCACCGGCCCCGACATCTGACGAATCGAGGTGCGGCCGGTCAGCAGCTGGCCGATGACCCGGAAGGTCTGGTGGGTCATCCGCCGGCACTCCGAAAATCCCGCCTCCAGCGCCGCCCAGGGAGCGAGCTTGAGGGTGACGGTGGGGAACACCGCGCCGACGCCGATCTTGCCGGTGCCCCCCTCGTTGCGGGTGGTCAGGGTGAAGGACTTGGTCGCGCCGTCGCGCAGCACCTCGACCAGGATCTCGGTCGCCGGCAGCGGCTCGATGAGGCGCGGCAGGTCGTAGTACTGCGCGACTGGCATCGGCTCGTGGTCCTCGATCGGGGTGCGTCGGATCGACAGCACGCGATCGCCGGCCTCGATGCCGGCCCTGGCCGCCGGCCCGTTGGCCACCGGCTGCACGATCGCCGCGAGGCGCGGCTCGATGCCCGAGTCGGCGACGCCGAGCGCCCCGGCCTCGGAGAGGACGATCGGTATCTCGAGCGTCTCTCCCTCGCGCTCGATCGTCAGCGCGAGCTCGCCGCTGCCGGCGGTCAGCAGCGCGATCTCGAGGTCACGCCACGCCGCCACCGCATCACCGGCGACAGCCCGCACGAGGTCGCCCTCGCGGATGCCGGCCGCCTCGGCCGCCGAGCCCGGGGCGACCCAGCCGACCCGCGGCTCCTCCTCGAGGTAGGCCGCGGTCTCGACGCCGATCGCGAACGCGAGGGCGACGAAACCCACCGCCGCGGCGATGTTCGTGAGCGGCCCGGCGAGCAGGATGAGGGCGCGGCGCCAGCGGGGCAGGAGATCGGTGTGACCCGCGCCGCCCGCGACCACGTCGGACTCGTCGGGCCCGAGGCCGATGATGCGCACGTAACCGCCGAGCGGGATCAACGAGATCCGGTAGTCCGTGCCGCCGCGTTGAAAGCCCCACAGCCGCTTGCCGAAACCGATCGAGAAGACCTCGACGGGCGCGCCGAGCAGCCGCGCGACCACGAAGTGGCCGGCCTCGTGGATGGTGATCAGCACCCCGATGACGAAGACGAAGGCGACGAGAGTCAGCATCGCTGTTTCGAACCGGCGGCCGGTATGCCGCCATTCCCGGCGTCGCGCTGCCAGGGCTCGGCCCGCGATGAGCAAGGCGTCCTGCGGGCGGGGGCTTTCGCGGGGATCACAGAAGCCCGCAGAGGGCCAGGTAGGCCAGGACCAGGGGCGCCGGGTAGAGCAGGCTGTCGGTGCGGTCGAGGAGACCGCCGTGCCCCGGCAGCAGGGACGACGAGTCCTTGACGCCGGTGTCGCGCTTGAAGAGGGACTCGATGAGGTCGCCGAGCGGGGTGGCGACCGCGAGGATGCCGGCGAGCGCCCAGACGTGGACGGCGGCGAGCTCCAAGCGCAGGACCCAGGCCGCCAGCCAGGCGGCGACGAAGGTCACCGTGATGCCGCCGGCGAGGCCCTCGAGGGTCTTGTTGGGGCTGATCCGCGGCGACATCTTGTGCCGCCCGAGCGAGCGGCCGAAGTAGTAGGCGGCCGAGTCGCCGATCCAGATGCAGGCCAGGTAGAAGAACAGCAGCTTGAGGCCCTGCGGAGGTGCGGGCCACAGCAGCAGCCAGCCGAGGCAGGCCGTTGTCGTGCCGAGGTAGATGATCGCGAAGACCTCGACGGCGATCCCGCCCAGGGATCCCTGCGGTGCCCGGGGGTCGGCGAGGCGAAGGGTCGGCAGGACGACCGCGATGGCGATGACCGCGACCGCCATGCCGCCGACGCCGCGGATCCAGGACGAGGCGAGCAGCGCGAGCAGGGATGCGATCTGCAGCCAGCGGCCCGCGATGAACCCGGCGCTGCGCGCCATGGCCAGGAGCTCGTCGCAGGCCACCGCCACTGCGGCCGCGAGCACCGTCAGGAAGACCCACGGCGGCAGGAAGATGAGGATCGCCACCAGCGCCGGAATCGCTGCGAGCGCAACGAGCTCGCGTTGGCCGCGCGCCATCGTTCAGGCCCGCGCGGTGCCGGGCGGCGAGAACACCCCGGCCTTCGGAGCGAGGCCGCCGAAGCGTCGCTCGCGCCGCTGGTAGTCGAGCAGGGCCTCGAGCAGGTCGGCCTGCCGGAAGTCCGGCCAGAGGACGGGGCTGAAGATGATCTCCGTGTAGGCCATCTGCCAGAGGAGGAAGTTCGAGATCCGCTGCTCGCCCGAGGTGCGGATCAGGAGGTCGGGGTCGGGGAGCCCACTGGTGGCGAGACGGGCCTCGACCCAGGGTTCGTCGATGGCCTCGGCCGTCACCGCGCCGTGCTGCGCCTCGGCGACCGCGGCACGTACGACCTCGGTGAGCTCCTGCCGGCCGGAGTAGTTGAGAGCGACCTGGATGACGGTGCCGGTGCAGGCGGCGGTCTCGGCGACGGCGCGCGAGAGCGCCTTCTGGACCGAGCGGTCGAGCTCGTCGAGGCGGCCGATGGGACGGAAACGGAGGTTGTTCGAGCGCATCGT
>Ga0209391_10001461_pt1 | contig 12179 bp, 11 predicted proteins | sample PPLLak3March2015_FD_187246 | JGI IMG/M metagenome (GOLD analysis project Ga0209391, IMG submission 187246) | Freshwater sediment microbial communities from Prairie Pothole Lake near Jamestown, North Dakota, USA - PPLs Lake P7 Core (1) Depth... | ecosystem: Environmental > Aquatic > Freshwater >... | reverse complement strand
GCGGGCGAGGCGCTCGGTGTCCTGCGCGGTGAGCGGTTGGTGGTCCTCCCAAATGGGGGCCAGCTGGCCGTAGCGGCGCCAGGCTGGCGGATAGGCGGTGGCGAGGTGGAGGTCGGAACAATCGTAATCGCGTCCGAGTTGGAGATATTGGTCAACGTGGTCCAGGACCTGGTGAGTGGACATGGGATGTGATTAGAGGAATTGGGATCTGGGAAGCGGGCGGGGAACCGGGCGGCCGGCATTGGGCGCGGCGGAGTTTTGCTCCAGCCATTTGCCCAGTTGATTGGAGAGCCAGACTTTTGCCAGCGGCCGCGCGGCGGTCAAGGTGAGACCCAGCAGCGCGCCGGTGATGCCGCGGCGTGATTTGGTTTTCAGCGCCGCAGGCTTGCGGCGGGAAAACAGCAGGCTGGCCGCCAGCCCGGAGGCCAGCGAGCCGAACAGCCAGGACGTCGGATGGGCACCGAGCGAGCTGCGGATCCGGGCCGGGATGTCGAACCGTTGTTTGATTCGGACAGCCTCGCTGCCCAGGCAGCTGCGGGCGTTTTCGCTCAGCCGGATCAGGTGTTCGATTTCGGCTTTTTGTGAAAGTTTTCGATCCATTCGCGGTCTTTTTGGAATTCGGCGCGGGTGAGCGGAAATGCCGGGGCGGAGGCCTTGGCGGAACCGGAGGTGAGAAACAGCGCCATCAGCAGGTGGAGCAGTGCCGCTGCGAGGGCCAGCCAGTGCCATGGCCAGCCGGCAACGGCGGCAATGGCCGCAATGCCTCCGGCCACCAGCAGCGCCCAAGTGAAGAACAGGCAAATGGCCGCCACGATGATGGACAGCACCCGCCTTGCCCGCTGCCGGGCGGTATCACGCGCCTCGAACTGGATCAAGGCGATGCGCGAGGCGATCAGGGCCATCAGTGCCTCGCGCCAGTTTCCAAGGCGCGGTTCCTGCTGACCCGTCTCCGCGGCGGGGGCGTTTTCCGTGGGCTGATTCATGCGGCTCTCCGGCGGGCGCTGGTGCTCAACGGCGCACGATGAGGCCGATCAGGAAACCCAGGCCCAGGGCGCTGAGGACGCACTTGGTGGGATTCTGGCGGATGTAATCCTCGGCGGTGACGTGCAGTTCCCTGGCCCTGACACGGGTGTCTTCCCATTGCTCGGTGGCGCTGGACTTAAGCTGCTGGGCGCGCTCGCTGGCGCTGGCCTTGAAGGCGGTGGCCTTCTCGGTGGCGGTTTCGCGGAAATGCTGGGCGCTTCCGACGGCGCGCTCCTTGAGCTCGGCGGCCTTGGATTCCGCGGTCTGGACCAGTTCGCGGGCTTTTTCACCTGCGGCGGCGCGGAGGTCATTGGCGGCTTGGCCGATGGACGGGGTTTGGGTGAAACCGGCCTCCGGATCGAGACTGCTGGGGGTGGAAAATGGATTGGACATGGTGGTGATTTGGTTTCCGACAAGCCTTCGTGGCATTGTCGCTACAGACGACTAGTCGCACTTTGCCGGGGTGCGCGCAAGACGCTACTTTCAAAATCCGGCAATCAATTTCCCGGCACGACCACCCTGGCCTTGGGCACCGCCTGCAGCAATTCCTTCTGCTCCTCCGAGGGCGTGGTGAACATCACGTTTTCCCACTCGGGATCCTTGAGCGGGCCGGTGCCGCGGAACTGGAACATGCCATAGAACGGCCGCAGCGGCAGGGTGAGCAGGCCGAGCAGGCCACGGGCATTCATGCGCATCGTCATGTCCAGCGTGCGGGTGGAAAGATTCACCGCTCCCTCGCCGGCAAAGTTGAGCGAAGCGGTGGAGGTTTGGAAATCATGCGTGCGCAACACACCGTCCTGAATGCGGAAGGTGCAGAACGCGCTTTTGGCCCGCTCGAAGCCCGCCCGGCGGTCGCCAAGCACGCCGCTGATCACCTGGCTGAGCGGGCCGAACATCGGCACGGAAAACAACTCGGTTTTCTCCAGCGCGAAGAGTCCCTCGCCGGCCATCGTCTCCACCCGGCCGTTGGTGAGCGAGAAATCCAATCTGCCGGTGCACTCGCCGCCGCCCTTGGTCAGGATGCCATAAGTGGATGCAAGCGCCGGGATCGAGAGCTTGGTCCAGCTTGTTTCACCGCTGAGCTTTCCCCCGTCATAATCGAAACGCGCCGCCACCGGGCCGTCGAAGGCATTGAGATTGAGATCACTCACGGTCACGCGCGGGCCCCGGATGGTCACCTTGCCGGAGGGCTGGGACAAGGTGAGGTTTTCGCCGAGAAACACATAATCCGCGGCTTGTGTGGACTTGAATGACACATCGAGCGCCGTGCGCCCGCGCGGCGTCACGTCCACCACGCCGGAGCCCTGCATTTGCGGCGGCTGGTGGAAACGGTAGATCTCCAGCGAATCCGCCACCTTCGGTGCGAAGAGGCGCACCAACGGCGCCGCCCACACAGGACCGCTGACGTCTTCCACCTCGACGATTTTCTCGGCCCCCACATAGCGGATGCGGCCGACCTTGGCGGTGCCTTGCTCCGGCCCGTTGAAGGCCTCGCGCAGCGGATAGTTCCGATAGTTGAAGACCACCGTGCCATCGAAGAAATCCAGCTCGTGGTGGCTGAGCGAAAAGCGGCATTCGGCGGAGTCCACCGGCACGCCCTTGTAGCTGACGTTCTTGACGGTGCCGCCACCGCTGTAGGCCCATGAATGCTTGTCCGTGGCGTCGAAGCCGCCCTCCAGCCGGATATCGAAGGCGGTGCCGTCCCGCTCGCCGAAGTTATCAATCACGGTTTCCAGCGGCTTGCCGGTGAAGAACGGCCTGTAAACAGCGGCGGGCAGCGTGCTTTGCAATGCGATGCGCACCAGCGGCCACTGGATCAGCGCCTTGCCGCTGGCCTCGCCATCCTCACGCGTGAGATGCACATTGCGCAGGAACAAATCCCCATCGCGCCAGGCAAAGGCGCTTTCCACCGCGTCAAAGCGCGCCCCGCGCAGCATCACCGCCTCCGCGGCCGCACTGCCGGTCATGTGCAGCCGCAGATGCTGGGTCTCGTCCATGCGAAACTCTCCTTCCGCCACCAGTTCCTGGCCGCCGCCGATGACGATCTGGCCGGGCACCGCCTGGCCGAGCCAGGCGCTCAAGAGGGGCGGCATCTCCAGCGTGGAATGCAGATCGAAGCGGCCGGCGCGGTCGCTGAGGTCGTAATCCAGCCGACCGTCCAGCGCGCCGCGGGAATCCCGGGCGTGCAACCGGGTGACGGTGAGCAGATCTCCGCTCACTTCCAGTTCGGTGAAAACATCCTCCAGCCGGTGTTGGTTTTTTTCCAGACTTTGAGCCTCCAGTGTCATGCGGGCGTTGAGCGCCTCGCTGTCGTCGGCGTCTCCTTCCAGGAAAACGGCGATCCGCGGCGGGTTTTGCGCGTCGAAATGCCAATGATTGAGTTCGCTGACGATGCGGGCGAGCAACTTGCGGCGCTTGCCGATGTCCGACTTCTCGGTGGCTGGATCCCCCTTCTTCTGGCGGCCGATGAGCCGCGCGTTGAGACTCACCTCGATGCCGGCGATGCGGCCGCGGGCATCGCGGATTTCGAAACGCCGCCCGCCCGGCATCAGCAGCGTGCCCTGCGCGCCGGTGATTTCCAGCTTGCCGGCTTCCGGTGCGTCCGGATCCACCGGCAGCACAAGCGTCGCCTCGCGGAGTTCGATCTTGTTGAGGTGCATGATGCCGCGCGCGAGCTTGGTTTTATCAAAATCCAGCAGCACCCGCTCGAGTTTTGAAATTTCATGCCGGTGCTCCGGGTCGGAGAAAATCCGGACTTTCGATGCCACCACGCCACGCAGCGGCAGGTAGCTCAGCGAGCCGACGTTCATGTGGACGCCCTGCCGGCCGACCTCGCGCTCGATGGCGGCGCGCCATGCGTCCGGCAGGCCGGTGCGGTTGGCCCACCACAGCAGGGTGACGGCCGCCACGACCGCCGCCGCCATTAGGAGGAAAGCGAGCGAGCGTAAATTCCGGGTGAGATGCAGGCGATACATGCGGCGCGCCGCACAGCGTAAGTTGCCGCCGGGCAAAATGCAACCCGGCTTGCCCGCCTCAAGAGACGACACCCGCCTCGCGGAAGGAATAGTAGGCGCTCCTGCCCTGCGACGGCCTGCCGATGATCACGTGGTCGAGAAACACCACCTGCATCAGCTTGGCCGCCTCCACCAGGCGGCGGGTCACCAGTTCATCCGCACGGCTCGGGCTCGGATCTCCCGAGGGGTGGTTGTGGATGAGCACGAAACCATGCGCCCCGCGCGTGATCACCGGCCGCAGGATCTCGCGCGGGTGGGCCGCGCTCTCGCTCACCGTGCCGATGGAGGCCACCGTCGTGCCGATGTGCCGCAGCCGCGCGTCCAACACCGCCACCACCACCTGCTCCTGGGCGAGGTGGCGCATTTGCGGCGCGAAAAATTCATGGATCAGCTCCGGCGTGTCCAGCGGCACCTCGCGGAGCTGTTCCCGCGCCACGCGGGTGCCCAGCTCAAAGGCGGCGGCGAGTTTCGATGCCTTGGCCAGGCCGAGCCCGTGCTCCTTGGCCAACTCGGAAACCGGCAGCGCCCCCAGCGCCCCCAGCGAGCCGTATTTGTGGATCAGGTCCCGGCCGATCTCAATCGCGCTACGGCCCTTGACGCCGGTGGAAATGAAAAGGGCCATCAACTCGGCATTGTCCAATGCCGCCGGGCCGTGTTGGGAGAGTTTTTCCCGCGGCCGCTCGCCCTGCGGCAGGTCGCGGATCCGCGGCGCACTGGCCACGGCATCCGCCGGTCCGTCCACCAGTGTCCAGGCGGTGCCGGGTCCGCTGCTGGTGTGTTTCATTTTTTCGCGCAGCTTCATGATCTAATGAACACTATCCGGAAAAATGCCTGCCCGCGCAAGCCCGAAAAATTCCGCAAGCCTCCGCACTGGCGCGGCGGAGGGCTGGCGCGTAGGTTTCCCAGTGATGACGTGGGTTTTGTTTTTCGATGGCGACTGCGCGTTTTGCCACGCCTCGGTCCGCCGGGTGGCGCGGTGGGACAAGCGCGGGCGCGTCTGCTTCGCGCCGCTGCAAGGCGAGACGGCGCGCAAACTCGGTCTGGCCGGTCATGCCGCGCAAAGCGGCGGCACGATGGTGCTGCAGCGCGAGAGCGACGGCGTCCTGTTCACCCGCGGTGACGCCGTGCTGGAACTCTCCCGCGTGTTGGGCGGCCCATGGCGGCTGGTGGCCTTCATCCCCCGTCGTTGGCGCAATGCGGTCTATCAGTTCATCGCAGACAGGCGCCATCTGGTCCGCCGCGGGCGCGCCTGCGAGCTGCCGGATGCCGCGCTTGCTGCACGCCTGCGCGACTAACCCGCTGCGGCAGCCTTGATGATGACCGGCATCCTGCCTCAATGCACGATCACCTGGCCGACGCTCTTGGTGCTGGATGTGTAGAAACCCGGGTAATTCCCCGGCATCCACAAAACGACGCTTTTGCCGGCGGTCCAGCGGGGCACGATGGGCCGGAGACTGTCGGTGGCGGAGTTCTTAGTGAGTGCCACCCAGGTCCATGATCTGCCGTCGTTACCGGTTTTTCCCATGTGAATTTCGTTTTGCCGCTTGCCGCTGGCGTTGCTGATGAGCGGCGCGTTGGTGACCGGATCGGAGCTGGTGGAAATGAAAACGACATCCGGGTTTGCCGGATCCACGGCCGCCAGACCTGTGTAGTCCGGTTGATCAGTGGTGCCGAAATAGTCCCCCCGTATGCCAGGAAGGAAACCAGCCATTCGCCCTCACTGCGCCGCGCGTTGTTCACGCCGGCCGCGCCGATGTTGAAGCGCAAGCCGCCGGTGTTTGCCAAAAGGAGGCTTCCGGCGCTCACCGTCGTGTTTTCGGTGTAGCTGTTGTTGCCGGACGTCGCGCTCAAGGCGCGCTGGTGCGGTTTTGGCTCACTCGGCCGGCTTGATGGTGACGAGCAGCGCGTTCTCGGCGGCGAGGTGTTTTCTGGCGAGCGCGTTGATTTCCGTTAGATTGATGGATTGGTAGTCGGCGTCGCGGCCGCGGGCGAGTTCGAGGCGCTTGGGATCGGCCTGGGACTGGCTGAGCACGGTGGTAAGCCAGTAGCCGTTGTCGCGCAGGGATTTCTCCAGCATGCCGAGCGTGGGCTTGAGCGCGCGGTCGAGCTCGTCGGCGGTGGCTCCCTGGGTGGCGAGGTTGTCGGCCTGCTCGCGCATGGTGTTGAGCAGGGTTTCGAGATCCTCCGGCTTGCCGACGCTTTCGCTGATGATGTAGCCGAAGTTGTCCAGCGCGTCGGATCCCGCGGCACCGGCGTTGGGGCTGTAGGAGCTGCCGAGTTTCTCGCGGATCTCCTCGCGCAGGCGGTCGCCCAGGATGGCAGCGAGGATGTTGAGGCGGCGGAACTCGGGGATGTTGCCGCGCATGCCGGCAGTGCGCCAGACGTTGAAGGCGATGCCTTGCGGGATTTTCGATTCGTAGGTGAAGGTCTTGATGGCGGGCGCGTTGGGGAATTTCACCTTGCGTGCTTCTGTTAGATCGGCGGGCGCGTTCGAGCGGGCGGGCAGCGCTCCGAAGGTGGCGAGCAGGTCCGGCAGGATTTTTTCCGGATCGAAATCGCCGACGATGGTGAGCTCGAGATAACCTTTGGTGAGCTCGGGCGTGAGCCATTTTTTCGCGTCCTCGATGGTGTAGGATGAGATTTTCTCGATCGGCGCGGTGGCGAAGCGCGGATCGCCGCCGTGCAGCCAAGCGTCCATCTCGCGCTGCGGCCCGGCGGGTGTGTGGCGGAGTTGCTGATAGAGCATCGGAATGGCTTTCTGGAACTGCCAGAGCGCTTCCTCGCGCCAACCGGGATCGGTGAGCGCCGCGCACATCAACTGGCACTGCACGGTGAAGTCCGCGGGCGTGGTGCTGCCGCCGAGCGTGAACGCGTCCTCGCTGACGGCCAGCGTGCTGCCGACGTTCTTGCCGGCGAGGATCTGCTTGAGATCCTCGTTGGAGTGCTTGCCGAGGCCGCCGCCCTCGAAGACGGCCTGGGCGAAGGCGTCCAGCATGGGCATGTCCTTGGGCTGGCTGAGCTGGCCGGAGCCGATGCGCGCCAGCAGGCGGATCCTGCCTTGCTCGAAATCGGTGCGCTTGAGGTTCACCCGGATATTGTTAGATAATACAAGCTGGGTGATGCCGAGGTCCGCGACCTCTTTGCGGCTGGCGACGGTGCCGGGGCTGCCGAAGTCGGTGTAATCAAACACCTGGACCGCGCGTGCGGCGGGTGCTTCCACCGGCGTGCCGCGCGAGTCTTCAAACAGCGCGGCGAGTTCCTGCTCCGCGTTTTCCGGTTTCTCCTTGGTGGTGAGGACAAGATGGTAACCCGGTGCCTCCCAGAAGCTCTTGAGCGCCTGGTGGCAGGCCGCGAGGTCGATCGTGTCGAGAATCCGCCTGGCGATTTCCAGATCGGCTTCCGGAGTGGAGAAGACCGTTTTGTCGTTGACCGTGCGGGCCAGCACGGTGGCGATGCCTTCGGACTCGCGGGTGGCCTTTTGTTTGACCTGCTGTTCGTAGGCGTTGATGAGATTGGACTTGGCCTCGGCGAGTTCGGTTGCGGTGAAACCATGCTCGAGGGCGCGGCGGAATTCCTGTTCGAGCACCGGCACCACTTCCTGCCAGCGGTCATCCGCGGCGGTGAGGCTGATGGATCCGATTTCCATGTTGTTGAAGAGCACTTCATCGGAAGCCGAACCTTCCGCCACCGGTGAGTTGCGCTCTTTGGAAATCCGCTCGAAGCGGCGTGAGAGGATGGAATGGGCGATGGCGCGCGGCATGCGCTCGGCGCGCGTGGCGGTGTTGTCCGGCTTTTGCTCATGCGGCCGCACCAGCATCAGCGAGACATCGGTGGAGCTCACTTCCTTGTCATGGAAGACCGCGGTTTCCAGTCCTTCGGGTTGGTGGATCTTGCCGAGGTCCGGATCCGCGCCCGGTTCGGCCGGGTTGCCCATCGAGCCGAAGGTGGCCTCGATGCGGCCGCGCATTTCATCCGGCTTCACATCGCCGACGACGATGAAGGTCATGCGCTGCGGGGTGTAGTAGCGGGTGTAAAGATCCACGAAGCGCTCGCGCGGGGCGGACTTGATGACCTCCTCGGTGCCGATGGGGAAGCGCCGCGTGATGAGCGAGTCCGGCAGCAGTGCCTCGAACTGCTGCTCCATGAGCCGGTAGCCCACGGAGTCCCGGCTGATTTTTTCCGCGAGGATCACGCCGCGCTCCTTGTCGATTTCCTCGTCGGCGAGCAGCGCGCCATCGCCGAAGTCGCGCATCACGGTGAAGGCGAGCTTGAGCGTTTCATCTGTTAGATCGGGCAGGTCCAGCATGTAAACGGTTTCGTCAAACGAGGTGTAGGCGTTGGCGTGGGCGCCGAAGGCGATGCCAAGCCGCTGCATGCGCGGGATGAGATCCGCGGCGGAGTGGTTCTTGGTGCCGTTGAAGACCATGTGTTCGAGGAAATGGGCGAGCCCGCGCTGGTCCTCCGCTTCCATCAGCGAGCCGGCGCTGATGTGGAGGCGTAGCGAGACGCGGCCGGGCGGTTCGCTGTTCGGATAGATCAGGTAGCGCAGGCCGTTGTCCAGTGAGCCGAAGGTGGCCGCCGGATCGGCCGCGATGTCGGATGCCTCCTGCGGCCATGGGCGTGGCGCGACCTTGGCGACGGCGGCATCGGTCTTGGCGGTGACCACCGGTTCACCCGGAGCCGGGATTTCTGCGGGTGCCGGAACGCTTTGCGGGGTGGCTGCGGCGGGTGGCGGAGGGCTGTCGTTGGACCGCACTGAGAGGAAAATGGCGGTCACCGCCAGCGCGAGCACCAGCATGAGGGGCGTCCAGGAGTTTGCCTTTTGCATGGCGGCAGCGTGGTGGACTCGCAACCGCTTTGGCAACGCCGAAAAAGCCCTCAACCCGGCGACTTGCGCCGGGCGATTTCCCGCAGGATCAGCGGATGGGCGATATTGGCGATCAGGATGGCCGAGGTGCCGATGAAGAATCCCGGGTGCATCTGGCGGTGCTCACCGAAGAGCAGCGCTGCGGCTACGATGCCATAGACCGGCTCGAAATTGACCGCGAGATTCGCCGTGTAGGCGCTGAGGTGGCGCAGCAGGTGGATATGAAACGCGTGTGCGAAAACCGTGCAGGCCCAGGCCAGAAGCAGCAGCCACAGCCAGTCCAGCCCCTGCAAATCCAGCAGTCCGGCGTAAGCGCCGCGGCCTTCCACCAAGGGCAGCGCCAGCAGGCAAACGGCGCAGGCGCCCACCATTTCCCAAACCACCATCACCAGCGGGTTCATGCCCGCCTGCTTGATGAGCCGCCGGTTCAACACCGGAAACACCGCGGCGAGCAGGGCGCTGAGCAGCGCGACGGCCAGCCCGAGCAGGCGGCCGCGCTCAAAGCCGGCGACGAGCAGGATTCCCAACAACACCAGCAGGCCCAGCAGCACTTCCAGCGGGCGCACCCGCCGCCGCTCCAGCAGGGGCTCGGTGAAGGCGGTGAAAAACGACACGGTGGCCAGGCCGGCGAGGCAGATCGAGATGTTGGCCAGCTTGATCGCGCCGAAAAAACACATCCAGTGCATGCCCACAATGCCGCCGATGCCGATGAGTTGCAGCATCCTTCCCGGCGGCGGCAGCACCTCGCGCCGCATCACCACTGCTAACAGAAATGCCCCGCCCAGCGCGGCGAGCAGCGAGCGCCAGACCACCAGCGCCGGCGCGCCCAGCGTGATGAGGTGCCCGAAAACCGCCGTGGTCGCAAGCAGGGCGACCAACAGGTGCAGCTGGAGATAGATGAAGCGCGGCAAGCGCCCGCAGCCTTGATATGGCGGCTGCGCCACGCAATGGAAAACCCGCGCTTCAGGGATTCACGCTCAGGCGTAACGGCAGCGCGGGCTCAAGCGCCGCGGCTGGCTGCACCCAGCTGAAGAGGCCGATGGCCACGGCGATGGCGTGGAAAAATCCGGGTGCGGTTTTGGTTTTGGGCGGTGCTGTCCCGGATGTGGGCGGTTACATCATGGGATTCTCCCGGTTTGCAGTGCTTGCCAGTCTTGCTCGGTGAGGCCGCACGGATCCGCCGCGACCATGTGGCCGGGCGCGATTTCCGTTAGAGAAAGGTCCATGCCCACGCTTTCCTCGTAGCGCGGGTGCTTGATGCGGTGGCCGAAGGCGCTGCCGGCCGGTGGATCGATGGGCGAGGGGACATCGCCTTCGAGCAGGATTTTCTCGCGGCGCGCCCGTGGATCCGGCGAGGGGATGGCGGAGAGCAGCGCCTTGGTGTAGGCGTGGCGAGGATCGCGGTAAATCGTTTCCGCCGGGGCGAGTTCGACGATTTTCCCGAGATACATGACCGCCACGCGGTCGCTGACGTGTTTGACCACCGAGAGGTCATGGGCGATGAAAAGATAGGACAGGCCGAAGTCCTGCTGGAGTTCTACTAACAGGTTGAGGATCTGGGATTGGATCGAGACATCCAGCGCGGAAACCGGCTCGTCGCAGACGATGAGCTTGGGCTTGAGGGCCAGCGCGCGGGCGATGCCGATGCGCTGGCGCTGGCCGCCGGAAAACTCGAACGAGTAGCGTTCTGCGGCGGAGGTCGGCAGGCCGACGCGGTCTAACAATTCATTGACGCGCTTGGTGCGTTCCGCGCGGTTGCCGATGCGGTGGATGATGAAGGGCTCCTCGATGATCGAGCGCACGCTCATGCGTGGATCGAGCGATTCGGCGGGATCCTGGAAGATCATCTGGAAATCGCGGCGCAGCGGCCGCAACGCGCGCTGGCTGAGGTGCGAGATGTCCTTTTCTTCGAAGCGGACGCTGCCGGAGGTCGGCTTGAGCAGGCGCACCACGGCCTTGCCGAGGGTGGACTTGCCGCAGCCGGACTCACCGACGAGGCCGAGGGTTTCGCCGGGCGCGATGTCCAGCGAAACGCCGTCCACCGCACGCACCGCGCCGTTCTGGCGCAGCATGACGCCGGAGCGCACCGGGAAGTGGACGCGGAGGTCTTGGACGGATAGAAGAGGATGGGTCATATAGGTCCGATAAGACTTATGCTGGCTGATAACATTCCGGGCAGGTTTCCACCCAGTGGCCGGGCGAGACTTCGCTGAAGGCCGGGCGCTCGCGGGTGCCGGGCAGGCTGCGGCCCATGCGCTGGCAGAAACGGCAGCCGTGGGTATGTTCCGCCAGCGAGGCGACCATGCCGGGGATGGTGTTGAGGACGGATTTGGACGGGGTTTCCAGCGTGGGAATCGAGTTGAGCAGGCCCTTGGTGTAGGCGTGCAGCGGATTGGCGAAGAGCTCGGTGGCGGAGGCTTTTTCCACCACGCGGCCGGCATACATCACCACGACTTCATCGCAGGTTTCGGCGATGACGCCGAGGTCGTGCGTGATGAGGATGATGGACATTTTCATCTCGTTCTGCAGGCGCGCCATCAGGTCGAGGATCTGCGCCTGCACGGTGACGTCCAGCGCGGTGGTCGGCTCGTCCGCGATGACCAGCGACGGCCGGCAGGCGAGCGCCAGGGCGATGACGATGCGCTGGCGCATGCCGCCGGAGAGTTGGTGCGGGTAGTCCATCATGCGCTTTTCCGGAGCCGGGATGCGCACCAGGTCGAGCATTTCCACCGCCGCGTCCCAGGCGTCTCGCTTGGAGATTTTCTGATGGAGGCGGAAGACCTCCACCACCTGGCGGCCGATGCGGTGGACGGGGTTGAGCGCGGACATCGGCTCCTGGAAAATCACGCCGATCTCGCCGCCGCGCACACGCCGGATTTCATCGTCGCTGGCCTGCACCAGATCGCGGCCCTTGAAGAGCACGTGGCCGCCGAGGATCTTGCCGGCAGGCTGGGGCAGCAGCCGCACGATGGACATGGCGGTGACGCTCTTGCCGCAGCCGGACTCGCCGACGATGCCGACGGTTTTGCCTGCGGGCACCGAGAAGGAGACCTGATCGACGGCGCGCAGCAGGCCGCGGTCGGTCTCGAACGAGGTGATGAGCTTGTTCACCTCCAGGATGTTTCCGTTAGTGCCGTTCATGGGGTTTCGGGGGGGCGGCGGCCGGTGGGCTGGCGTTTTTGGCAGCGGCAGGCGGGGCGGGCAGGCGGTAGGCGTCCACGACTTTGGTGGATTCCCGGAAAGACTTGCCGGATCTGCGGGCGGCCAGAGTTTCC
>Ga0209391_10001459_pt1 | contig 12186 bp, 8 predicted proteins | sample PPLLak3March2015_FD_187246 | JGI IMG/M metagenome (GOLD analysis project Ga0209391, IMG submission 187246) | Freshwater sediment microbial communities from Prairie Pothole Lake near Jamestown, North Dakota, USA - PPLs Lake P7 Core (1) Depth... | ecosystem: Environmental > Aquatic > Freshwater >... | reverse complement strand
GCCGTCCTCGCGCACCTCGAAGTCGTCGCGGGTGAGGTCGGTGACGAGCCCGCCCTTCTTGTCGACCACCGTCACCCCGAAGCTGGCCAGATCGACGCCGCCCCGGAACACCTGGGCCTCCAGGGCCGCGCCCAGGGCCGCGGCCGCCAGGCCCAGGGCCGCCAGCGCCGCGGCCGGCCTCGCCAGCGTGGCCCGCCGCGACTCGATGCGACCGCCCTCCCGCTGAATGTCCATGCGCTGCCATCTTATACCGCCCCGCGGCCCTGGCGCCCCCTCCGGGCGGTTTCCACGCCGGGACGGTCCGGCGTATAATGAGAAGCTCTTGTGATGACCCTCGATCCTCCCGTCGCGCAGGGGCCTCGGGCATGAGATGCCTGGCCGTCTGCCACAGTGAGCTGGTCATCAGGACGCTGGCACAGGTCCTGCCGCCCAGTTTCGACGTCGACTTCCTCGTGGAAAGCCGGCCGCTCGCGAGGCGCCTTCACGACGCGGGCCTCGCCGTCGTCGCCGGCGACCTCCGCAGGACCGAGACCTACCTCAAGGCCGACCTCGCGGCCAGCACCTGCGTCATCGTCGAGGACATCAGCCGGAAAAGCCCCCTCCGCATCCTGCAGGCCCTGCGCGACGCGGGCGCGGCGCTGGTCTACCTGATGGGCATGCCGACGGGCAAGCCCGGCGTCCCCGCCAACAGGCACGGAGAGCAGCTGCGGGCGCGCTACCCCGAACTCGGCTTCCTCCCGCTGGCAGACCTCATCGGCCCTCCGCTGGTCACCGAGATCAGCCGGTCGATGACCCGCGCCCGCGTGCAGCAGTTCCAGCGGTACTTCAACGACGCCGACAAGGTGCTCATCCTGCTGCACAACGACCCGGACCCCGACGCGATGGCGTCTGGCCTGGCCCTGCGCAACCTGCTCCGCCGGACGAAGGCCACCGCCATCATCGGCGCCATCCAGGGCGTGACACGGCCCGAGAACCTCCGGATGGTGAACCTGCTGGACATCCACGTCGAGCCCGTCGCGCCGGGCGACCTGGCGTCGTTCGACCGGATCGCGATGGTCGACGTCCAGCCTCACTACTTCGCGGGGCTGCTCGACAAAGTCGATCTCGTCATCGACCACCATCCCGCCCAGCCCGGCTACAGCGCCGTCTTCCGGGACATCCGGCCGGACTACGGGTCGACGTGCACCATCCTGACCGAACATCTGCGGGCGGTCGACGTGAACATCTCCGAGCGCACGGCCACGGCGATGCTCTACGCCATCAAGTCGGACACGCTGTTCTTCAACCGGCAGGCGAACACCGTCGACCTCGACGCCTTCTCGTACCTTTACCCGCTGGCCGACGCCGCCATGATTCGCAAGATGGAAGGCGCCGAGCTCACCTTCGACCGCCTCGAGTACGTGACGAGGGCGCAGCAGACCGGGTCGACGACCGAGCAGGTGTTCTGCGCGTTCCTCGGCCGGACCGCCCGCGAGGATTTCATCCCGTACGTGGCGGATTTCTTCCTGCAGGTCGAAGACGTGAAGTGGACGATGATCTCGGGCGTGGTCGGCGAGAACCTCGTCGTGTCGGTGCGCAATCTGGGCTACACCCGGAACGCGGGCGAGATGGTGCGGAAGCTCTTCGCCGATGTCGGCAGCGCGGGCGGCCACCGGGCCATGGCCAAGGCCGTCATCCCGCTGCGCGCGTTCCGCGAGAAGTTCGGCCTCTTCTCGGATGACGCCATCAATCTGACGATCAAGAGCCTCGCCGTGCAGTACCTGCGCGACCACGCCGCCAGCGACAAGAAGAAGGACGCCCCTAAATCGTAGACTCGGCTGCGCCCACGACCGGTTCGATGAACTGGCGGTACGCGTCGGCGTAGCCCTGGTCGATGGTCTCGGCCAGCAACTGCACCCTGTCGGACCGCTCGTCGTAGGTCCCGACCATGTCCAGCGGACCGAGCGGGTTGTAGTCCGGGCGGATCGTCAGCAGGCAGCGGAACGCGGGGGCGCCCGCCCTGACCGCGTCGCGCACCGCGGCCGCGCCTTCGGAAGCGAGCCACGCGCCGATACGGCCGCGACCGTCGAGGCGGAGGTCGGCGAGCGTGTGCGGATCGCGATCCGCCGTGGCCGCCGAGACCACGATCACCTGCTCAGCGCCTGCGGCCTGGACCTCTTCGAGCAGGCGGGCCAGGCCCCCCGGCCGGTCACACCACCGGTGGGTCTCGCCCCGCCAGTAGCTCTCAGCCGAGAAGGTCACCGCCCAGGGCTCGGTCACCACGGGCAGGCACAGCGACGCCGCCAGGACGTCCATGGCGTGGTCGCGGTCGGCGCCCGCGAGGTCGAGCGTCTCGCCCGCCCGATCCGGAGCCACCACGGAAGACGCCCCGCGCCGGCCGAAGAAGGCCCGCCGGTGCGGCTCGGTGAGCGCCGCCATGACGAGGTCGCGGCGCGTGTCGAGGTCGTGCACCAGGACGAGCAACTCCCGGAACCCCGGCTGGCCCAGGTTCTCCGTCAGAAGCTCGGCGTAACGCCGCGAGAGATCCACCGGATCCGGGCGGGGCACCCGCGCGCCGCCGGTGATGAGGCGCCAGACGCCGGTCTGCCAGTAGGTGGCCACGGCTCCGCCGTCGATCGGCGACCCGAACACCCGCCACCAGAAGCGGCCGCGCTCCCGCTTCCGGCCGCCGATCCGCGCGCGGGAGGCCGCGACGGCGAGGGCGGCGAGCACCGCCGCCGCGAGGAGCAACGACGCTCTCGGCACCCACGACGCGAGTCCGCCGACGGCAAAGGCGCCGCCCACGAGCGCTGCGTAGCTCTCGGCCAGCGTTCGACCCGCGCCGAGGCCCAGCAGCGTGAGCAGCAGCGAGGCCGGGTACGCGACCAGCCCGCCGGCGAGCCCGGCGAGCGGGACCGCCACCAGGGCCAGGGCGGCGCCGGCGGCCCATCCAAGGGCACGCAGGGCGGGACGCCAGGCGTAGAAGCGGGCCACCGGCTTCTGCCGCCAGAACCCGTCCTGGCCCCAGAGGGCCGGCCCGCCTTCGATCGCCGTGAAGAAGGCGCCGATGGCGCCGGCGCCGTGGCCCGCCACGAGGTCGATCCGGACCCCGGCCTCGGCCAGCGCCCGGAGGACGCCGGCGTGGTAGACCCCGGCGGTCCCGGTGCCGGTGAGCACCAGGGCGGTGCGGTGCTTCGGTGAGTAGGGCTCCCGCCCGGACATCACTCGTCGTGGATGGTGCTGAGGCTGATCATCTCGAACCGGCGCTCGCCGGTCGGGGTCGGCACGGTGATCTCGTCACCCGCCTGCTTGCCGACGATGGCCTTGCCGATGGGGGAGCTGGTCGAAATCAGGCCCTTGGTCGCGTCCGCGTCCTCGGGCATCACCAGCTGGTAGGTGACCATGGCGTCGTTGCCATCCTCCCTGAGCTTCACGGTGGACCCGAACGCGGCCCGATCGGTCGGCAGCCGCTCCAGGTTCATCAGCGAGATCTCGGCCATCCGCTTGCGGATCATGCCGACCCGGGCGTGAAGGTAGGACTGGCGCTCCTTGGCGGCTTGATACTCGGCGTTCTCGCTCAGATCGCCCAGCTCCCGGGCGCGCTGGATTTCCTTCGGCAGCTCGGTCCGCAGCTCGCGCTCCATCCCGTTCACTTCGTCTTCGAGTCGCTTCAGAATCCGCGCCTTCATGCGTCCGTCTCCGTCCGCGCCGCGTGATGTACGGGCGGGCTTCGCCGCTGATGGGCTAAACTTCGAGTGTAGCACATCTGGTATCCTCGTCCGGGCACGTGTGCGCCCCGCGAAGCGAGCCGCCGTGATTGACATCTCCAGCCGCCAGAACCCGTTCGTCCAGCGCTGCCGGGCGCTTGCCCGCCGCCGGGATGCCGGGAGCGGCGAGATGCTGCTCGACGGGCTGCACCTGCTCTCCGACGCCCTCGCCGCGGGCGTCCCGGTCACCGCCGCCGCCGCGCCGGCGGACTTCTGGCAGGGCCCCATCGGCGCCTCCCTCGCGGCGTCGCTGGCGTCGGCCGGCGCCGAGATGTACACCGCGAGCCGCGCCGTGCTGGAGGCCGCGAGCCCCGTCAGCGCGCCGACGGGCATCATCGCCATCGCCCTGCGGGAGCCGACCGGCATCGAGCAGGTGCTGGCCGGGCAGCCGGCCCTCGTGGTGTGCGCCGATCGCGTGCAGGACCCGGGCAACATCGGTGCCATTGTCCGGGCGGCGGAGGCGGCAGGAGCGACCGGCGTGATGACGACGGCGGGGTCGGCCGACCCGTTCGGATGGAAAGCCCTGCGGGGCTCGATGGGAAGCGTCTTCAGGCTGCCGGTTGTCGCAGGCGCCGATCTCGACGCGGTGTGCCGCGAGGCCCGTGGACGGGGCGTGCAGATCGTGGCGACGGCACCCGCCGGCGATTGCGCGTTCGGCGAGGCAGACCTCTCGGGCCCCACGCTGATTCTGGTAGGCGGCGAGGGTGCGGGCCTGCCGGACAAGGTCCAGGCTTTTGCCGACGTGCGGCTGCGGATCCCGATGCGCCCTCCGGTCGAATCCCTGAATGTCGCCGTCGCCGCCGGCGTGATCCTGTACGAGGCCTATCGCCAGCGCCACGGGGGCGGGCGGACATGACACACCCCGACCTGTTCGACGATCCGGCCGCCGCGGCGGACAGGAGCCGCGCGCCGCTGGCCGAGCGGATGCGCCCGCGCACCTTCGACGAGTACGTGGGCCAGCAGGATCTGCTGGCGCCCGGCAAGGCGCTGCGGGAGGCCATCGAGCGCGACCTGCTGCAGTCGGTGATTCTCTGGGGCCCGCCTGGCACGGGGAAGACGAGCCTCGCGAGGCTCGTCGCCGAGACGACCCGGGCGTACTTCATCGCCTTTTCGGCGGTGCTCTCGGGCATCAAGGAGATCCGCGAGGTGATGGCCGAGGCCGAGCGGGCCCGGCGCGCCAGCGGGCGGCGCACGATTCTGTTCGTCGACGAGATCCACCGCTTCAACAAGGCCCAGCAGGACGCTTTCCTCCCGCGGGTCGAGTCGGGCGATATCATCCTCATCGGCGCCACCACCGAGAACCCGTCGTTCGAGGTCAACGCGCCTCTGCTCTCGCGGTCCCAGGTCTTCGTCCTCAAGCCGCTCTCCGAGCACGACACGGTCACCATCCTCCGGCGGGCGCTTGCCGACGAGGCGCGCGGGCTCGGCGGACTGCCCGTCAGCGTCACCGACGAGGCCGTCGAGAGCATGGCGCGCTACGCCAACGGGGACGGGCGCGTCGCCCTGAACCTGCTCGAGTTCGCCGCGGCCTCGGCGCCATCGGTGGACGGCGTCGCCCGGGTCGACGAGGCGTTCCTGCGGCAGTCGATCGAGCGGCGGGCGCTGCTCTACGACAAGACGGGCGAAGAGCACTACAACCTGATCTCCGCCCTCCACAAGTCGATGCGCAACAGCGACCCCGACGCGGCGGTGTACTGGCTCGCGCGCATGCTCGAGTCAGGCGAGGACCCGCTCTACATCGCGCGGCGGCTGGTGCGGTTCGCCTCCGAGGACGTCGGCAACGCCGACCCGCAGGCGCTGACCGTCGCCGTCGCCGCAAAGGAGGCGTGCCACTTCATCGGCATGCCGGAGGGCAACACGGCGCTGACCCAGGCGGTGACCTACCTGGCGACGGCCCCGAAGAGCAACGCCGTGTACAAGGCGTATCTCCGGGCCGCCCGCGACGCGCACAGCGACCGCGCGGAGCCGGTGCCGCTCCATCTCCGCAACGCCCCGACGGCGCTGATGAAGCAGCTGGAATACGGGAGAGACTACGAGTACGCCCACGACGACCCGAATGCGGTGACCGGCATGGACTGCCTGCCCCCGGGCCTCGCGGGGCGCAAGTACTACCAGCCAACCGAGCGCGGCTTCGAGAAGGAAATCAAACGCCGCCTCGACGGCTGGGCCGCCCTCCGCAAGCGGCGTTGACCGTCGACGCGGCGTTGGGGACGCCGCCGTTTACCGAGTCCCGGACTTCGATCGGTATCGAAGGCAGGATTCGGAGTCGTCCTTCGCTGGGCGTGGGTGGCCGAGGTGCTTTCCATGTGCCCGCAGCGAGGACAGGCGAAGGTCACGCGAGGACACATGGAAACACCTCGGACAGGACCCGCGCCCGAGGATCATGCGATTCCGAATCGCGGCGGCTCACCTAGATCCGCTGAAAATTCTTCTCGACCTCACGGCGCGAAATGCGCAGCATGACCGGGCGGCCGTGCGGGCAGACGGTGGAATAGGCGGTCTGCCGCAGTTCCTCGAGGATGTGGGCCATCTTCTCGTGGGTCAGCGGATCGTTGGCTTTCACGGCCGCGTGGCAGGCCATGGTGGCGGCCATGTTCCGCAGGTGTTCTCCGACGGGCGCCGCCCCTCCGAGACCCTCCAGGTCCCCCGACAGCGCCTTCAGCGCGGCAGTCCCCTGCTCCCGGCTGAGCAGCGCTGGCATGGCGTCGATTCGCACGCTGGTCGGCCCGAACTCCTCTACCTCGAAGCCGCAGCGGCGCAGCTCCTCGCCGTGCCCGAGCAGGGCGCTGCGGGCCTCGGGCGGCATGTCCATGATGAGCGGGGTGAGGAGGCGCTGGCTCTCGAGCGCACCGGTCAGCAGGCGCGCCGAGATGCGCTCGTACAGCACGCGCTCGTGCGCGACGTGCTGATCGATGATGGCCACGCCGTCGTCGTCGACGGCGATGATGAAGGTGCTGCGGAACTGGCCCAGTGGCAGGAGCGGCTTCAGGGCGATCTCCGCCAGCGAGCCCGGGTGCCGGGCGCCATCCGGTCCCGCACCCTGCCCGGGTGCGCCGCCGGCGGGGGGCGGCTGCAGGGCGGGCATCCCGACCTGCGTCTCCCGCCCTGGCGCGCTCCACGCGGACGATGGGTTCCAGCCCGCGAGCAGGCTCGGCAGCCCGAGATTGACCGCGCCCGCGCCGGCGCCCTCCGGCGGCGCCAGCCTGAGTTCTGGCGCTCCGCCCCCGCCGATGGCGTCCTGGACGGCCCGCCGGACGACCTCGTGCACGAGCGACTGGTGGCGGAACCGCACTTCGGCCTTCGTCGGGTGCACGTTGACGTCGACGGTGTCGGGCGGCATCTCGATGAAGAGGTGCGCCTCGGGGCTCCGTTCCCTGGCCGTGGCCGCGTGGTACGCGTCGATGACGGCGTGGGCGATGGTCCGGTCTTTCACGATCCGGCCGTTCACGAAGTACTGCTGCGCGCCGCGGGTCGGCCCCTGGTCGGTCAGCGCCGCCACGAAGCCGCGGATGCGCAGGCCGCCGGCTTCCTTGGACACGGGCAGCAGATCCGGCCGTTCGCCATAGAGCTGGTAGAAGCGCTCCTCGAGGCCCGCCGTCGGCGTGCAGCGCAGCAGCTGCCGCGGCCCGCTCATCAGCGTGAACCCGAGGGCCGGGTACGCCAGGGCCAGCTGCGTCGCCATGCGCGACACCTGCGTGGTCTCGGCGACGTCGGACTTCAGGAATTTCCGGCGGGCCGGAAGGTTGTAGAACAGATCACCGACCTCGACAATCGTGCCGGGCGCCATGCCGATCTCGGCGATTGACGCCACGACGCCGCCGTTCACGCGGACCTCGGTGCCGGCCTCGGTCTCGCGGCGGCGCGTCCGCAGCACGAAGTGCGACACCGACGCGATGCTCGGCAGCGCCTCGCCGCGGAAGCCCATCGTGCGGATGGCGTCGAGGTCCTCGGCGCGGGCGAGCTTGCTCGTGGCATGGCGCTCGAGGGCGAGGCGCGCGTCCGCGGCGTCCATGCCCTCCCCGTCGTCCTCCACGCGGATGAGCTTCTTGCCGCCCATCTCGACGAGGATGCCGATCCGCGCCGCGCCGGCGTCGACGGCGTTCTCGACCAGTTCCTTCACGACCGACGCCGGGCGCTCGACCACCTCGCCGGCGGCAATCTGGTTCGCGAGTTCGGGCGGGAGCTGGCGGATCTTCCCCATGGGCGGCTAGAGCCAGCGGCTGCGCCGGAAGAACCAGATCAGCAGGCCGGAGATGCTACCCATGATGCCGAGAATCCACCAGAACTGGGCGTGGTCGCCCCCGGGGAAGCGCACCAGCGGCACGTTCATCCCGTACAGGCCCGTGAGTACGGTCATCGGCATGAAGATGACGGAGAAGATCGTCAGGAACTTCATCACCTCGTTGAGGCGGTTCGAGACGTTCGACAGGTGCGCGCCGAGGATGGCGGCCAGCCGCTCGTGGTACAGCAAGCCGTCGTCCGCGATGCGGACGACGTGGTCGTAGACGTCGCGAAAACGGTACGCCTGCTCCTCGTTCACCTGCGGAAAGTCCCGCCGCGCCAGGCGGCCGAGGACGTCCCGCTGCGGGAGGATGATCCGGCGGAGTGACGCCACGTCACGCTTGAGGTTGAGGATCTCCTCGTTTGTCTCCCTCGTCTCGCCCGTCTCGAACACCGCCGACTCGAGCTCGTCGATGCGCTCCTCGAGCTTGTCCACCTCCGGGCGGTAGTGATCGACCATCGTGTCGACGAGGCGGTGCAGCAGGGCCACGGGGCCTTCCGCCATCACCCGCGGGTTCCGCTCGCACGCCGCCTGCGTTTCGGGAATGGTCCGCGACGTGCCGTCGGTCACCGTCACGAGGTAGCTGGCGCCGACGAAGAAATCGGCGTCGTGCGTGGCGAACTCGTGCCTGGAGGCCTCGAAGTCGATGCCGTGCAGGATGGCGTAGAGGTAGCCGTCGTACTCCTCGATCTTCGGGTGGTGCACCTCGGAGAGGGCATCCTCCACGGCCAGCTCGTGGAACCGGAACGTCTCCCGCAGCAGGCGCGCGTCACCGGCGTCGGGCGCGGCGATGTCGGCCCACACGAAGACGCCCGAGTCCTTTTCGAGCCAGGCCGGGGCGACCTGCTCGGCCCGCGTCGTCTTACCGTCGCGGTATACGAGAATCGTGACCATAGATGTGCCGGATTGCCCCTTTGCAGCTTATCACCGACGACTAACGGGTCGGGGCGGACACGGCGTCCGCCCCGACGCTCGAATCCCTAATCCCTAATCCCTAATCCCTAATCCCTAATCCCGCGTCAGTCCCCCACCTTCACCGACAGCGCCGCGTGCGCCGCCGCCAGCCGCGCCACGGGCACGCGGTACGGCGAGCAGCTGACGTACTTCAGGCCCACCTTGTGGAAGAAGTGGATCGACGACGGGTCGCCGCCGTGCTCGCCGCAGATGCCGAGCTTGATGTCGGGCCGCGTGGCCTTCCCCTTCTCGACGGCCATCGCCACGAGCTGGCCCACGCCGACGGTGTCGATGGACTGGAACGGGTCGCGGTCGAGGATCTTGCGCTCCTGGTAGATGCCCAGGAACTTGCCGATGTCGTCGCGGGAGAACCCGAACGTCATCTGCGTCAGGTCGTTGGTGCCGAACGAGAAGAACTGGGCTTCGGTCGCGATCTCGTCCGCTGTCACGGCGCCGCGCGGGACTTCGATCATCGTCCCCACCAGGTACTTGATCTTGATCTTCTGCTCCGCCATGACCTCGGCCGCCACGCGATCGACGATGACCTTCTGGTCGCGCAGCTCCTTGACATGGCCGACGAGCGGGATCATGACCTCGGGCAGGACCTTGAGGCCTTCCTTGGCCAGCTGGCACGCCGCCTCGAAGATGGCCCGCGCCTGCATCTCGGTGATCTCGGGATACGTGATGCCGAGCCGGACGCCGCGGTGGCCGAGCATCGGATTGAACTCGTGGAGCTGTTCGACCCGGTGCAGCAGGGTCTTCTTCGCGGCCAGCTCGGCGGCGTTGCCGCCCTTGGCTTCAAGCCGGGCGATTTCGACCATCAGGTCCTCGCGCTTCGGCAGGAACTCGTGCAGCGGCGGGTCGATCGTGCGAATGGTGACCGGCTCGCCGTGCATGGCCTTGAACACGCCGTAGAAGTCGCCGCGCTGCAGCGGCAGCAGCTCGGCGAGCGCCGCCCGGCGGTCCTGCTCGTTGTCGGCGAGGATCATCCGCTGCACCTTCTCGATGCGGCCTTCGCCGAAGAACATGTGCTCCGTTCGGCACAGGCCGATGCCGCGGGCGCCGAACGCGTACGCCAGCTCGGACTGGTCCGGCTGGTCGGCGTTGGCGCGGATGCCCAGCGTGCGGACCTTGTCGGCCCAGCCGAGCAGCGTCGAGAAGCGCCGGTAGATGTCCGACGCCTCGGGCTTCATCTTGCCGGCGAGCACCTGGAGGATTTCGCTCGGCCTGGTGGCCACCTTGCCGACCTTCACTTCGCCCGTGAGCCCGTCGAACGACAGCCAGTCCCCTTCCTTGAGGGTCTGGTCGCCGACGGTGAAGGTCTTGGCCTTCTCGTCGATGCGCAGCGCCGACGCGCCGACGACGGACGGGCGGCCCATCTGGCGGCCGACAACGGCGGCGTGCGACGTCATCCCGCCGGTCGCGGTCAGGATGCCCTGCGCGACCTCCATGCCGTGGATGTCGTCCGGCGCGGTCTCCTTGCGGACCAGGAGCACTTTCCTGCCCTGCTCGGCCCAGGCCACGGCCTGCTCGGAGGTGAAGACCACCTCTCCGGACGCCGCGCCGGGCGAGGCCGGCAGGCCCCTGGTGGCCACCGGCAGCTTCTTCCACTCGGCCGGGTCGAACACCGGCGAGAGCAGCTGCGACAGCGCCGCGGGCTCGACCAGCAGCAGCGCCTCCCGCGGCTTCATCCGCTTCTCGGCCACGAAGTCGGTGGCGATCACGACCGCCGCGTACCCGGTGCGCTTGCCGCTCCGGGTCTGCAGCATGTAGAGCGTCTCGTCCTCGATCGTGAACTCGAAGTCCTGGATGTCGTTGTAGTGCTTCTCGAGGCGCGCCGTGATCGTCCGCAGTTCCTGGTACGCCTTCGGCATCACGTCCTTGAGCTCGTCGATCGGCCGCGGCGTCCGGACGCCGGCCACGACGTCCTCGCCCTGCGCGTTGACGAGGAACTCGCCGAAGAACTTGTTCTCGCCCGTGGCCGGGTTGCGCGTGAAGCCCACGCCCGTCGCCGACCGCTCACCCGAGTTGCCGAACACCATCTTCTGGACGTTCACCGCCGTCCCGATGTCGTCCGGGATGTCGTACATGCGGCGGTACTTGATCGCGCGGTCGTTGTTCCACGAGCGGAACACCGCGTCGCGGGCGGCTTTCAGCTGCTGCACGGGATCCTGCGGGAACGGCTTGCCCGTCACCTTCTTGACCAGCGCCTTGTACCGGGCCACGGTCTCCTGCAGGCCCTGCTCCGGCAGATCCGTGTCGATCTTCGCGCCGTGCGCGTGCTTCACGGCCTCGAACTCGTGCTCGAACTTCTCCTTGGGAATCTCGAGGACGACGTTGCCGAACATCTGGATGAAGCGGCGGTAGCTGTCGTAGGCGAACCGGCCGTTGCTGGTCCGCGCCTTCAGTCCCTCGACGGCCTCGTCGTTCAGGCCGAGGTTCAGGATGGTGTCCATCATCCCGGGCATCGAGAACTTCGCGCCCGACCGCACCGAGACCAGCAGCGGGTTGCTGGTGGAGCCGAACTGCGAGCCGGCCACCTGCTCCAGCCTGCGCACGTGCGCCGCCATCTCGTCCTCGATGGCCTGCGGAAGCCGGCGGCCCTCGGTGTACCACAGGTTGCACGCGGCGGTGGAAATCGTGAAGCCCGGCGGGACCGGCAATCCGGCATTCGTCATCTCGGCAAGGCCCGAACCCTTGCCGCCGAGGATGTCCTTCATCGTCCTGTCGCCGTCGGCCTTGCCGCTTGCGAACGCATAGATGTACTTCTTCACCGCCTTCGCTGCCCTCGGCGCCTTCGCCGCAACGGCCTTCTTCGCGGGCGTGCGGACGGGCCTGGCAGCCTTTACGGGCTTCACGCGCTTCACGGACTTCACGGGCTTCACGGGCTTCACGGGCTTCGCTGTCTTCTTGGCCATCTCTAGTTCGACTCCGTCGTTGTGACCGGTTCCAGCGACCGTTCTCGCCCCGGGCATCCGGGGCCTCGCGCAGGCGCTGAAACCGTCTCCATTAAGATTCGACCGTGGGGACAATCTCGGAAATATCGGCAAGTTCGAGGAGCAGTTCGTGCAGGCGCCGCAGCAGCGACAGCCGCTGCGCGCGCAGGCCGGCGTCCTCGACCATCACGAACACGTCGGTGAAGAACCGGTCGACCGACGGGCGGAACCCCGACGCGGTGCGGAACGCCTCGGCGTAGCGCCGTGC
>Ga0209391_10001457_pt1 | contig 12191 bp, 11 predicted proteins | sample PPLLak3March2015_FD_187246 | JGI IMG/M metagenome (GOLD analysis project Ga0209391, IMG submission 187246) | Freshwater sediment microbial communities from Prairie Pothole Lake near Jamestown, North Dakota, USA - PPLs Lake P7 Core (1) Depth... | ecosystem: Environmental > Aquatic > Freshwater >... | reverse complement strand
CACCGACTGGTACGGCCAGCAGAGCTGCACGGCCGGCCGCGCCGCGTTCATCACCGGCCAGTCGCCGATCCGCACCGGCCTCACCAAGGTGGGCCTGCCGGGCGCGCCCGAGGGCATGACGAAGGGCGACCCGACGATCGCCACGCTGCTGCGCGCGCAGGGCTACATGACGGGCCAGTTCGGCAAGAACCATCTCGGCGACCGCGACGAGATGCTGCCCACCGCGCATGGCTTCGACGAGTTCTTCGGCAATCTCTACCACCTGAACGCGGAAGAGGAGCCCGAGAACGTCGACTATCCGAAGAACCCGGAGTTCAAGAAGAAGTTCGGCCCGCGCGGCGTCATCCACAGCTTCGCCGACGGCCGCATCACCGACACCGGCCCGTTGACGAAGAAGCGCATGGAGACCATCGATGAGGAGGTCAACGTCAAGGCGCTGGACTTCATGGAGCGCGCGAAGAAGGCCGACAAGCCCTTCTTCATGTGGTGGAACTCGACCCGCATGCACATCTTCACCCACCTGAAGGCGGAGTCTGCAGGCAAGACCGGCCTGGGCATCTACGCCGACGGCATGGTCGAGCACGACGGCCATGTCGGGCTGGTGCTGGCCAAGCTCAAGGAGCTGGGCCTGGACGAGAACACGATCATCATGTACTCGAGCGACAACGGCGCCGAGACCTTCACCTGGCCCGACGGCGGCACGACCATGTTCCGCGGCGAGAAGAACACGCAGTGGGAAGGCGGCTACCGCGTGCCGACGCTGATCAAGTGGCCCGGCGTCATCAAGCCCGGCACGGTGGTCAACGACATCGGCGCGCACGAGGACATGCTCACCACGCTGCTGGCGGCCGCCGGCGACAAGAAGGTCAAGGAAGACCTCCTGAAAGGGCGCAAGGTCGGCAACACCACCTTCAAGGTCCACCTCGACGGCTACGACCTCGGGCCCGCGTTGAAGGGCGAGGCGCCGTGGCCGCGCAAGGAATTCATCTACTGGACCGACGACGGCAGCGTGGCGGCACTGCGCTACGAGAACATCAAGGTCACGTTCCTCGAGCAGGAGGCCGAAGGCCTGCATGTGTGGCAGAAGCCGTTCACCCAGCTGCGCGCCCCGAAGCTCGCCAACCTGCGCATGGATCCCTTCGAGCGCGCCGAGGCGGAGAACGCCATGGGCTACCAGCGCTGGTACATGGAACGCATGTTCTTGATCGCGCCCGCCGGCGCCTATGTCGGGCAGTGGCTGCAGAGCTTCAAGGACTTTCCGCCGCGCCAGAAGCCCGGCAGCTTCAACCTCGACCGCGTAATGGAATCCGTGACGCGAGGCGCCGGCGACAAGTAGCCGCGCACCTGCCGGCGTCATAAACCTCAGGGCCGCATCCACCGATGAAAATTGGCGTGTGCGGCCTTTTCTTGAAGATTCCCTCCACATCCCCCAGGAGCTAAACATGAAATACAAGCTACTCGCGACCGCCATGCTGGCCCTGTCGCTCGCCGCACCCGGCATCCAGGCGCAAACCGCACCAGCGGGCGCCGCAACGCCGGCGGCCAATGCGGTCAATCCGGCATCGATCCAGGCGCTCAAGGACATGGGCACCCACCTGCAAAGCCTCAAGCGTTTCAAGGTTTCGACCACACTGACCGGCGAGCGGGTACTGGCCGACGGCCAGAAGCTGCAACATTCGGCTGCGGCAGACATTGAGGTCGCCCGGCCCAACATGCTTCGCGCGCGCATGTTCAGCAGCCGCGCTGAACGTGAAATTTTCTACGATGGCAAGCAGGCAACACTCTTCATCCCTGCGCAAAAGTATTACTCGACCGTCGATTTCACCGGCAACCTCGGAGAACTGGTCTCCAAGCTGGAAGAAAGGTATGGCGTAGAGATCCCCCTGGCCGACCTGTTCCTCTGGGGTACACCGGCCGCGCCACTCGACAAGATCAGCTCGGCCATGAATGCCGGCCAGGACTTCATCGGCACCGACCTGTGCGACCACTACGCCTTTCGCCAGGGCGACTTCGACTGGCAGATCTGGATAACGACCGGCGCCAAGCCGCTGCCACGCAAACTCGTGATCACCAACCGCACCGACGATGCGCGCCCGCAATCGGTCTCGTTGATCGAATGGAACCTGAAACCTGCCTTCAAGGACAGCATCTTCAAATTCACGCCGCCCAAGGGCGCCACCGCCGTCGAACTGCGTTCGCTGGACAAGAAATAAAGGAGCGCCAAAATGAAAAAATCATTCACCAAACTCTTCCTGATCCCGCTGGCCATGATTGCCGTGATCAGCTTCTCCATGGTTCCGGTCGCCGACGCGCGCCCTGGTGGCGGCGGCGGCGGTGGCGGCGGCGGTGGTGCACGTGCCCACGCCGGTGGGGCCCCAAAAGCCAATAACGGCAATCGCGACGTGCGCACCAACAATGTCCGCAGCACCAGCACGAACAACGTCAACGCCAACCGGAACACGAACATCAACGCCAACAAGAACGTCAACGTCAACGTCAATAACAACCGCGGTGGCTGCTGCGGAGGTGGCTGGGACAATGACTACCACCCGGTTGCGACAGCCGTCGCAGTGACCGCTGCGGTTGGCGTGACCGCCGCCGTTGTTGGCTCGATGGTGAATACCGTCCCCGCCGGTTGCGTCCCGGTCAACTATGGCGGCTATATCTACCAGCAATGTGGAGGAACCTGGTACCAGCCCCAAGGCGGCCAATACGTGATCATCAATCCGCCGTATTGAGTCTGGGCCCGGCGTACGCAGATAGGCGTCGCCGCTTCCCTTGCCATCGTGGCCTGATCTGCTGGCCATGAAAGCAGGGGATCGAGCCATACCAGCTTCTGGACCGGTGGCGGGGATAGTTTCCAGCATTTTTGGCCCTTCCCCATCGTCAAACGGTCATAGTCAGCTATCCTTTTTGTAAGGATTGGCGATGTCAGGGACGATGAAAGCGGACGCTCGCCAACATAAGCACGATCATCGGGCCAAGCCCTGCAGTCCAAGGCCAGCGCTGCAACTGGGCGCTGGGCAAGGTCGCGAAGGAATGACTGATTCCCGTGACGCACGCGGGCAACCAAGGCACCATCGAACCCATGAACTCCAAAAGACCAACACCCGCTGCCGACGATTTCGACCTGCTCCGCAACGACGCGCTGATCCGCTGGCAGCGCATGTTGCGCATCGCGCCGCAGGAAGGACTCGGTGTCGTCCGGCGGGCCCTCTTTTTCGCCCTGGTGACCTGGCTGCCCCTGGCGGTCTGGGCAGCGATGAAACACCGGCTGCTCGACGCCGAGAGCGGCGAACCGCTGCTGGCCCATTTCGGTATTCATGTTCGCTGTCTCGTGGCCATTCCTCTGTTCATCCTGGCCGAGGCGATGGCGCACCAGGTGATCAGGCGGATCGTCGGCCAGTTTCGAGCCAGCGGCGCCGTCACTGACGAACAGTATCCGGCCTTCCTGGTCGTCCTGAAGGACATGGCCCGATTGCGCGATTCAAGCATCCCCTGGATTCTTGTGATCAGCCTCGCCATGGCCTGGACGCTGGGCAGCCCGGTGGACACCGACGTGCACGAGATGTCCTGGGCCATGACGGACGGCAGCTTCGGCTTTGCTGGCTGGTGGTTTCTCTACGTGGCCCGTCCCGTCTTCCTCGTGCTTCTGTTGAGCTGGTTGTGGCGCATCGTCCTGGTTGCCATGCTCTTTCACCGGCTCTCAAAACTGGAGTTGTCGCTGGTGCCGACCCACCCCGATCGCTGCGGGGGGCTGGGCTTCGTTAAGAAGCTGCCGTCGGCCCTGTTCCTGGTCACGCTGGCCGTGTCGGCGGTCCTTGCCTCGCGCTGGATGCATGACATGGTCTACCACGAGCAGACACTGGCTGCACTCAAGCTCCCCTTCGCGGGCTTCGTCGTGCTGTGGAGCGCGCTGCTGCTCGCCCCGCTGCTGATGCTGGCACCGCGCATTTCAGCGATGAAGCGCCAGGCGCTGCTGCAATATGGGGCGCTGATCGGCGAACACGGTCGCCTGGTGCACCAGCGCTGGATACTCGGCAAGCCGGTATCGCAGAATGAACTGCTCGACGCCCCGGAACTCGGGCCGGTGGCTGACACTGCGGCAATCTACGAGGCCGTCAAGAAAACCAGCCCGCTGCCGGTCGACAAGACCACTGTCCTGATGATCCTCTTGCCGATCTTTCTGCCCATGCTGTTCGTGATCGCCAGGCAGATTCCAATCCGCGATCTGTTGCTCCAGCTGCTGAAGACGGTGGTGTGATAAGGCCACAAGTCGAGCGACAAGTATCGGGAATTCGGTTCGATGCGACGTTTCCTAGGGAAAAACCATATTTCCCAGCGTCCATAGGTCATTGTTCGCTATGAATATTGATGTATTCAGGGGCTGGCCAGCCGCGCCTGCGTGGTGGCGCGGATCAGCGCCAACGTGGCCTGCTGGGTGAGCGTGGCCGGTCGCACCGAACTGGTGGCGAGTGACAGACGCGTGCGCAGCGGCGGCTGGCCGATGGCGCGCACCGCGAACGCCGAGGGCTTGACCGAGCTGGCCACGGCATTGCGCGACAGGATGGCGTTGCCCGCGCCGTCGGCCACCAGGTCCAGGATGGCGGAGACGCCGTCGATCTCCAGCGCGATGGTCGGACGGCAGCCGATGGCGGCCATCTCCGACTCCACGTACATGCGAATGGCGTTCGGCCGGCTGGGGATGACCAGCGGCAGTTTCGCCACATCCCGCAGTGGCAGGGGGGGCGGTGGCGGGTCTTCCGGCAGGCCGGGTGGGCGCGTTTGCACCAGAACCAGTTCTTCGTCGAGCAGCGGCGTGACCTCGATGCCGGCGGCGGGCTGGGCGTTGTAAAGCACGGCGATGTCGAGCCGGCCGTTGACCAGCCACTCCTGCATGGTGGCCGACAGGCCTTCGCTGATGGACAGTTGCGCTTCGGGCATCTGCTCGCGGAAGGCGCGGGTCAGCGGCACTGTCAGCACCCGCGCCAAGCTGGGCGGCAGGCCGATGGCCACCCGCCCGGCCAGCGCACCGCGCACGCGCCCCAGTTCCTCGCGGGCCCGCTCGACCTGGTGCAGGATGCCGCGCGCATGTTCCAGCAGCAGCTTGCCGGCCTCAGTGGGCGTGGCGCCGCGGCCATTGCGAGTGAGCAGGCTCTGGCGCAGTTCCACCTCCAGCAACCTGACCTGGCGGCTGAGCGCGGGCTGGGCGATGTCGAGCGCAATCGAGGCACGCGTGAAACTGCCGAGTTCGGCCACGCGCACGAAGTATTCAAGCTGCCTGAGGTCCATCACCGCAGTTTATTCGCATAGCTTCGGTCTGGATATGCTGGTTTGCTCTAGCTGATAGAGGCGGTGAACGATGGTTGCAGGGCGCCGGGATGCGCACAATCCCGTCATACCAGCGTCAGTCCCAGGAAGGTCCCATGAAGCAGCCCATGATCATCGATTGCCACGGCCACTACACCACCGCCCCCAAGGCGCTGGAGACCTGGCGCAACCAGCAGATCGCCGGCATCCAGGATCCTGCCCTGATGCCCAAGGCCGCCGACCTGAAGATCAGCGACGACGAGCTGCGTGAGTCCATCGAAACCAACCAGCTGCGCCTGATGAAGGAGCGCGGCAGCGACATCACGCTGTTTTCGCCGCGCGCCAGCTTCATGGCGCACCACATCGGCGACTTCAATGTGTCCAGCACCTGGGCGGCGATCTGCAACGAGCTGTGTTACCGGGTTTCGACATTGTTCCCCGACCACTTCGTGCCTGTGGCCATGCTGCCGCAGAGCCCGGGCGTCGATCCGGTCACCTGCATCCCCGAACTGGAAAAGTGCGTGAAGGAATACGGCGCCGTTGGCATCAACCTGAACCCCGATCCATCAGGCGGCCACTGGACCAGCCCGCCGCTGACCGACCGCCACTGGTACCCGATCTACGAGAAGATGGTGGAGTACGACCTGCCGGCGATGATCCATGTCAGCACCAGCTGTAATACCTGCTTCCACACCACCGGCGCGCATTACCTGAATGCCGACACCACCGCCTTCATGCAGTGCGTGCAAGGCGACCTGTTCAAGGATTTCCCGACGCTGAAATTCCTGATTCCCCATGGCGGCGGCGCCGTGCCTTACCACTGGGGGCGCTTCCGCGGCCTGGCGCAGGAGATGAAGAAGCCGTTGCTCACCGAGCATGTGCTGAACAACATCTTCTTTGACACCTGCGTCTACCACCAGCCGGGCATCGACCTGCTGAACACGGTGATCCCGGTGAAGAACGTGCTGTTTGCCAGCGAGATGATCGGCGCGGTGCGCGGCATCGACCCGACCACCGGGAACTACTACGACGACACCAAGCGCTACATCGAGGCTTCGACGATCCTCAGCGCCGAGGACAAGCACCAGATTTATGAAGGCAATGTGCGGCGGGTGTTTCCACGGCTGGATATTGCCTTGAAGGCCAAGGGGCTGTAGTTTTTGGCTTTGCGGGGGTGGGATCGGGGTGGCTGGGCGTTTTGCTTCGTGTCCCCCGCCCGCGTTGCGGGCTCCTCCTTGACCTGCGCAAAACGCCCAGTCACCCCAATCCTTGCGAGGCCCGGGGGGGCGTGAAGTGAAGAAAACAGCCGTCGCAGCGGCAGAGTCGGGGTGAGTGCCGCAGCGAAGTCAAGGAGGAGACCGCGAGGCGGGCGGGGGACATGAGCGGAGGTACTCACGCCTGGTCTGCCGCGGGTTCAGCAGCAAGCGGATGTGAGCCGTATTTTTGGAGAAATGAATATGTACGAACTAGGCGTTGTCTACAGAAACATCCAACGTGCCGACCGCGCCGCCGCCGACGGCCTGGCCGCGCTGGGCTCGGCCACGGTGCACGAGGCCATGGGTCGTGTCGGCCTGCTCAAGCCCTACATGCGGCCCATCCAGACTGGCGTGCAGGTGTCGGGCACGGCGGTCACGGTGCTGCTGCAGCCGGGTGACAACTGGATGATGCATGTGGTGGCCGAGCAGATCCGGCCCGGCGACATCCTGGTGGCCGCTGTCACGGCTGAGTGCACCGACGGGTACTTCGGCGACCTGCTGGCGACCAGCTTCCAGGCCCGTGGCGCCCGCGCCCTGATCATCGACGCCGGCGTGCGCGACGTGAAGACGCTCAAGGAAATGCACTTTCCGGTCTGGAGCAAGGCCATCAGCAGCAAGGGCACGATCAAGGCGACGCTGGGCTCGGTGAACATCCCCGTGGTTTGCGCCGGCATGATCGTCAATCCCGGCGACGTGATCGTGGCCGACGACGACGGTGTGGTCTGCGTGCCCGCCGCCCGCGCGGTGCAGACGCTGGAGGCCGCCATCAAGCGCGAGAGTTTCGAAGGCGAGAAACGCGCGAAGCTGGCGTCGGGCGTGTTGGGTCTGGACATGTACAAGATGCGCGAGCCGCTGGCGGCCGCGGGGCTGAAATACATCGACTGAGGGTGCATCATGAGCAAACCGACCTCAGGCGACTTCACCAAAACCCCCGGATGGCTCGACTGGTACGCCAATCCGAGCAAGCCGACCTTCAAACTGCCGGCCGGCGCGGTCGACGCGCACTGCCATGTCTTCGGCCCGGGTGCGGAGTTTCCCTACGCGCCCGAGCGCAAATACACGCCCTGCGACGCCTCCAAGGCGCAGCTTTATGCCCTGCGCGACCACCTGGGTTTTGCGCGCAATGTGGTCGTGCAGGCCACCTGCCACGGTGCCGACAACCGCGCGATGGTCGACGCGCTGGTGCACAGCAGCGGCCGGGCACGCGGCGTGGCCACCGTGAAACGCGGAGTGACCGATGAAGACATCCAGGCCATGCACGACGCCGGTGTGCGCGGCGTGCGCTTCAACTTCGTCAAGCGGCTGGTGGACTTCACGCCCAAGGACGAGCTGATGGAGATCGCCGGTCGCATCGCCAAACTGGGCTGGCACGTGGTGATCTATTTCGAGGCGGTGGACCTGCCCGAGCTGTGGGACTTCTTCACCGCCCTGCCGACCACAGTGGTGGTGGACCATATGGGCCGGCCCGACGTGAGCCTGCCGGTGGACGGCCCGCAGTTCGCGCTGTTCGAGAAATTCATGCGCGAGCACGCCAACGTCTGGAGCAAGGTGAGCTGCCCCGAGCGCCTTTCGATCACCGGCCCCAAGGCCTTGAAAGGCGAACAGAACGCCGGCATTCCGAGTTATGGCGACGTGATCCCGTTCGCCCGGCGCATCGTCGAGCAGTTCCCCGACCGCGTGCTCTGGGGCACCGACTGGCCGCACCCCAACCTCAAGGACCACATGCCCGACGACGGCCTGCTGGTGGACTTCATCCCGCATATTGCCGTCAAGCCCGAGTTGCAGCGCAAGCTGCTGGTGGACAACCCCATGCGCCTGTATTGGCCGGAGGAGTTCTGAGAGATGCAGGACAGACCAGGAATTTCGCAGGAATTCTGCTCTGTCCTCAACTGATTGAAGGAAATTTATGTCACTTGAAAAACCCTATCTCGACGTGCCCGGCACGATCATCTTCGACGCCGAGCAAAGCCGCAAAGGCTATTGGCTCAACCAGTTCTGCATGAGCCTGATGAAGGCGGCCAACCGCGAGCGCTTCAAGGCCGACGAGCGTGCCTATCTCGACGAGTGGGCGATGACCGAGGAGCAGAAGAAGGCGGTGCTGGCGCGCGACCTCAACTGGTGCATGCGCACCGGCGGCAACATCTACTTCCTGGCCAAGATCGGCGCCACCGACGGCAAGAGCTTCCAGCAGATGGCGGGCTCCATGACCGGCATGACCGAGGACGAGTACCGCGCCATGATGGTCGCCGGTGGCCGCAGCGCCGAAGGCAACCGCTACCTCGGCGAGGATGGCGACGCACAAGCCCACCGCCAGCCGCAGGGTGCGGCGGGCCATAAGAAGGGAGCCTGAACATGGCCCGCATCACCGCCTCCGTCTACACCTCGCACGTGCCCGCCATCGGTGCGGCCATGGACTTGGGCAAGACCCACGAGCCCTACTGGCAGCCCGTCTTTCAGGGCTACGAATTCTCCAAACAATGGATGAAGGACAACCAGCCCGATGTCATCTTCCTGGTCTACAACGACCACGCCACAGCTTTCAGCCTGGAGATGATTCCCACCTTCGCCATCGGCACCGCGGCGCAGTTCCAGCCGGCCGACGAAGGCTGGGGCCCGCGCCCGGTGCCCACGGTTATCGGCCACCCGGACCTGGCCTCGCACATTGCGCAGTCGGTCATCCAGCAGGACTTCGACCTCACCATCGTCAACAAGATGGACGTGGACCATGGCCTCACGGTGCCGCTGTCGCTGATGTGCGGCGAGCTGGACCCGAAGAAGGACGCCTGGCCCTGCCCGGTGATCCCCTTCGCGGTCAATGTAGTGCAGTACCCGGTGCCGTCGGGCCGGCGCTGCTTCATGCTCGGCCAGGCCATCCGCCGCGCGGTGGAAAGCTATGACGACAACCTGAACGTGCACATCTGGGGCACCGGTGGCATGAGCCACCAGCTGCAGGGCGCGCGCGCCGGCCTGATCAACCGCGCGTGGGACAACGCCTGGCTCGACCAGATGATTGCCGACCCCGTGGCCTGCGCCGCCACGCCGCACATCGACTACGTGCGCGAGGCCGGCAGCGAGGGCATCGAACTCGTGATGTGGCTGATTGCCCGTGGCGCCATGTCCGACATCGTCGATGGCCAGGTGCAGGGCCCGGCCCCGAAAGTCCGCCACCGCTTCTACCATGTGCCCGCATCCAACACGGCGGTGGGCCACCTGATTCTGGAGAACTCATAAATGACCAAGACCATCAGAGTCGCTCTCGCCGGCGCCGGCGCTTTCGGCATCAAGCACCTCGACGGCATCATGAATATTCCCGATGTGGAAGTCGTCTCCCTGATCAGCCGTGAACTGGAAAAGACGCGGGAGGTTGCTGAGAAATACGGCATCAAGCACGTCACGACTGAGCTGAGCGAAAGCCTGGCGCTGCCCGGGGTCGATGCCGTCATCCTGTGCACGCCCACGCAGATGCACGCCGAGCAGACGCTTGCTTGCCTGCGTGCCGGCAAGCACGTCCAGGTGGAGATTCCGCTGGCCGACAGCCTCAAGGGCGCCGAGGAAGTCGTGGCCTTGCAGAAGCAGACCGGCCTGGTCGCCATGTGCGGCCACACCCGCCGCTTCAACCCCAGCCACCAGTATGTGCACCAGCAGATCACCGCCGGCAAGTTCAACATCCAGCAGATGGATGTGCAGACCTACTTCTTCCGCCGCACCAACACCAACGCGCTGGGCCAGGCGCGCAGCTGGACCGACCACCTGCTGTGGCACCACGCGGCGCACACCGTGGACCTGTTCGCGTACCAGTGCAAAAGCCCCATCGTTCAAGTCAACGCGATCCAGGGGCCGATCCACCCGGTGCTGGGCATCGCGATGGACATGAGCATCCAGCTCAAGGCCGCCAATGGCGCGATCTGCACGCTTTCCTTGAGCTTCAACAACGACGGCCCGCTGGGCACCTACTTCCGCTACATCGGTGACACCGCCACCTACCTCGCGCGCTACGACGACCTGTTCACCGGCAAGGAAGAAAAGATCGACGTGAGCCAGGTGGCGGTGAGCATGAACGGCATCGAGCTGCAGGACCGCGAATTCTTCGCCGCGATCCAGGAAGGTCGCGAGCCCAATTCCAGCGTCGGCAAGGTGTTCGCCTGTTACCAGGTGCTGCACCAGCTGGAACAGCAGCTCAACGCGGGCTGAGCCAGGCCCGGCGCGAGCGGGTGCCGCTTATCATCGACGGCATGTTGACGAATTCCATCCTCTCCTGGTCCCTTGTGGGTGGCAGCCTTCTGCTGCTGATGGCCTACGAGGGCCGGGTCTACTGGATCGGACAACGCCATCCCGAGCGCACCGCCCGCTATGCCAATGCGCGCCTGCGCATGCAATGGGTCGCGGCCATGTCTTCGCAGCCGGGCTTCGAAGTGGTCGCCGTGCAGGCCTTGCGCAATACGCTGATGTCAGCCACTATTTTTGCCTCGACCGCGGCGCTGGCCGTGATGGGCACGGTCAGTCTGGCTGGCAGTTCGCTGGCTGGAAAATTTGTTCTGGGCGCACCGGACGAATTGCTGCACATCAGCTTGCAGGCCGTGCTCGTCATGACGCTGTTTGCCTCGTACGTCTGTTCCGCCATGGCGATGCGCCACTATGGGCATGCCAGCTTCATCATGTCGATGCCGGTGTCGAGCCCGGAGCGCGCGGCCTTCACGGGGGCCGCCGTCACCCACGTGCATCGGGCGGGCCTTTTGTACAGCTGGGGCCTGCGCTTGTTCCTGATGGTTGCGCCTGTGGTGGTGGGCATCCTCCATCCGCTGGCCATGCCCGTGGTGACGGTCGTGCTGCTGGTGGTGCTGCATTTTTTTGACAAGCCGGCCGCGCTGGAAGTCGAGTAAGACGGCGCCAGAACTGGAATCCTTCATGCAACAACGACAACTCGGCCCCTTCACCGTCTCCGCCATCAGCCTGGGCTGCATGAACCTCAGCCATGCCTATGGCGCGCCGGTCTCCGCCGAGCAGGCTGAAAAAGTCCTGCTGGCCGCGCTGGACGCCGGCGTGACGATGTTCGATACCGCCGCGCTGTACGGCTTCGGCGCCAACGAGACGCTGGTCGGCAACATCCTCTCCAGTCACCGCCGGCAGTTCACCCTGGCCAGCAAGTGCGGCATGCAGGGCGTGGACGTGAATGGCGACGGCAAGCTGGTGCGCGTGATCGACGGCCGCCCCGAAACCCTCAAGGCCACCTGCGAGGCGGCCCTGAAGCGCCTGCGCACCGACGTGATTGACCTGTACTACCTGCACCGCTGGGACAAGGCCGTGCCCATCGAAGACAGCGTGGGCGCGCTGGCCGACCTGGTGCGTGACGGCAAGATCCAGACCATCGGCCTGTCTGAAGTGTCAGCCGCCACGCTGCGCCGCGCCCACGCCGTGCACCCCATCACGGCCCTGCAGACCGAATACTCGCTGTGGACGCGCAATCCCGAGATCGCGGTCCTCGACGCCTGCCGCCAACTCGGTGTGGCGTTCGTGGCCTTCAGCCCGGTGGCGCGCGGCTTCCTGTGTGGCGCCACGCTGGACGTCAATGCCTTTGACGCCAAGGACATCCGCCGCACCATGCCGCGCTTTGCGCCGGACAACTAC
>Ga0209391_10001455_pt1 | contig 12195 bp, 9 predicted proteins | sample PPLLak3March2015_FD_187246 | JGI IMG/M metagenome (GOLD analysis project Ga0209391, IMG submission 187246) | Freshwater sediment microbial communities from Prairie Pothole Lake near Jamestown, North Dakota, USA - PPLs Lake P7 Core (1) Depth... | ecosystem: Environmental > Aquatic > Freshwater >... | reverse complement strand
AAAAGGTTTGTGACCATACACTTCTTCATCTCTGTTCTGAGGGCCGCTTCCCGTAACCAGTATGACGGCAGGAAAATTACCCTGGGTATTCGGTAAGGTTAAAGTTCCGGCCAAACTCAGGTTGGCGGCTGTATTTTTAAATTCTACTTCTTCGGAATGATACGGGAATGGTTTTGCAGGCTCCTGAGGTCTTTTCATGACCTGCTTTTCGATCGGCTCTCCGGACAGGTTAAGGGGAAGCTCCTGACCGCGCTGCTTGAAGGTGCCTTCAATAATTTTATCTTTCATCATCCCTTCATAAACAACACCTGCACTGGCGATTTCAATAATTACTTTGCCGTTTTCAAAAGATGTCTTTGATACCGGAATGTCTTTTGCCCCCTGGTCCGGACTATCCATGGTAGCACTGTAGGCTCCCGCTGTCTTGGTAACGTGAAAAACCAGTCTTAAGGGTGTCCCCTGAACTTTTAAAACCCCGTACCAGTCGCCTGTTATATCCTGTGCATGGGAAGTCAGTACTAAAAAAATCAAGGCGGTAAAAAATAGTAAACTTTTCATGATCTGTTTAATTTGATTTTCAATGTAAAATAAAAATTCTGTCGGGTTTGAGCATAATTTCAAGTACCATACCTTCCACCAACCGGATCTTGTTTGCTTTGGTAAGCGGGTATTGCACTTCAACAATCGTCTCACCCTGGTCCGGAACAAAAAGCAGGGTCAAAAAATGTGCCCGGCGGTAGATCTTTCTGATCAAACCGGTAATTCTGTTGGGCACATTTGTGTATTCAGCGATTCGCTCCGGAAAAATGATGCGTATATCCTCTGCTTTGATCCCAAAAACAATGATTTGACCTTCTTTAAGATCAGTTGTACCTTCAACTGAAATTTCCATGTCCAGGGCCTTACAGTCAATACGGGATGATATGCCGGTTGATCTGATCAGGCCTTCAAATATATTTTTGATCCCCAGAAATTTGGCAACCTCCCAGTTATAAGGAATAAAATTATTCTCCAGGTTGCTGAACGTCTGGTGTTTTTTTCCGTCAATTAAAAATGTTATCGTATGACCGAGCATAAAGGCACTTTCAATGTCATGTGTTACCATGATGACGGTGAGTTTAAACTGTTCCTGAATTTCACCCAGCAAATAGCACAATTCATTTTTGAGCGAGTGGTGCAGGGATGATGTGGGTTCGTCCAAAAGCAAGACCTTATTTCCGGCCACCAGGCTTCGCGCAAGTGAGATCCGCTGCATCTCCCCTCCGCTGAGCCGCTGAATTTTCCTGTCCAACAGGTGCGTTATTTCCAGTTTTTCGGCTATTTCTTTTATGTAATTATCGTCCTTTTGCTTTTTGATACGCAAACCATAGGCGATATTTTCTTTTACATCCAGATGCGGAAACAAAACATTGTCCTGTGGCAGATAGCCAATATGTCGCTGTTCAGGCAAATGGTCCGTTATATTCGCTCCATTCAGTAAAATTGTCCCGGAATCAGGTGCCAGCAAACCTGAAATAATTTCCAGTAACAGACTTTTACCACTACCGCTGGGCCCCAGTACGATATGAAATCGGCCCGTTTCAAAGGTATGGTCAATTCCGTCAAGGGCAAAGGCTCCGGCTTTGTATTTAATATTTTTCAGGCTGATCATACGATTTTGGAATGGCCGAGCAGGCGAAAGATGGTTAAGGTAAAAATTCCGATCGCCACGATAATTAAAATGAGCACAACGGATCCTTCAATATCGGCAGAAGCCAGACGGAGATAAATGGCTGTTGGCAGGGTTTCTGTTTTCAGTGGCATAGAACCGGCAACGGTTATGGTTGCTCCGAACTCGCCGATCGCTTTGGCCCAGGCCAGCAAATAAGCGGCAAGGATACCTTTCTTCGCAAGCGGCAGGGTTACCGTCCGGAAAGCTTTCCATTGTGTTGCCCCCAGGGTGCGGGCTATATGCTCATATCTCAGCGGAATCTCATCCATCACGGCCTTGATAAGCCGTATGGAGATACCCAAAATAGTTACCAGCTGAGCAATAAGAATACCGGCAATCGAAAACACCACTTGTACCGTATGTTCCTGAATATAGGAACCATACCGGGTATTAAAAAATATGAGTATCATGGCACCCAGGGCAGCCGGGGAAACGATCATGGGCAGTTCCAGCAGGGTGTCCATTACATTCTTTAAGGGGAAATTGTACCTGCTGAGCGCATAAGCTGCCGGTATGGCCAGAATGGTCGATATGAGAGCAACAACGGTCGCACAAATAAGGCTTAGTTTCAGGGAATACAGGGTTCTGTCGGAACTGAGGATCTCAACAAATTTTTCCTTGTCGTAAAACCAGAACAGCGAAGCGATCAGAATCACATAGATCAGCGAAATTCCGACAACAGAAATGGTATAACGAAACGAAATAAAATGATTCTTCATCCTTATAATTTAAACCCTGAATGGCATAAGATCACTCCAAGATCCACTCTTTTGGTAAATTGTAAACGCCACCCACAGGTTTAACTTCACCAATATATTGAAATGCTTCTTCGGGGCTTGTAAAATAACGATATTTTTTAAAAATAGCCCTGGCTTCCTCTCCCATAATAAAATCGATGAATTGCTGAGCCAGTGCTGTGTTTTCGCTGTATTTGGAAATCGCGATGGGAATATAACCCACCCTGATGATCTCCGAGGCTTTGAGGTCAATTGTTTCAATCTCCTCAGGATTCCAGTATTGAAAAACTTCCCAGCCAATAACGGCATCCACAGATTTCATCGCTATCACTGTAGCCGTTTTGTCGCAACTTTCGGTATAGTTAACCAGGTTCTTGCGGAATTGAGCTCTTTCCGCTGGGCTCAGGTTTTTTTCAACTACTTCTACCGCATAGGTACCCACACATACATTTTCGGGATTTGCTATGGCCAGCCGCAGACCCGGCTTCAAAAGGTCTTTTAATGTGTGAATATTTTTGGGATTTCCCTTTTGAACATTGATACTCGTCACCAGATACAGGGGAATGCGCTCTGTTTCAGAATAAACAAGGCCATCAATCTTTGCTTTTTCCATAAAATCTGAAGAACCGGGAAAATATATGTCTCCTGTCTTAGCCAGTTTCATCTGGGACAGCACATATCCTGAGCCGCCAAAATTGGCTTCAACTTCCACGCCGGTTTGCTTTTCAAAAAGTGCGATGATCTCTTCTGTGGGAGGTTTTGAAGCAGCACCTACAAACAGCGTTAATTTCTTCTTGCCCCCTTTTATTCCAGACTGATCCGCATCCCTTACGGTCTGGTCTTTGCAAGCCCATGCAAGCAAAATAAGCATCATGAATAAAGCTTGTATTCTCATTATTTTTGATCTGTTTTAAACTTTCTTTGGTATTAAGCTCATGGCCCGCTCACTCATGGCCGTTATGGTCAGGGAGGGATTTACGCCCGGATTTGCTGAGATGGCAGAACCGTCGCAAACATACATATTTTTATAGCCAAAAACCTGATGCTTTTTATCAATCACGCCACTTTCTCTGTCCTTGCCAATCACACAGCCACCAAGTATATGTGCCGTTGAAGGTATTCCTGTTAAAGTCTCGGTAAACATCACCAGTGGCTTTCCATTAATTATTTTGGCAAATTTACGTGCCAGTTCATGTGCTTCGGGTATAAAGGCAGTTGGGTTTTTGCCCTCAGCTACCTCTGTCTTCAATCCAAAAACACCTTTCCTGAGTTTTAAAGTACTGTCTAAATGCTGCATAAAAAGTATGACCGAGGTCTGTTTTCCAAAATCACCTGAGGTAAATATTTTGAACCAGGTCAGCGGTGCTGTAAAGGGTATGAATAAAAGCTTTAAAACGCGCAAAAAGAAATTTTTTTCACTTACCATGGGCATGGCCAGGAGCCTCCAGAAGCCCGAACCATGACCATATCTGCAAGGCTCAATATTTGTGTTTTCATCAGTTTCCAGAATAGAACCTATAGCAATTCCATCAGACATATCCCTATTCTTATCAATAGAAGTCGTCAAAATCAGGGCTTCGTTGTTGGTGCGCACCATTTCTCCCAGGCGATCACTCAGTGCGGGAAGGTTTTTTCTCTTTTGCTTTAATAGCAGGGGAATTGTGCCCAAGACACCTCCGGATAAAATTACACCGCTGCAACTTTCATCAAATACTTTCTTATTTCCGGCGGCATTACCGAGTACTTTTCCCTTGATTTGATATCCCTTTTTCCCACCTGAATTGCCTATGTCTATAATATCAGTCACCTCCGCTCCGGCCCTGATTTCGACTCCCAGTTTTTGGGCCAGGTACAGATAATTTTTGTCCAGGGTGTTTTTGGCATTGTGCCGGCAACCTGTCATGCAGGAGCCACAAAAGATACAGCCGGTTCTATCCGGTCCCTCACCGTTGAAATATGGGTCTGGTACGGTTACCTCTTTTTTTCCAAAATATACAGCTGCTTTTACGGACATAAATTTATCTTCCTTTCCCATTTCTTTGGCCAGCTGCTTAAAAGCCAGGTCATTTTCGCCAAAATAGGGATTTTCAGTTGCTCCCAACATGCGCCAGGCCTCAGTATAAAATGGCTCAAGTTCCCCTTCCCAATCCGCCAGTCCTGCCCAGGAACCCTGATTAAAAAAAGGTTTTTTCGGTTTGGGTAAGGTATTGGCATAGACAAGCGAACCACCGCCAACACCCACCCCACTAAGTACCGAAACATGCCTGAAAAAACTGATCTTCTGAATACCAAAAAAATTTAGTTGGGGCAACCAGAGCCATTTCCTGATATTCCAATTGCTTTTGGCAAAATCCTCCTGCCTGAACCATTTTCCTTTTTCAAATAAGAGTACCCTGTATCCTTTTTGTGCCAGACGAAGGGCCGATACAGAACCTCCAAAACCGGAACCGATGATGATATAATCGTAATTTTTAGCCTCGTTCATTGATTCCATATAACTTTTTCATTTTTGATCTTTTATTCCATTTTTCAATCTCCACAGCCCAAAAAACAATACTTGAAAGTCCGAGGCAGAACAGCAATTCAATCCACGTAAGCGGCTGTGTATGAAATACTTTCTGTAATATCGGCACATACATCACGGCCATTTGCAGGGCAAATGTCAGTAGCACGGCAAAAACCAGTTGTTTGTTCCCGAACACGCCCATTGTAAAAAGAGATCGCCAGTCGCTGCGTATGGCCATGGCATGCCCCATTTGTGAAAGACTTAATACGGTAAATACCATGGTCATCCACTTGTCATTGCCCATGCGGATGGCAATACCCTCGGTGGCGATGCAAACGGCACCCATCAGAACACCTACCCATAATATATGAATCCCTATGCCCTCGGCGAAAATACTTTCATCGGTTTTTCTTGGCGGGCGTTTTAAAATATTCTTTTCGGCAGACTCTGAAGCAAAGGCCAAACCGGGGAGTCCATCAGTAACCAGATTAATCCAAAGGATATGTATGGGGAGCAATGGAATTGGCAAACCGATGAGCGGGGCGAGAAAAATTGTCCAGATCTCGCCACTGTTGCTGGTCATGGTGTATTTGATAAACTTGCGGATATTGTCAAAGATCCTTCGTCCTTCCCTTACGGCACGGATGATGGTCGCAAAATTATCATCCAAAAGGATCATATCGGCCGCTTCCTTAGAAACATCTGTACCGGTAATACCCATGGCAATGCCAATATTCGCGCGTTTCAAGGCAGGGGCATCGTTCACGCCATCACCGGTCATGGCAACAAAATGGTTTTTCTTTTGAAGGGCTTTTACGATATGTAACTTCTGCTCCGGAGAAACACGCGCATACACCTTGATGTATTCTATTTCCTTATCAAAATCCGCTTCAGAATAATTTGCAAGTTCTGCTCCGGTGATGATCCTGTCAGTATCGATGCGCATGATTCCTGTTTCTTCGGCAATGGCTTTTGCCGTAACGGGATGGTCACCAGTAATCATGACCGGTGTAATTCCGGCAGCATAACAGTCGGTGATTGCCTGAACTGCTTCCTGGCGGGGTGGATCTATCATGGCCAGCAGGCCCAGGAACTGCAGGTTGCTCTCGCAGCAACTTAGGTCTTTATTTTTTGGCAAGTCATCTATAGTTTTTATCGCATAAGCCATTAGCCGTTTGCCTTTTTCAGCATAACCCAGTGCTACTTCATTTATTTTTGCTTCATTCGGATTGATGCAAATCTTAATTATATTTTCCAGGGCACCTTTTGTGATGACCAGCCATTGTCCGTTCATCCGGCAGATGGTAGTCATCAGTTTCCGATCGGCATCGAAAGGCAATTCATATTCTCTCGTAAAATTTTCGATCCAGCGAGGATCGTATTTGGCATGTTTCCGGGCTGATTCTACCAGGGCTGTTTCTGTAGGATCTCCTTTTAGTTCCATATTGCCATCGGTTACCACATCGTGGTTCAACTCCATAGAAAGGATCAGCAATTGCTCAGGAGAAAGGTTATGGATACCTTCCGCATACGGTGATACCCAGATATCTGTTACGGTCATTTTATTTTGTGTGATCGTGCCGGTTTTGTCTGAACAGATATAAGTAACAGAACCCAGTGTTTCAACAGCCGGTAATTTTCTTACAAGCGCATTCTGACGTACCATGCGTTTGGCTCCAAAGGCCAGTGCAATGGTGATCACCGCCGGCAAGGCCTCAGGAATTGCTGCAACAGCCACTGAGATGGCCGTGAGCAGCATGCGTATTGGATCTTCGCCACGCAAAAGGCCGGCGCCGTAAATGATGATGCAGATAAAAATTACGATCACGGAAAGTTTCTTTCCAAAATCGGCCAGTCTTTTTTGGAGGGGTGTTCTGATTTCGTCCTCCTGAAGAAGTTGTGCTATGCGGCCGATTTCTGTTTCCATCCCCGTTGCAACAACGATTCCTTCACCGCGGCCATAAGTAACCACAGTAGTTTTATACGCCATATTAAACCGGTCTCCCAGCGGCGGATTCTCCTCCCTTATTGTGTCTGTAGTTTTTTCAACAGGCTGCGATTCTCCTGTTAAAGATGCTTCCTGAATTTTAAGGGAATAGGTTTCCGTTAAGCGTATGTCTGCGGGAACCAGCATCCCGGCTTCGAGTATCACAAGATCACCCGGAACCAATTCTGAAGTTGAAAGCTGCATAATTTTTCCTCCACGGCGAACCGTTGCATTGAAAGAGGCCATTTTTTTTAAAGCCTCCATGGCTTTTTCCGCCCGATATTCCTGAACAAACCCGATGATGGCATTTAGCAGTACGATGACGAGAATTACAAGGGCATCATTTACATCGCCAACGGCCAGTGCAATAATCGCTGCGATTAGCAGTATAAAGATCATTACATCTTTAAACTGATTAAAGAACAGAAATACAGGTGAAACTTTCTTCTTTTCAATGAGTTCATTTTTGCCATACTGAATCAGGCGCTCCTCCACAACAGCCTCATACAGACCCTTTTTACCTGTATTGAGCAGTTTATAAATCTCATCGGTGGGTAAAAGATAATAGTTCATTTTTATGGAATATGCTTAATTAATCCTCCATAAATTTAGGTGTTCCGGCTGTAATAGCAATCATTATTAATAAATTTTCCCCATTCATGGGTCATTGTACATGCACTTCGTTTTAAGTTTTCCCGATTGATTTTTGATCCTGGAAACTTATTCACATATTTTTTGTGTTTTTGATATTTTCGGGCATTCTGAATTTAATGATCGCAGATGAGAATACCGTAAGTAACCCAATTAAAATTATGGCATAATCAAGTCCGAATAAATCGGCAGTTATGCCTGAGATAATTGCTCCAATTGCATAGCCCAGGTCCCTCCAAAGCCTGAAAGTTCCAATACTTTCTGCCCTTTGATCCGGACTGGCAGCCTGGGCTATTGTCGATAAAAATGTTGGGTATACCAGGGCTGTGCCCAGTCCCAGAATTGCTGAAATGGCGGCCAGCTGAATGAAACTGCTAAAAATGGGAATAAAAAGAATCGCAATTCCCTGGAGCAACATACCCCAAAATAGCATCGACTTTTTTGAATATACATCAGACATTTTCCCGGTAAAAAGTTGTCCAAAGCCCCAAACAGTAGGATAAATAGCGGTTATTATCCCAATTTTTTCGGTATTGTATTGCATGGAAAGTAAAACTATGGGTAGTAAACCCCAGATCATGCCATCGTTGAGGTTATTTACCAAGCCTGCCTGAGTAACGGAGCTTAAGGTTTTATCTTTGAAAGTAGTTTCCAAAAAGACGTTTTTAAGGGGCCTGGTATTGTCTGACTGACTTTCGTGTTTCACAAAGTGCCTGGTGTCTTTTACCCAAAATAACGTGAGCAGAAAACCGGTGATGGAAATAAAAACGCCAAGGTAAAAGGGATAAGGCGTTATACCGTACTTGTTGGCGAGATAGCCCGATAAAAAAGCCACGATTCCAACGGCAAAATAACCGGCAAACTCATTGAGCCCCATTGCCAGACCGCGGTCTTTCTCGCCTACCAGGTCTATTTTCATCACCACGGTACTGCTCCAGGTTAAACCCTGATTAAGGCCAAGCAATACATTGGCAAATATGACCCACGACCAACTACCGGCAGTCATCAAAATGAAGGGAATTGGAATAGCGATAAGCCAGCCGATCAGCAACAGATTTTTGCGCCCCAGTTTATTGGCTAGTCGTCCTGTAAAATAATTTGTGATTGCTTTGGTAATTCCAAATGCGGTAATGAATGAAAGTATGGCCGTTTTAGAAGCTACCCCAAACTCAAGTTCTGCAAATTGCGGGAAAATAGTCCGCTCCATGCCGATCATTCCACCCACAAAGGCATTCACAATCACCAGTATGGTAAATTGTTGCCAGTTTTCCTTCAGTCCGAGTTTTACTTTACCTGCTGACACCCATGAGCCTTTTGTAATGCGTTTAAAAATCCCGTTGCGTTATCATTTTCCCTAATAAAATTAACACAAGGGAAGATATCTTGCGTTTCATTGCTGTAACGAAGTTACGGAAATTTTCAAAATTATTTTGTACCTCCGGATCCTATGTCTATGCATAAACGAACATACCCGATGTGTAAAATCGGGCTTTTTATTTCGTTTTGAAAAAATTTGTTACGAGATTGAAAGTTGGTCAGGGATACCGACAGCCGTGCTTCGGGATCTGTTCAACTTAAGTAAAGTTGTGCTTTTCAGCTTTGCTTTCGCAGCTCGCCTGAACTTAAAGCCTCCGGAACCTTTGCTTCTATGGTTGGAAAAGCATTGAAAAATTGCTTTCCGTCTGTTCTTTTTAATACTACTTCGAACGATCCATCCTTCTTTTCTTTCACCCGAACTACTTCAACGGTGCTCAGATACAGACTTTCATAATTTGCAATACCCCCTTGTTTGAGGATTATATTTTCTTTTGGGAGATCTATGTGTACATAGTTGTTGGCTGAGGGTTTATCAATGACCAAAACATCACCCACCCTGAGCGTATGCGCTGTTTTTTCCTGTGCCTGAACACCCATTACGAATAGCACAAAAACAAATAAATGAACAATTATTTTCATAATAAATTGATTTAATCTTAACAATAATACAAATATACGGATATATTTACTTTTATTACAATATTACCTCAAACCTATAGTCGGTTTTAACAAATAATTATATTCTTTTTATTGATCTGATCAACTTCTGATTCTTCTGTTTTACTGCCTTCTGTTGGCCAGCAGCGGAGGTGGTTCTCCGGTAAACGGATTCCAGCGGCTGATGCTTTTGGCTCCCATGCCGGAAGCCCTCATGACCGCCCTGTCGCCAAACCGCTCGCGAACTTTATCCATTGCACGGTATAAACTGAGCACCTTTTCATCATCGTCAAACAGGTTGATCTGGTGTGCACCGTTTACCAGATGGCTGAATTTAATTCCTATCAGCCTTACCAGCTGCCTTCGCTGATACAAGCTCCTGTACAGGTCCATTACCACCGGCAAGATCATGTGATCGGCAGCGCTGTAAGGGATCATTTTTTGTTTGGTATAGGTTTGAAAATCTGAATACCGGATCTTAAAAGTAATGCAAGCCGTCAACTTATTTCCGCGGCGCAGCTGAAAGATCAGGTTTTCTGCCATGGCAGTGAGAATATCCGACAGTTTGTTCACATCGGTGGTATCCTTGTCAAAGGTGCGCTCGGTGGAGATCGATTTTCGCTCCTGGTATTTGATCACAGGTGAATTATCAATGCCATTCGCTTTTTTCCAGATGCCGGTACCGTGCTGCCCGAAAACTTTTTCCATCATACCTACTGGCATTTCCTGAACAGTCCTGATCCGTTTTATTCCCAGATCGCATAAGGCGCTATAGGTCTTTTCTCCTACCATCGGGATCTTGCGCACAGAAAGCGGTGCCAGAAAGATCTTTTCAGTACCCGTATCAATCTTTAACTGGTTATTGGGTTTTGCCTCGCCTGTGGCGATCTTGGAAACCGTTTTATTCACAGACAGGCCAAATGAAATAGGCAAACCTGTTTCTTTGATGATTCTGTTCCTTAATTCCGAGGCCAGCTGGTGGCAGCCAAAGAACTTATCCATACCGGTAAGATCGATGTAAAATTCATCGATAGAAGACTTCTCATACAGCGGAACCGATTCCTGTATAAGATCTGTAACCATTTTTGAGTATTTGGTATAAATGCCGGTATTCCCGCGAAGTACAATCGCCTCCGGACAAAGTTGTTTTGCCATGCGCATGGGCATGGCAGAATGAACCCCGTACTTTCTGGCCTCATAGCTGCAGGAAGCAACCACCCCCCTGTCAGAGGTGCCGCCGATCAGAACCGGTTTGTTATTCAACCTGCTGTCTATCAACCTTTCACAGGACACAAAAAAAGTATCCAGATCCATATGCACTATAGAACGCTCCTGTATATTCATAACTGTATTGTTTTTTTACCGCCGCAAGGGATTGATTTTCTGATAAAATTTATCCTCCACCCATTTGGCAGGGTTGTTTATGATGTAATTGGATATGTTGTGATATTCGAATTTTGAACGGATAATACGATCGTGGAAACGCGGGTGCCATTCAAAATCAATTTTGTTCTTTCGTGCAAATACGGTTACGGCAGATTTATATCCGCGAATGATTGACGAAAGGTTTTTGGATTGTGGCACAAATTGATTCGTAGAGACGCAATGCATTGCGTCTCTATGATGCATCGCATTTCTGCATGATATATTTCGTGGCACATCCGCATCCGCATTTGTACAGACGCAATGCATTGCGTCTGCGTATTGCATGGGGACGCAATGCGTTGCGTCTGCGTATTGCATGGGGACGCAATGCGTTGCGTCTGCGTATTGCATGGAGACGCGATGCATCGCGTCTCTACGTGGCGTATTATATTCATTTGCCCCAATCATAATTATCCCGTGGATATGATTTGGCATCACCACAAATTCACCCAATTCCAAATTCATATCAGGCCGTAATTCTATGGTTTTATACCATTCAGAATGGGCAATTTGACCAATTTCGTTGGCTTGTAATAATTTGGTTTGCTCTGATACAATAATTTCGCCAAAATAATTTTTCATGTTTTTTGTACAAATGGTAACAAAATACATTGCCTCGTTTGCATAATCCCAATTTTGCAAACGGGCGGAAGGTATTCTGTATTTGTTATTAAACAATTGATCCATTTTAAATCGTATATCAAATTTTCATCATCCGTAGAGACGCGATGCATCGCGTCTCTACATGATATATTTCGTGGCACATACCAATCCGTCCAGACGCGATGCATCGCGTCTCTACATGATATATTTCGTGGCACATACCAATCCGTCCAGACGCAATGCATTGCGTCTCTACATGATATATTTCGTGGCACATACCAATCCGTCCAGACGCAATGCATTGCGTCTCTACATGATATATTTCGTGGCACATCCCAATCCGTCCAGACGCGATGCATCGCGTCTCTACGAAATATATCTGGGGTCCTGTACAATGGACAATTTTTCCATGCATTCAACCTCTATACTCAGGCAGTCGAATTCTTCGGTAACCTTGCCGGTCAGTTTATAAACCCCCCGTCCTCTGAACAAATATTTTCTTGCTGCTGTCGGAAAATGCACCGTATCGATATGATCGCCGTTCTTGTCTGTGAAAGTGCCAAAATACATCAGCTCCCCTTTGGAAGTCAGGGTTTTCTTT
>Ga0209391_10001454_pt1 | contig 12203 bp, 11 predicted proteins | sample PPLLak3March2015_FD_187246 | JGI IMG/M metagenome (GOLD analysis project Ga0209391, IMG submission 187246) | Freshwater sediment microbial communities from Prairie Pothole Lake near Jamestown, North Dakota, USA - PPLs Lake P7 Core (1) Depth... | ecosystem: Environmental > Aquatic > Freshwater >... | reverse complement strand
AGGCCGCCAACACCGACCTTGGCTTCAACCCTGCCGTCAACGACGCCGCCAGCGTGCTGGGCAGCGTTTACACCGCCGCTCAGGTGCAAGCTGATCCGGCTGCCTTCGGCCTCTATAACGAGAACAGCATCCTCAATCTGACCACCGTTGGCCAGACCATGGTTCAGGCCACTGGTTCCAACGTGAATCTCAGCCTGCCGGTGTCCAAATCCGACACGCTGGCTCCCGGTTCCTGGCTGCCCGCAGGCAACATGACGCTCACCATTCCCAAGGAGGGTGACAAGCAGTTCTACCGCCTGACGGTTGAAGGTGCCGAATAAGCCATCAATCTGACAAAATCGTCACACAGGGGCCGTCGGCAAATGCCGGCGGCCCCTCTTTCATTCCGCCGTCCTTCACGCCATGCGACTCTTTATCCCGATATCCGCCCTGTTTGTGACCGCATCTGTCACGGCACAGGAACCCGCCATCACCCCCACCGAGGAACTCCGCACTTCCGTCCGTGAATGGGTGGAAACGATGCGCAAAATCCAGCAGGAGGAGAACGACTGGTCGCGCGATCAGGAAGTCCTGAAAAACTACAAGGAAGGTCTCGAGAAGGAGATTGCCGATCTCAAACAACAAATCGCTGACGCCAAAACCCGCAAGGCGGGGGCGGACAGCGAATCACTCGCCAAATCCAACGAACGCGATGTCTATGTGAAGGCGAAGGAAGACATGACGGTGATGGTCCGCGGACTTGAGGAAAGCCTGATTGAGAAAATCCCGTTTTTCCCGGAACCGCTGGCCAAGGAACCAAAAGTCGCCCAAGGCATCGAGGACTTGAAACGCGATTTCGCGCTGCCGCCCGAGAAGCGCGGCGAGAGTGTTTCCAAACGTTTGCTCAATGTGGTGAACCTGCTCACGGAGGCGGAGAAATTCCAACAAACCGTCACGGTCCGGCCGGAGTTGCACAAGGATTCGCAGGGTCGCGAGTTCAATGTGCAAGTCGTCTATTTCGGTCTGGCGATGGCATATGCCTCCAATGAGGACGGATCGTTCGCCCTCGTCGGTCGTCCCGGTCCGGATGGCTGGAAATTCGAGGAACGCAAGGACCTCGCGCCGGATATCGTTAAACTTCTCGCCGCAACCACCGGCGAAGCGGATGCCACCTTCATCAACCTTCCTTTCACCAAACCATGATTCCCGCAAATTTCCGATGGGCTTTCGCTTGCCTGCTCACGACCTGCCCGTTGCTGGCCGACGGGCCGGTGGACGCCGCGCGCTCCGACCTCGACAAATCCGTCGCGGAACTGACCGCCACACAGCGCGAATACGCCGATCTGCGCCGCGGACTTTATCGTGAGATCAATCGTCTCGACGACGAGGCTTTGTCACTCGGCAAGGAACTGCGCGGCCTGCTTCGCGAGGAGGAAGAGCGCACCGCGCGCATCAAGAGCCTGGAACGCGAAGTTGAAACCCGCAAAACGGATTTCAACTACGCTTCGGGCGTCATGAACCAATATTCCAAAGCGCTCGTCACGCGCCTGCATCCTGCGGAAAACCAGCGCTATCTCGAGGACATCGAACGCATCGACCAACGCGCCGCATCCAACATTGAGAATCCGCAAGCCGAGCTCGCGGAGCGCCGCAAGGTCGTCGAACTCGGCATCGAGCGATTGGGCGCGGTTGCGGGCGGCCAGCGCTTCGAGGGCAAGGCCCTGCGCAACGGCAACGAGGCGATGGAAGGCACGATCCTCGCCACGGGGCCCTCGGTCTTCTTCGCATCCAAGGACAAATCATTCGAAGGCGTGGCGACGTTCGCCGCGACCGGAACGGAACTGCCTACCGTTATCGCGGTGCAGGGCGAGCCGGGCGGCATCGCCAAGGCGGTTTTCCAGGGCGAAGGCACGCTTCCGATGGACGGCACCATGGGCAAGGCCTTGTTGACCGCGGAGGCGCAGGACACGCTGATAGAGACCATTGAAAAAGGCGGCATGGTTGGCCACTGCATCCTGCTTCTCGGCGCGATCTCCGGCATCATCGTGATCTTCAAACTCATCGAGATCCATCGCTTCCCCGTGCCGGACCGCGGCACGATCAACCGCATTCTCGATCACCTGGTCACCGGCGATCATGCGGCCGCGAAAAAGGAAGCCGCGGCGATTGCCGGACTTCCCGGCGAAGTCGTGCGCGCTGGAGTGGAAAATTTCTACGGCAAGCGCAAGGTTCTCGAGGAAGCCATTTTCGAAAAACTCATCGACGTCAAACCCAGGCTCGAACGCTTCCTGCCGTTCCTCGCGCTCACAGCATCGACCGGTCCTCTGCTCGGTCTGTTAGGCACCGTGCTCGGCATCATCAAGACCTTCCAGGCGATGGTCATCTACGGCACCGGCAACGCCAAGAACTTCTCCGCAGGCATTTCCGAGGCGCTCATCACCACCGCCGAGGGCCTGATGGTAGCCATCCCGGTTCTCATCCTCCACGGCCTGATGAAAGGCCTCGCCAAGGGCAAGGCCGGCGAGGTCGAAAGCATCGCCATCGCACTGGTCAACGGCACCAGCGAGCTGGACAAGCGCCACATGCCATATCCGGGAAAACAAGGCGCCGGCGAGGAAGACGAGGATTTCGAGCTCAATTCCGCGAATCCCAACCCGGCCTGATTACCGATGCCCATGCAAGTTCCCGGACCATTGCAGGATGCCTGGCAGATGTTCGCCGTGGGCGGCGATATCATGTGGATGCTCGGCGTGGTGGCGCTGCTTCTTTACTGGGCCGCCTTCGCCGCCCTGGGATACGTTTCACGCGGCAACCTCAATCTCAAGGACGCGGACCACTGGTCGGATTGGATCCATCATCCGGAGCATGCATCCGGCAGCATGGGCGAGGCCTTGCGCTATGTCCTCCACGGCCCGCGCTTGAGTGTTCGCATCGTAAGCCGGCGCTTCGACGAAGTGCGCCTACAGGTTCTCTCCGCGGTGGACCGCCGCCTGCTGGTGGTCAACACGCTCGTCGCAGCCGCACCGCTCTGTGGTCTGTTAGGAACCGTCACCGGCATCCTCGGCATGTTCAGCGCGCTCGCCAAGGGCGGCGGCAAGGCGGGCATGACCGGCGTGGCCAATGGCATGCAGGAAGCCCTCATCACCACTCAGACCGGGCTCACCATTGCGCTGCCGGGACTGTTCATCGCACTCGTTGTAAAAGGCAAGCGGGACGAGATCGCAGCCGCGCTGGTGCGGATCGAAAGCCTCATCCTCACCACCCGCTTTCCCCAATCCACACCCCCTCACTGACCCCATACCATGTTCGGAAAAGGAATCGGAGACGACGCTGAAGAACCCGTGATCATCGACCTCTCATCGATGATCGACTGCGTGTTCATCCTGCTCATCTTCTTCATCGTCTCCACGGTCTTCGTGGAGGAAACCGGAGTCACCGTGAACAAGCCGGACGTAGGCGGCGCGAGCGCGCTGGAGAAAAACTCCATCCTTCTGGCCGTCACTTCCGAGAACAAGGTCTATTACGGAGGTGAAAGCATCGGCATCCAGGGCGTTATCAGCAAAATCAAACCGTTGCTCACCGAGACGCCGGACATGCCCGTCATCATCCAAGGCGACAAGGATGCGGCGCACGGCTTGGTGCAGCAGGTCCACGGCCAGGCGATTCTCGCCGGCGCGATGAAGGAAAAGATCTCGATATCGACCAAGTAGTCCGTGAAACGCCACGTTTACAAACCGCCCAAAGGCACCTATTCCGCGATCTTCGCCATCATGGGCGGCATGTTCGCGACGCTTGCGGTTTTCGTGGCCATCCCTCTTTCGCAAAAGCTCAACGACATGTTCCAGAAAGAGCCCGCCTACATGCCGGATGACATCACGGTCGAACCGCCGGACACCGCGATCGAGGAACAGGCCCCTCCACCCGAAGAGGAACCCGAACCGGAGCCCGAGGAAATGGTCGAGGAATCGAGCGATCTCGATCTCGGTCTCGACTTGGGAGATCTAACCACCGGCACCGGTGGCGGTTTCATCATGGAAATCCCCAAGTTCTCCATGAAAAGCGGCGACGACACCTTCGGCGGCGATCTCGACTCACCTCCCACACCCGTCAACAAACTGCCGCCCACCTATCCGAGCTCGCTGCTCAGCAAGGGCATCGGCGGCCGCGTGCTGGTCACCTGCACGGTGGATGCGGAAGGGCGCGTCACCGGCACTTCCATCAAACAATCCTCCGGCCAACCGGACCTCGACAAGGCCGCCATCAACGCTGTCAACAAGTGGAAATTCAAACCCGCCACCAAGGGCGGCAGGAAAGTCAAAGCCACCTGCGTGGTGCCATTCAACTTCGAGGTGAAGAAGAATTGAGAGTCCAGAAACCAGATTCCAGATACCAGCTCATGTTCCGTTCAGTTATCATATTCATTCTGTCGCTCGCATCGCTGCCCGCGCAGCCGATCATTGCACCGTCGAACCTTTTCCGCGATCCGAAGTTCGTGCGCGATTTCGTCGGCTCCTATGGGTTCCTGTCAGATGTAGAACCGAAGGTGTCCGCGGACGAGCAGGCGGCGCTGGGAAGGATTCGCGAGTTGTTCGACCAGTCGAAATTCCGCGAAGCGGAGGCCGAGCTGGCGGCCTTCATCAAGGAAACCGAGAAACCGACCGATCCCAAGAAAGTCCCTGCGGAAATCAGCCCGGCGATGGTGTTTGTTCTGGGGAACCTCTACTTCCAGGCGGACCGACCGGACGAAGCCCGCCGCGCCTTTTTGGAAGCAATCCGCCGCTTTCCGCGCTTCCGCCGCGCCCACACCAACCTCGCCTATCTGTATATTTCCCAGAACAAGACCGACGAGGCCATGCCGATGCTGCAGAAGGCCATCGAGCTCGGCGAGAACTCCGCGCGTGTCTATGGTTTGTTAGGTTATTGTCATCTGCTGAAGAAAAACGCCGTCGCCGCGGAGAACGCCTACCGCCAGGCCTACCTGCTGGATGCCTCGTCGCGCGATTGGAAACTCGGCCTCGCCCAGGCGCTGATGGCCCAGGAGAAATACCCGGAGGCCGCCAACCTGATCGGCACGCTCATCGAGGAGAACCCGAACGACAAACAACTCTGGCTCCAGCAAACCAATGCCTACCTTGCCATGGAGCGCAAGGACGAGGCCATCGTCAACCTTGAGGCGCTGCGGCTGAAAGGCATCGCCGATGAAGCGAACCTGAATTTGCTGGGCAATCTCCACATGGACCGCAACGAGCCGCAGATCGCACTGCTCGCCTACCTCGCCGCCATGGACAAGTCCACCACGCTGGACGTGCAGCGCGCCCTCAAGTCCGCCCGCATCCTCAACGACTACGGTTTCCCGGACAAGGCGGAGCAGTTCATCGCCCGCATCCGAGTGAAAACCGGTGACAAGCTCCCGCCCGCCGATCTCACCGCGCTGCTTCTTGCCGAAGTGCGCGTCGCCCAGGCCAAGGGCGAGACCGACCGCACCGGAGCACTGCTCAACCAACTCGTCGAGCTCAACCCCGCCGATGGCGAGGTGCTGCTGGAGCTCGCCCGCCACAAGGATCTGCTCTCGCGTGATGAGGCCGGCGAGTCCAAGCGCACCGCGCTCGTCGCCGAGGCGCGCACCAACTATCAACTTGCCGCGCGGATCGAAAGCGTCGCCTATCCCGCCCACCTCGCGCTCGGCCAGATGCTCGTGCGCGAGCGCCGCTACGCCGAAGCCCTCACCCATCTCCAGACCGCGCTCAACCTGAAGAAGAGCGAAAGCCTCGAACAATATCTCAGCCGCGTCCGCCGCGCCGCAGACCGGCTGGAGGATCGGGAGAAGAAATAAGATATTGGATATTAGATATTGGTCCCATGAATCCCATACGTCCCATCCTTCTCATTGCAGCAGCCACGCTTGCGCACGCCAACGAAGCGCTCGACATCCTTGAGTCCGACAAGACACCCGAGCAGGCGCCGGTGATGTCCAATGCCGCCATTTCTCCCGGGAACCTCGTTTATCCGGAAGCCGTCTGGCCCGAGTGGCAAACCCGCACCTTCGATCCGGTCTGGGCGCGCGCCGTGCTCTTCGATGATGAATCCAATCCCTGGGTGCAGCACGTTGCGATGACCGGTTTCTTCGAATGGCAGGCCGCCTTCGGCAAAGCCGAGGTGGATGGCGTGGATGCCACTGCTTCAAAAAACGTCGATCTCGACTCCACCCGCACCCGCCGCGCCCGGCTTGGCGCTCGCATCCGCGCCTTCCGCAACACCGACATCGAGGCGGTGGGCGAAATCGCCGGTGGTGCCGATCACAGCGGCATCGAACGTCTCAGCGCACGCACCGAATATCTGCCGGATGCCGGCGTCAGCTATGGCAAGTTCCGCCCGCGGTTCACGGCGGAATACCGCCAGGAGCCGGAGTTTTCGCCGTATCCGGACCGCGCGATGCTGGTCAACATGCTCGTCCCGCACACCACGCTCGGCGTTCATTTCGATTACACCCGCAATGATTGGGAATATGGCATCGGCTGGTTTTCCGGTGACTCCGATCCATACATCCCCTCGCTGCGCTCAGACGGCATTCTGGCCCTCAATCTTGGCCGCACGTTTGTGTCCATGGAAGGAGACGCTCCCACCCGCACCCGCTGGCATCTCGACTATCTGCATAACTTCGACGCCGGCCGCTCCAACACGGTTCCCCGCTACAATGTGTCCGGAAAAACCTCCGCGAACGGCAACCAACTCGTCGCCAGCAATCCCGCGTTCCGCCACTTGTTCTCCACCGGCTTCACCCTTGAACAGGAGCGCTTCTCGTTCCTCGGTGATTTCATGATCGGCAAGGGCGACACCACCGCGTGGGGACTCACGCTCGCACCCACCTGGTGGGCGGTGCCGGGATATCTTAAAATCGTCGGCCGTTATCACTATGCCGGCAGCGACGATCCCGGTGCCTTGGTCGCCACCATGGGTGCCTCGGCCGATCCGTTTTTCGACAGCTCGCCGTTCTTCATCGGCGACGAATACCACTCGTTCTATCTCGGCGCGAACGCCCATCTCTATCAGGACCGGATGGTGCTGATGACCGGACTTGAAAACGTGATCCTCAAGGACGAGGCCGGCGCGGGCTTCAACACCGAGGCCTGGATCTGGCACACCGGGGTCAAAACCTCGTTCTAACAACCAACGGGCCGCGGAAACGACCGGGCATGGAGCTTTTCCTCATCGATGCCATCGGCCCGTTCTTCCGCGGGAAAGGCGGCCGGCGCAAGAACTGGTCCAAGATTCCTTTCACCAGTCTCGAAGCCGGCGACTGGCCGGCCATCGAGGAGGATCTGCGCCGTTTCGCGGAAGGCGTTTCCCGGCAGGGCTACAATGCCGTGACGCTGGACGACCTTGCGCATCTCGCGCCGCATCCGCTGCATGAGCCACAAGTCGCCGAGCGGATCGCATTCATGCGGGAACGTTTCGCGCGGATTTTCCGCATGCTGCATGACGGGTTCGGTCTGAAAATCTATCTCACCAGCGATGTGCTGCCGCTCACTGCGGCGATCGATGCGGCGATGGGCGATGACCCGGCGGAACTGGATCGATACTATCAGGGACTCGTCCGCGCGGTGCTCGACGATTTCCCAGAGTTGGCGGGCTTGATCCTGCGCATCGGCGAGAGTGACGGCAAGGATGTGAAGGATCCGGTGCGCACGCGGCTGCACCTGCGCACCGCGCCACAAACCAACGGCATGTTGCGCGCGCTGCTGCCGGAATTCGAGGCGCGCGGCCGCGATCTCATCTTCCGCACATGGACCGTGGGCGCTCATCCCATCGGCGATCTGATGTGGCACCGCGACACACTCGCACAAACGCTCGAAGGGCTCGATTCGCCCAGCCTGATCGTTTCCATGAAACACGGCGAGAGCGATTTCTTCCGCCACCTGCCGCTCAACCGGGCGTTTTTCCGGGTGAAACAACGCAAGCTCGTCGAACTGCAGGCTCGCCGGGAATACGAGGGCGCTGGCGGGTATCCCAGCTTCATCGGCGGCGACTGCGAGCGCCTCGCCCGATATCTAACAGGAGTGGAGAACATGGCTGGCATCTCGGTGTGGTGTCAGACCGGCGGCTGGCACCGCTTCGGCCGGCGAGCGTTTCTGGAAGGGGGAAACCGCGACATCTGGATCCGCCTCAATACCGCGGCCGCCATCGCTGTTTTCAAACACCATCAACCCGCGGAAAACGGCGTGCTTGAATTGTTAGGTCCGCAGCGCGCCTTGGCGGCGGTGGAGCTGCTCGGTCATGCCGACACCGTGATCCGCGAGTTGCTCTACATCCCCGAGTTCGCGCGGCAGAAACTTTTCTTCCGCCGAGTGCGCATTCCGCCGCTGCTGCATGTCTATTGGGACACGGTTTTCATCAACCGCGCCACACGCGGGCTGCTGCGCCATTTCGTGCGCCAGCCTGAGTCCGCGCTCCGCGGCGGCGAAATGGCTGCCCGGCTTTTCACGCGGATGATGGATTTGGCACAAGAATCCGGCCTACCGGTGGACGACATCGAGCACATGCGCGATCTTTTCAAAATGCTGCTGCTCGCGCGGAGTTATTACTTCCTGGCCGACGATCCCGCCATGGCCGCGCGCATCCGCGAGGCGAAACGGGCCTACAAGGCGCGTTGGCCGCGCGAGCGCCGCTACCGCATCAAGGTTTCCTTCGCACCCGTGCCTTTAGGGCCGCGATCGATCGCCATCGGTGCCGCGCTGCTGCTGCGCCGCAAGCGCGGATACCGCTGGCTGGACCGCTTGTTCGTGCTGCACGGGCTGGGTCCGGTTTTCAACGCTCTCATGCGTTGTGACCCGCGGGTGCTGCCGAAGTTTCTGCGCAAGTCCGCAATGGGCGTGGACACGCTTTTCAAATAGCGGCGTCCATGGTCTCGCGCAGCATCCGAAGACAGATAGGGAAATGGCTTGGCACTTCATGAGGGCCACAGGCCCGGTGCCATGCCAGCCCAGGCCGGAGGGCTTGGCCTTCGCACACTCCCCCCCCCGACCGGATCATCACGGTTGAAATTCCAGAGAGCGGGGTTTCCAAATGGGTTCATGCCATGCTGGTGGCCGGGCTCACGGCGGCGTCCTCGTCCTGCATGCCTGGAGGCGGTTCCGGCACGGTTGCCGCATCGCGGATGATCCGCTCCACGAAGTCCTCATGCCGCACCAGCTCCATGCTGCCGTCGTGATGCTCGATGATGGCGGTGAGGCTTTCCACCCAGTCGCCCGAGTTGAGATAATGGATCGCGCCGACCTGTTTGTCTTCCGGCGTGTGGATGTGGCCGCAGATGATGCCATCGCACTTGCGGTGGATGGCGAGGTTCTGAAGCAGGTCCTCATAGCGGTCCACGAAACTGACGGCGGACTTGACCTTGGCCTTCACCCGCTTGCTGATCGAGTAATAATCCTTGCCGCGCCACGCGCGGTAGTGGTTGTAGAAGCGATTGACGCGCAGCAGGAAATCATAGCCGACAGCGCCCAGCGCCGCGAGCCACTTGTGGTTGGTGGAAACGCTGTCGAAGCCGTCGCCGTGCACGACGAGATATCTCTTGCCCGATGCTGTTAGATGAATGTGTTCCTTGGTGAAGCTGATTTTTCCGAAGGCCATCGGCAGGAAGCGCTCGAGGATCTCGTCGTGGTTTCCCCGCAAATAAATCACGTCGGTGCCGTCGCGCTCGGTCATCTTGAGGAACTTGCGGATCACGCGGCTGTGGCGCGAGGTCCAGCGGCCGCCGCGCCTGAGCGCCCAGCCGTCGATGATATCTCCATTGAGGACGAGCTTGTGGCATCTGATGTGCTTGAGGAAATCCACCACCTCGTCCGCCTTGCTGTCCGGCGTGCCGAGGTGGATGTCTGATAGAAACACCGTGCGGCAGGAGAGCCGCGGCCGCTTGCCGGGGGTGGATATGGTCCTGAAGGTCTGCCGGCCGGCGGCGGAAATTTCCATCAGGCTTTGCTCGAACCGGGCGATCACCTGGTCCCAGCCCAGCGACTCCGCGGTTTTGCGCGCTTCTTTGCGCAGGTTGTCGTCCTCGCAGAGCGAGAGCGCGCTCAGGGCCTGGTTGATGAAGCCGGCGGAGTCGCCCTTGTCCGCCTTGAAGCCGTTTTCACCGGATCTGACATGCAGCGCGGCGGCGGCATAATCATAACTCACCGTGGCCAGGCCGCTGGCCATCGCCTCCAGCAGCACGTTGCCGAATGTCTCGGTCTCGCTGGGGAAAACCAGCACATCCGCGGATGCATAGTGCCTCGCCAGCGCCTCGCCGCATTTGACTCCGGCGAAATGGAGCCATGGGTATTTGGCGGCGAGTTTCTCACGCAGCGGGCCATCGCCGACGACCACAAAGCGCACATCCAGGAAGATCTGGCGCATCCGCTCGAAGGTCTTTATCGCGAGATCGAAGTTCTTTTCCGCCGAGACCCGCCCCACCATCAGGGCCACCGGAGTGGACTCCTGAGCTCCCCACCCGGCGCGGATTTTTTCACAACGCTTGAGGGGCGAGAACAAGCGGGTGTCCACGCCGCGGCCGAGCAGTTGGACGTTTTTCACGCCGGCGGCGGTGAGTTGTTCCACCATGTCCGGCGAGGGGGTGAGCGTGCAATCCGCCCGTTGATGGAAATTCCTGAGATAACCCATGGCCACCGGTTGCAGCGCCGGCATGCCGTATTGGCTGAGGTATTGGTGGAAATTCGTGTGAAAGCCGGTGGCCACCGGAACACCAAGCGCCTTGGCCGCCTTGAGCGCGGATTTTCCCAAGGGGCTTTCGGTGGCCACATAGACCGCATCCGGCCGCTTCTTCAGCCAGCGGGCCCTGAGCTCGTGGGGTTTTGGCAGGCCCACCCGCACTTCCTTGTATCCCGGCAGCGGCACTGCGGCGGCAAGCGTTTCACCCTCCCCGGCGGTGGCTCCCGTATGAATCACATGCACCCGGTGGCCGCGTTGGCGCAGGCCTTCGGTGAGACGCCCCAAGGTCATGGCCACCCCGTTCACATCGGGCGCATAGGTGTCCGTCACAATGTCGATTTTCATGGCAGCCGTGGAAGCCGCTTGCCGTTTCCACGGCGTGAGGGAAACCAACAACCCGCAGGGCCGCCCGCCCTTTTTGGAGACGAATCCGTCACATTGTCACCGAATGAATCGTCACTTGCGGGCGGCCATTTCCCCGCTCCGGATCAACGTGCGGTCATGCGATGCCGCCGAACTGCCTGCGGTAGGCCGCAGGGCTGAGGCGGTGGAAGTCCTGGAAGCGCTTGTAGAATTGGTAAGCTCCGGAAAACCCGCACTCCAGCAGGATGTCGAGGATCGGCCGGTCCGTTATGCGCAGCTCGCGGGCGGCATGTTCCATGCGCAGGCGATTGAACAGGGCGGAGGCGCACAGCCGCCGGTTTCGCGCCGCACCACGCGGGAGATGGTCTCCGGCGCGCAACCGGCCAGCGCAGCGAGTCCGCGCACATCTGGACCGACCGATTTCACAACGGCGACGCCTTCATCAGCTACGACCTGGAGACCACCGTTCTGAATCCGGACGAGGACGAGTTCATCCAGATCGCGGCAGTCCGTTTCCAGGGTGGCCGGCTGATCGCCGAGGATTCGTTCTTCAGCTTCGCCCGGCCGCGTCGGTCGATTTCGTCATTCATCGGGAGCTACACCGGCATCGGCAACCGTCATGTCGCCGGGGCACCCAGACCAGAGGAGGTTCTATGCCGGTTCTCGCAGTGGGCTTGAGACGCCACTTTGATAGCCCACAACGGCCTGCGTTTCGACTCCAAGTTCCTCGCCGCCACCTGCCGCCGCCACGGGCTACCGGCACGGGAGGTGGATTGCATCGACTCCATCCACATGTCCAAGATGCTATTTGGCAAGACCCGCGGCACCGGGCATTCACTCGATCACGTGAAATCGCGCCTCGGCCTGCGCGACACCAGCCTCCGCCGCCACGATGCGCGAGACGATGTGGATCTGCTAGGCCGGGCGGTGCTTTCCATGTGCCAGAAGCTCGGTTTGGACGCCGCCATGAATGGCGTGCCGAGACATCAGACACGGCTGCCGAAGTCCTGATCAGTCCTGATCACCCTCCCGCTTGTGACCGGTCTCGATGATGATGTGGATGCGCTTGGGCTAATGCGGGCTCGCTGAGGGACCATGGTGGCCATTGAGGATTCGCAGGAAATCAGCAAAAACCGCTCCTCTTGCCACCGCGTCCA
>Ga0209391_10001452_pt1 | contig 12205 bp, 11 predicted proteins | sample PPLLak3March2015_FD_187246 | JGI IMG/M metagenome (GOLD analysis project Ga0209391, IMG submission 187246) | Freshwater sediment microbial communities from Prairie Pothole Lake near Jamestown, North Dakota, USA - PPLs Lake P7 Core (1) Depth... | ecosystem: Environmental > Aquatic > Freshwater >... | reverse complement strand
AAAAAGCGCATTGCGGTCCGGATTTCCTCGCCATTCACCACCACACCGCGAAGCCCAGGCAACGGTGCACCATTATGCTTGGATGGTTCGAAACGTTCCAGCAAGTCATGCAACGAGTTTCGCAGCAGCAAGGCGCCTGCTCAGCGGGGATCAGGAAAATTCATTCAGATCCGGGGCGGAAACAAAACCGCCGGCTTTGTGGCCGGCGGTCGCTGCATCCGATCGAACCATGCGGAGGCGGGTGTTTATGCTTCGTCTTCGTCGATCTCAACAACTTTCGAGTCGACTACCTTGCGGCCCTTGTAATAACCTTCAGGGCTGACATGGTGACGCAGATGTGTCTCACCCGTTGTCGGGTCTACGGACAAAGTCTGTGCCTTAAGTGCATCGTGCGAACGTCGCATACCGCGTGTTGATGGGGTCCTTCGACTTTTTTGTACAGCCATGGTGATCTACTCCTGATTAAAAATAATATTATCGCTACTGATCCCGCTTCAGCATATCCTGCAAAGCCGAAAAAGGGTTTTCCCTGGCCCCTTCCGGGGTTGTTTCGTCTATAAATGCCTGACCACCGGTGGTGTATTCGATCAGTTGCAAACCCGGTTTGCGTGGAACCGTCGGCAAGCCAAGCAACAATTCATCTTCTACGATACTGGCAATCGCCAACCTGCCATTTTCCGTTTGCACGGGTTCATAGTTGTCTGGCAGATCAAATTGTTCGCGGTCGTTTTCAATGACGGCCAGTTCACTGCTCCGCTTGACCTGCTCAGCGTAGACTTCCAGGCTTGCCTGGCAAACCAGTGGCAACGCGGCTTCCACTTGCAGGTCAATAATCACACGATGATCGAGGTCGGTCTTGAAAGCCGCGGAAAATTTTGCCTCGCCACTCGCATCGACCAGCAGCGCCGCAAGCCGCTTCATCCGTGATAAAGGAATGGTCCCGCTGAAAATACGCTTGCCTTCCGCGGCACGAACCGGCGAAATCCAGTCTGGATATTCCCGCGACATAGCTTCACAATCCTCAACTAAAGCACTGACGCCAAACCAGCACAGTGGCAACCCTGGACCAGAACACAGTAATCCCGGAACAAGTAATCCCGGAACAAGTAATCCCGGAACAAGTGAACCCGGAACAAGTGAACCCGGAACACAGTAAACAATTGATAACGAACCAAACTAACCGGAAAGTTTACTACACAAATGAATAGTGAGTCACTATCTGAGGGGTTAATTCTTGCTTCATCGAGCAAATACCGCAAATATTTGTTGGAGCGCCTCCAAATTCCCTTCGTGTGCCTGTCACCGGACATAGACGAAACCACGCTGCCCGGCGAGAGCCCGCTTGAACTGGTGGCCAGGCTGGCAATGAAAAAAGCGCAATCGGTAAGCCACGCTAACCCGCGGGCGGTCGTCATTGGCTCGGATCAGGTCGCCGTCTGCAACGGCAGGATTATCGGTAAACCCGGTCGCTACCAGGCGGCACTGGAACAATTGCTGTCCTTTAGCGGGCAGACCATTGAATTCCTGACGGCGGTTGCCGTGCAATGCCTCGCCAGCGGTTTCAATGATATGTATATCGACACGACCGTGGTCGGTTTCAGGGTCCTAAAGGTCGATGAAGTTGAACGCTACCTGGTTGCAGAAGAACCATTTGACTGCGCGGGTGCCTTCAAGGCCGAATCGCTGGGCATTGCCCTGTTCGAATACATCAGGAGTGATGACCCGACGGCCCTGGTCGGTCTGCCGTTGATCCGCACTGCGGCCATGTTGCGGCAGACTGGACTGCAATTGCCTTAGATCATTCATCAAGCTGGTAAAATCAGCGAATATGTCACTTGCAAGCTGAATAAATGCCCTCATCTTTTTTAAACTGGAATCAATGTCAAGAGCGCGTGAATCCCGATGAACGATACGACCCGAAAAGACACCCCCTTCAAGCACTGGAAGCTCTCAACCGATATCGATGGTGTGCTGTGGCTCAGTCTTGACCGCGAGGGTGAAAGTGCAAACAGCCTGTCGCTGGATGTGCTCAGCGAACTTGGCGTCATTATTGACGAACTGGAAAAAAACCCGCCCGCAGGTCTCGTCCTGCAATCTGCCAAGCCCGGCACGTTTATCGTCGGTGCCGACGTCCGGGAGTTCGATGGTTACAACAACGCTGATATCGCCAGTGACGGTATTGACCAGGTCCACCGCCTGTTTAACCGCATCGAGGCCCTGACCTTTCCGAAGGTGGTCGCCATCGATGGCTACTGCCTGGGCGGTGGCCTCGAGATTGCACTCGCGTTCGACTATCGTATCGCCACCAACGTCGAGCATACACGTCTCGGTTTTCCGGAAATCAACCTGGGTATCTACCCGGGTTTTGGCGGCAGCGCGCGCAGTATCCAGCAGGTAGGTGCAATCAATGCCATGCAATTGATGCTGACCGCGCGTAACCTGAGACCCGGCGCCGCCCGGGCCATGGGACTCGTCGATGAACTGGTCGGGCCACATGGTTCATTGCGCTGGGCAGCGCGGCGCGCCGTGAAACAGGGCCGCAAGAGCCGCAAACCTGGACAATTGACGCGCTTACAGAACATGGCGCCGGTCAGGGCCCTGCTGGCGCGCAAGATGCGCAAACAGGTTGCCGCCAGGGCCAATCCGGAACATTATCCCGCCCCGTTTGAACTGATCGAGGCCTGGGAGCAATACGGTGACGATCCACAACGGATGATGGTGGAGGAATCCAGCAGGGTCGGAAAACTGATCACGGGAGAAACCTCGAAAAGTCTGCGCCGGGTGTTTTTCCTGATGGAGCGCCTCAAGGGTATTGGCAAACAGAGCAAAATCAAGGTCCGCCGGGTACACGTCATTGGCGCGGGTGTTATGGGTGGCGATATCGCCGCCTGGTGTGTCCTGCAGGGCCTGGACGTCACTTTGCAGGATCGTGAACTCAAATACATAGAACCCGCCCTGAAACGGGCAAAATCACTGTTTCAGAAAAAACTCAGGGATCGCACCAGGGTCGATGGCGCGATGAGCCGCCTGACCCCCGACGTGGAGGGCAAGGGTGTCAGCCACGCCGATGTCATTATCGAAGCCATATTCGAAGACGTTGAAGCAAAACGCGAACTGTTTGCGAAAATCGAACCACGCATGAAACCTGACGCGGTGCTTGCCACCAATACATCGGCCATTCCGCTTGCAGAGATTTCCTCGGTGCTCAAAGAGCCAGGCCGTCTCGTCGGTATTCATTTCTTCAACCCCGTGGCAAAAATGCCCTTGGTCGAAGTCGTTTATGACGGGACATCAGATGCAGGACAGGTCGCCAAGGCCGCGGCATTCTGCGGTGCGATCAACCGTTTCCCACTGCCTGTCAAGAGTTCACCGGGTTTCCTGGTCAACCGGGTTCTGTCCGGTTACATGGCAAAGGCCATGAACTTGCAAGTGGAGCGGGATATTCCGATCGAGATCCTGGACAAGGCGGCGACCTCGTTTGGCATGCCAATGGGACCGGTCGAACTGGCCGATACGGTGGGTCTGGATGTGTGTCTGAAGGTTGTCACCATGCTGGGGGGTGAATCAGCCAAGCGGGAAGCTGCCCTGCTAAAGGAAAAAGTCCACGCCGGCGAATTGGGCAAGAAAACAGGAAAAGGCTTCTATGTTTGGGAAAAAGGCAAACCCAAGCGCGCGGACGTCGATACCGGCCATTACGCGCTGGACGAGATTACCGATGCCCTGATGCAGCCCTATTTCGATGCCTGCGAAGCCGCGCTGGCCGACGGTATCGTCGAAGACGCCGACGTACTGGACGCCGGTATGATTTTTGGCACCGGCTTCGCGCCGTTCCGCGGCGGCCCGTTGTATTACCTGCAACAAAGAGGAGCGAAACAATGACGGAATCATTGCGCAGGGTAGCCATCGTTGGCGGCAGCCGGATTCCTTTCTGCCGTTCCAACACGGTCTATTCCGACAAGAGTAACCTGGACATGCTCGCAGCGGTCATCGACGGCGTCGTACAAAGGTTTGGCCTCGATGGCATGCAACTGGACGAAGTGATGGCAGGCGCCGTCATGACACATTCAAGGGATTTCAACCTGGCGCGCGAAGCGGTGTTGTCCAGTCGGCTCTCACCACTGACACCCGGGATTACCATGCAGCAGGCCTGCGGCACCAGCCTGCAGGCCGCCCTGAACATCGCGGCTAAAATCGCCTGCGGACAAGTTGAAAGCGGTATTGCCGCGGGCACCGACACCACCTCGGATGCACCGATCGTATTGGGTGACCGGTTTGCCCACCGCCTGATCAACCTCGGTCAGGCCAAAACCATGAAACAGCGGCTCGCCTTGCTGAAAGGGTTCAACCCGGCTGAACTCAAGCCGGTCACGCCCACCAACGGTGAGATGCGTACCGGCCTGTCGATGGGACAGCACTGTGAACGGATGGCGCAGCAATGGCAGATCACACGTGAGGACCAGGACCAGCTGGCGTTTGAGAGCCATCAGAAAGTCGCAGCCGCCTATGAAGCCGGTTTCTTTGACAACCTGGTCATACCCTGGGGCGGCGTCAGCCGGGACAACAACCTGCGGCCCGACACCAGCCTCGATAAGCTGGCCACTTTGCGCACGGTCTTTGACAAGGGACCGAAGGCCACCATGAGCGCGGGCAACAGCACCACGCTGACCGACGGCGCGGCTGCCGTCCTGCTATGCTCTGAAGAATGGGCCACCAGCCACAAACTCCCGGTGCAGGCCTTCCTGACCACCGGCCGGGCCGCCGCCGTCGATTTTGTCAACGATGAAGGTCTGTTGATGGCACCGACGGTCGCGGTCGCCGAAATGCTGCAGCGCACCGGTCTGCAACTACAGGATTTTGATTTTTACGAAATCCACGAAGCCTTTGCCGCACAGGTGCTGTGTACGCTCAAGGCGTGGGAATCGAAGGATTATTGCGGGCAGCGTCTCGGCCTGAAAAAACCGCTCGGCAGCATCGACAGGCAAAAACTCAACATCCACGGCAGCAGCCTGGCAATTGGCCATCCGTTCGCAGCAACGGGCGCCCGGATCGTGGCGACACTGGCCCAGATATTGGAAGGCAAAGGTTCCGGCCGTGGTTTGATTTCGGTCTGTACTGCCGGTGGCATGGGGGTTTGCGCGATCCTGGAACGGCCCTGACCCCACCTGCAGGACCGGTCGATAAGTTGACCTGGGTCAAGACCGAGTTCTTGACCTAAGAAACCTCTGAGTAATTCTGAGGTTCCCGCGACACGTATATTATTTATTAGTTGCCGAATCAGCGGCGTTAAGCCTTGGATTTGCAAGGCAGTCGTAATAACGCTTTTCGACTGCCGCGCCCTGATAATGCCGGGATGGCATCAATCAGGGCTTCCCTGAAGTTTTTTACTTGCTGGATTGCTTGTGTGGTTCGCTGATGAAAATACCGGCCGCCTCGGCGGTGTTCAACATCAGGGTCGCACGGGTCATGGGTCCGACACCACCGGGAACCGGCGTTATCCATGAGGCCCTTTGGGCAACGGCTTCGAAATCGATGTCACCAACCAGTTTGCCGTTTTCCAGGCGGTTGATGCCAACATCGACCACGACGGCACCCTGCGCAACCCAGTTGGCGTCGACGATCCCCCGTTGACCTACTGCAACGATCAGGATCTCGGCCTGCCTGACAAAGTGTTCCAGGTTTTGGGTGAAGCGGTGGCAGGTGGTGACTGTTGCCCCCTGTATCAGCAATTCCAGGCCCATCGGGCGGCCGACGATATTGGATGCGCCGACGATGACACAGTGATGACCTTTTGCATCGATCCCGTAGTAATGCAGCAGCGCCATGATCCCACGCGGCGTGCACGGGCGCAGACCGTGCTGGCGCAGCGCCAGTCTGCCGACATTGAATGCGTGGAAGCCGTCCACATCCTTGCTGGAACTGATTGAATTGGTAATCGCAATCTCATTGATCTGCGGCGGCAGGGGCAACTGCACCAGCACACCGTGAATCTCATCGTCACGGTTGAGTGCGTGGATCAGCGCAAGCAGCTCCGCCTGCGTGGTGGATGCAGGGAGATCAATATCCCTGGTGCGGATACCCGCTTTCTCACAGTCCTTGCGCTTGGCCCTGACATAGATCTGCGAGGCATGGTCGGAACCGACGAGGACGACCGCAAGCCCGGGTCTCTGGCCACCGGCTTTGACATGCGCATCGATCACCTTGCGTACGTCGTTCAAAACGACTTCACTGACCTCCAGGCCATCGAGTATGGCGGCGGGTTTGTGCATCGGGATTGCTTTCAAGACGGTCATCCTGGCTCAGATATCTGCGTAGTGTAACGGATCATGAGCAAAAACGGGGTTCATAAGTTATGCTATACAGGGTTAATCTAACGGGGGTTTTCTCATGAATGTTTATGAATATGTATTCGTCGGTCTGCGGGGGGCGAGTATGCCATTGTCAAATTATCGGGGCCAGCCAATATTTTTTGTCAATACGGCTTCAGCGTGTGGCTACACACCTCAATACGAAAAACTGCAACGCATTTGGATGGATTACCGGCAGAGCGGTTTGATCGTGATCGGTATGCCTTGTGACGATTTCGGCCACCAGGAACCGGGCGACGAGGAGACCATCGCCGAATTCTGTGAAACGAACTACAAGATCGATTTTCCGATGACCGGCAAATATCATGTCATGGGCTACTCTGCACATCCCCTGTTCCATGCTATCCGCGAGGAATTTGGTGACGATGCCACGCCACGTTGGAATTTTCACAAATACCTGTTTGACCGTTACGGTCAAATGGTTGGATTTTGGCCCTCCAAGGTGCTGCCGGACGACAGTGCGATAACCCACCAGATCGAATGCAATCTCCAGTCCTGGGTTTTGTAAACTGCAAACGGCCAGGTTTATTTCTTTGATTTGGCCTTGGTGAACTTTTTCAAACGTTTGCGTTTGACCAATTGCCGGGTTGTGAGTGTATTTTTGTTGTCTTTGAAGGGGTTGTCGCCACTGCGGAATTCGATTTGCAGTGGTGTGCCGCGCAGTTTGAAATGGCGCATAAAGGCGTTTTCAAGGTAACGCTTGTAGGACATCGGGATGGCATCGGTGCGGTTGCCATGAATGATGATCCTGGGCGGACAATGCCCGCCGCTGTGGGCAAATCGCAAACGTGAACCACGTCCCTGGCTCATCGGCGGTTGATGGGCCTCGAAAGCCTTGATTAGAACCCGGGTCAGTTCCGGCGTGGGCATGTCGATAGTTGCGCTGCGCCACGCTTCTTTTATGGCATTGTATAACTCCTTCAGACCGGTTCCGTGCAAGGCCGACAGGTTAATTTTTCGCGCCCAGGGGACAAATTGCAAACGCCGGTCCATTTCGGATAACACCTGCTTGCGGTCATAATCCGTCATCCCGTCCCACTTGTTCAAAGCAATCACCAGGGCCGTGCCCGTTTGCAGGATATGGCCCAGCAGGGTGGTATCCTGGTCGGTAATCCCTTCGCCCGCATCCAGCATCAGAACCACGACGTGGGCCCGGTCAATTGCCTGCAATGCCTTGATGACGCTGAATTTTTCGACCAAATCTGTGACTCGTGCGCGTCTCCGTACACCGGCCGTATCGATCAATTCGTAACGGACGCCTTCGTGCTCCATTAACGTGCTGATGCTGTCGCGCGTGGTGCCAGGCTGGTCAAAAGCCATGACCCGTTCCTCACCGAGCATACGGTTGACCAGGGTCGACTTGCCAACATTGGGACGGCCTACGATGGCCAGCCGCAGACGCTCATGATCATCTTCGGCGTCAAGCTGGTCAGTCTCGGCCGGTGGCAACATGCCGGCCGCTGCTTCCATCAGGCTATGCATGCCCTGGCGGTGTGACGCAGCCACGGGCAGGGCCGGCCCCATACCCAGCGCGGCAAATTCGGCCAGTGCAATATCCGGGTTGGTACCATCCACCTTGTTGCCGATCAGCAGCACCGGCCGGTCGTGCTCGCGCAACAGGCTTGCAATCTCCTGGTCGCCGATTGTCAGTCCGTCCCTGGCGCTTACCACGAACAAAACCAGCTGGGATTCTACGATGGCCTGGTGTACCTGCCGGGCGGTGAGGTAATCGATACCTTCAGCCTGTGCAATCAGGCCGCCTGTATCGATCAGGACACATGCTCTATCCCCTACATCGCTGATACCGTATTGACGGTCACGTGTCACACCCGGCATGTCAGCCACCAGGGCGTCCCGGGTGCGGGTCAAAGCATTGAAGAGCGTGGACTTGCCGACATTGGGCCGGCCAACGATAGCGACGACTGGTAACATGGAATCAGGGTATCTTCAGGGCTACAGGTGTGGCTGCATCATACCCCAGCACGACCCGTAAAAGTATCCAACCGCGCCCTAATCGATCGCTGCACCTGCCCTGTAGGCAATCAGGCTGCCCTTTTTGGTCATGACGTACAACGTATTGTCGACCACCAGCGGCGGTCCGGCAAAGCCGTCGCCGCCGACCTTCTCGCGCGCGGCAAATAGTCCGCTGTCGATATTGATCCAGTGAAGGTAACCTTCTACGTCTCCAACGACAACAAAATTGCCGTAAAAAGCCGGTCGCGTCAGACCCCGGTGCAGCAACTCGTCCTGCTTCCAGGCCTCGGCGCCGTTGCGCCGGTCGAGCAGCCACACATTACCGTCCTTGTCACTGATAGCCAGGTTGAGACGGTCCACGGAAACACCCGTGGCCGAAGAAATATCCTTGAACCAGAGCAAACGGCCGGAATCGGCGGCCAGCGAAGCAAGGCGGTTCTTATAACTTGAAACCAACAGGTCGGATGCGACGAAAACCAGTTGTCCATCGATATCGGACAGGCGTTCCAACTCGGTCCGGCCTTCCACCGTGACCAGGGTCTGCTCCCACATCAGCACGCCGTCTTCCTGCTTCAGGGCAACCACCTCACCACCGTCGTAGCCGACAAAGACCACGCCGGCCCGCAACAACAGCGGCGCGTTACCGCGCAGCGTCAACAGGGGGACACTGTGGTCAAAGACCCACAAACGCTGACCGGTGTCTTTATCCAGGCCGAACACACGCCCGTCGATGCAACGCACAACCACGATGCCGTCGGCCTCTGCAGGTGCTGCGAGCACTTCCGAGGTTACCGTCGCCGACCACAGCTGGGTACCGGCGCTTGCGTCGAAGGCGAAAACTTCGCCGTTTTCAGTCCCCATCATCAACAGCTGCCCGGAAACTCCGGGGCCGCCTGTGAATGGCAGGTCTGTCTTGATCTCCCAGAGTTTACGCCCGCTCTGTGCGTCGAGCGCCACCAGCTGGCCCTTGTAATCGGCGGTGAACAGGGAGCCTTCCGAATAGACGGGTCTGATCTGCCTGCCGGACTTGTCCAGGCCCTTGCCGACATCGGTGGACCAGACTTTACCTACTTTGAGCGTTGCTTCGAAATCAACCAGTTCCGCCGGGGCTTCGGGTTCATCCTTGTCACCCCAGCTCTTTATCCAACTGCAACCGTTGAGCAGCAGTAACGCCGCCAGCGCAGGGATAAACCATTGCCTCACATTTCACCCCCGCCGTCACCGTCAGCGATGCTTGCAGCGTCTTCCACGCTGGCGCTCAATGCCTGTATTTTTATGTCAAGCAAATCGCGATTGCCAACACCTTCCTCCAGTGCGCCCAACGCCGCTTGGTAGCTCTCGACAGCCTTGGCAGTTTCACCCTTCGCGACAAAAATATCGCCTCTGATTTCGGCAAAAAGCGCTTCGAAACCGACGCTTGAAGACGCCCCTTCAAGTAATTTCAGGGCCGCGTCCGCATCGCCCTGGCTGAGCTTCACGCGCGCGAGTCTTTCCCGCGCAATCAGCCTGATGGGCTGCGGCTGGCCGTGTTCCATTGCATATTCCAGATCACTGACCGCTAACTCCTCCTGACCGGCAAATATGCGCGCCTTGGCCATCATCAGCGCAGCCATGGAGGCGTAGGCTGATTTGGGATGCTCGGTTTTCAACACCTGATAATTGGTGACCGCGGCGTCCAATTTGTTGTCTTTGATCAGATTGGCCATCACCTGGTATTCGGCCGATGCCTGTTGGCGTTTGCTGGTTTGCCAGCCCTGCCACTGTTTGAAGCCAAACATCAATCCGAAGGCGAGGACCAGGCCCATTACGATGGCACTGCCATTTTCCCGTAACCAGCTCTTTACGCGTTCACCCTGTTCATGGGTATTATATAAATCTGACATTGCTTCTATTAATCCATCATTTTGAAATTGCACCGGACCTAAGCCGGCATAAAGTTTATAACGCTTTAATATAACCCTGAATCCAGTTACCTAACTCATTGCGACCGAGGGTCAACTGGTTTTCACCGTTACGTAAAAATTTAACCGTTACCTGATCAGTGAGTATCTCATCCTGACCCAGTACCAGGGCAAATAACGCATCGCTGCGGTCCGCGCGTTTGAACTGGGTTTTAAAACTGCCGTCATTCAAGTTGACCAACAGACGCAGATCCGGTATCCCGGCGCGCAAATCATACGCGAGTTGAAGCGCAGATTCAGTGCTGTTTTCGCCAACGGCAACGAGATAACCATGCGGAGACGGGGGCGCAATGTCATGTGTTTGGCTCAACAGCTCAACCAGGCGTTCCTCTCCCATCGCGAAACCGATACCGGGCCAGGGTTTTCCACCTTGTAATTCGACCAGGTTATCGTAGCGGCCACCGGCACAAACGGTACCTTGCGCGCCCAATTCATCGGTGATCCACTCAAACACCGTGTGACAGTAATAGTCGAGACCACGCACAAGCCGGGGGTTTTCATGAAACTCGATACCGAGCCTGTCCAGAAAACGCTTCAGCTGCTGATAATGATTACGCGACCCTTCACCCAGATGCGCCGCCAGTAAGGGTGCATCCGCCAGCAGTAACTGAACTGCCGGGTCCTTGCTGTCCAGAACACGCAGGGGGTTGCGCTCTGCCCGCTCATTGGTTTGATCGTCCAACTCACCCTTGTGCGCATCGAGGAACGCATACAGCTGATCCCGGTAGCTTGCGCGTTCGTCCGCGTTACCCAGCGAATTGATTTCCAGACGCAGGTTCCGCAGTCCAAGGCTTTTCCAAAGCTGACTGCCGAGCATCAATATCTCGGCATCAGCATCGGCACCGGGTGCGCCGAAAAGTTCTGCTCCAATCTGGTGAAACTGCCGGCTACGGCCCTTTTGCGGACGTTCGTAACGGAACATTGCGCCGCTATACCAGAGTCGTCTGACCGGCCCGTACAACAGGCCGTTCTGCAAGGCTGCACGCACCACGCCGGCGGTACCTTCGGGACGCAGGCTCAATGATTCGTTGTTGCGGTCATCAAAGCTGTACATTTCCTTCGCAACGACATCGGTCGCCGAACCGATGGCACGTGTAAAAACTTCGGTTTTTTCCAGCAGGGGCAAACGGATCTGCTCAAACCCGTAGCCGGCAAATACCTGCCCGGCCGTGCTTTCAAGCTTTTGCCAGAAATGAATATCTTGCGGGAGGATGTCGTTCATCCCCCGGATTGAGCGGATCGGGGAGTTCATTCAGTTGCTGTCTGGCTCACTATTCTCGGCCTGCAGGGTTTGCGGCCAGGTCAACTGCGCAACATCTTCCCGGGTAAAGGCGGTCAAATCCACGGCTTCCCCGTCCATTGACAGACGCACCGCTGATGCGCGTCCAAACAGGATTCTGAATGGCGGTTGCCCTTGATAGGATCTGTCGCTCCCACCCCGGAGCAGGTCCATCTCGAGTTGCTTTCCCGTAGCGTCGGTAATCTCGACCCAGCTGTCTGCGGATACGGCGATCTGCAATCGGCTCTCACCTTCAGGCAAAGCCGGTTTCGATACGGCCGCCCATGCGGTCTCCGCCGTATCCAGGCCGTCCGGCTTTTTGCCGTGAAGGGCACCGAGCGGCGCAATCGAAGCATTCACCGGACCACTGTACGTACGTGGTTGGGCAGGACTGGTCACATTTTCCACTGCTCCGTCATTCTGCAACCGCGAACCGCTTTGTGAAAGCCTCACTGCCTCGTGGGTAAATTGCCAGGCCAGCGTTCCAACCAGTAATGACGCCAGTACATAACTGCTGGCGCGCAACCACTTCTCCGTTGAATTGCGTTTTGGTGGTTCGGCAAAAATATTTTGCAAGACCGGTTCCTGCACGGTGGCAGGTTCCAGCAGGGCCGGGATTTCTTCTT
>Ga0209391_10001450_pt1 | contig 12210 bp, 16 predicted proteins | sample PPLLak3March2015_FD_187246 | JGI IMG/M metagenome (GOLD analysis project Ga0209391, IMG submission 187246) | Freshwater sediment microbial communities from Prairie Pothole Lake near Jamestown, North Dakota, USA - PPLs Lake P7 Core (1) Depth... | ecosystem: Environmental > Aquatic > Freshwater >... | reverse complement strand
TTGGATATCATAATGAGCATCATGATTTCCCATCAGTTCCATGGAGTAATCTGCCTAAAGTAAAAGCAGCAGCGCCGGAGTTTTATGATAATCTTGTTTATCATAAATCATGGACAAAACTTTGGCTAAAATTTTTATTTGATTCCAAACTTTCTCTTTACTCAAGAATGATCAGAGATAATAGGGGAGGATTATCCACTGATTAAAGTTTTCTTTTTATAAATAACTTTGTAGGAAATTTTTAGAGTCGCTTGATACTGGATTCTTGATGCAGGTACATACAAATTCAAACTTTCTATCCAGTATCCAGCCCGCCAAAGGCGGACAAGCATCCAGAATCTAGTATCTAGAATCCAGCAAACAGGAGGAACAATGCCCGAAAAACTTTTATGCGATTTTTGCGGAACAGAAATATCAAACGATTCAGAATTCTGCACCAAATGCGGAACAATTTTTATTGATGACGTAAGTTGCTTTAATCATTCTGACGATGATGCTAAAGGCGTATGTTCTATTTGCCATCAAGCATATTGTAAAAGATGCGGACTGCGAGTAAATAGTATCTTCTTATGCAATGAACATGCTGATTATGAAATTTATGAAGGTATGGCTCGTGTATTTGGTAGTGCTGATGAACAGAAAATTAATTACTTAAAATCAGTATTTGAAGAAAATAACCTGCATCCATTTTTGTATTCGCGAAAGTCCACTCCACTTAATTTAGGTGGCCCGGATTATTTAGCTGCGGCTCATCTAACCGGAGATAGAGATGGTAATTTTGTTTATGAGATTAAGTTATTAGTTCCGTGTGCAGAAGTTCTGCAGGCAGAAAAAATTATTGATGAAATTGATCAATCAACAATTGAATAAAAACTCAGTGGCTCTCTGTGTTACCTCTGTGTTTCTCCGTGAAATGGATTTACTAAATTCTTACACTGAGTACCACTGAGAAATCACGGAGAAGCACGGAGCAAAATAAAATATGATTCACAGAAAATTTGGAAATACGGAATTGAAAGTATCTGCACTTGGCTTTGGTGCTGGAGAAATTGGCGATTATGCAGTTTCAGAAAATGATTCTGAAATAATTCTTAATACCGTTTTGGATTTAGGAATTAATCTTATCGATACTGCCCGAGGATATTACGCAAGTGAAGAGCGAATTGGTAAATACATTTCCAACAGGAGAAAAGAATTTATCCTTTCCACAAAAGTGGGATACGGTATTGAAGGTTATGCTGATTGGAGTTATGATATTATTCTAGCCGGAGTTGATAACGCCTTAAGATTAATGAAAACAGATTACATAGATATTGTTCATCTGCATTCCTGTGATTTAAATATATTGCAGCGAGGAGAAGTTATTGAGGCTCTCCACAAAACAATTGAGCAGGGGAAAGTTAGAGTCGCAGCTTACTCAGGTGAAAACGAAGAACTAAAATTTGCTGTTGATTCAAATTCTTTTGGTAGTGTTCAAACATCAATAAACATTTGTGATCAGATTGATCTTGATGTTAGCATTAAGCTTGCAAAAGAAAAGGGAATGGGTGTAATTGCAAAACGCCCCATCGCAAATGTACCCTGGAGATTTTATGAAAGACCAGTTGGACATTACTGCGAAGAATATTGGCATCGCTGGAAAGCTATGAACTTACCCGAACAGAAAAACTGGCTGGATACTTTTTTACGTTTTACAGTTTTTGCAAATGGAGTTGATACAGCAATTGTTGGAACAACAAACATTGAACACTTAAAATCAAACATAAAAATTATTGAACAAGGTCCGCTTGATGATGAATTTAATAATTTGATTATTGAAAGTTTTAAATCGCATAATCAAAACTGGCGGGGAGAAGTTTAACTATAATTGTCATTCCCGCGAAGGCGGGAATCTATAAAATACCGAGGAAATGGATTACCACTTTCGTGGGAATGACAAAAGTACAATTACAGTTTTTGATCGTCACAAATCCTACAATAATTGCTAACTAACAAAACCTTCTCACAATTAGGAATAGCCCTTCTTTTAGGCTTCCTAAATCTGATAATTAAACCTAAAAAAACAGCTTTAAATCGATTTAAGTGATAATAGCCAATGGCACTAAGATTGAGATTTTAGTAATAATTAAAAGCATTCTTACATCCAAAAGAGAGATAAAAATGATCAAAGGTACTATTAAAGTTGATGGCAAAATTTGTAAAGGCTGTGAACTTTGCATCGTTGCCTGCCCGCAGGATGCTCTTGCACTCTCAGCAAATTTTAATGATAAAGGTTACCGCTTTGTGGAATTGATAAACAACGTTTGTACAGGTTGTGCAAACTGTGCTCTTGTTTGTCCCGAAGCAGCAATAGAAGTTTATCGCGAACCAAAGCCTGCTAAAAAAGTTCAGGCTTAAGTTTAATTAATTACAAAAAGGTTTTTATGGAAAATAAAGAAAAACGAACTGGTGAAGCAAAGTTAATGAAAGGTAACGAAGCATTTGCAGAAGCTGCAATTCGTGCAGATATGGATGCATACTTCGGTTATCCAATCACTCCGCAATCAGAAGTGCTGGAATATCTTGAAAGAGAAATTCCCGGCAGGCACGGATTAGTTTTGCAGGCTGAAAGTGAAATAGCTTCAATCAATATGATTTACGGTGCAGCAGGTGCCGGCGCAAGAGTGATGACTTCATCTTCATCACCTGGAATAAGTTTAATGCAGGAAGGAATTTCATACATTGCGGCAGCACAGCTTCCTTGCTTAATTGCTAATATAGTTCGCGGTGGTCCGGGATTAGGAACCATCCAGCCTTCTCAAGGTGATTATTTTCAGGCTACAAAGGGAGGTGGTCATGGTGATTATCACCTTATTGTTTTAGCTCCTTCTTCTGTTCAGGAAATGGCAGACTTTGTTTTTGATGGATTCAGGTTAGCAGAAAAATACCGCACTCCGGTTATGATTCTTTCTGATGGCGCGCTAGGCCAGATGATGGAAAAAGTAATTTTGCCTGAGGAAGGATCACTTCCTAAAACTGTGCCTGCCTGGGCAACAACCGGTAAAACAAAAAACAGGGAACACAATGTTATAACTTCTTTATTTATGCAGCCTGAAGAAATGGAACAGGTAAATCTTCGTATGCAGGAAAAATATAAATCGATGCAGAAAGAAGTCAGATACGAAGAGATACAAGTTGAAGATGCAGAATTTTTATTAGTTGCGTTTGGATTGTCATCACGCATCTGCCAAAAAACTGTTGATCTTGCAAGAGAAAAGGGAATAAAAGTTGGATTGCTTAGACCTATTACCCTTTATCCATATCCTTATGATAGATTAAAAGAATTATCAAATCAAGTTGAGTTTATGTTAACTGTTGAAATGAATGCAGGACAAATGGTTGAAGATGTTCGTCTTTCTGTTGAAGGAAAAGTACCTGTTCATTTTATCGGTAGAATGGGCGGAATGATTTTATCTCCTGAAGATATTCTTCATAAGATTGAATCAATTCACGAATCACTTAATGCAGTTAATGTATAGGAGAAATTGAGATGAACGAAAAATTATATTTAGAAGACGAAGAAAATTTAGGAACAAAAGTAGAAGAAGGCTACGAACAGGTTTATTGCAGACCTGATACTTTAACTGATGTTCCATTTCACTATTGCCCGGGATGCGGACACAGTGTTGTTCATAAAGTTTTAATGGAAGTGATTGATGAACTTGGAATACAAGAAGAAACTATCGGCGTTGCTCCTGTTGGATGTTCAGTTTTTGCTTATCAATATATGAACATTGATATGCAGGAAGCCGCACACGGAAGAGCAACTGCTGTGGCAACCGGAATAAAAAGAGTTCTGCCGGATAAATATGTTTTCTCTTATCAGGGTGATGGTGATCTTGCCGCAATTGGTACTGCTGAAACAATACACACAGTAAACCGCGGTGAAAATATTCTAATGCTCTTTATCAATAACGGAATTTACGGAATGACCGGCGGGCAAATGGCACCAACAAGTTTGATCGGACAGGTTACTTCAACATCTCCTTATGGTAGAGAAGCCGCACAGGTTGGTAACCCGATTAAGATTGCGGACATGCTTTGTCTGTTACCTGGTGCGTATTACGTTACAAGACAGATTGTTCATAATCCAAATGGAGTGAGAAAACTTAAGAAAGCATTATTAAAAGCATTTGAATATCAGAAACAGAAAAAAGGAACTTGCTTTGTTGAAGTTGTTTCCAATTGTCCCTCTGGCTGGAAGATGACTCCGGTAGAAACAATAAAATATCTTGAGGAAAAAATGATACCAATGTATCCTCTCGGTGATTTAAAAGTTCCACAAAATTAATTCTGAATTTTAAGATAAAGGATTTTTGAAATGACAAAAGAACACGAAATAATTTTTGCAGGATTCGGCGGGCAGGGTGTGCTTTCGATGGGAAAATTAATTGCGTATGCAGGAATGATTGAAGGAAAAGAAGTCAGCTGGATGCCTTCATACGGACCTGAGATGAGAGGCGGCACCGCAAACTGTATAGTAATAGTTTCTGATTCAAGAATAAGTTCTCCTATCGTAACAAAGTTTGATACAGCAATACTTCTTAATCAGCCTTCGATTGATAAGTTTGAAAAAACAATTAAACCCGGCGGATTATTAATTTATGAGCAATCAACAGCAGTTCATCCGCCTACAAGAACTGATATTGATATTGTTTGCATTGCAGGTAACGAAGAAGCAACAAAGTTAAATGCAAAACAAGTTGCAAATATGTTTATGGTTGGTGCGTTTTTAGAAAAACGTCCGATAATAAAAGTTGAAACTTTAATTGAAGCACTGAAAAAAGCATTACCGCCGCGCAGACATAATTTAATTCCTATGAATGAACAAGCGCTTACACGCGGTAAAGAATTAGTTAAACTTGCTGATAGTGTATCAGCATAATAAATCATTATAACCTGAGGAAGCCATGGCTGAGTTAGAAATAAAATGTCAGCACGCATGCAAAAATACCTGCGCAACTTTAAACGAAGCTTTGCGCAGAGAAACAGCAATGGTAAGATTTTACGAAAGCGTTCTGGATGAATGCAACATGCCCGATGTAAGTTCTTATATGACGAACCTGGTGGAAGACAAAAGAAAAGTAATTCTTAGTCTTATCCAGAAATTGAATGAAATTCACGCCCGTTCACAGGCATTGGATGGAATTGCATCCAGTTTTAACAACACAGATGGTTAGTTAACCGTTATTTGCAAACGCAAGGCTGTTTGACTATATTTGCCCACGAAATTTTGAAAAGAAAACAGCGTTTATCGCTTAAAAAATAGAGATTACATCGCGGGGTGGAGCAATTGGTAGCTCGTCGGGCTCATAACCCGAAGGTTGTAGGTTCAAGTCCTGCCCCCGCTACTAAGAAAAAAATCCTTCTCTTTTGAGAGGGATTTTTTATTTTAAAGTATGAAGTATTTCGTTTATATAATTAAAAGTAAAGAAGGCTTTCACTATACTGGATTTACAGAAGATCTTGAGAAAAGATTAATTGAGCACAATGAAAAAGATTTGTCCTTCTGGACAAAGCGAGGAACTATCTGGAAGTTAATCTATAAAGAAGAATTTGAGAATAAGACTGACGCATTGAAAAGAGAGAAATGGTTTAAAACTGGTGTCGGACGAGACTTTCTTAAGAACAATGTTAGCGATTATTAGGTTGTAGGTTCAATCCTCCGCCGCGGCGGAGCGGCGAACTGCCCCCGCTACTAAAGAATAATCCTTCTCTTTTGAGAGGGATTTTTTATTTTAAAGTATGAAGTATTACGTTTATATAATTAAAAGTAAAGAAGGGTTTCATTATGCCGGTTTTACAGAAGATCTTGAGAAAAGATTAATTGAGCACGATGAAAAAAAGTTATCCTTCTGGACAAAACGAGGAACTAACTGGAAACTTATTTATAAAGAAGAGTTTAACAATAAAACTGAGGCTTTGAACAGAGAGAAGTGGTTTAAAACTGGTGTCGGTCGAGATTTTCTTAAGAACAATGTTAGCGATTATTAGGTTGTAGGTTCAATCCTCCGCCGCGGCGGAGCGGCGAACTGCCCCCGCTACTAAAACAAAAAAACCAGCTATCAGGCTGGATTTTTTGTTTTAAATAGTAACCGGACAGGAATTGTTTTAAGTTGAACGAACGAAGTGAAGTGAAATCCTGATGACAATCGGGATCCTGCCCTTGCTACTAGAAAAAATTCCTTTTAACAGAGCACATTTATTTACTTTCGATATTATATATGACAGGCATTTTATACGTCCACTTTTCCCACAATTTTTCATTCATCAATAACTCAACCATAAAATGAGCAACATTTATTCTGCTGGTTTTTCCTGCATCGAAGACAGGACTTCTTTTAGGTGATTCAACAATTTCATATTCACTTACATTCTCTTCATTAGTTAAAGTATCCGGTCTAACTGCAATCCACTCTATTTTAGAACTGTTCTCTTTGATATTTCTTAACAAATATCCAGCGGCTTCCACATTATCTTTTTGCGGAGGCAATAAAACATTAAGTATAGAGAGCACAATTCTATCGCCAAAAGAGTAATTCTCTTTTATTTTTTTATTCATATTCCCCGTGGTATTCATAAGAATAAGTTTTGCTTTTTCTTTTTTGCTACTCTCTATGGCATTGCAAATATTTTTTATAGAATCACTAACCAGCATTCTTGGCTTTCCGAATAATCCTTTAAAGGAAATATTATGACCAAGACAAGAAATCACAGCATCGCAATCATTTATCAACTCAATATTTTTATTCAAATCAAATTCAGAAATATTTCCAATTACAAATTCTAATAACTCACTATTCTTAAACTCATTTAACACAATACTCTCTTTGCGTGTAACAGCTTTAACATATACATTTTTGTTTAAAAGTTGTTTAACAACTAATTTTCCTGTTGCCCCAGTAGCCCCGAGAACTAAAACTTTCATAAAAATTTCCTCAACAAGTTTCTTAAATATGATTAACAGTGTTGCCATTGCTGCACTGTTAATACTGATTTTTCTAAAGACCGGTAATTTTGTAAGTCGCTATAACCATAAGTTCACTCAGAATACTTACTGTAAAAAAATAACCATTATGTTTTAAATCTATTTTGAGTTTGTAACTTGCTCGTATAACAATTAAAAGTAAAATTGTAAGCACAATTATTGCTACTGTATAAGTACCGAGCCCCATAATTGAAGATATTCTTGCTTCATCTTGCTGACTAAATCCTCCAAAGACAAGAGAAAAAAAACGGAGTACAAATTGAAAGAATAAAACCGGATAGACATATATTGTTGAATGTTTCTCTAATACTAACAGAGATATCACAGCCAATAATATCGTAAATGCAGGTCCGCCAATACTTACATATAAATTGTGACTCTCATTTATATAATGTCCCGCTTTGGGCCAACATAATTTAAACTATATATCATATCATTCCCTAAAATCTCTCCTACAATCCAATGTCCGAATTCATGAAAAAGATAAGAGAAATAAGCTATGGGAATAAACAATAAGTAAAGTCTAACCAATATTTTTTTATCAACTATCATTATTTCCTTGTTTATGCTTTTTCTTTATACCGCTTACCAACTTTAGTGAAAGAACTAACTTGAATTCCTTTAATTATTACTTTCCACTAAAGTTATGGCAACTCCACCTTTTTTATGTCCTTGCTCAACATAACTGTGAGCATCTCTTATTTTATCCATTGAGTATGTTCTATCAATTACCGGTTTAAGTTTACCTTTTTCAATCAGTTCATTGATAAAATGCATGTACTCAACTTTTTCTTTAGTAGGATATCTTACAGAAAGAAAGGAACCATTTTTCTTTAACACTTTTTTACATGATGATTTAGTTATCTTTACAACTGCATCGAATATAACATCATATATTGTTGTGGTGCTTCTGAAATCAACTTTGTGATAATCAATTACATTATCTGCGCCTATAGATTTTACCATTTCTATATTATCATTACTGCAAACTGCTGTAACTTCAGCTCCAAAATATTTTGCAATTTGAACCGCATAAGTTCCAACCGAGCCCGAAGCTCCGTAAATAAGAACTTTCTGACCATTTTGAATATTTGCTTTACGTAAAATATGCAGAGCTGTCATTCCACCGACCGGAATTACTGCTGCATCCATAAAAGAAATGTTATCCGGCTTTTTGACCAATACACCTTTCTTTGATTTTTCCGGAACACAAACGTATTCAGCATTACCACCATACTCTAATCCAGTTGTTGTTCCATAAACGTGATCGCCTTTATTAAAATGCTTTACATCTGAACCAATAGATTCAACAACACCGGCAAATTCAACTCCTGTTATTTTCATTGGTTTGAAGCCAAATAAAAATCCTACAGGTACTAGAATGAAGCGAGAAATCTTCCTCAGACTTACATCACCTCTTGTTACTGATGAAGCTTTTACCATTACCAGTATTTCACTTTGTTTTGGTATTGGTCTGTCCAATTCTACCAGATTTAAAACTTCAGGTGAACCGGATTTAGTGCATACAATTGCTTTCATTGTTTCCTTTATATCCAAATCATTTTAGTTTATGTAAGAATTAAAAAATATAAATGATATCATTTGTTTCGAATTAAGTTTACACCATACGGAATTAAAGCAATCGCCATTAAAATTGCTGCTGTTAAATTAATGATTTCAACCCCATCAGGAGTTCCTATGAAAAGTACTCCGATCAAGAATAAAATGCTTTGCCATTTTGCCAGACTATTGGACTTGAGCAATCCTATGGTTTGAATAATAAAACCAACAGGTAGTAACATTAAGCCATTTATTATAATCAGCCATCCTTTTTTTTCAAACATTGCAAGTAAACCAGGCATCATTTTAATAAATTCATTTTCAGGTAAGGTATCTATAGCACTCATTGTTAAACATAAAGCACCTTTGTCAACTGCTAAAATTAACGTTCCGAGAATTGCTATTGCGCCACCAATAAAACCCCACCATTCATTCGATGTATTTTTTAGAATATTATTGAAATGCAGTGCAACAACAACAAGCAATCCCGTGCAGAGTGTAACTAATGCGTGTCCAAAATGGAGTAATGCATTATTATGTGCTCTTTGAATGAGTTCAGCTGGTCCTAAAAAATGAGGATTAAAAAGATTAGGGTGACTACCGAAAGCAAAAACAAATATTAATGGAAATATTATAAAAGATAAACCGATACCCAGGCGTTTAGTATTATTTATCATACTATTTTGATTATGCATATGTTTATTTCTTTCTGTTAAATGAAATTTTAAAAACGTATTTTGTTGATTCTAGTTGTGACTTTTGAAAAGTGTAAACACCTGCGGAGAAGGGAAGCTCAAACCGGATTAATCTTAAAAGACCTTTTATTTTTTTCACAATACTTTATTTAGTCGTTTCCGAAAAAGTATTTTAATTACAATAATAAAATAAGAAACATCTTTTAATTCATAAGTAAAAATAATTAAGATTGTATGGTGAAAAAGACTATTATATCATTGGTAAATGTTACTTAATCATCTATTTTTATACCAGAAATTAAATTTTATACTCTATGCTATACTTTTTGACGGACAAAATTTCTTTTTTCATTTCACAAAATCACATCATTTATTTCAAGGGAGAAATTATCATGTTAAAATATTTTGTTATTCTTTTTGTATTCCTTTTTGGATTTAGCACTTCTAATGCACAATACCTGTACTTGGATGATTTTATAAAGTTGCTTGAAATAGCAGAATCAGAAGACAGAATAGAAGTCGAAAAATTTCTAGAGTCTAAAGGATTTTCTTTTGATAGTTTTGAGTATATAACAGATGAAGATGATGAGGAAGATGATACTACTCATTATATGATAACTTATCATAAAAAATGGGTTAGTGATCAGTGTTATGTGCGTGTAGATGCTGATTCAGATGAAGACACTTACAGGGTAATAGAATATTCATACGACGAAGAAAGATCTTTATATATAGCCTCAGTTCTTGCAGATGCAGGACTTGAACCTGCAGAGCATTGGGAAAATGATGATGGAACAGAAGGATTTAGATTTGAAACTGATGACTATGGGATGGTTATCGCAGAAGTATTAGGTGATGATGATGAAATTTATTATCGTTTTAACATTATCGCATATTAAAATTGCAGCTTGAAATTTATTAATTCTTTTAACACTATTTATTAAGTTTAATTTTTATTATTGTAGAGTTGTTGAAATTAAAATCTAAATAAAAAGGAGAATGTTATGAGCAAAGGACTGATCACCAAAAAAAGCACAAAAAAAGAACCAACGAAAACAATGAAAGAAAAAAAAGCAGCCAAGAGAGAAAAGAAAAACGAGAAGAATAACTCAGGGCTTCTGAACAAATAGAACATCAAAATTGTTCAGTTAATACAAAATCTATCATAAGAGTTCAACTTTAAAAGTTTTGTAGTAACTAATATTTTGGCTTTTAGCTATTCATTTGGTAAAAGCGATATTTATATTCATTTTCTGAGAGTTGAAGTTATCTGCTGCACTTAGTTTGGTGGATTTATGCAAAACTTTAAAATAAAGCGATAGATATTTTCTCATAAAAATATTTTTATAAGTAAATATCTAAAGCATTTTAATTCACCCTCATAAATAGTTATCTTTAACCCCGCAATCGTAAAATTAATCAGGAGCGTAAAATTGTTTAATAAGGCTATGCAAAACATTAGTCTGTCACCAATAGTGGCAATTAGCGAAGAGGTGAACAGAAAAGCACAGGAGTCAGGTAAAGATTTTATTCTTTTTCAGAGAGGAGAAATTGGTTTTTCAACTCCGCAATACATTGTTGATGCAATGGTTGATGCTTTGAATCAGGGATTAACTAAATATCCAATTTCGGGCGGTCATATAAAACTTAAAAAAGCAATAATCCAAAAACTTAGCAGCTTTAATAATGTAAATGGAATTGACCCTGATAATATTGTTGTTGTTCATGGTGGACAGGAGGGATTGGAATTAGTATTTAAATTGTTTGAAGGACAAAAAGCCGTTGGCTTTGCACCGGTTTGGAGCTGCGTGTTGGAGAATTTTGTCCCTTATGCTAAAACTAACCTTGTTCAGATTCCGCTTGAAAATGATTTTAGTGTGAACTTTGAATTGTTTGAAATGGAAATTAAAGACGCTTCGTTTTTATACCTTAACACGCCGCACAATCCAACAGGAAAAATATTCAGTAAGGAAGAGATAGAAAAAATTGTCGATATCTGCAGAAAGCATAATGTGTTTATCCTTTCGGATGAAGCTTATGAGCATATTACCTTTGAAGGCAAAAAACATTACAGCCCGCTGCAATCAGATTATGAAAACATAATTGCTGTTTATACTTTTTCTAAAACTTATGCGATGACCGGCTGGAGATTAGGTTATGTTGTCAGTAAAAACAAACAGCTTGCAAATATTTTTAAGTTAGGTGATTATACTCAGACAGCTGGTGTTCCCACTTACACTCAATTTGCTGGTACTGAAGCTCTAACGAATACTGAAAAAGAAAAACTTGCGATCGATGGATTTATGAAAGAGTTTGTGTTAAGAAGAGATGCTATGTATGATGGATTAAAATCTATTGATGGAGTCAAATTACCTGGTAAACCCGATGGCGCCTTTTATATATTTCCTGATTTTTCAGAGTACGTTCCCAAAGGCTTAAGTAAAGAAGAGGGTAAGTTATTTATCTATAAAAAACTTATTGATGCGGGTGTTGCAACTGTTTATGGATCATGCTTTGGAAAATATTTTCAGAACAACTTGAGATTCTCTTACTCAACTACAAATCTCCTGCAGATTGAAGAAGGAATAAGCCGAATAAAAAAAGCATTGCATAAATAAACCATTCACTAAAGGACACAGAATTCTACTCTGTGTCCCATTCAATTTTTCTATTATCCTCGATTTAATCTCCAAGATTACTGTCTCAAATATTTCTTATTTTAATAATATAAATTTTTTCAGTTACGGAGAGAAATGTGAAAAACTTGATAATTATTCTTTTTGGTTTGGCAAATTTAAATATCTATTCTCAAAACTGGCTAAAAGTTGATTCAATATTTGCTGTTTCTGGTGTAACCGTTCAAAACTTTTCTGCTCCGGAATTTGCGGATTTGAATAATGACGGTAACCCTGATTTAATTCTTGGTAA
>Ga0209391_10001445_pt1 | contig 12239 bp, 12 predicted proteins | sample PPLLak3March2015_FD_187246 | JGI IMG/M metagenome (GOLD analysis project Ga0209391, IMG submission 187246) | Freshwater sediment microbial communities from Prairie Pothole Lake near Jamestown, North Dakota, USA - PPLs Lake P7 Core (1) Depth... | ecosystem: Environmental > Aquatic > Freshwater >... | reverse complement strand
CTTCTTCGACGCCCCGATCAGCTCGACGTCGAACTTCGACAGCACGCCCTCGCGCGCGAGGTCGAGCGCGCAATTGAGCGCCGTCTGCCCGCCCATCGTCGGCAACAGCGCGTCGGGACGCTCGCGCTCGATGATCTTCGCCACCATCGGCCAGGTGATCGGCTCGATGTAGGTCACGTCGGCCATCTCCGGGTCGGTCATGATCGTCGCCGGATTCGAGTTCACCAGGATGACCCGGTAGCCCTCCTCGCGCAGCGCCTTGCACGCCTGCGCGCCCGAGTAGTCGAACTCGCACGCCTGCCCGATGACGATCGGGCCGGCACCGATGATGAGGATGCTGTCGATGTCGGTGCGCTTCGGCATGGCCTACTTCTTCTCCATGAGCCTGGTGAACCGGTCGAACAGGTGGGCGACGTCGTGCGGACCGGGGCTCGCCTCGGGGTGGCCCTGGAAGCCGAACGCCGGCGCGTCGGTGCGAGCGATGCCCTGCAGGCTGCCGTCGAACAGCGAGACATGCGTAACGCGCACGTTCGCCGGCAACGTCGCGGGGTCGACGGCGAAGCCGTGGTTCTGGCTGGTGATCAGCACCTGGCCGGTGTCCTTGTCGAGCACCGGGTGGTTCGCGCCGTGGTGGCCGAATTTCATCTTGAGCGTGCGCGCCCCCGAGGCGAGTCCGAGCAGCTGGTGGCCGAGGCAGATGCCGAACGTGGGCACGCGCGCCGCGACGATCTCGCCGATCGCGGCGATCGCGTAGCCGCAGGGCTCGGGGTCGCCGGGGCCGTTGGACAGGAAGACGCCGTCGGGCCGCAGCGCCATCGCGTCGCGCGCCGGCGTCTGCGCGGGGACGACGGTGAGCCGGCAGCCGCGCTCGGCGAGCATGCGCAGGATGTTGTGCTTGACACCGAAGTCGTAGGCGACGACGTGGCAGCGCGTCTGATCCTGCGCGCGAAATCCCTGGCCGAGTGCCCACACTCCCGCGGTCCACTCGTACGGCTCGGCGCACGACACCACCTTGGCGAGATCCTGGCCGGCCATCGAGGGCGCGGCCTTCGCGCGCGCGACCGCCGCGGCGGCCGCCGTGTCGTCGAGCGCGGCGCCGGCGACGATGCACCCGTTCTGCGCGCCCTTTTCGCGCAGGATGCGCGTGAGCTTGCGCGTGTCGATGTCGGCGATTCCGACGACGCCCGCCGCGGCGAGTTGGCTCGCGAGGTCGCTTAGGGCGCGGAAGTTCGACACGCGCCGCGGCAGGTCGCGAATCACCAGCCCCGCGGCGTGCAGGCGGGCGGACTCGCTGTCCTCCGGGTTCACGCCGACATTGCCGATGTGCGGGTAGGTGAGCGTCACGATCTGCCCGGCGTAGGACGGATCGGTGAGGATCTCCTGGTAGCCGGTCATCGACGTGTTGAACACGACCTCGCCGACCGTCGAGCCGATGGCGCCGATCGATCGCCCGCGAAACACCGTGCCGTCGGCAAGTGCGAGCAGCGCCGCGGTCGTGGCGGGAAACAGTGGGGGGCGAGCAGAGACGGCGACGGCGTGCGGAGCGTTCATGGCGGCAGGGTCCGGCGGACGCCTCGCCGCGTCGCAAGCGGACGCGAAAACGGGGAAGGCCGACCGGTGTGCCTTCCCCGCTTGCAAGGCCTTGAATTCTACCGCGAATGCGGGCCGCCTGTCCACGCGCACCTCACCCCCGGCCCCTCCCCGCTGACGCGGGAGTGTAGGGTCAGACTCGACTTGCTCTTGCCGAGGTTCACGCCCACGGCACCGTGGCCGCAAGTCGAGTCTGACCCTACGCTCCGCACGGCACCGTGGCCGCAAGTCGAGTCTGACCCTACACTCCGGACGAGCCGTGCCCCCCGCGTCAGCGGGAGAGAGGTTTGGGGGTGAGGGCCATCAGTACGCCGCGGCGAACCCGCCGTCGACGTGGAGCAGCGCGCCGGTAATGTAGTTGGCAGCGCTCGAGGCGAGGAACACCGCCGCGCCCGCAATCTCGGGCGGATCAGCCCAACGTCCGGCCGGCGTGCGCCGCGCGACCCACGCCGAAAATTCGGCGTCGGCGACCAGCGGCGCGTTCATCTCGGTGCGGAAGAAGCCCGGCGCGATGCCGTTGACCTGGATGTTGTGTGGCGCCAGTTCCACCGCCAGCGCGCGCGTGAACTGCTTCAGGGCCCCCTTGCTGACCGCGTAGGGGACGATGTTCGGCCGGCCGAGGTCGCTCGCCAGCGAGCAGAGGTTGACGATCTTGCCCGAGCGCCGGGCCTTCATCGCGGGCAGCGCTGCTCGCGTGACGTGGAACGGCCCGTCGACGTTGATCGCCATCGTGACGCGCCAGTCGTCGTCGGCGTAACCATCCACCGGCCCGCGCCGGTTCACCGCCGCGTTGTTGACCAGGATGTCGATGCGACCCAGCGCCTGCTCGACCGCGGCCACGCCTTCGCGTGCGGCGTCGGCGTCGGCGACGTCGAACGGCGCAAGTGTCGCGACGATGCCCTCGCCCGCCAGCCGCATCGCCGCGGCCTCGAGCTTCGCGCGGTCGCGGCCGTTGATCGCCACGCGCGCGCCCGCGCGCGCGAGCCCCTGCGCGATCGCGAAACCCAGTCCGCTGCCGCCGCCCGTCACCAGCGCGACGCGACCCGTGAGGTCGAATGGAGGCGTCAAGCGTCAGCCGAGGCCGAGTACGTCGGCCATGTCGAAGAGGCCGCAGCGGCGTTCGGCGCGGCACTGCGCAACGAAGCGCGCGGCGCGCAGCGCGCCCCCGGCGAAGTTCTGCCGCGACGTCGCCTTGTGCGTGATCTCCACGCGCTCGCCGTCGCCGGCGAAGACGACGGTGTGCTCGCCGACGACGTCGCCGCCGCGCAGGCTCGCGAATCCGATCGTGCCCGCCTTGCGCTCGCCGGTGACGCCTTCGCGCGCAAAGACCGCGGCGGCGGCGAGCGTGGTGCCGAGCGCAGCCGCCGCCGCCTCGCCGAGTCGCAGCGCGGTGCCCGACGGCGCGTCGACCTTGTGGCGGTGGTGCATCTCGACGATCTCGACGTCGTAGCCGGGGCCGAGCCGCCGCGCCGCGAGCTCGACCAGCTTCACGGCGACATTGACGCCCACGCTCATGTTCGGCGCGAACACCAGCGGGATCGCGCGAGCGTGCGCGGCCAGCTCGGCCTTCTGCGCGGCGGACAACCCCGTGGTTCCCGCGACGAGCCCGGTGCCGTGCCGCGCGCAGGCCGCCGCATGCGCCAGCGTGCCGTCGGGCCGCGTGAAGTCGATCAGCACGTCCGCGGCCGCAAGCGCGGCGTCGACGTCGCTGCTCACCGTGATGCCGGTGCGTCGCCCGATGCGCTCGCCGGCGTCGCGTCCGACGGCCGGGCTGGTCGCCACGTCGAGCGCCGCTGCCAGCGCGAGGTCGGGAGCGGCGAGCGTCGCCTCGACGAGCGCCTGGCCCATGCGACCGCCGGCGCCGGCGATCGCCACACGCAGGCTCACTGCACGGCCCCCGCGCTCACCAGTTGCCCTTCAGGATCTCGAGGAAGCGTTCGAACGCGCCCTTGTCGTCGGCGGAGGGCTGGTGCGCGAGCATGCGGTCGGCAGCCAGGCGATTGAGCTGCGCAGTGGACACCGGGACGTCGTCGCCCTCCCAGCGCGCGAGCTTGTCGTCGACGAAGTACACGGTGAACTGCCGCTTCTCGACCACGCGGCCGTGGCGTGAGTACTGGTAGACGTAGTCCCAGCGGTTCTCGTGGAACGCGTCGGCGAGCAGCGGCGTGCCGAGGACCTGCCGGACCTGCAGGCGGGTCTGGCCCACGCGCAGCTTCTCCACCATGTCCTGCGTGAGGTAGTTGCCCTGGTTGATGTCGAGCTTGTAGACGCCGAGCTGCTCGATGGCCGGCATGTAGGTCGTCCAGGTCTGGCAGCCGCCGAGTGCGACGGCCAGACCGAGGGCTGCGGCGGCGCCGGCAGTGCGAAGGGCCATGGCGGTCACGAATGCGCGAAGGACGGGCGGGAAGGGCCTATTATAGACGTGCGGTTGCCCGGGTGACGCCGGACCCTCGCCCACGGATGCGACGATGAGCAACGCCCAGGACCTCAAGAGCGCCGGTCTCAAGGCCACGCTGCCGCGCCTGCGCATCATCAACCTGTTCGAGACCTCGCCGATGCGGCACATGACCGCCGAGGAGGTCTACCGGCAGCTCGCCTCCGAGGGGCTCGACATCGGGCTCGCCACCGTCTACCGCGTGCTCACGCAGTTCGAGCAGGCGGGTTTGCTGATCCGTCACCACTTCGAGTCCGGCAAGGCGGTCTTCGAGCTCGACGAGGGCAAGCACCACGACCACCTCGTGTGCATGCAGTGCGGCCGCGTCGAGGAGTTCTTCGACGCCGAGATCGAGAAGCGCCAGCGCCGGATCGCCGCCGAGCGCGGCTTCGCGATCAGCGAGCATGCGCTGTACCTGTACGCCGACTGCACGAAGCCCAAGTGCCCGCACCGCCGCGGCGGCGGCTGACGCCGGGAATCAGCTCTCGGGGGGCGCCGCGACCGCAGGCGCAGCATCGACGTCGCGCCGGTTGAAGTCGGCGAGCCGGAAGCCGAGCAGCCACAGCGTGCCGAAGTACGCGCCGGCCCCGGCGGCGACGACGAGCGCCAGCCTGCCGACCCGCGTCCACAGCGACGCGTCGATCCACGCCGAGGCCGGCCCGGCCACCCACACGAGCACGGCGGCCAGCACGCCCAGCGCGATCACGAGGCGACTGACGAAGGCGAGCCAGCCCTCCCGCGGACGATAATGGCCGCGCCGGACGAGGTAGAGGTAGAGCAGGCCCGCGTTCACGCACGCGCCGAGGCTCGTCGCCAGCGTGAGCCCGGCGTGACCGAGCGGCCACATGAGCAACAGCGCGAGCGCCTGCGTCAGCAGCACGGTGACGAACGCGATCTTGACCGGCGTGCGCAAGTTCTGCCGCGCGTAGAAACCGGGCGCCAGGATTTTCACCAGGATCAGCGCGGCCAGGCCCACCGAGTAGCCGATCAACGCGACGCGCACCTGGTAGACGTCGGCCACCGTGAAGCGCCCGTACTGGTAGAGCGTGGCGATCAGCGGAATCGCCAGCAGCCACAGTGCGAGCGCCGCCGGGAGTGCGAGCAGCAGCGCGAGCCGCAGCCCCCAGTCGAGCAGGTCGGAATAGCGCCGGCTATCGTGGTCGGCGTGGTGCTTGGCGAGCGTGGGCAACAGGATCGTGCCCAGCGCGACGCCGAGCAGAGCGCTGGGGAACTCCATCAGCCGATCGGCGTAGGTGATCCACGCGATGCGTCCGTCGCCCAGCCAGGCGGCCCACTGCGTGTTGAGCAGCACCGAGATCTGCGCGGCGGAGACGCCGAGCACCGCCGGCCCCATGGCGCGCAGCACGCGCGCCACGCCGGGATCGCGCCAGGCCAGCGACGGCCGGGGCAGCATGGCGATCTGCGCCAGCGGGCGGATCTGCAACGCGAGCTGGGCGACGCCGCCGATCGCCACGCCCCACGCGAGCGCCATCACCGGCGGGTCGACGTGGGGCGCGAGCCAGATCGCGGCGGCGATGACCGCGAGGTTGAGCAGCACCGGCGTGAACGCGGGAATCGCGAAGCGCCGGTGCACGTTGAGCACGCCGCCGGCGAGCGACACCAGCGAAACGAAGAGGATGTACGGAAACACGATGCGGATGAGATCGGCCGTCAGCTCGACCTTGCCCGGGGTCTTCGCGAAGCCGGCCGCGAGCAGGTAGACGACCCAGGGGGCAGCGAGCACGCCCAGCACGCTCACCACCAGCAGCGCGACGGCGAGCAGCGTGGCGACCTTGCCGACCAGCGCACGGGTCTCCTCGGCGCCGCGCTGCCTCTGGTACTCGGCGAGGATCGGCACGAAGGCCTGCGAGAATGCGCCCTCGGCGAACATCCGGCGCAGGATGTTCGGCAGCCGGAACGCCGCCTCGAAGGCATCCATGTCGCTGCCGGCGCCGAACAGCACCGCCTTCAGGCTCTCGCGGACGAGGCCGGTCACGCGCGACAGCAGCGTCATCCCGCTGATCGTCGACAGGGCCCGGAGCAGGTTCACGCGCGGCGGGAGAAGACGGGAGCGGGCATCGGCGAGGGGCTTGCCCGGCGCCAGGGCGGTGCCCGGGCCGGCCGGGGCGCGGTCGGGACACGTTCCTTGCCGGTCGCCCGGATTTCGCGTATTATTTCATGTTTGCGTGCGCTCGCCGGACCTAGCTGTCCGGCCGTGGTAGCGCGGCACGCACCCCTTCATCGACAAGGATCGAAGCAACATGGCCAATTCGGCGCAAGCCCGCAAGCGCGCCCGCCAGGCGGAAGCGACGCGCAAGCGCAACGCGAGCCTGCGCTCGGAGCTGCGCACCGCGGTGAAGAAGGTCCGCAAGTCCATCGAGACCGGCGACAAGGCCGTGGCGGCGAAGCAGCTCGTCGAGTCGCAGTCGGTGCTCGACCGCATCGCGGACAAGAAGATCGTGCACAAGAACCTCGCCTCGCGCACCAAGTCGCGCCTGGCGCAGGCGATCAAGGCGATGGCCTGATCGGCCGCCCGCGGCAGCGGGCACGCAGGACCGAAGGGCGCCGCGCAGGCGCCCTTTTGCATTGCCGCGACGCCCCTGCTGGCGGCGCCGCGGGCCCGCCCGCCTCACTTCACCGGCACGAGCTCCGTCACCACGAGCTGGCCGCCCGACTCGGCAGCCTTGAAGCGCACCTTGTCGCCGGCCTTCACGCGGTCGAGCACGGCCGGGTCCTTCACGCCGAACGACATGGTCATGCCGCCCATGCCGAGGCTCGCGATGGGCCCGTGCTTCAGCGTGATCGAACGGCCTGCCTTGTCGACCTTGCGCACCTCGCCGTCGGCGTAGGCGGAAGTCGAGGCAGCGGGCGCGGCGCCGTGCTGGTGGCCGGACATCTGCGCGTGGGTGGGTAGCACCACGGACGCACCGCAGGCAGCAGCAAGGAACGCGAAAGGCAACGCGGATCGGAACATGGCAGTCTCGTGGTCGTGGACGGCGATGGGCAGGCGAAGCGCGGCGATTCTAGCACCGGCGCGAGCCGAGCCCCGGCGCGATCAGCCCGGCTTGCCGTCGGCGCGCGGGCGCCAGTAGATGGGGAGGAAGCGCAGCCCCCACGGCACGACCACCATTGCCCACAGCAGCGCGCCGAACGCCATCACCGACGGGTGCGGCCACAGCGACGCGCCGACGCGCACGACGGTCGCGACCTGCAGCAGCACGAACACGCTCCAGGTGAAGCGGTCGGCGGCCAGCATGCGGCCGCTGTGGCCAAAGGTCACGCGCGACACCATCGCGATCATGAGCGAGCCGCAGAAGCCGAGCGTCAGCGCGTGCACGGCCGCATGACCGAGCGACGTCCCGGCGACGAGCGTGACCAGCGACGACACCGCGTAGAGCGCGAATGCGATCGCGTACCACGCGAAGCCGACGTGCAGCATCGCGAGCAGCCGGTTCGCCATGCTCTGCGCGAGCCCCCAGCGCCGCGTGAGGTCGAGCGCGAAGACCGCGAGCGGCAGGTCGACGATCCAGGTCCACGCGTGCGCGCCCGCGAGCTCCATCGCGCCGTGGGCCAGCGGCCCCCCGAGCAGGACCGCGAGCAGCCACCACGGGCGGAAGATCGCCATCGCCGGCAGAACGCTGGCGGTGAAAAACGGGATCATGCGGTGGCAGACGACGACGAACACCGGGATCGCGTAGAGCCAGATACCGGCATAGGCGAGCCAGGGATAGGCGTCGACGGCGACGGCGGCGTAGGCGAGCGGGCCGCTGGCGCCGGCGAGCATGGCCGCGAGCACCAGCGTCGCGTGCACCTTGTCGCGCGCTCGGCTCGCCAGCAACAGGCGCGCGAACGCGAGGTCCAGCGCGAGCCACGCGAAGCCGTACGCCGCGGCGCCCGCGCGCGCGAGCCCTTCCGTCGGCGCGAGGAGCATAGCCAGCGCTCCGGCCAGCGCGACGATGCCCGCGGGACGCCAGTGCGCCGGCGCCGGGGCGGCGACATCGAGCCAGCGCGGCCCGGCGGTAAACAGGAAGCCGAACATGTAGAACGCGAAGAACCCGAACAGCATCGCCAGCAGGTGCCACACCGGCTGCGCGGGACCGAGCGGCAGCGTCGGCGCGACGCCCGCACGGGCGACGAGCGCCCACGCCCAGATCACCGACGAAACCAGCAGCACGAGCATCGCCGCGGCGAAGAACAACCGGTGCGGGACACTCGCGACGAGCCGCCAGGCAGGCGGCGCATCGTGCGACGCGGCGGGTGGCGGTGGAGGCTGAGGCGACTGGACGCGCAGCGGGATCGTCTTCATGCCACGGCGGGTTCGGGACGAACGCCGGTGAGCAGGAAGTCGAGCAGGTCGCGCACCGGGCGGATTTCGTGGCCGAACGGCAGGCGCCCCGCGCCGCGGAAGAACAGGCCCTTGCCGACGTCGCCCCGCAGCGCCTCGGCGAGCTTGACGTCGATGCAGAACTGGCCGATCTTCGCGAGCCCGTCGCGCAGCCCGCACTGCAGCAGGCAGTCGAACTTGAGCGTGCAGCGCGGCTTCGGGTGCGCGACCGCCGCGAGCTTCGGCAGGTGCGCGAGATAGCGCTCGAGCCAGGGCGTGCGCACGGCGCGCGCGGGCAGCCCGGCCACGCTCACGAACTCGACGATGTCCTTCGGCTCCGCGTTGGCGAGCACGGCCTTGAACTCGGGCGAGGCGTCGCCCTCCGCGGTGACGGCGAAGGCGGTGCCGAGCTGCACGCCGGACGCGCCCAGATCGAGCAGCTCGCGGATGCGCTGGTGCGAGTCCACGCCGCCGGCGCAGATCAGCGGGACCTGCCCGGGCGCGATGCCCTCGGCCTTGAAGAACGCCAGCGTCTCGGGCACGACGCGCTCGAAGTCGAAGCGCGCATCGCCCAGGTCCTCGACACGCGCAGCGCCCAGGTGGCCGCCGGCGTGCTTCGGGTGCTCGATCACTATGGCATCGGGCAGGCGGCCCTTGCGCGCCCACTTCTTCACCACCAGCGCGATGCCGCGCGCATCGGAGAGGATCGGCAGCAACGCCACGTCGGGGAAGTCGGCCGCGAGATCGGGCAGGTCGAGCGGCAGCCCGGCGCCCATCACGATCGCGTCCGCGCCGCTCGCGCAGGCCTGGCGCACGAGCGCGCGGTACTCCGTGACCGCGCGCATCACGTTGACCGCGATCATGCCCAGCCCCCCGGCGGTTTCGCGCGCCGCCCGGATCTCCCGGTCGAGTGCTGCGAGGTTCGCCGCGTCGACGGTGGCCTTGTCGGCGTGGGCGCTGCGTGCCATCAGGTCGGCGTGATGCCGGCGCAGGTCGACCGATGCGATCGTGCCCATCCCTCCGCAGGCGGCGACCGCTCCCGCGAGGCGGTGCGCGGAGACGCCCACGCCCATGCCGCCCTGGACGATCGGTAGCAGCGCGCGGCCGCGCACGACGAGCGGCGGGAGGTCGTGGCGCAACGGCGGTGGAGGCGTCATGGTCGGGTCGGGGCTGGCGAACGATCGCGCAGTCTTGCCGCAAATGCGCACCGTCGCATTGACCCGGGTCAAGCGAAGTCGCGTGCTAATATCCTGATCCGGCGAAGCAATTCGCTGCTCCGCGGGTTTTTTCATGGCTAGCCCCCCCGCCCCGAGGCACTTCCTCCAGCTGCGCGACTTCTCGCGCGCCGAGCTCGACCACCTGTTCGCGCGCACCCGCTGGATCAAGGAGCGTTTCAAGCGCTACGAGGCCTACCAGCCGCTGCGCGACCGCACGCTGGCGATGGTGTTCGAGAAGGCGAGCACGCGCACGCGCGTCTCCTTCGAGGTGGGGATGAACCAGCTGGGCGGCATCGCCATCAACCTCAACCGCCACGACACGCAGCTCTCCCGCGGCGAGCCGATCGAGGACGTCGCGCGCGTGATCTCGCGCATGGTCGACGTCGTCATGATCCGCACGTTCGAGCAGTCGATCCTCGAACGCTTCGCCGTGCACTCGCGCGTGCCGGTGATCAACGGGCTCACCAACGAGTTCCATCCCTGCCAGATCCTCGCCGACGTGTACACCTACGTCGAGCAGCGCGGCTCGATCGCCGGGCGCACGGTGGCGTGGGTGGGCGACGGCAACAACGTCTGCGCGACGTGGCTGCAGGCCGCCGAGGTCCTCGACTTCCGCGTGCACGTCGCCACGCCGCCGGGCTACGCCGTCGACCCGCGCGCCGCGGGCCTGGCCGACGCGTCGCGGCTCGCCGTCTTCGCCGACCCGATGGACGCCTGCCGCGGCGCGGACCTCGTCACCACCGACGTGTGGACCAGCATGGGCTTCGAGGCCGAGAACGACGAGCGGCGCCGCGCGTTCGCCGACTTCCAGGTCGACGCCGCGATGATGGCGATGGCGAAGCCCGACGCGCTGTTCATGCACTGCCTGCCCGCGCACCGCGGCGAGGAGGTCGCCGCCGAGGTGATCGACGGGCCGCAGAGCGCGGTGTGGGACGAGGCCGAGAACCGCCTGCACGCGCAGAAGGCGCTGCTGGAGTACCTCGTCTGCGGGCACGTCGACGCGTAGGCGCCGCCGGCCCCAACCTGAGCGGAGGACCACCATGTTCGACCACGTCGGCATTGCCGTCGCCAACCTCGAGCGCTCGCGGGCGTTCTACTCGGCAGCGCTCGCCCCGCTCGGCGTGCAGGAACTGATGGAGTTTCCCACCGCCATCGGCTTCGGCCGCGAGCGGCCGCAGTTCTGGATCATGCAGGGCGAGCCTGCCGCGGGGCGGCCGCGCGCGCACGTCGCATTTCGCGCCGGCACGCGGCTCGAGGTGGAGACGTTCCATCGCGCGGCGATCGAGGCAGGGGGTGTCGACCACGGCGCGCCCGGCCTTCGCCCCGATTACCACGAGCACTACTACGGCGCCTTCGTGCTGGACCCGGACGGGTACAACGTCGAGGCAGTGTGTCACCGTCCCGGGTAGTGCCGCAGGCGACTCCAGTCCAGCGAACCTAGTCGCGCTTCTTGTCGTCGGAAAGCTGCGGCAACGGCGACCCCTCGGCCGCACGCAACAACCCCGTCTTCACGTAGGTGACGAGCTTCTCGCGCGTGTCGGCGATGTCGAGGTTGCGCATCGTCAGCTGGCCGATGCGGTCCTGCGGCGTGAAGAACACCTCCTCGCCTTTCTCCATCGTCAGCCGCTCGGGCTTGTAGGTGAGGTTCGGGCTCACCGTGTCGAGGATCGAGTAGTCGTTGCCGCGGCGCAGCTCGAGCGTCACCTCGCCGGTGACCGCGCGCGCCACCCAGCGCTGCGCAGTCTCGCGCAGCATCATCGCCTGCGGGTCGAACCAGCGGCCCTGGTAGAGGAGCCGGCCGAGCCGCCTGCCGTGGTCGCGGTATTGCTCGATCGTGTCCTCGTTGTGGATGCCGGTGACCAGCCGCTCGTAGGCGATGAAGAGCAGCGCCAGGCCCGGCGCCTCGTACACGCCGCGGCTCTTCGCCTCGATGATGCGGTTCTCGATCTGGTCGCACATCCCGAGCCCGTGGCGGCCGCCGATCGCGTTGGCCTCGAGCAGCAGCGCCACCTCGTCGGCGAACGTCTGCCCGTTGAGCGCGACCGGCCGTCCCTCGTCGAAGGTCACGGTCACCGTCTCCGGCTTCACCGCGACGCCATCGCGCCAGAACGCCACGCCCATGATCGGCTCGACGATCTTCATCCCCTTGTCGAGGAACTCGAGGTCCTTCGCCTCGTGCGTCGCGCCGAGCAGGTTCGAGTCGGTCGAGTACGCCTTCTCGGTGCTCATCCTGTAGCCGAAGCCGGCGCGGGCGAGGTACTCGGACATCTCCTTGCGCCCGCCCAGTTCATCGATGAACTTCGCGTCGAGCCACGGCTTGTAGACGCGCAGGCTCGGGTTCGCCAGCAGCCCGTAGCGGTAGAAGCGCTCGATGTCGTTGCCCTTGAACGTGCTGCCGTCGCCCCACACGTGCACGTCGTCCTCGCGCATCGCGACGACGAGCATGGTGCCGGTGACCGCGCGGCCGAGCGGGGTGGTGTTGAAGTAGGTGAGGCCCGCCGTCGAGATGTGGAACGCGCCCGCCTGCAGCGCCGCGATGCCCTCGGCGGCCAGCGCCGCGCGGCAGTCGACCAGGCGCGCCTTCTCCGCACCGTAAGCCAGCGCGCGCCTGGGAATGTCGTCGTAGTCGGGCTCGTCGGGCTGGCCGAGGTTCGCCGTGTACGAGTAGGGAATC
>Ga0209391_10001440_pt1 | contig 12259 bp, 8 predicted proteins | sample PPLLak3March2015_FD_187246 | JGI IMG/M metagenome (GOLD analysis project Ga0209391, IMG submission 187246) | Freshwater sediment microbial communities from Prairie Pothole Lake near Jamestown, North Dakota, USA - PPLs Lake P7 Core (1) Depth... | ecosystem: Environmental > Aquatic > Freshwater >... | reverse complement strand
CTTCGGCTCGATCGCCGCCCGCATGGGCAACGGCGTGTGGACGGTCGAGATCATTCCGGCCGAGATCCAGCCGCCGGCGCGCAGCGTGGCGGGCGCGAGCGGCAACCGCATCCGCATCGGCTCGAAGCGCATCACCAACGGCGGCGACGAGGCCGACCTCGCCGTGGCCTTCAACGAGCAGGTCCTGCTCGGGCGCGTCAACGCCGGCGAGCTCAAGCCCGGGTGCATCATCCTGCTCGAGAGCATGTGGGCGGGAAGCGCCGATCCGAAGATCGCCGCCCAGTACAAGGAGACGCTCGACCGGCTGCACGCCGAGGGTTATCGCGTCCACGAAGTGCCGATGGAGGACGAGTGCCGCAAGCTCGTCTCCGATCCGCGCAAGGGCAAGAACATGTTCGTGCTGGGGATGCTCTGCAACCTCTACAGCCTCGACATGGACCTCGCCCGCGACCAGATCGCGTTCATCTTCGGCAAGAAGGCCGAGAAGGTCATCAAGTCGAACGTGGCGCTGCTGGAGGCGGGACACGCCTGGGCCGAGCACAACCTCGAGTTCGGCTTCCGCGTGCCGGCCGTCCGCGCCACCGAGCCCCAGCTCGTGATCAACGGCAACACCGCGATCGCACTCGGCGTCCTCGCCTCGGGCATGGACATCTGCGCGATGTATCCGATCACGCCCGCTACGTCCGCATCGCACTACCTGAGCGACGTGTTCGAGCGCGCGGGCGGCCTCGTGCACCAGGCCGAGGACGAGATCGCGGCCTGCGCATTCGCCATCGGCGCCTCCTACACCGGCAAGGTCGCGGTGACGATTACTTCGGGGCCGGGTTACTCGCTCAAGCAGGAGGCCATCGGCCTCGCCGTCATGGCCGAGATCCCGCTCGTGGTGGTGGACGTGCAGCGCGGCGGCCCGAGCACCGGGCAGCCGACCAAGTCCGAGCAGAGCGACCTGCTCACCGTAATGTTCGGCAGCCACGGCGACGCGCCCAAGGTGGTCATCGCCGCGAGCACCATCGAGGACTGCTTCCACTCGATCATCACCGCGCGCCGCATCGCAGAGACCTTCAACATGGTGGTGGTCGTGCTGTCGGACGCGAGCCTGGCGACCGCGCAGCAGCCGTTCCCGCGCCCCGAATTCAACGAGGACTGGCTCGCGCCCCCCATCGACCAGAACCCCGTGCCCGAGGGCGCCAAGCCCTACGACTGGGACCCCGTCACCGGCTTGTCGCGCCGCTTCGTGCCCGGCCAGCCGGGCGGCATGCACACGCTGACCGGTCTGGCGCACGACCGCTCGAGCCGTGTGGCCTACGACCCCGAGATCAACGAGCAGGGCATGCACGCGCGCAGCCTGAAGCTGGCCACGCTGCAGAAGATGCTCACGCCCCCGATGGTGTTCGGCGACGAGGAGGGCGACCTGCTGGTGGTCGGCTGGGGCAGCACCAAGGGCGCCATCGAGGAATCCGTCGAGCGGATGCGTGCCGAGGGGCACAAGGTGTCGTCGCTGCACCTGAGCTTCCTGCAGCCGATGGCCCCCGGCATCAAGGAGATCCTGCACCGCTTCAAGCAGGTGATCGCTATCGAGGCCAACTGGTCGGATCTCCCGGAGGACCCTTTGATCGACGAGTCGAACCGCCGTTACACGGCCCTGGCCATGCTGCTGCGTGCGCGCTACCTCGTCGACGTCGACTGCTGGAGCGAGGTCCGCGGCCGCCCGATCAAACCCGGCTCGATCTGCGCCGTGCTGCGCAAGCGCCTCGCGCGTGAGGAACAGCGCCCATGAGCACCGCCACCGCCTGTCTCCACCACCTCTTCGAGGAGGGTCGCGCGCTCGAGGACTACCAGGGCGGCGTGCCGCGCTGGTGCAAGGGCTGCGGCGACAACGCCATCCTCGCCGCCCTGCAGCGACTGTGCCGGGACGAGGGCCTGCGCCCCGAGAAGACCGTGTTCGTGTCGGGCATCGGCTGCTCGAGCCGCCTGCCGCACTACATGCGCACCTACGGGTTCCACGGCATCCACGGCCGCGCGCTGCCCATCGCCGAGGGCATCAAGCTCGCCCGGCCCGACCTGCACGTGTTCGTGAACACCGGCGACGGCGACTGCTGCAGCATCGGCGCCGCGCACTGGATCCACGCGATCCGCTACAACATGAACCTCACCGTGCTGCTGCACGACAACCACATCTACGGCCTCACGAAGAAGCAGGCCTCGCCGACCTCGCCGCTCGGCACCAAGAGCAACACCACGCCGCGTGGCTCGTACCTCGATGCGATGAGCCCGCTTACAGTGACGCTCGGCATTCAGAACGCCTCGTTCGTCGCACAGGCGGTGGACTGGATTCCGGAGAGCCTGTTCCAGATCGTCACGGCGGCGTTCCGCCACCGCGGCCTGTCGTTCGTCCGGATCCTGCAGCGCTGCCCGGAGTTCGTGGGCGGCATGTTCGAGCCGTGGGTGCACGACCCGCAGCGCATGCTGATGCTCACGCACGAGAACGGCATCAAGGTGAGCCCGGCGCTGCAGAAGATCTACGGCAACCGGATCGTGCACGATCCCGCGGACATCAACCGCGCGCGTGAGATCGCCTCGAGCGAGGATCCGATCCCGGTGGGCATCCTCTACCACAACCCCGAGGTGCCCTGTTACGAGGACCTGCGGCGTGCGGGCATGCTGCGCACCACCGATACCATCCGCTCGTCGTTCGAGGCGGAGCTCGACAAGTTCACCGTCTGGCCGTAACGATCATGGACAAGCAGCTCAAGGCCCAGGTCGTCTTCCATCTCACCGGCCGCCACGCCGACGGCGAGTCCCGTGCGATCGCGGTCGGCGGCCTGCGCCCCGCGCTCATGGCTCCGTACCGCAACCTCGAATCGTTGCGCCACGATTTCCCGGTGATCTTCACCGCCGCCGATGACGACTACGTACAGTCGCTGACGGCAACCGTCGACACGGCCCTGCGCGCCGTGGCACCGCCCGGCGTGGCCGGCGAGGCCCTGCGCCGCCGTGCGCTCAAGGTCGAGCGGGAAATCTGCCGGCGGGTCGCGGCCGGCGAACGTGGATCCCTGGCCGAGCTTTGGGTCCGCGCCGTGGAGGCCGTGGCGCCGCCCGGCGACGCAGCTTTCCTGAAAGATTCCGCCAAGGTCAGGGTGCAGCTCGCAGCGGACGGCGAGGTAGCCGGCTGCAACGCCGCCTTGCCCGCCCGATTCCTGCGTCACGCCTGGTCGGCCGTGCAGAAGGAGAAGGCTCGGGTCGCGCGCGAGCGCATCGGGAGCCTGGTGATCCGTCTCGGCGACATCCTGCGTGCCGACTACGCGCGCTCCGAGGCCGCCCTGGCGCAGCCAGCGCTGCAGGCGTCCTTCGGCGCTGCGCATCGCGGCATGTTCGATTTCAGTGCCATGTCACGGTTGCTGGCGCACAGTCCGGCGCGCGGCGGACTCGGTGAGCGACGCAAGCGACGGGTCGAGGAGTCGCTGGCGGTCCTGCGGGCGCAACGGTTCTTCCCGCGAGCCGGCGAGGCCTCGGGATCCGGCGAATACGAATTCGAGTTTTCGAGCGCCGGGGACGCGCTGGCCGCGTTTCGCGAGCGCCTGCCCGAGCTTGCGCGGCTGCTGAAGGCGCTGCAGGCCGCGGAGCTCGAGGTGGAGGGCCGCTACCTCGAGGACCTGCACGACCCGATCTTCGCCGGCTTCGACGAGCGGTCCGTCACTGCAGAGGACCTCCAGTTCTTCCCCGACTACCTCGTGTGTCTCGAGCCCGGTGCGGCCGGTGCGCGGGGGCCGCTCGCGGATGCCTTGTCGTCCGGAGTGCCGCTCAAGGTCCTGGTGCACGCCGACGACCTCCTCGAGGAGTCGATGCTGGGGCAGGGGCAATTCGCCTTCGGGCTGCGGGCCACGCAACTTGCGAGCGCCGCGATGAGCTTCGACGACGTGTTCGTGCTGCAGTCGGCGGCCTCGAACCTGCCGCAGATGCGCGAGCGCGTGCAGCGCGGGTTGCGCTATGCGGGCCCTGCGCTCTTCAGTGTCTACGCGGCTCCTGACGGCGGCGCGGTCCCGGGCTACCTGCAGGCCGCGGCGGCGATGCAGTCGCGGGCCTTCCCCGCGTTCACCTACGACCCGGACGCGGGCTCCGACCTCGCGTCGCGCTTCTCCCTCGCCAACAACCCGCAACCGGAGATCGACTGGCCGGTCGAACGATTCGAGTACGCCGACCCGGACCTGCAGACGGTGCGCGAGGAGGTCGCCTTTACGTTCGCCGACTTCGCCCTCTGCGACGCGCGCTGCGCCGGGCACTTCGAACCGACGCCTCGTGCGGCGTGGGGTGAGGGGATGATCACCGCACAGGAGTGGCTGGCGAATCCGGCTCACGACCCAGCGGCCGGCGTGCCCTACGTGCTGGCCGTGGACGAGGCCGACCTGCTGTGCCGCCTCGTCGTGGACGATCGACTGATGCGCGCGGCGCTGCGCTGCCGCGAAGCGTGGCATCGCCTGCAGGAGCTGGGCGGCATCCACGACTCGCGTGCCGAGCGGCTGCTCGCGCGCGAGCGTGCAGCCTGGGAGGAAGCGCACCGCCACGCGGCTGCGGCGGCACCTGCGGTACCGTCCGCGACGGGCGCCGCCCCGAGCGATGCCGCGGCCCCGCCGACGGCGGCCGCTGTGCCACCGCCGCCGGTCGTCGAGGCCGAGCCCGCGCGCAATCCCGACGAGCCCTACATCGAGACCGTGCGCTGCTCGACCTGCAACGAGTGCACGCAGCTCAACCCGCGCATGTTCGCCTACAACGAGAACAAGCAGGCCTACATCGCCGACCTGAAGGCAGGCAGCTACAAGCAGATCGTCGAGGCTGCAGAGAGCTGCCAGGTCTCGATCATCCACCCCGGCAAGCCGTGGGATCCGAGCGAGCCCGGCCTCGAGGAGCTGATGGAACGCGCCAAGCCGTTCATGTGAACCGGCAATCGTCGCCGCAGGCCCGTCGCCTCGGGTAAGCTCGACCGCATCGTCACGGCGAGTGGATGCGATGAACAAGGCGGTCCTCGGCATCATCGGTGGCTCCGGCCTCTACGACCTGCCCGGCATCGAGGACGTGCGCGAGGAGCGCGTCGGCACGCCCTGGGGCGAGCCGTCCGACGTGCTGCGCATCGGCCGTGCCGGCGGCACCGAAGTCGTGTTCCTGCCGCGCCACGGCCGCGGGCACCGCATCCCGCCCTCGGAGATCAACTACCGGGCGAACATCGACGCGCTGAAGCAGCTCGGCGTCACCGACCTCGTGTCGTTCTCGGCCTGCGGGTCGTACAGCGAGGAGCTGAGTCCCGGCACCTTCGTGCTGGTGGACAACTTCGTGGACCGCACGGTGCGCCGCGAGAGTTCGTTCTTCGGCACCGGCTGCGTCGCACACGTTTCCTTCGCGCATCCGGTCGGGCCTGCGCTGCAGGACCTCGTCGCCCGTGCGGCAGAGGCCGAGGCGATCCCCTTCCGCCGCGGCGGCACGGCGGTGTGCATGGAGGGTCCGCAGTTCTCGACGCTGGCCGAGTCGCTCACCTACAAGGGGCTTGGCTACGACGTGATCCACATGACCTCGATGCCCGAGGCCAAGCTGGCGCGCGAGGCGGAGATCACCTACGCAGTCGTGTGCATGGTGACGGACTACGACTGCTGGCACGAGGTGCACGGCGCGGTGGACGTCGCGAGCCTGATCGCGGTCATGAACGAGAACAGCGGCAAGGCGCAGCGGCTGTTCGCGCGGCTGGCGCGCGACTTCCCGGCCGAGCGCATTCCTTGCCCGGTGGGCTCGCACCGGGCGCTCGACGGCGCCGTGATCACGCACCCTGAGGCGCGCGATCCGGCGATCGTGGCGAAGCTGCGCACGGTCGCGGGCCGCGTGCTCGGCGCCGGGTGAACGGGGCCATCCCGCCATGCGCGTCCACGGCCAGGAGTACCGCACGATCTTCGTCGCCGACGACGGCGCCACCGTCGCGGTCATCGACCAGACGCGCCTGCCGTTCGCGTTCGAGCTGCGCCACCTGCGCAGCGCCGAGCAGGCCGCCGACGCGATCCGCGACATGGTCGTGCGCGGCGCGCCCCTGATCGGCGTGACCGCCGCGTACGGCGTGGCGCTCGGCCTGCGCGCCGACCCCAGCGACGCCGGTCTCGCCCGCGCCGTGCAGCTGCTCGGCGCGACCCGTCCCACCGCGGTCAACCTGCGCTGGGCGCTCGCCCGGATGCAATCCGTGCTGGCGGAAGAGCCTGTGGACGCCCGCGTCGCCCGCGCCTATGCCGAGGCCGCGCGCATCGCGGACGAGGACGTGGCCGCATGCGCCGCCATCGGCCGGCACGGTTGCGATTTGCTGGCGCGACTGAGCGCCGCCCGCGAAGGCCGCCCGGTGCGCGTGCTCACGCACTGCAATGCCGGCTGGCTCGCCTGCGTGGACTGGGGCACGGCGCTCGCACCCGTCTACGCCGCGCAGGCGGCGGGCATCCCCGTGCACGTGTACGTGGACGAGACTCGCCCGCGCAACCAGGGCGCGGCGCTCACGGCCTTCGAGCTCGGCGCGCACGGCATTCCGCACACGGTGATCGCGGACAACGCGGGCGGCCACCTGATGCAGCACGGGCAGGTGGACGTGTGCGTCGTCGGCAGCGACCGCACCACGGCCGCGGGCGACGTCGCCAACAAGATCGGCACCTACCTCAAGGCGCTTGCGGCCCGCGACAACGGCGTGCCGTTCTACGCGGCGCTGCCGTCCTCGACCATCGACTGGACGATCGACAACGGCGTGAGCGACGTGCCCATCGAGGAGCGCGCGGCCCGCGAGGTCACGCACGTGCGCGGCCGCGCCGACGACGGACGGCTGCTCGAGGTCGAGGTCGTGGCGCCGGGCAGCCCGGTCGCGAATCCCGCCTTCGACGTCACGCCGGCGCGCCTCGTGACGGGGATCATCACCGAGCGCGGCGTGGCGCCGGCGAGTCGCGAGGGTCTCGCTGCGCTCTACCCGGACAGGACGGATCGCCCATGACCGACACCGATCGCGAGCTGCGGACCGGCATCATCGACATCGCGCGGTCGCTCGACGCCGCCGGGCTGGTGCCGAACAAGTCCGGCAACGTGTCCTGCCGCTCGGCGGACGGGTTCCTCATCACGCCGGCGGGCGTGGCCTACGCAGATCTCGTGCCGGAGCAGATCGTGGAACTGTCGCCGGACGGCTCGCCGGATCCCGCCGGACCGCGCCCGTCGTCCGAGTGGCGCATGCACGAGGCGATCTATGCGCTGCGGCCGGACGCCGAGGCCATCGTGCACACGCACAGCCCGCACGCGACGGCGCTCGCCTGCGCCGGGCGCGGCATTCCCGCCTTCCACTACATGATCGCGCTCGCCGGCGGCGATGTCCGCTGCATGCCCTACGCGACCTTCGGCACGGCGGAGCTCGCCGTCACGGCCGTGCGCGGCCTCGAGGACCGGCGTGCGACGCTGCTCGCCAATCACGGCGTGGTGGCGCTCGGCGCCTCGCTGCGCGATGCGCTGTCAGTCGCGGTGGAGGTGGAGAACCTCGCCCGGCAGTACCTCGCGCTGCTCGCGGCCGGCCTCGAGCCCGAGGTGCTCGGCGACGAGGAACTCGAGCGCGTGATCGACAAGTTCGGCGACTACGGCCGGCTGAAACGAGTGGTCTCATGAACGACGCAACGCGATCCTTCGCGCCGATGGAGTGGCTCTTCATCGGGCTCGGTGTGCTCGGCCTCGTCGGTACCTGGGCCCAGGCTTTCGGCTACCTCGGCGACGGCTTCGTGGCAGGCAACGTCGCGTTCTGGCGGGAGACCGTCGCGACGCCGGCGAGCACCTTCATCACCGTGGACCTACTGGTGCTCGCGGCCGCGCTGTTCCTGTGGATGTTCGCGGAAGGTCGCCGGCTCGGGATCGGAGCCGCGTGGCTGTGGGGGTATTTCCTCGGCAGCACGCTCATCGGCATCAGCTTCGCCGTGCCGCTGTTCCTGGCACACCGCCATCGCCGGATCCGGCTGCATCGGCCGGCCGAGATCGGCGCGCCCCAGGGCGCCGACTGGATCGCGATCGCCATCGCGTTCCTGATCGCAGTGGCCGCCGTCGCCTACAGCCTGCGCCACCCGTTCTGAACCGGCTCGCGCACGATCCGCCGGGCGCCCGGCGGCTTCATGTAAGCCATTGATCTGGATGAGCATGCCCTGCTGGGGTAAGGTGCGGGTCCCGCCCGTGTCCAGCGAGTATCCGATGACGCACCTCCGTGTCCTTGCCGCCGCGCTTGCGCTCGGCGTCGCCCTTCCCGCGATCGCCGCCGACGGCGTGCCCTTCAGCGCCGACCGGTCCTGGCAGATCCAGCGCATCGGCTCGCCGACCATCACGCCCGATGGCAAGACCATCGTCGCGCCGGTCACGAATTTCGACATGAAGGAGAACAAGGGTCTCACCGACCTGTGGCTGTGGTCGGCCGACGGCACGATGCAGCGGGCGCTCACCACGAACCCGGCCTCCGATTCGTCGCCGCTGATCAGCCCCGACGGTCGCGTCCTCGCCTTCATCAGCCAGCGCAACGGCGACACCGCGCCGCAGATCTACGTGCTGCCGCTGGCGGGCGGCGAGCCCTCGCGCGTCACGAACGTGCCCACGGGCGTGGGTCAGTTGAAGTGGTTTCCCGACGGCCGACGCATCGCCTTCGTGAGCCGGGTCTGGGCCGACCTCGACACGATGGAGAAGCAGGGCGCGCGGCAGAAGGAGCGCACGGACGCCAAAACCAGCGCGCAGATCTGGGACATCGGCCCGATCTACTTCTGGGACACCTGGCTCGACGACCGCCAGATGCACGTGTTCAGCGTCGGCGTGGAGGGCGGCGAGCCCGTCAACCTGACGGCGGGCACCGGGCGCGAGCTGCCGCGCGCGGCGGTGCAGCTCCAGTCGGCTTTGTACGACATCTCGCCCGACGGCAAAGAACTTGCCTTCGTCGCGGACACCGATCCCGCCGTCAATGCCTCGAATCTCGACGTGTACACCGTGGCGGTCGGCGGCAAGGATGTGACGAACCGCAGCTCGAGCAATCCGGCGGACGACGGCGAGCCGCGCTACAGCCCGAACGGGCGCTGGCTCGCCTTCGCGCAGCAGCGCACCCCGGGCTTTTACGGTGACATCAGTCGGCTGATGCTGATCGACCGGCGCAGCGGCACCGTCCGCGAGGTGGTGGGCGACGCCTGGGACCGCTCGGCCGACGGCCTCGTCTGGGCGCCGGACTCGAAGCGCCTGTACGGCACCATCGACGACGCCGGCTCGGTGCGCGTCTACGAGATCCCGCTCGAGGGCAAGCCGCGCCTCATCACGGGCGACGAGACGTTCTCCTCGCTGGCCATCGCGAGCCAGGCCGGCACCATGGTCGGGCTGCGGCAGACCTTCCTCGAGCCGCCCACGCTGGTGCGCATCGACCCGAAGACGAACAAGGCGACGAAGCTCAGCACGCTCAACGACGCACTGCTCGCGGGCACGGCGCTCGGTACCTATGAGAGCGTCACGTACGCGGGCGCCAACGGCAAGCCGATCCAGATGTGGGTGAACTACCCGCCGGGCTTCGACAAGTCGAAGAAGTACCCGATGTTCATGCTGATCCACGGCGGCCCGCACAACGCCATCACCAACGCCATGGCGTTCCGCTGGAACGCGCAGGTGTTCGGGAGCTGGGGCTACGTGACCGCGTGGCCGAATTTCCACGGCTCGTCGGGCTTCGGCAACGCGTTCACCGACTCGATCAACCCGCAGCAGGACGCGCTGCCCTACAAGGACGTGATCGCGGCCGCCGACTGGTTCGCGCAGCAGCCGTGGATCGACTCGAACCGCATGGTGGCCGGCGGCGGCAGCTACGGCGGCTACCTCACCTCGATCATTCTCGGCCGGCCGCACCCGTTCAAGGCGCTCGTGGCGCACGCCGCCGTGTACAACTGGTACACGCAGGTCGGCGCCGACTACGCCTACGAGATGCCGCGCTTCGGCGGGTTCTGGACGCCCGAGCAGCAGGCCGTGTTCAAGACCGCCTCGCCGCACTACGGCGCCGCCAACTTCGCCACGCCCACGCTGGTCGTCCACGGCCAGAACGACCTGCGCGTGCCGGTGAACCACGGCATCGAGCTCTATCACGCGCTGCTGCAGAAGGGCGTGCCGACGCGCCTCGTGTACTTCAAGGACGAGAACCACTGGGTGCTCAAGCCCGGCAACTCGCTGGTGTGGTACAGCGAAGTGAAGTCGTGGCTCGACAAGTACGCGGGGGGCACGGGCGCCGCGGCGCCCTGAGCCAGTCCGCCCGCACGACAGCCCGGAGGAAATCATGCAGATCACACTCAAGGTCAACGGCCAGGCACGCTCGATCGACGCCGACCCGGACATGCCGCTGCTGTGGGCGCTGCGTGACTTCCTCGGCCTCAAGGGTGCCAAGTACGGCTGCGGCATCGGCGCCTGTGGCGCCTGCACGGTCCAGGTGAACGGCCGCGCCATGCGGGCCTGCGTGGTGCCGCTCAAGTCGGTCGTGAACGCCGAGATCCGCAGCATCGAGGGGCTTGGCGGCGAGCATCCCGTGCAGCAGGCCTGGCTCGAGGAACAGGTGCCGCAGTGCGGGTACTGCCAGACGGGGCAGATCATGCAGGCCGTGGCACTCCTCGAGGCCAACCCGCGGCCTACGGCGGCGCAGATACGTGAAGGCATGAACGGCGTGCTCTGCCGCTGCGGCACCTATCCACGCATCGAGGCCGCGGTGCAGCGCGCCGCACAGGCGATGGCGCCGAAGGTGGAGGGCTGACCATGCTCACGCGGCGCGACTTCATGCTGGGTTCCGGCGCGCTGGCCGTGGCGGTGTCGCTGCCGCTGCGCGGCGACGCGGCGGCCGATCCCAAAGCGGCCCCGGAGTTCGTCACCGCCTATCTCGAGGTCTCGCCGGACGGCCGGGTGCTGCTGCACTCGCCGACCACGGAGATGGGGCAGGGCACGCACACCGGCCACGCCGTGATCATCGCCGACGAGCTCGGCGTGGACCTCGAGCGCGTCAGCGTCGTCACCGCAGAGCCCGCCGACCCGTTCCGCCGCGGCGGGCAGATGGGCTCGGGCGGCTCCTGGGGCGTGCGTTACTGGTACGAGCCGTTGCGCAAGGCCACGGCGCAGGCGCGCGAGGTGCTGATCGCGGCCGCCGCCACGCAATGGGGCGTGCCGGCGACCGAGTGCCGGCTCGAGCGCGGCGAGGTCGTGCACGCGGCGTCGAACCGGCGACAGGGCATCGGTGCACTGGCCGGTGCCGCGGCGGCACTCCCGCTGCCCGAGAGTCCGTCGCTGCGCCCGAAGTCCGAGCTGCGCTACACCGGCCGGAAGGTGCCGCGCGTGGATCTCGGCGCCAAGGTGCGCGGCGAGCCCGTGTTCGCTTCGGACATCGAGCGGCCTGGCATGGTGTACGCGTGCGCCGTTCTCTCGCCGGTGTTTGGCGCCGAGCTCGAGGGTTTCGAGCGCGACTCGGTGAAGTCAGTCACCGGGGTGCTCGACGTCGTGGCGATTCCGGGTGGAGCGGCAGTGATCGCCAGCCACAGCTGGGCGGCGCTGCAGGGTGCCGAGGCGCTGAAGATCCGCTTCAAGCCGACGCCGCACGACGGGCTCGATTCCGCCACTATCTCCCGCCAGATGCGCGCGGGCCTCGCCGAGGGCGCGACCGCGATCGAGGCACGCAAGGACGGCGACTGGGACGCCGTTGCCAAGTCTGCGAGCCGCATCGTCAGCGCCGACTACGAGGCGCCGTACCTCTCGCACGCGCCCATGGAGCCGTGGAACTGCACGGTGGAGATCGACGCCGGCGGCGTCGTGCACATCTGGGCGCCGGTGCAGACGCAGGATCGCAACCGCAACGCGGCGGCCGCGGCCGCAGGCGTGGCGCCGGAGAAGGTGCGCCTGCACACCACGCTGCTCGGTGGCGGCTTCGGCCGGCGCCTCGGTTCGGACGGCATCGCTGCCGCGGTGCTGACGGCCCAGGCCGTGAAGAAGCCGGTGAAGTTTTTCTGGCGCCGCGAGGACGAGTTCGGCCAGGGCTGGTACCGCCCGGCGCAGGCGGCGCGGCTCGAGGCTGCGCTCGACGCCGAGGGCCGGGTCACGGGCCTGCGCGTGCGGACGGCCGGGCCGTCGCTGTCGAATTCCTTCAGCCCCCAGGGACTGCCCGCCGGGCAGCTCGACGGCTCCTCCGTGCAGACCATCCGCGAGTCGCGCTACAAGCCCGCCGCGTTCCACGTCGAGTGGG
>Ga0209391_10001438_pt1 | contig 12266 bp, 9 predicted proteins | sample PPLLak3March2015_FD_187246 | JGI IMG/M metagenome (GOLD analysis project Ga0209391, IMG submission 187246) | Freshwater sediment microbial communities from Prairie Pothole Lake near Jamestown, North Dakota, USA - PPLs Lake P7 Core (1) Depth... | ecosystem: Environmental > Aquatic > Freshwater >... | reverse complement strand
TTCGCGCTGCTCCTGAGCAGCAGCAACCACGAGCCGTTCGAGATCCCGGACGGCAGGATCGAGCCGTACAACTCGCCGCTGCACACCCGCGAGAACGCCATCAAGTACGCGGACCACGCCATCGGGCACTTCTTCGAACTCGCCCGCCGCGAGGCCTATTTCGCCGACACCGTGTTCGTCGTCGTCGCCGACCACGACGCGCGTGTGAAAGGAGCACCGCTCGTGCCGGTGGAACGCTTCAGGGTGCCGGCGCTCGTCATCGGCCCGGGCGTGCCGGTCGGCCCGTACGACCGCGTCGCCAGCCAGATCGACCTGGTACCCACGCTGCTGGGCCTCTTGGGGATCGATACCACGGTGCCGACGCCGGGCCGCAACCTGCTGCACCTGCCGGACGACGATCCGGGCCGGGCCTTGATGCAGTATGGGCTGAACCACGGTTTCCGCGTCGGCAACCGGCTGGTCGTGCACCAGCCGCAACGGCCGGCCCAGAGCTTCCGCATCGAGGGCACGACGCTCGTGCCGGTCGCCGACGACCCGGAACTCACGCGCGATGCGCTGGCCCACGTGCTCTGGCCGGGCGAGGTCTACCGGCGCCAGCTCTACAGCCTTCGGTGAATCCGCCGTCGCGGGGCGCGAGCGACGGGCAGGTCGACGCTAGAACATCTCCGAGGCGCCCGGGTCCTTCGCGTCCGGCGGGCTGCGCGAGGCGATGTGGTCGCCCGTGATCATCTCGTCGTACGACTGCCCGGGACCGACCATCGGGTACACACCGGCCTCGGTGTCGATGATCACCTCGAGGAAGGCCGGACCGTCGAACTCGATGAACTCCTTCACCACGCGCGGCACGTCCTGCTTGCGGTCGAGGCGCACCGCGTAGCGGAAGCCGTCGGCCTGCGCAGCCTTGACGAAGTCCTTCTTGTGCAGCGACTTGTCGCTCGCGGCCATGCGGCCCTTGAAGAACAGCTTCTGCCACTGCTTGACCATGCCGTCGCCGAAGTTGTTCAGCACCACGACCTTCACGGGCAGGTCGTAGGTGGTGACGGTCTCGAGCTCGCCCAGGTTCATGCGGATGCTGGCGTCGCCGTCGATGTCGATCACGAGGCGGTCGCGGCGGGCGAACTGCGCGCCGATCGCCGCCGGCAGGCCGAAGCCCATGGTGCCCATGCTGCCCGAGGTGAGCCACAGCCGCGGCTCGCGGAAGTCGAAGTACTGGGCGGCCCACATCTGGTGCTGCCCGACGCCGGTGGCGATGATCGCCTCGCCGCGCGTGTGGCGGTTGATCTCCTCGATGACGTAGTAGGGCTGGATCAACTCGCTGTCGCGGTCGTAGGCCATGGCGTGACGGGACTTGAGCCCGGCGAGGTGGCGGTGCCAGTCCGACCAGTCGCGCGCGAAGCCCGTGCGCCGCGCGTGCGCGCCCAGCGCCGCAAGCGCCTGCGGCAGCAGGCCCACGTGGCTCCACTGAACGCGCTTGACCTTGTTGATCTCGGAGGCGTCCACGTCGATGTGCGCGATGCACTTCGCGTTACGGGCGAAACGCTCCGGCACGCCGGCAACGCGGTCGTCGAAGCGCGCGCCCAGCGCCATCAGGAAGTCGCAGTCCTCGACCGCGTAGTTGGCGAAGGCCGCGCCGTGCATGCCGAGCATGCGCATCGACAGGGGCAGCGTGGTGTCGTAGGCGCCGATGCCCATCAGCGTGGTCACCACGGGGAGCCCGAGGTCGCCCGCGAACTGTCGCAGCGCCTCGGACGCCTCGCCGTTGATCACGCCGCCGCCGGCGTAGATGAGCGGCCGCTCGGCCTCGCCGAGCCGCGCGAAGAACGACTCGCACTCCTCATCGCGCATGGCGGCGCGGCGGATGGCCGTCATGCGCTGGCGGTAACCGCGCACCTCGAGGTGGCCCTCGCCCTGGAACACGCCCTGCCAGTTCTGCACGTCCTTCGGGATGTCCACGACCACCGGCCCCGGGCGGCCCGTGCGGGCGATCTCGAAGGCGGTGCGGATCGTGGCCTCGAGGCGCGTCGGGTCGGTGACGAGGAAGCAGTGTTTCGCGACCGCCCCCATGATGTTGGCCACCGGCGCCTCCTGGAAGGCGTCGCTGCCGATCGCCGCCGTGGGCACCTGGCCACAGATCACGACGATGGGCACGGAGTCGGCCGCGCAGTCCCGCACCGGCGTGACGGTGTTCGTGGCGCCGGGCCCCGAGGTCACGAGGCACACGCCGACGCGGCCGCTGGCCCGGGCGTAGCCGGCCGCCATGAAACCAGCCCCCTGCTCATTGGCCGGCACGATCAGCGGCATCGGCTGGCCGGCACCGCGCTCGGCCTGCGCCTGGTTCCAGCGGAAGACGGCGTCGTAGGTCGGCAGGATCGCGCCGCCGCTGTATCCGAAGATGGTGTCCACCCCCTCGTCGGCCAGCACCTGTACGACGATCTCGGCCCCGGTCATCACCTGGCCGGCTTTCGGATGGGAAGCAGATTTCGCGGCGGCGTGGCTCGGGTTCACGGGGAGATCCTGCCTGGGCGACGGCAGCAACGGTTATGTTGCGGTGCAACCGAGACTAGCAGCCGCCTCCGCGGGCGTCCATCTAGGCGACCCCTGGGGCTTCACCTATGCTTGATCGTCGGTGCCGAAAGCGCCAACTACCGGAAACCCAAGGGTTTTCAGACACTTGATGAGCTACAGCGGCGTCGTGCCGCAGGCAGGGACATCGTGCGAGGCAGGCGACACATCATTTCCGTCACGCTGCAGAACGAGGTCGGCGCGCTTTCGCGGGTCGCCGGGCTGTTCTCCACGCGCGGCTACAACATCGAGTCCCTGAGCGTCGCGCCGACCGACGACCCGGCCGTTTCGCGACTCACGCTCGTCACGACCGGTAACGATGCGGTGATCCAGCAGATCTCCAACCAGCTGCTGAAGCTGGTGGACGTGGTGGACGTCGAGGACGTCACCCGCGAGGAGCACTTCGAGCGCGAGCTGCTGCTGGCAAAGGTCAAGGCGAAGACGACGCAGGTGGGCAAGCTCTGGTCGGCGACGCAGCGGGCCGGCGGCCGCGTGCTGTGGGATGCCTCCGACAGCTTCACCATCGAGCTCACCAGCAACGAGGCCGAGAACAACCGCTTCATCGCCGAGATCGCCAACTTCGGCGAGCTGCTCGAGGTGGTGCGCAGCGGCGCGCTCGCCATCCAGAAGGGCAAGGAAGTGCTGGAGTCGTGAGCTACCGGCTCTACGACTACCTGCCGTCCGGCAACGGCTACAAGGTGCGGCTCGTGCTGTGCCAGCTCGGGTTGCCTTACGAACTCGTCGAGCTCGACATCAAGCACGGCGCGACCCGCACGCCGGAATTCCTGGCGAAGAATCCGAACGGCCGTATCCCGCTGCTCGAGATCCCCGGGCGGGGCTACCTCGCGGAGAGCCACGCGATCATCTGGTATCTCGCCGAGGGCTCGGCGCTCGTGCCCGCGGACCCCCTCGATCGCGCGCGCATGTGGCAGTGGATGTGCTTCGAGCAGTACAGCCTCGAGCCCAACATCGGCACCGCGCGCTTCTGGCTCGCCTCGCTGGGCAAGTCAGAGTCCGAGCTCGGTGAGAAGCTCGAGGAGAAGCGGCGCAACGGCCAGGCCGCGCTCGCGGTGCTCGAGCAGAGTCTCGCGGGACGCGAGTTCCTGGTCGGCGACCGGTACTCGCTCGCCGACGTCGCGCTCTACGCCTACACGCACGTGGCCCCGGAAGGCGGGTTCACGCTCGATCCGTATCCGGCGATCCGCGCCTGGTGCGAACGGGTCGCGGCGCAGCCCGGGCACATCCCGATCACCTCAAGGTAGCGCGCCGAAGCCGACGTAGCCCTCGTCGAGGGCGGTCAGCGCCGCCCGGATCGGCGCCGGCACGGGCACCGGTCGCCGCGTGGCGGCATCGACGTACACGTGCACGAATCGGCCGATGGCGGCGGGCTCGGTCTCCTCGTTGCGGAACAGCCCGATGCGGTAGACCACGCTGGAATTCCCGAGCTTCTCGAGCGCGAGGCCCGCGTGCACGGTGTCGGGGAACGACAGCTCGCGCAGGAACCGGCAGCTCGTCTCGGCCACGATGCCGATCGCCGGCAGCTCGCGGATGTCGGTGCCGCTCGCCTCGATCAGGAAGCCGTTCACGGCCGTGTCGAAGTACGCGTAGTACACGACGTTGTTGACGTGGCCGTAGTGGTCGTTGTCGTGCCAGCGCGTGGTGATGGCGCGCAGGACGCGGAAGTCGCTGCGGCGGGTCGGCAGGCATTCGTCGCTCGCTTTGCTCATGGCCCGCACTGTAGCCGGCGGATTGCTGCAATGCATCTGACGCTTCGCGCGCCGTGCTTTCGAATGACGAATTGAATCGCGTTCTTTCGCGGCGCAGGCTGCTTGCATGGAGCCGGGCGTCACGCCCGACCCCCTCGAGTTCAGGATTCATCCGATCGGAACATAGGGGGACACGATGGAACGCTTCTGGCTGAAGCACTATCCGCCGGGCGTACCCGCGGACGTGGACGTTGCCCGGTACCGCTCGTTGCCGGAACTCCTCGAGGACTCGTTCCGCAAGCACGCGGAGCGCGACGCCTTCGTCTTCATGGACCACGGCCTGACCTACGCCGAGCTCGACCGCCTGTCGGCCGCGTTCGGCGCCTGGCTGCAGTCCACCGGGCTGCCGCGCGGGTCGCGCGTCGCGATCATGATGCCCAACATCCTGCAGTACCCGGTGGCGCTCGCCGGGGCGCTGCGGGCTGGCTACGTGGTCGTCAACGTCAACCCGCTCTACACGCCGCGCGAGCTCGAGCACCAGATGAAGGACTCGGGGGCCGAGGCGATCGTGATCCTGGAGAACTTCGCGGCCACCCTGCAGCAGGTCATCGGCCGCACCGCGATCAAGCACGTGATCGTGACCTCCCTCGGCGAGCTGCTCGGCTTCCCGAAGGGCGCCGTGGTGAACTTCGCCGTGCGCCGCGTCAAGCACATGGTGCCGCCGTACTCGCTGCCCGGGCACCTGCGCTTCCACGACGTGCTCGAGCAGGGCCGGAGCCGTGCGATCGAGCCGGCCGACGTGGGCGCGGATGACATCGCATTCCTGCAGTACACCGGCGGCACCACGGGCGTCGCAAAGGGCGCCGTGCTGCTGCACCGCAACCTCATCGCCAACCTGATGCAGTGCGAGGCGTGGTTCGAGCCGGCGCTGCACGACACGAGCCGCGGACCCGTGCCGGGGCAGTTCGTCTTCGTCTGCGCCCTGCCGCTCTATCACGCGTTCGCGCTGGTGGCCAACTGCCTGTTCGGTATCCGGCTCGGCGGGGTCAACGTGCTGATCGCCAATCCGCGGGACATCCCGCAGATGGTCAAGGAAGTGCGCCATCACCCGTTCCACGTGCTGCCCGCCGTCAACACGCTGCTGAACGCGCTCGCGGAGGACGCGGAGTTCCGCAAGCTCGATTTCTCGAGCCTCAGGATCTCGATCGGCGCCGGCATGGCCGTGCACAAGGCAGTGGCCGACAAGTGGCTGGCGCTCACGGGCTGCCCGATCGTCGAGGCGTATGGACTCACCGAAACCTCGCCGGCGGCGACCTGCAACCCGATCCTCGCCCGCGAGTGGCACGGCACGATTGGACTGCCGCTGCCGAACACCGAGATCGCGATCCTCGACGACGACGGACGGCCGCTGCCGCTGGGCCAGCCCGGCGAGATCGGCATCCGCGGGCCGCAGGTGATGGCGGGCTACTGGCAGCATCCGGAGGAGACCGCGAAGGTCATGACTGCGGACGGCTACTTCAAGTCGGGCGACATCGGCACCATGGACGAGCGCGGCTACACCCGCATCGTCGATCGCAAGAAGGACATGATCATCGTGTCGGGTTTCAACGTGTACCCGAACGAGATCGAGTCCGTCGTGACCCAGCACCCGGGCGTGCTGGAGTGCGCGGCGGTCGGCGTGCCGGACGAGCGCTCGGGCGAGGCGGTCAAGCTGTTCGTGGTGCGCAAGGACCCGGCCCTGACGGAGGCGGACCTCGCGGAGTACTGTCGGCAGCAGTTCACCGGGTACAAGAATCCGAAGTTCATCGAGTTCCGCGACCAGCTGCCGAAGACCAACGTCGGCAAGATGCTGCGCCGGGCGCTCAGGGAGCCACTGCCGACCGAGGCAGCGAAGAGCGCATGACCGGACCCGGGGGCCCCTGGCACGAGGGGCCCCGGCTCACCGCCGACTGCACGGCGCAGTCCCGCGCGGTATCCTCGCGGGCATGAGAGTCCGTGCCGCGGTATTGAGGGAGATCGGCCGGCCCGCGCCGTACGCGGAGTCGAGGCCACTCGCGATCGAGCAGGTGGAACTCGACCCGCCGGGACCGGGCGAGGTGCTGGTGCACATCCGCGCGGCGGGGCTGTGCCACTCCGACCTTTCGGTGATCGACGGCAACCGGCCTCGGCCGATGCCGATGGTGCTCGGCCACGAGGCCGCGGGCGTCGTCGAGGCGACCGGACCAGGGGTCACGGGTCTCACGCGCGGCGATCACGTCGTGGCGGCGTTCGTGCCGAGCTGCGGCCACTGCAAGCCCTGTACGACCGGCCGGCCGGCGCTCTGCGAGCCCGGCTTCAAGGCGAACTCCGCGGGCACCCTGCTCTCCGGCGAGCGCCGCCTGCACGACTCCAGCGGCCACGTTCACCATCACCTTGGGGTCTCGGGCTTCGCGCAGTACGCCGTGCTCGCCGCGAACTCGCTGGTGCGCGTGCCCACGGACCTGCCGTTCGCCGAGGCGGCGCTGTTCGGTTGCGCGGTGATCACGGGCGTCGGCGCGGTCGTGAACACGGCTGCGATGCCGCGGGGCGCCTCGGCGGCCGTGGTCGGCCTCGGCGGCGTCGGACTCGCCGCGTTGCTCGCCGCCCGCATGCTCGATGCGGAGCACCTCGTGGCCATCGACATGAACGAGGGCAAGCTCGCGGTCGCGCGCGAGCTCGGTGCGACGGCCACCGTGAACGCGGCCAGTCCCGACGTCGCGGAGCAGGTCCGCGAACTCACGGGCGGCGGCGTGGCGTACGGGTTCGAGATGGCGGGATCGGCGCGCGCGCTCGAGCTCGCCTACCGCATCACGGCCCGCGGAGGCACGACGGCGAGCGCCGGGCTCTCGCACCCGCAGCAGCAGTTCAGCCTGCAGCACCTCGGCCTCGTGGCCGAGGAGCGCACGCTCAAGGGCAGCTACCTCGGCAGCTGCGTGCCCTCGCGCGACATTCCGCGCTACATCGAGTGGTACCGTGCCGGACGACTGCCCGTGGACCGCCTGTTGAGCGAGCGGCTGCGGCTCGACGACATCAACGCCGCCTTCGACCGCCTCGCGGCCGGCGAGTCCATCCGTCAGGTCGTGGAAATCGATTGAGCATCGTGGCCCTGCTCGTGGCAACCATCCTTCTCGATTTCGACGATGCGAACGACGCGACGCTCTGGTACCCGGTGGACGACGTCGTCATGGGCGGCGTCTCGAGCAGCGGCTTCGACCGCGCCGAGGCGGGCATCGGGCGTTTCCGCGGGCAGGTCTCGCTCGAGAACAACGGCGGCTTCGCCTCCGTGCGCACCCCGCCGCGCGACTGGGACACCGCGGGTGCCACGGCCTTCGTGCTCCGCGTACGGGGCGACGGACACGAATTCAAGTTCACGCTGCGCACCGGCGACGGCTTCGACGGCACCCAGTACCAGGCGCGCTTCGCCCCGCCGGCCGGCGAGTGGACCGACGTGCGACTACCGGTCGCGTCGTTCGTGCCGACGTTCCGCGGACGCGTCCTGCACGAGGCGCCGCCGCTCGACCCCGCCCGCGTGCGCGTGCTCGGGCTGATGATCAGCGACCGACAGGCAGGTCCCTTCGAGCTGCTCGTGGACCGCATCGCCATCGAGCGCTGAACGCCGCCCGTTGCGGTCGTCATGACGGCGCTGCCTGCGAACCCACCTCCTGCGCGACACTGACGCCCCCATGTCCCGACTGCTCGGCAATTCACTGCGCTGGCTGCTGCAGAAGCTGCGGTGGCTGATCGTCATCCTCGCGATCCTGCTCGTGATGTCGTGGCTGCGCAGCGAGTGGACGCGGCGCGAGCAGGCGCGCGCCGAGCTCGAGACGCAAGCGTCGGCCGTCGAGGCGCTGCGCTCGTCGCTCGCACGGATCGAGGCCGACGTCGCGCGACAGGAGGTCGACTGGCACGCGCAGCGCGGCGTCCTGCGCCGGCAGCTCGAGGACGAATTGCGCGGTCTCGACGCGCGCATCGAGCGCGCCGAGCGGGAATGGGACGAGGCGCTCGGCAAGTTCGGCGACATCGAGCGGCAGGCGAGCGAGGCCCGGCGGAGCGCCGACGAGGCCAAGGCCCGGTTCGACGCGCTCGAGCGGGCCTCGGCGTGGTGGGACGTTTTTTTCGCGCAGGAGAAGATCGCCGAGCGTGAGCGGGCCCGTGCGACCTTCCTCGCCCTCGACGGCGTCGCCAGGACCTGGGAAGGCGCGCGCGACCGGCTCGCACCCCGGTTCCGGCAGTCGCCGGCGGCGCCCCTCGAGACCGAGAAGGCGCGGCGATCGCGCGAGATTGCCGCCCAGATCGAGGCGGTGCCAGCGGAGCTCCAGTCGCTGCGCGACTCACGCTCTGCGAAGCAGCGGGAAGTCGAGGCGCTGGAGAGCGTCGTCGTCGCGCAGCGCGCGCGGCTCGCCGAGGAGCCGCGGGAGAAGCTGATCGCGGCCGTCCGCGCACAGCTGCCGGCGGCCCTGTGGATCCTCGCGGGCGTCATGCTGGCGCCCGTGCTCGTGAAGGCGTTCCTCTACTTCGTGCTGGCGCCGCTTGCGCAGGCGCTTGCGCCGATCCGCATCCTGCCGGACGTGCGGGCGCCCGCGATTCCGCCGCCGCTGCGCTCGGCGGTCTCACGGGCGGTGGAGGTCGCTCCGGGCGAGGAGATCCTGGTTCACCCCGACTTCGTGCAGAGCAGCAGCCTGCCCGCGCGCAAGCAGACCCAGTGGTTCCTGAATCCCCGCCTGCCGTTGAGCAGCCTCGCCGCCGGATTGTTTGCAATGACCCGGATCCGACCGGAGGGCGCCGAACCGACGCGCGTGGTGGTCTCCTCGCAGAACGACCCGCTCGGCGAGATCGGCCTGATCGAGCTGCCGGCCGGCGCCTCGATGGTCGTCCAGCCGCGCTCGCTCGCGGGTGTCGTGAAGCCGGTCGGCGTCCCGGTCGCGATCACCCGTCACTGGCGGCTCGGCAGCGTGCACGCGTGGCTCACGCTGCAGTTGCGCTACCTCGTGTTCCACGGCCCCTGCCGGCTGGTCCTGAAGGGCTGCCGCGGCGTGCGCGCCGAGCAGCCGGAGCCCGGCCGGCCGCGGCTGATCAACCAGTCGGCGACCCTCGCATTCAGTGCCAACCTCGATTACCGCAACACGCGCTGCGAGACCTTCGTCGCCTACCTCCGCGGCAAGGAGGACCTGTTCAACGATCTCTTCGCCGGCGGTCCTGGCTGGTTCGTGTACGAGGAAATGCCGGCAGCCGGTCGGCGAACGGGCTTCGCCGGCCGGGGCCTCGAGGGTGTGGCGGACGCGGCGCTCAAGGCCTTCGGAATCTGAGGCGCCCAGCAGCAGGCGGACCCCGGCTCAGAAGCTGCCCTTGGTCGTCACCAGCAGCTGCACCGAGTCGATGTCGTCGCCGCCGTCGAGGGGGAAGGCGAGGTCGATGTGCACCACGTTGCCGAAAGATGAGCGGCTCGAGCCGAGGCGCAGCCCGACCCCGACATCCTTGAGCAGCCCGGAGCTCTCGAGCCCGGTCACGTCGCGTCCCCAGGTGCGGCCCATGTCGAAGAAGGCGGCGGCGCCGACGTGGAACAGCCGGAACGGATACCAATTGGTGTAGTAGCGCTGCTCGACGGTGAAGAGCGCGCGGGCCGTGCCGGCCTGGTAGCGCAGCGGATAGCCGCGCAGCCCGTTGTCGCCGCCGAGCAGCAGCTGCAACTCGGTATCGAGTTGCTCGGTGACCGCCCCGGACACCGCCGCGTAGAACTTGCTGCGGCTGGAGGTGGCAAGGTAATAGCGCCCCTCGCCGGCGAGCACGCCGTTGACGAGCTCGCCGCTCTCGAGCCGGCCCGATGCCGACATCGACCCGAACACTGACTGCCGCGTGCCGAGGTCGGCGCCGTCGTGCACGGAGGCGCTCGCAATCAGGGCATTGCGGTCCGAGCCCAGCGCCTCGGCCGCGTAGCCGAGCCGCGCCGAGGCGCGCAGCCCGACCAGCACGTCCTCGGTCCGGAGGATCTGGTCCTGGTTGACGCGTTCCTGGAAGCCGTCCTCCACCAGCTCGAAGCCCACCCACGGATACACGAGCTCGCGGTCCGCGGGCAGGGGACCGCCGAGCGGCTCGTCTGGATCGGGTTCGAAGCGGTCGCGGTCGTAAGTCGCCCCGGCGGTCCAGCGTCGTACCCAGCGCCCCTGCAGCCCGCGGGAAAAGCCGCCATGGACCTCGTAGTACTCCGTGAGGTGCCCGAACTCGCCGACGTTTTCGCCGAGCGCGTACCGCGCGTCGTTGCGTTCGTCGTCGATGAGATAGAGGCCGCCTGCGCGGCGCACGTCGAGCGCATAGAAGGGCCGGTTGAGCTGCAGCAGCTTCGTGCTGCCGTCGTCCGCGTCGGCGTAGGTCAAGCCGAGCTGCGTGAAGCTGTGCCGGAAATGCGGATCGAAGAAACTCACCGCGAGCGACTGGCGGTCCACGTTGTCATCCCACTGGATGCCGATCCGCTGCCCGTTGCCGAGCAGGTTGTCCTCCTGCAGCGAGACCCCGAAGGCGTTCTCGCCGCCCTTGCGGTTGAAGCTGACGCCGGGGTTCAGCGTCCACACGTCGCGGGTACGAACCTCGAGGTCCACGGTGTGGCCGTCGTAGGCGACCGGCACGATGCTCGCGTCGTAGAGGTAGCCCTGGGCGCGCAGGTTCCGCTCGGATTCCTGGACCACGCGGTGCTGGTAGGGGTCGCCCTCATCGAAGAGCAGCTGGTCGCGGATCACGGACGGCCGCGTCTGGATGTGCAGCCGGTTCGCGGTGCGATACAGCCAGCCGCCTTCGCCCTCGACGCTGGTGTCGAAGACGTCGCCCACGACGATCGTCACCGTGCCGATGACGGCCCCGGCGGCCTCGAGTTCTTCCGGCGACGGAATCGCAGTCCTGGCAACGGCCTCGGGCACGGACTCGGGCTCGGGCTTGGCGCCGGGCTCGGCGGCCGCAGCAGCCGGGGCAGGGTCGAGGGCCAGCAGCAGCCATGTGCCCAGGGCGGCGCCGAGAACCTTGCGTGGCGTGACGGGCAACGGACCGGCCGGCTAGGGGATCAGCACCGTGGAACCGATGGTGCGCCGCCCCTCGAGGTCGCGGTGCGCCAGGGCGACGTCCTGCAGCGCGTAGCTCTGGCCGATCTCGATGCGCACCGCGCCCCGGCCGACGACGTCGAAGAGCTCGCGCGCGCCGCGCTCGAGCTCGGCTCGACGCGCGACGTAGTGGAACAGCGTGGGTCGCGTCAGGAACAGCGAGCCCCGCCGCGCGAGCTCCAGCGGCGCGAACGGCGGCACCGGGCCCGAGGCATTGCCAAAGCTCACCATCATGCCGAGCGGCCGCAGGCTGTCGAGAGAGGCGGCGAACGTGTCCTTGCCGACCGAGTCGTACACGACGTGGGCGCCGAGCCCCCCGGTGAGCGAGCGCACGCGCCCAGGCAGGTCGTCGCGGCCGAGGACCAGCGCTTCGTGGCAGCCGTGCGCGAGCGCGACCGCGGCCTTGGCGTCGCTGCCCACCACGCCGATCACGGTGGCGCCGAGGTGCCGGGCCCACTGCGCCAGGATCAGGCCGACGCCGCCCGCCGCCGCGTGCACCACCACGGCCTCGCCGCGCGCCACCCGGTGTGTCCGGCGCAGCAGGAACCACGCGGTGAGGCCCTTCAGCATCGCGGCGGCCGCAAGCCGGTCGCTGACCCCTTCCGGGATCTTCACGACCCGATCGGCCGGCATCGTCCGTTCCTGCGCGTACGCACCCGGCTGGTTCGAGGCATAGGCGACACGGTCCCCCACGGCCAGGCCGCGGACCTTCGCCCCCACCGCCTCGACGACCCCGGCGCCCTCGCGGCCGAGGCCGCTGGGGAGGGCGCCCGGGTACAGACCGGTGCGCTCGTAGACGTCGATGAAGTTGAGGCCGATGGCCGTCTGGCGGATCAGTACCTCGCCGCGGCCCGGGTCGGAGGCGGCCACGGCCTCCCAGCGCAGGACCTCGGGG
>Ga0209391_10001436_pt1 | contig 12266 bp, 15 predicted proteins | sample PPLLak3March2015_FD_187246 | JGI IMG/M metagenome (GOLD analysis project Ga0209391, IMG submission 187246) | Freshwater sediment microbial communities from Prairie Pothole Lake near Jamestown, North Dakota, USA - PPLs Lake P7 Core (1) Depth... | ecosystem: Environmental > Aquatic > Freshwater >... | reverse complement strand
CATGAACCGGGCTGCGCGGTGCTGGCGGCGCTGGAACGCGCCGAGATCGCCGCGCCGCGTTACCGCATCTATGCGCAGATACTCGACGAGCTGACGCAGCCGGCGTAGCGCAGGCTCAGCCGAGCACGTTGGCCAGCGTCAGCAGTGCCAGCAGCAGCATCCACAGCACCACCGAGCGCCACACCAGCCCGACCACGCTCTGCAGGTGCCCCGGCTGCAGCGGCACGCCGCCCGTCGAGCCCTCGGCGCGCGCCGCGCCGGACGGCGATCCGGCACTGAAGGTCTTGGAGCGGTCCGGCGTCACGCCCGGCGCGGCATTGCCGCCGAGCTGCACGCCCACCGCGCCGGCAGCCGCGGCCAGGATGATGCCTTCGCTGGGCTGTTGCCAGAGCTTCGCGTCGCGCCGCCAACCGTTGATCGCCTCCTCGAAGTTGCCGACGACCGCAAAGCCGAAGGCAGTGAGCCGCGCGGGCACGAGGTCGATCAGGCCGAACATGCGCCGCGCCGCGGACATCAGCTGGTCGTTGTCCGGTGCCTCGAGCGTGCGCTGCCGGTAGGCCCAGAAGCGCCGCACGAACTCGGCCATGCGGAACAGCACCGCGCCGGCCGGGCCGAGCCCCAGTGCCGAGCAGACGATGAACCAGAAGAAAACGCCGAAGACGTGCCGGTGCGCGGCCAGCAGCGCGTGTTCCACCACATGGCGCAAGACCTCGGTGTGCGGCAGCTCGCTGGCATCGAGGTGCAGCCACTCGGCCAGAAGACGGCGCACCTCGTCCTCGTTGCCGGCGTCGAGGGCGTCGCGCAGGTCGGTGAAGTAGTGGCTGAACTGGCGGAACCCCAGCGTGAAGTACAGCACCAGCACGTCGAAGACCAGCGCCAGCAGCAGGCTGTAGTGGCTCAGGTAGAGATAGACCAGGGCCACCAGCAGCGACGGCGTCAGCACCGACACCGCCCACACCACCCACGCGTGGCGCGGCTTGCCGGCGTCGAAGTTGCGACCCACCCAGCCGACCCAGGCCACCAGGCGATGGTGAACCCAGTTGTCGCGCGGCAGAGGCTTCAGCTGTTCGATCAGCAGCGCGATCAGGACGGCGAAGAAGCTCATCGTGCTCGATGATAGCGAGCGCCCCGCGCCGAAGGTGGCGCCTTCAACGGCGGAGAAAGCCGTAGAGGTTGCGCAGCATGGCTGCGGTCGCGCCCCAGATGAAGTAGGGTCGGGGCGACCCTTCGAGGTCGCGCCCCTGCCAGGGCATCGACAGGAACTGGCGCCGCTGACCCTGCAGCGTGAACTCGTGCCGCTGGTGGTGCGCTGGCGTCATCAGGAAGGCGAGCGGCACCTCGAAGGCCTCGGCGACCTCGAAGGCGTCGAGCCGCAAGTCGAACGGCGGCTGGACCAGCGCGACCACGGGCGTGACGCGGTATCGGGTCACCGTGGTGTAGGGGGGCAGTCGGCCGATCACGTCGACCGCACTGCGTGGCAGGCCGATTTCCTCCTCGGCCTCGCGCAGCGCCGCGTCTGCATCGTCGGCATCGCCAGGCTCGACCCGACCTCCGGGGAAGCTGATCTGGCCGGCGTGGTCGCGCAGGTGGTCGGTGCGCTGCGTCAGCAGCACGTGCAACCCGTCGGGCCGCTGCACCAGCGGCACCAGCACCGACGCCGCCATCAGTTCGGCCGGCCCGAGCTCGGTATCGCCGGCAATCTCGGCCTGCCAGGACGGCAGCAGGCCGAAACGTCGGCGCAGGGCCTCTGCCGTGAGCTGCGCGGGGTCTACAGCCGGCAGGTGGGCGTCCGTGCCGATCACCGGCACCGCATGCGGATCGAGGATGCGGGGGCGGGTCATGGGTGTCCAAGCCCCAACGGCAAGAAGCGGGACAGGCGGAGAACTCGCACCGCGTCGCCGCGCCAGCTGGCGACCGGCTGCGCGCTCGCTGCGGCACTGCCGCAGGCCGAGCGGTCGCTCAGGCGAGCTTCTCCTTGATGCGCGCCGACTTGCCGCTGCGCTGGCGCAGGAAGTACAGCTTCGCGCGACGCACGTCGCCGCGACGCTTGACCTCGATGCCGGCAATGATCGGGCTGTACAGCTGGAAGGTGCGCTCGACGCCTTCGCCGTTGGAGATCTTGCGCACGATGAAGCTGGAGTTCAGGCTGCGGTTGCGCTTGGCGATGACCACGCCTTCGAAGGCCTGCACGCGCTTGCGCGTGCCTTCGACGACGTTGACGCTGACGATCACCGTGTCGCCAGGGGCGAAATCGGGGATCTTCTTGTTCAGGCGCGCGATTTCCTCTTGCTCGAGGGTGCGGATCAGGTCCATGGGTTCTCCAGGCGATCGTGCCGGCGCTGTTTGGAAAATCTGGGATGGATGGCCCCGGGGCGACTTGGCCTTCGGGGCTGGCAGGCCCGGCGGACCTGTCCATTGCGCGGCAGAGGATCGAAAAGCTTTTAATTATAGCCCGAGCTCGCCAAGGAAGCGCTCGTCGGCGGGGTCCAGCTTCCCGCTGGCACGCGCCGCCACGATCAGGTCGGGGCGGCGGCGCGCGGTCAGTTCGAGCGAGCGCTCGCGCCGCCACCGCGCCACCTGCGCATGGTGCCCGGACAGCAAGACCGGCGGCACCGGCAGCAACCCGTGCGGACCCTGCCAGGCCTCGGGACGGCTGTACTGCGGGCCCTCGAGCAGGCCCGCGGAGAAGCTGTCCTGCTGGTGCGAGGGTTCGCTGAGCACGCCGGGCATCAGCCGCGCCACCGCGTCCAGCAGCGCCAGCGCGGCCAGCTCGCCGCCAGAAAGCACGAAGTCGCCCAGGCTGATCTCGTGCGTGACGTGGGCATCGATGAAGCGCTGGTCCACGCCTTCGTAGCGGCCGCACAGCATCACCGCGCCCGGGCCGACGGCCAGCTCCTGCACCAGCGCCTGGTCCAGGCGCCGTCCGGCGGGGCTGAAATGCAGCACCGCAACGGGCCCGGGCCCGCCCCTATCGGCCTGCGCGGCAGCCAGCGCACGCTGCAGCGGCTCGGCCAGCAGCACCATGCCCGGGCCGCCGCCGTAGGGCCGGTCGTCGACGCGCCGGTAGGCATCGTCGGCGAAGTCGCGCAGCGGCCACAGCCGTACCTGCACCGCGCCGGTCTCGAAGGCGCGGCGGGTGATGCCGTGCTTCAGAGGAGCCTCGAAGAGCTCCGGGAACAGCGTGATGACGTCGAACCGCATCGCACGCCCTTCAGAAGTCCAGCCCCCAGTCGACGTGGATGCAGCGCGCCTGCAGGTCCACGCGGTCGACGTAGGCATCGACGAAGGGAATCAGCCGGTCGGCCTCGCCCTCGGCGGGGCTGACCTGCAGCACGCTCTGTGCACCGTTGTCGATCAGGCCGCGCACCGTGCCCAGCGTGACGCCGTCGCGGTTGAGCACCTGCAGGCCGATCAGGTCGATCCAGTAGAACTCGCCCTCGCCGGCGCTGGGAAAGCTGCTGCGCGGCACGAAGATGCGCGCCCCACGCAGCGCCTCGGCGGCGGAGCGGTCGGCGATGTCGTGCACCGCCGCGACGATGTCGTCGCCTTGTTCACGGGCTTGGGCGATGCGCAGCATCTGCGGCAACGGCCCGGACGGGCGCAGCGCCGGCCCCGGACGGGGCGCGGGAGGGCGCAGGTACCAGCGCTTGCTGGCAAACAGCGCCTGGGGGTCCTTGGCAAACGGCTGGACGCGGATCCAGCCCTTCACCCCCCAGGCATCGGAGATGCGGCCCACCTCGACCGCGTCCGCGGGAAACTCGGACTCCTGCGCCGAACCATCCGACGCGGCAGTCACCGCGCTCGGCTTCAGGCCGCCGTCTTGGCCTGGTCGACCAGGCGCGTCACGGCGGGCGACAGCTTGGCACCGACGCCGGCCCAGTAGCCAACGCGATCGATCGCCACGCGCAGCGGCTGCTCGCCGCCCGAAGCCATCGGGTTGTAGAACCCCACGCGCTCGATGAAGCGGCCGTCGCGGCGCTCGCGCGAGTCGGCGACCACGATGTTGTAGAACGGGCGCTTCTTGGCGCCACCGCGAGCCAGTCGAATGACGACCATGATGAGACAGTCCTTGAGGTGATCGGAAGGCCGCTTTCGCGGCCGCCGCTGGGAAGGGCGCGATGCGCGCCTGCCGCCATCGCCGGGGGCTGCGCATCGCATCCGACGCGCCGCGTGGCGAAAACCGGGCATTATAAGCGCATTGCCCACCCATCGCAGCCCGATGCACGACACGCCATTGCTCCTGCGCTCGAGCGCGCCCGAGGACCTGGAAGCGATCCAGTCGATCTACGCCCACGCCGTGTTGCACGGCACCGGCACCTTCGAACTCGACGTGCCGCCCCTGGTCGAGATGGCACGACGGCGCGAGGACGTGCTCAGCGCCGGCATGCCCTGGATCGTCGCCGAGCGCCAGGGCCAGGTGCTCGGCTACGCGTATGCGGCGCCGTTTCGCCCGCGGCCGGCCTATCGCTACACCGTCGAGAACTCGATCTACCTGCGCCCGCAGCTGGCGCGCCAGGGCCTGGGCCGCCTGCTGCTGGCCGAACTGACGGCGCGCTGCCAGGCTGCAGGGGCACGGCAGATGCTGGCGGTGATCGGCGACAGCGGCAATCTGGCTTCGATCGGCCTGCACCGCGCCCTGGGCTTCCAGCCGGCCGGCCTGCTGCACGCGGTCGGGTGGAAGTTCGGCCGCTGGCTCGACGTGGTGCTGATGCAGCGTCCGCTCGGCGCCGGCCATGCCGGGCGGCCTGCCGGCACCGGCGCATGAGCCGGCCCCGGTCGAAGGCGCTGGCGACGTGGCTGGCGGTGCTGGTGGGCAGCCTGGGCCTGCACCGCTTCTACCTTCGCGGATGGCGCGACCCCTGGGGCTGGCTGTACCTGCTGCCGACGTTCTTCGGGCTGGCCGGCGTGCAGCGCATGCGCGCCTTCGGCCAGGACGACCAGATCGCCTGGCTGCTGATCCCGCTGCTGGGCCTGAGCATCTCGGCGGCCATGCTTTCGGCCATCGTCTACGGGCTCACGCCCGACGAGAAATGGGCGGCAAGCTACGGCGCAGGCCAGCCCGCACGGGCCACCGGATGGATTCCAGTGCTGGGGGTGATCGTGGCGTTGCTGGTCGGTGCCAGCGCGTTCGTGGGCACGGTGGCCTTCGGCATCCAGCACTTCTTCGAATGGCAGTTGCAGCAGGCGCCGACGCCGCGCTGAGCGGTCCCCGTCCGGCGCCGGGCGCCGCGCATCAGCCGGGCGGGATGCGCGCGATCGCCTGCCCGGCCGCCTTGGCCAGCCACGGCTCCAGCGCACCCAGACCCGGCACTTCGAGCGAAGGCGCGATCTCGTGCAGCGGCAACAGCACGAAGGCACGCAGGTGCAGACGGGGATGCGGCACCGTCAGGTCGGCGCCGCTCAGCACGTCCTGGCCATACAGCAGCAGATCCAGGTCCAGCGTGCGCGGCGCGTTGCGCACGCTGCGCACCCTTCCGTGGCGTTGTTCGATGGCCTGCAGTTCGCGCAACAGCGCGGATGCCGGCAACGTGGTGCGCAGTTCGGCCACCGCGTTGATGAAGTCCGGGCCAGCGGCCTCGACCGGAGCGCTGCGGTAGAGCGACGAGCAGACCTGCAGCGCCGTCTGCGGCAGCCGGCCGAGCTCCTGCAGCGCATCGCGCACGGTCTGCGCGGCATCGCCCAGGTTGGCACCGACGCCGACGAACGCGCGCACCGACGCGCCGGCCATCTTCAATCGGCTCGCGGTGCGGCCGCAGGCTCTGTCGCCCCGACCGCCGACCCGTCGCCCGCAGGCGGCCTGCGCCGCCGCCGGCGCCGCTTGCGTGGCGGCGCGTCGCCGGCGGATGCGTCCGCGCCGTCCTCCGCGCCCGGGGGCGGCGCGGACGGGGCGGGCACGCCCCGCGCGGCGGCCAACGGCACGCGCCTCGGCCCCTGCTGCTCGCGCACGGCCTGAAGAAGCGCCACGCGATCGTCCTCGTCGCCGAGCGCGAAGTCCTCCCACCACTCGGCCAGTTCGGCCGGCACCTCGTCGGCATCGGCACGCAGCCGCAAGAAGTCGTAGGCGGCGCGGTAGCGCGGCTGCTCGACCAGCGCACGCGGCGTGTTGCCGGTGCGCCGCTCGAAACGCGGCTGCATCAGCCAGATCTCGCGCATGTCGGCCGCCAGCTTGCCACGGCCCGAGATGTCGCCGATGCGCGCGTCGAACACCGCGTCCACCGCCTGCTGCAGGGCCGGAAACGGCGCCTCGCCGCCGCTGCGCAGCGCCTGCCAGCGCTCCAGCACCTCGTGCCACAGCAGGCAGGCGAGCATGAAGCTCGGCGCCACGGGAAGCCCATCGGCCACGCGGCGGTCGGTGTCGGCCAGCACCAGCTGCACGAAGCGCTCGCGTTGCGGGGTCTGCGTCGCCGGGTGCAGCGCCGCGTCGAGGATGGCAAACACGCCGCGATCCAGGCCCTGCAGGCGCAGCTGCTCCAGGCTCTTCAGCGCGTGGCCGGTCTGCAGCAGCTTGATCATCTCGTCGAACAGGCGCGACGCCGGCACGTTGGCCAGCAAGGCCGCCATCTCGCGGATCGGCGTGCGCGTCTTCGGGTCGATGGCGAAGCCCAGCTTGGCGGCGAAGCGGACCACGCGCACGATGCGCACCGGGTCTTCGCGGTAGCGCGTGGCCGGATCGCCGATCATGCGCAGCACGCGCTTCTTCGCGTCCTGGAAGCCGTGGTGGTAGTCAACCACGGTCTGCGCCGTGGGGTCGTAGTACAGCGCGTTGACGCTGAAGTCGCGCCGCGCCGCATCCTCGATCTGCGGGCCCCAGACGTTGTCACGCAGCACGCGGCCGCTGGCATCGACCGCATGCGCCTTGCCGCTGAGTTCCTGCTTCGACGTCTTCTCGTTGCCGCTGACCTGGTCGGCATCGGTGGCGTCGAGCAGCGCGCGGAAGGTCGAGACCTCGATCACCTCGTGCTCGCGGCCGCGGCCGAAGATCACGTGCACGATGCGGAAGCGCCGGCCGATGATGAAGGCGCGGCGGAACAGCGCCTTCACCTGCTCGGGCGTGGCGTTGGTGGCGACGTCGAAGTCCTTCGGCCGCAGGCCGAGCAGCAGGTCGCGCACCGCGCCGCCGACGATGTAGGCCTCGTGGCCGGCCTCCTGCAGCGTGCGCACCACGCGCACCGCGCGCTCGTCCAGCAGCGACTGGTCGATGCCATGCTCGGCCGCGCCGATCTCCACCCGCTTGCCGAGCGGCACCCCGGGTTTGGCGGCCGGCGCCTTGCCGAGCAGACGGTCGATGAATTTCTTGATCATTCGAAGAGCCTGAGGATGGGCCAGCCGCGCTCGGCGGCAATGCGCTGCAGCGCCGGCGACGGATTGGTGGCCACCGGGTGGCTGACGTGCTGGAGCAGCGCCAGGTCGTTGGTGGAATCGCTGTAGAAGGTGATGCGCTCGTAGTCCGCCTGTCGCCGGCCCTGCCGCTGCAGCCACTGCTCCACGCGCGCGACCTTGCCCTCGCGGTACGAGGGCACGCCGGCGATCTCGCCAGTGACGCGGCCGTGGCGGTCGCGCTGCAGCTCGGTGGCGATCAGCTGCTCCACGCCGAGCAGCGTGGCGATCGGCCGGGTGACGAACTCGTTGGTGGCGGTGACGATGGCCCGCTGCTCGCCGGCCTCGGCATGGCGGCGCAGCAGCGCCAGCGCATTGGCGTGCAGCGACGGGCGGATCACCTCGTCGATGAAGCGCCGGCTGGCCTGCGCCAACTCCTGCTCGGGTCGATCGCGCCAGGCCGAGGTGGCAAAGCGGATGTAGGCCGCCACGTCCAGCCGTTCGGCCTGGTACTGCGCATAGAACTCGTCGTTGGCCTGGCGGAAGGCCTCGCCGTCGGCCCAGCCCAGACGCACCATGAACTCGCCGAACGCATGGTCGGAATCGATCTGCAGCAGCGTGCCGTCCAGGTCGAACAGCGCCAGCCTCATGTCGGCGCCCCGGCCTCGGCCGCCTCGCCCTGCAGCACCTGGCGCAGCAACGGCACGGTCACCAGCCGCTGTCGGGCGAGCGCGAAGCGGTCGATGCGGTCGAGCAGGTGCATCAGCGTGCGCATGTCGCGCGCGGTGCGCGTCAGCAGGTAGTCCATGACCTCGTCGGCCAGGAAGATGCCGCGCCGGTCGGCCTCGCGACGCAGCGCCGCGCGGGCTTCGCTTTCGCTGGCCGGCTGCAGCGCGAACACGTGGCCCCAAGCCAGCCGAGTGCGCAGGTCGTCGCGCAGCGCCAGGTCCACCGGCGGCAGCCGCCCGGCCGCTGCCCATTGCGCGCCGGCGTCGGCGGCCTGCACGAAGAGTGCGAAAGCGGCATGCTGGCGCTGCGCGTCGAGCCGCTCGCAATCGTCGACCACGACCAACGGCCATCCGGCCTCGAACTGCCAGGGCGCCGGGGTCTGGGCATCGAAGCTTCCGGCGCGTTCGCCCGCGCGCTGCCGTTCGTGCACCAGGGCACGCAGCAGGTGCGTCTTGCCACTGCCGGGCGGCCCCCAGAGGTACACCGGCGCAGCCGCTGCGCCTAGCGAGCGCAGGTGCGCCACGGCGGCGGCATTGGCGGAGCTGAGATAGGTGTCGAAGGTGGGCAGTGGGTCCGGGCCGATCGCCAGCGGGATCTGCTTCATCGACATGGTGTGGAAGGCATGAGCCGCCATTTTATGCGGCGGCATCCGAGTGGCCGGCTCAGTGCGGCCGGCGCGGACGGCGCGCCAGCGTGAGCAGCCGCTCGCGCAGGGGCCCGGCATCGTCCGCCGCGGGCATGTGCTGCAGATACTCGGCCAGGTCCAGCGCCGCGGCTTCGTCGCGGCCGAGTTCCGCCAGTGCCAGGCCGCGGTCGCGCCGCTCCTCCCAGGCCTTCGGCATCAGCACCACCATCCGTTCGCACACCGCCAGCAATCGGCCCCAGTCGGCCGCCGCGCGATGGATCTCCTTCAGGTTGCGCAGCAACCGGGCGATCACCTCGCGCGGCGCCGCCGCCTGCAGGAACAGGCCCAGCGGCACCTCGTTCTCGCCGACCAGGCCGCGCGCGCGCCGGTAGGGCAGCAGCCGCTCCTCGAGCTCGGAGCGCGACAGCGACTGGCCCGTCAGGGGATCGATCACCACCTCGCCCTGGCTGGCGCGCAGCTTGACCAGGAAATGGCCCGGGAAGGACACGCCCCGCGCACCCAGGCCGATCTGCGCCGCCAGCTCGGTATACAGCAGTGCCAGCGTGATGGGGATGCCGCGCCGCGTTTCCAGAACCGCGTGCAGGTAGCTGTTGCGCGGATCGTAGTAGTCGTTGACGTTGCCGGCGAAACCCAGGTCCTGGAAGAAGTAGCGATTCAGCAGCCGCAGCTTCTGCAGCGTCGCCGCATCCGCCGGCACGCGGCGCTTCAGACGCTCCGCCAGCGCGTCGATCTGCGCCAGCACGCCCTGCGGATCGAGCTGCGGATGCTCGTCCTGGGCCACCGAGATGGCGGCTTCGAGCAAGGCGAACCCCTGGTCCTCGGCCACCAGCGCGCCGAAGTACTGCAGCGCGGTCGGCACCTCGAAACGCAGCGCGTCGCTCATCGGCGCAGTGTATCGGTCAGCCGCGGCGGCGCAGGTGGGCCGGCCGAAGCCCGACGCTCAACAGCACTGCGAAGTACAGCAGCGCGGCGCCGCCCAGCACCGCCGCCATCCATCCGGCGCGCTGGGCCCATTGCGCCTGCAGGCCGATCCAGTCGATGGACCGGGCTGCCCAGGCGAGCAGCCCGCCCAGCGCCGTGCAAGCCACCAGCACCCTGAGCACGAACAGGCCCCAGCCCGGCTGCGGCTCGTAGAAGCCGCCGCGCACCAGCCCGGCGAGCAGCCAGGCGGCGTTGACCAAAGCGGCCAGGCCGATCGACAGCGCCAGTCCGGCATGGCCGAGCCAGGGGACGAACAGCAGGTTCAACAGCTGCGTGGCAAAGAGCATGACGATGGCGATGCGCACCGGGGTGCGGATGTCCTGACGCGCATAGAAGCCCGGCGCCAGGACCTTGATGCCCACCAGCCCCATCAGGCCGATGCCGTAGCCCATCAGCGCGCGCGTGGTCTGCGCCACGTCCTGCGGCTGGAACTGCCCGTAATGGAACAGCACCGACACCAGCGGCAGCGGAAACACCAGCAGCGCCACGGCACAGGGCAGCGCCAGCAGCACCAGCACCCGCAGGCCCCAGTCGAGCATGCCCGAGTACGACTGCATGTCGTCGCGCGCCTGTGCCGCCGAGAGCTGCGGCAGCAGCACCACGCCCAGCGCCACGCCCAGCAGCGCGGTGGGGAACTCCATGAGCCGGTCGGCATAGGTGAGCCATGACACCGCGCCCACGCCCACGTGCGAGGCGATCTGCGTGTTGATGAGCAAGGACACCTGCGCCACCGACACGCCCAGCAGCGCCGGCGCCATGCGACGCAGCACCAGGCTCACCCCGGGGTGCCGCCAGGCGGCGCGCAGCGCGCCCGGCGTCAGCGCGAAGCGTGGCATGCAGCCGATGGCGCGCAACGCGGGAACCTGAATCGCCGCCTGCAGCACACCGCCGAGCATGACCCCGGCCGCCAGCGCAAGCACCGGCTCCATCCCCCAGCGCGCGAACAGCGGCGCGCCCCACCAGGCGGCGGCGATCACCGCCAGGTTCAGCAGCACGGGCGTGGCCGCCGGCACGGCAAAGCGCTTCCAGGTGTTCAGGATGCCGGCCGACAGCGCCACCAGCGACATGAAGCCGATGTAGGGGAACATCCAGCGCGTCATCGTCGCGGCCAGGTCGAACTGCTCCAGCCCGGAACCGATCATCCACACCAGGATCGGCGCGCCGGCCACGCCCACGACGCTGGTCAGGAGCAAGGCCCAGGCGAGAACGCTGGCCACGGCGTCGATGAGGCGGTGCGTGGCGGCGTCGCCTTGGCGCTCACGCTCGGCGGCGAGGATCGGCACGAAGGCCTGCGAGAAGGCACCCTCGGCAAACAGCCGGCGCAGCAGATTCGGGATGCGGAACGCGACGTTGAACGCGTCAGTGGCGGCACTGGCGCCGAAGGCCGCGGCGATCAGCTGCTCGCGCACCAGACCGGTGACGCGGGAGGCCAGCGTGAGCAGGGAGACGGTGGAGGCGGCCTTGAACAGGTTCATCGCAGGGCGCCAGGGCATGGCGCGGGCGGCCCTGCAGCAGCGGGACGCGATTATAGGCAGGGCCTTCCAGGGGCCGCTGGCCGGTGGCGGTTCAGGTGCTATACTTTGCGGCTTTGCAGATCTCGACAGAGTCACCAGCATGGCCACCTCGTCCAAAGCCAAGAAAAAAACCGTCCGCCTGGCCTCGGGGCGCAAGCGCGCACGCCAGGACGTGAAGCTCAATGCCGCCAACAGCTCGCTGCGCTCGAAGTTCCGCACCGCCATCAAGAACGTGCAGAAGGCCGTGCTGAGCGGCGACAAGGTCAAGGCGACCGAGCTGTACAAGTCGGGGCAGAGCGTCATCGACTCCATCGCCGACAAGGGACTGTTCCACAAGAACAAGGCCGCGCGACACAAGAGCCGTCTGTCGGCCAAGCTGAAGGCGCTGGCTGCTTGATGAAGGCCTGACACGCCGAACCCCCGGTTTCCCCGCATCAAGAGCCTGCATCGCAGGCTCTTTTTCATTTATCTTTCCGCCCTTGCCGCCTGAGGACCATCGATGAACGCTCCAGACGCCGCCGTTGTCTCGCCGATGCCGCATGTGATGAACACCTACGGCCGTCTGCCGATCGCGCTGAGCCACGGCCGCGGCTGCTGGGTCTGGGACACCGAGGGCCGCAAGTACCTGGACGGGTTGGGCGGCATCGCCGTCAACACGCTGGGCCATGCCCACCCCAAGCTGGTGCCGGCGCTGCAGGATCAGATCGGCAAGCTGATCCACAGCTCCAACTACTACGAGGTGCCGCTGCAGGAGCAACTCGCCTCGAAACTGTGCGAGATCTCCGGCCTGGACAGCGTGTTCTTCTGCAGCACCGGGCTGGAGGCCAACGAAGCCGCGCTGAAGATCGCCCGCAAGTACGGCCATGACCGGGGCATCGAGCGCCCCGAGGTCATCGTCTACGAAGGCGCCTTCCACGGCCGCTCGATCGCCACGCTGTCGGCCACCGCCAACCCCAAGGTGCAGGCCGGCTTCGGGCCGCTGGTCGAGGGCTTCGTGCGCGTGCCGCTGAACGACCTGGCCGCGGTGGAGCGCGTGGCCCGCGAGAACCCGAACGTGGTGGCCGTGTTCCTGGAAACCA
>Ga0209391_10001434_pt1 | contig 12277 bp, 9 predicted proteins | sample PPLLak3March2015_FD_187246 | JGI IMG/M metagenome (GOLD analysis project Ga0209391, IMG submission 187246) | Freshwater sediment microbial communities from Prairie Pothole Lake near Jamestown, North Dakota, USA - PPLs Lake P7 Core (1) Depth... | ecosystem: Environmental > Aquatic > Freshwater >... | reverse complement strand
TGGTCGTGGTCGGGGTGATCCACCTGATGCCCTTGTCCGGGGTGCTCAGTAGCGAGCGCCTGGCCGCACTGTACGGCCTGTCCTTCGACCAGCCGGATCTCGCGATCCTCATGCGCCACCGTGCGGTGCTGTTCGGCCTGCTCGGCGCGTTCCTTTTGCTTGCAGCGTTCAGACCGGCGCTTCAATCGCTGGCGCTTGTCGCGGGCTTCATCAGTGTCGTTTCGTTTCTATGCCTCGCGTGGTCGGTGGGAAACTACAACGCACAGGTCGGGCGCGTGTTTGTCGCGGATGTCGTCGCGCTGGTCTGTCTCGTCATCGGCGCCGCTGCGCACGTGTACACGCTACGCGGATGAATGCGCCGCGCACCTTCCATCGTCCGGCGCTGCCCGGCGATGCTCGCGCGATGGTCGAGGTCCACTACGCCGCCGTCCAGGCCGTTGACCGCAGCCACTATTCCGACGAGGTCCTCGCGGCCTGGTCGCCTCCGCCGGACGCGGGTCGCAGGCACTGGCTGGCCGAACTCATCAGCCGGGACTCGACGCAGTGCACGGTGGCGGTCTCGAGCCCGGAGGCGATCGTCGGATTCTGCATCGCGATTCCCGAGCAGGCGCTGCTCAAGGCCCTGTACGTCCACCCGGGATTCGCAGGTCAAGGTATCGGTCAGGCATTGCTGCGGGAGATGGAGGCACGGTGCCGGGCGCTCGGGCTCGAGTCGCTCGAACTCAACGCCTCATACAATGCGGTGGCTTTCTACCGTCGCTGCGGATACGAAGAAAGAGGCCCGATCGCCCAGCAGCTCACGGACACGGTGTCCATGGAGGCGATCCGGATGGCCAAGCAACTTGCAGGACTCGCCTGATGGCGGCGCGCCGCGTTCGCCTCAGACGACCGACCAGGCCGTCTTGGCCAGCGACCAGACGTTGTTGCCGTGCTCGTGGAACTTGTGCTTGAGCTTGGTCTTGAAGCTCGCGTCGTCCGAGAGCGTCCAGTGGTGGATCTTCATGCTGTTCGCGCCTACGGACGCCGACAGTGCTTCGCTCTCGATGAGGTCTTTGATCCACTTGAACTTCGCACCGTTCGGGCCGGTCCACTTCACCTTGACCGGGCTTTCCTTTACGTAGGCGGCCGCTGCCTGGCGGACCTTCAGCAGCTTGGTCGATGCGGACTGGAAATCGGTGCTCGAGATCACGCCGGACTGGCTGAACATCGACAGGGCCGTCACGGCCCCGCCGCCCGCCGACAGCCCGATCAGGAAGTAGGCGCCCAGCAGCGGACAGGCGGCGATCCACGCGCGGAAGTCCAGGTCGTCGGGAACGGCGCCTGCCTGCACCCACTCGCGGCACTTGCCCACGCTCTTGCGAAACACCAGGCAGTAGACCAGCTGGTAGATGAACGCGACGATCACCTCGACGATGGCCGTGACGACCTGCACCACGGTCATCGCCCCGAGCGTGAGCACCTCGGTGACCACGAGGGCCGTGTCCTTGAGTAGCCGGTAGGCGAGATCCACGGCAGTCTTGGCCGTCTCGATCTTGAGCAGCTTCTCGAAGCCGTCGATGGCGGTGGCGGCTTCCGAGGTCGGGGCCACCAGCGACTTCGCCGCCGTCACGCGCTGGAACGAATTGCTCGCGAGCCGGAACTGCGCTCCGCCCTTGATGGCGGCATCGACGGCCTCCTTCAGCGGCCCGAGCATGGGCACCGCCTTGGCCATCACCCCGTCCTTGAAGAGGTGGAACTTGAGCACGCCGAGCACGATGTTGATGCCGAGCCCGGCCGCCTTCAGCACGTTCTCGACTCGATCGTCGGCCTCGAGGATCTTTCCCGACTCGAGCAGGCAGACGTTCAGGATCTTGCCGGCGGTCGTGGATTCCATCTGGCCCAGGCTGGTCTGGTTGTTCTGGGCGCCGGTCCAGCCGCTGCCGTAGTTGGTGTGGCCGAGGCCGATGGCGAGCGACGACGCCGAACCCACCTGGTCGAAGGCGAACGAGGTCCAGTCCACGTCCATGGCCGCGATCATCATCACCGAACGTCGCGTCGCATCGAAGCGCAGGTTCTTCAGCATCGCGACCGTGTCGTCGTCCAGCGTCACGATCACGCTCGAGCCCTGGTCCGGTTCCGGCCAGTGGGCCGGCTTGCCCGCTGCCTGCCGCAGGTCGGTGACCAGCTCCTGCACCGCGCCACTGCGATTGCGCGTGCCCTTGAGGAGCGCCGCATAGCCGCCGGTCTGCTGCCCGGCGGGCCGCTTGCTCGTGCACCAGTTCTCGACGGCCAGGCACAGTGCCGCCAGCGTCGCCGCGGTCGCCTGCACCGTGTACGCCTCGAGCGCGTCGTCCACCTGCTTCAGCTGCGGCGTGCGCTTGTGCCCGGCGGCAAAGGTGCGGGATGCCCACTGCTTTGCGGTCATCATGGCGAGGCCCCCCTGCGGCAGCTTCCGCTGCGAATTCCACGCCCGCCGACCCGCGGCTCCGGGTGCTTGTTGTGTACCGGCGGGACGGGCGTCGGTCCGGCCGATAGCACCGTTTAGCCCGCGCCGGGCCGCGAGTCAACGACTACGTGAGCAGTCGCGCGCGCAGTTGCTCGCACCGCTGCGCGTCGAGGCCAGCCGCGACCTCGAGGTACCGGTCGATCGAACCGAACTCTGCGACGGCCGCGTCGAGCGCTGCATCGAGATACACCTCCCGCACGTCGATCACCGTGTTCACCGCCGCCTCGAGCTCGGAAGCGGGCATGAAGCGCCCGAGCCGCGCCGCAAGCGACGCACGGTGGTGCACGCCGCCCGGCCAGTGCTTCGACGCGAGGTAGTCGGCGCGGATCAGCGGCTCGGGCACCTCGAGCGCGTGCAGCAGCATCGCGACCACGAACCCGGTGCGGTCCTTGCCGGCGGAGCAGTGCACCAGCATCGGTGCGCCGCCCGCGAGCAGTCGCTCGACCACTGCGGTGAGCGTGTGGCCCATGTAGCCCGGGAAGCGCCGGTAGATCTCGATCATCACGCGCTCGGCGCCGCGCGCGCTGGGGTCGTCGAGCATCAACCGGCCGAGCGAGGGATCGGCGCGCAGGTCGTTGTTCACCTGGCAGTTGAGCTCGTGCACGTCGAGGCCGGGTGGCAGGCGGTTCGGGTGCTCGGCGCGCTCGGCGTCGCTGCGCAGGTCGCAGATGGTGGCGAGCCCGGTGCGGGTAAGCGCGCTCCAGTCGCGTTCGTCGAGGCCGATGAGCCGGTCGGCGCGCATCAGGGCATGCGGCCGGATGCGCCGTCCGCCGGCGGCGGGCAGGCCACCGAGGCTGCGGAAGTTGGTGGCGCCTGCGATATCGAGCGAAATCGGGTCGGTGTCCGGCATGTCGTTCCGTGCTCCGCGTCACGAGTCGCGCGGGGAGGTGGGCTGCGCGAGGGCTCTAACCGAATTGTCACCCGGCCGCGACTGACGCGGCGACCCCGGGCTGCCTAGGATGCCAGCATCCCAGGGCGAGGTTCGCCGGAACATGTCGATCGCACTCGACCAGGTGACGAAGCGGTACCAGTCGGTGCCGGTCGTCAACGATGTGACGCTCAAGGTCGAGCAGGGCGAGTTCCTCGTGCTACTCGGGCCGAGCGGCAGCGGCAAGAGCACGCTGCTGCGCGCGATCGCCGGCCTCACCGAGATCGACCACGGGCGCGTCTCGCTGCATGGCCGCGACGTCACCGGCGTCTCGGCGCGGGAGCGCGAGGTCGGCTTCGTCTTTCAGCACTACGCGCTGTTCCGGCACATGACGGTGTCGCACAACATCGAGTTCGCACTGCAGGTGCGTGGGGTGCGGGCGGCCGAGCGACGCAAGCGCCGCGACGAGCTGCTGGGGCTCGTGGCGCTCGACGGCCTGGGCGACCGCCTGCCCGGCGAGCTGTCGGGTGGCCAGCAGCAGCGCGTCGCCGTGGCGCGCGCGCTCGCACACCGGCCCAAGGTCCTGCTGATGGACGAGCCCTTCGGCGCGCTCGATGCGAAGATCCGCGAGGAACTGCGCCGGACCATTCGCCAGATACAGCGCGAGCTCGGCATCGCCACCATCCTCGTCACGCACGACCAGGAGGAGGCGTTCGCGCTCGCCGATCGCATTGGCGTGATGCACCAGGGCCGCCTGCTCGAGTGCGGTCCGCCCGACGATCTCTACACGCGGCCGGCCACGCGCTTCGTCGCCACATTCCTCGGTGCGGCCAACCTGCTGCTCGGCTACCGCCGGCCCGAAGGCGTGCGGTTCATTCCTCCCGCGGCCGATGCGCCGCCGCTGCGCGAGGTCGTGTCCGTCCTGCGACCTGAAGAAGTCGAACTGGCCGCCGGGGCTGACTCAGTGAGGTCGAACTTCGTCGGATACGGCGTGGTCGAGGAAGTCCTGTTCGGCGGCGCGGTCGAGCGGCTGCGGGTGCGCATGCCACCGGATGGGCCGATGCCGGTGGTCCCCGGTGGCAGCGACGCCTCGGGCGCCCTGCTCGAAGCCTCGCGCACCCTGCCGGAGCAGCGTCAGTTTCCCGTCGCAGTCGGTCAACGCGTCGCCGTCGGTGCGCGCCGCATCCACGTCCTGCCGACGCCGATATCGAGCTTCACGCTCGTGTCCGAGGACGAGGTGCGGGCGAATGCGCTGCGTCGCTCGCCGTTGCTCGCCGCGCTGGCGGATCGTATGCAGACGCGCGTCAAGGTCCGCAATTCGCCCGGCGCAGCGGCGCCGCCCGGCATGCCGGTAGTCGCAGCCGGGCCGGGCAGCGCCCGCGCTGTCGCCTGGCAGCTCGAGCACGGCGCCGAGCAACTGCTGTGCCTGCCGGAGTCCGCGCCCTTGCCGGGGCACGTGGTGATTGTCGCCGCGGACGCCGAGGCGCGCAGTCGCACGTTCGCGGTCGCGGCGAGCCTGCTCCGGCACATTCCGGCGGAGGCGGTCTATCTGTCGATTCACACTGCGGACCTGCCGCAGCCAGACAGGGCGGAGGCGATGCGGGCCCTGCTCGATGCGCGCTCCGCCGCGCTCGCCGACCACGGCCTCGACATGCGCACCGAGATCCGGCTCGGCGACCCGGTGTCCGAGCTGCTGCGCGAACTGCGGGCGCACGAGCCGGCGATGCTGGTGCTCGGCCTCGGGGCGGAGTCGCTCGTGGCCGCCGAGTGGCTGCCGCAGTTGCTCGAGGGCCCGGTGCTGCACCCGGTCCTCATCGTTCGCGCACCGCCCGCCGGCCGGGCCGACGCGAGCTGACCATGGCCGGCGGATTCCGCAAGCCGAGCGTGCTGCCAGGGTTCGGACTGACCTTCGGCTTCACGACGTTTTTCCTGAGCGCGCTCGTGCTGCTTCCGCTCGGGGCGCTGGTGCTCAAGGCCTCGGCGCTGAGCTGGTCGGAGTTCGTCGCCATCCTGCTCGACGAGCGCTCGATCGCTTCCTACCGGCTGACTTTCGGGGCGGCGTTCCTCGCGGCGGTCGTCAACGCGGTGTTCGGCTTCATCGTCGCCTGGTCGCTGGTTCGCTACGACTTTCCCGGCCGGCGGCTGGTGGATGCCTTCATCGACCTGCCGTTTGCGATGCCGACGGCGGTGTCGGGCATCGCGCTCGCCACGGTGTTCTCGCCGTCCGGCTGGCTCGGACAGAAGCTCGCCCTCGCCGGAGTGCAGGTCGCCTACACGTGGCTCGGCGTCGTGGTCGCGTTGATCCTGATCGGCCTGCCGTTCGTCGTGCGCTCGGTGCAGCCGGCGCTCGTCGAAGTGCAGCGCGACCTCGAGGACGCGGCCGAGACGCTCGGCGCCCAGCCGTGGCAGGTGTTCCGGCGCATCATTCTGCCCGCCGTGCTGCCCGCGCTGCTCACCGGCTTCACGCTCGCTTTCGCGCGCGGCATCGGCGAGTACGGCTCGGTGGTGTTCATCTCCGGTAACCTGCCGATGAAGACCGAGATCACGCCGCTGCTGATCGTCATCAAGCTCGAGCAGTACGACTACGACGGCGCCGCGGCACTCGGCTTCATCATGCTGGTGATGTCGTTCGTGATGCTTTTCACGATCAACCTCGTGCAGACCTGGGGCCGGCGGCGCCAGGCGGGGATGGGACGCTGATGGCCGGCGCCGCGCCGCGCACCGAGGTCCGCCCGCTCTCGCGCCGCGCACGCGTCACGCGTGGCGTGCTGATCGGCACGTCGATCGCCTTCCTCGGGTTGCTGCTGGTGGCGCCCCTGGGCGCCGTGCTGGTACAGGCCTTCGCGAAGGGCTGGGAGGCCTACCTCGGCAGCTTCGCCGATCCCGACACGCTCGCGGCCATCCGCCTCACGCTGCTCACCGCGGCGATCGTGGTCCCGGTCAACACGGTGTTCGGAATCTGCGCGGCCTGGGCGATCGCCAAGTTCGAGTTCAAGGGCAAGAGCCTGCTCATCACCCTCATCGACCTGCCATTCGCCGTGTCGCCGGTGATCGCCGGCCTCGTCTTCGTGCTGCTGTTCGGTGCCCAGGGCTGGCTCGGCCCGTGGCTGCAGGAGCGCGACATCCAGGTCATCTTCGCGGTGCCGGGCATCGTGCTCGCCACGCTGTTCATCTCCTTCCCGTACGTCGCGCGCGAGCTCATCCCGCTGATGCAACAGCAGGGCAGCGACGAGGAGGAAGCCGCGATCACGCTGGGCGCGAGCGCGTGGGTGACGTTCCTTCGCGTGACGCTGCCCAAGATCCGCTGGGGCCTGCTGTATGGGATCATCCTGTGCAATGCGCGAGCGATGGGCGAATTCGGAGCCGTATCCGTCGTCTCGGGCCACATCCGCGGCCTCACTACCACCATGCCGTTGCACGTGGAGATTCTCTACAACGAATACAACTTCGTCGCCGCCTTTGCGGTCGCCTCGCTGCTCGCACTCCTCGCCATCCTGACCCTGGTCCTGAAATCGCTGGTCGAGTGGCGGTCGGGCCGAACCGTGAGCTGACACCATGACGATCGACGACGAAGCGCGAGCGGGCGGGCTGCGGCGGGGGCTGCCGGGCCCCGCGACGCTCGGGCGCACGCTGGCACTGACCATCGGTGGGCTGCTGCTCGTCGCGATCCTCGCGCTGGCGCTGGGCGGCATGGGCCTGCTGCGCGAGCAGGCCGAGGAGCAGGCGCTGTCGCGCGTCGAGCTGGCGGGCGTCGGTGCGCGCGACGAGATCCGGCGCTACAGCGAGGACGCGCTCACCTCGGCCCGGCTGCTCGCGAGCCGGCCCACGCTCCTGCGGCTGCTCGGCGCCGGGCAGACGGAGCCGCTCGAGTTCTTTGTGCGCCGCTTCTGCGAGACCGCCGGACTCGACGTGTGTGCCGTGGTTGCGGACGGCGAGGTGCTCGCGGCCGCGCCCGGACGCTTCCGCTGGGACGAGCTGGCCCCGCCCGTGGCGGAGCAGGGCGAGCGTTTCCTGGTGGCGGTGCCGTCCGTGCCGGACGGCCTGCTCGGCGCCACAGCCGAGATCCCGGGCCTGCCCGGCCGGCGCGTGGTCGTCCTGCGGTCCTTCGACCGGCGCCTCGCCACGGCGCTCGGCGAGCGCGTGGGCATGGAAGTGCGCCTCGTCCGCCTCTCCGACTGGCTCGAGACCGTCGAGCCGGATTTCAAGGAACTGCACTCGGAGGCCCTGGCCCGCGGCACGACCGTCGCTCGCCTGGTCGAGGGGCGTGCGGTCTACGCCTCGAGCACGCCGGTGATTGCCGTGACGGGCGAGGGCATCGCGCTGATCGAGGCGCGCCTGCCCTCCGACGCGGTGGGCAGCGCCGTGGATCGCTTCGTCAGGCGTTTGGCGCTGATCGCGACCCTGCTCGCGGGCCTCGGGCTGCTCGCGACGCTGCTGCTGGCGCGACGCATCGGGCAGCCGCTTAAGGCGCTGGCCCGGTCGGCGGTCCAGCTCGGACGCGGCGACTTCTCGACCTCGATCCCGGTGAGCGGCACGCCGGAGGTCGCAGCCCTCGCGCGTACCATGGAGGACATGCGCCGCAACCTGATCGACGTTACGGCGACGCTGCGGCGGCGCGAAGCCGAGGCCCAGGCGCTGCTGCAGGGCGTCGTCGAGGGCGTGTTCGCCGTGGACGCCCAGCGCAACGTCTGCTACCTGAACCCGCAGGCGGCGCGAATGCTCGGTGTCGAGCCCGCCGCGGCGACCGGTCGCTTCTGCGGCGACGTGCTGCGTCCCTGCGGTGCCGGCGGGCAGCGGCCCTGCGAGATGGCCTGCCCGATCCTGGCGGCCCGCGAGGCCGGAAAGTCGCAGGCGACCGAAGTGCTGGAGACCACTTCCGGAGGACGGCGTACCGTCGTCATCACCAGCGCCGGGCTGGTGGACGGCCTGCAGGTGCAGGTCATGCGCGACGAGACCGAGCTCGAGGCCGTGCGACGCGCGCGCGACTCCATCCTCGCCAACATCTCGCACGAGTTCCGCACGCCGCTCGCAGCGCAGCAGGCCTCGATCGAGCTGCTGCGCGACGGGCTCGCCGACATGCCTCGCGAGAAGCTCGAGGAACTCGTGGACTCGTTGCAGCGGGGAACGTTGCGACTCACGCGCCTGATCGACAACCTGCTCGAGAGCGTGCGCATCGAGTCCGGGCAGCTCGGCATCCGCCGCCAGCCGGTCGAGCTGTCGCAGGTGGTGGAGGACGCGCAGGAGCTGATCGCTGGCCTCCTGGTGCAGCGGCACCAGCTGCTGCAGGTGGACATCCCCGGCGACCTGCCGCTGGTGCAGGGGGACCCGCAGCGACTCACGCAGGTCGTGACCAACCTGCTCGCCAACGCCAACAAGTTCGGCCCGGAGGGCTCCGGGATCGCGGTCGGCGCCGCGCGCGAGGCCGACGGCGTGAGCCTGTGGGTCGAGAACGCCGGCCCGGGCGTGCCCGACATGGACGGGGGCTCGATCTTCGAGCGCTTCTACCGCTCCGCCGACCAGGAGCCCGAGCCCCGCGGCCTCGGGCTTGGGTTGTGGATCGCCAAGTCCATCGTGGACCGGCACGGCGGCCGCATCGGCGTCGAACGCACGGCCGCCGGGCGCACGCGCTTCACGGTCACGCTCCCGGTCGCGGGGGAAGAACCATGAAGATCCTGATCGTCGACGACGACGCGGATCTGCTTGCGCTGGTGGCCTTCGCGCTCACCCAGGCGGGCTACGCCGTCGTGAAGGCCGGCGACGCGCCGGTCGCGCTGCGCATGTTCGAGGCCGAAGTGCCCGACCTCGCGATCCTCGACATCAACCTGCCGACGGGCAGCGGCTTCGACGTGTGCCGCGCGATCCGCGCGAAGTCGCACATTCCGGTGATGATGCTCACCGTGCGCGGCGAGGAGGAAGACCTCGTCAAGGCGCTCGACCTCGGCGCCGACGACTACCTGACGAAACCGTTCAGCCCGCGCACCCTGCTCGCACGTGTGAAGGCGCTGCTGCGCCGGGCCGGCATCGAGGCCGGCGGTCCGATGGCCGCCGGGCGCCTGAGCCTCGACCTCGAGGCGCACGCGCTGCGCGTCGACGGGGGCGAACCGCTGCGACTCACCAAGCTCGAGGTGAGGCTGATGCAGATCCTGCTGGCGAACGCCGGCCACGTCGTCGCTACCGAACGCCTGCTCTCGCACGTCTGGGGGCGTCGCGGCAGCGGCGACCGCCAGCTCCTCAAGCAGCTCGTGCATCGGCTGCGGCACAAGATCGAGGAAGATCCTGCGCATCCCCGGTTCCTCGCGACCGAGCCGGGGGCGGGATACAGGTTGCGGGTGGAATGACGGGATCGTTTTGACGGAGACAGGCCCGTGTACCACGGTCCAGGAGAGTCCACGCCGGCTCGAGTACGCTTCGTCACGCACACGCGCCCCGCTGGACAGCACGGCGCGCGTCCGGTGAGCTGCAGTCCAAGCGGTCCGCGACAGGCCGCTGCTCCCGGCGTACGATGCGCGCGTCCATGAGGGAGACATAACTTGACCTCATCCCTGAAAGACCTCGAGAGAATGGCTCACGCCCTTGCCGCTGAGGAACGAGCTAAGCTGGCTGAATCGCTTCTCGCGTCGCTGCAGGTCGCGCCGCTGTCCGACATCGAGGCACTCTGGGATCGGGAAATTGAGGCGCGCGTGGCCGCCTACGATCGCGGCGAGACCCAGACCTATGCCGCCGAGGACGTATTCGCCGAAGCACGGCGCTTGTCTCGGTGAAATCGGCCCGGTTCGTAGCGGCAGCGCGCCGCGAGTTCCTCGCCGAGATTGACTACTACAACCAAGAGCAGGCCGGCCTTGCCGCACGTTTCACCGTTGCCGTCGAAGAGGCAGCAGCCCGCGCGTTGGCCTTCCCTCATGCCGGGTCGCCGGTTGTCGGGAATGCCCGGCGGGTGTTTCTCCGGGGCTTTCCCTTCTCCATCGTCTACCGCGAAGTCGCCTCCGGCATCGTCATCTTTGCGGTAGCACATCAGTCGCGACGTCCAGACTACTGGACGGCACGGGTTCAGGATCGCTGACCTTACTCCAGCCGGCGTGCCTCGGCCTGCGGCGCCGGTGCTCAGACCCTAGCGGTAACCGCGCGCCTGCAGCGAGAACAGGTGCGCGTAGAGTCCGTCGAGCCGCATCAGCGTCTCGTGGTCGCCGCGCTCGAGGATGCGCCCGCCCTGGATCACCAGGATCTGGTCCGCCATGCGCACGGTCGAGAAGCGGTGCGAGATCAGGATCACCATGCGCTCGCGGGCGAGCTCGCGGAACTGCTCGAACACCTGCGCCTCGGCGCGCGCATCCATTGCGGCGGTCGGCTCGTCGAGCACGAGAATGTCGGCGCCTTCGCGGATGAACGCCCGCGCCAGCGCGATCTTCTGCCACTGGCCGCCCGACAGCTCGCGCCCGTCCCGGAACCACTTGCCGAGCTGGGTCTGGTAGCCCTCGGGCAACTCCTCGACGAAGGGCGAGGCGGTGGCGAGCTCGGCCGCCTCGCGCCAGCGCGCTTCGTCCTCAAAGTGCGCGACGTCGCCGACGCCGATGTTCTCGCCGACCTTGAGCTGGTAGCGGGCGAAGTCCTGGAAGATCACTGCCACTCGGCGCCGGAGCGCCGTGGGGCTCCACTCTGCGAGGTCGAGGCCGTCGAGCACGATGCGCCCTGAGGAGGGTACGTAAAGCCGTGTCAGCAGCTTGATGAGCGTGGTCTTGCCCGAGCCGTTCTCGCCCACCAGCGCGAGGCTCTGGCCGGGCGGCAGGTGGAAGCTCACGTCGCTCACCGCAGGCTCGGTCGCGCCGGGGTAAATGAAGCTCACGGCTTCGAAGCGCACGCCGTCGCCCGGGATGGGTCCCTCCGTCGCCGTGCCGGCGGGTGTATCCACCGGCGTGTCGAGGTAGTCGTAGAGCGTCGAGAGATAGAGGTTGTCCTCGTACATGCCGCTGATGGCTGCGAGGCTCGCCGTCACCGCGGCCTGGCCCTGGCGGAACAGCAGGACGTACATGGTCATCTGGCCGAGCGTGATCTCGCCGCGCACGGCGCTGACCGCGATCCAGGCGTAGGCCGCGTAGAAGGCGGCCGTGCTCAAGAGGCCGAGGAAAAAGCCCCAGGTGTCGCGGCGGATCGTGAGCGCACGGTCCTCCTTGAACACCTTGCGGAAGATCGCGCGGTAGCGGTCGAGCAGCAGCGGCCCGAGGCCGAACAGCTTCACTTCCTTGGCGTGGTCCTCGCGGGCCAGAACCGTCTCGAGGTACATCTGCATGCGCGTCTCGGGCGAGCGCCAGCGGAAAAGCCGGAACGCCTCGCCCGAGAACTTCGCCTCCGCCACGAACGACGGCAGGCCCGCCGCCAGTAGCACGAGCACGGCCCAAGGCGAGAACTGCCACAGCAGGGTGGCGTAGCTCACGAGTGCGATGGCGTTCTGCACCAGGCCGAAGCTGCGCATGACGAGCGACAGCGGGCGCGTGGAGGCTTCGCGCCGCGCGCGCGTGAGCTTGTCGTAGAACTCCGAGTCCTCGAAGTGCCGCAGCTCGAGCGTGAGCGCCTTCTCGAGGATCATCTCGTTGACGCGCTGGCCGAGCTGGGCGCGCAGCAGCGACTGGCAGGTCGAGAGTCCGCGCTGGGTGCCTGCGAGCATCGCGACCAGCAGGCCCTCCAGCACCACATAGCCGAGCACCGTCGAGAGGTCCACTGCGCCCGTCGCACCGTGTGCCGCGATCGCCGCGACCACGGCGTCCACGATCAACGCGCCGATGAAGGCGATGGCGGCGGGCAGGACTCCCGCGACCAGGGTCAGTGCCGCGAGCGCGACGGTGAGCGGACGGCTGGTGGACCAGACCAGCCCGAGCGCATGGCGGGTGTACTGGAAGACTTCCGGCAGCGCCCGCAGGGTCGCGAGACCG
>Ga0209391_10001432_pt1 | contig 12287 bp, 11 predicted proteins | sample PPLLak3March2015_FD_187246 | JGI IMG/M metagenome (GOLD analysis project Ga0209391, IMG submission 187246) | Freshwater sediment microbial communities from Prairie Pothole Lake near Jamestown, North Dakota, USA - PPLs Lake P7 Core (1) Depth... | ecosystem: Environmental > Aquatic > Freshwater >... | reverse complement strand
CCCATGCCGATGGAATCAGACCTTCGTGACCCGGTCTTCCCAGCAACAGACCCGCGACGAAAACACCCGCCAAAAGCAGCGGTGCGATCTGCCGCGTGAAGCCCCAGGTCTGGACCGCCCATTCGGTGTCGCGTCCAGGCAGCGCGGCAAGCACCATCAGTCCGGCGGCGGCCACGGCGAATGGCCACTCGGGGGTGCCCGGCGCCAGCCAGGCAGACACCACGACAATGGCCACCAGCGCTGCCATCCGCCGGACGGACCAGCCCCACCGAACCACCAGCAACATCCCCAGTAACAGCGCCAGTGCCGAGGTAATGTGCCATTTCCATGCGTACACGGTCATCCATGCGCCATTGTCGGCGGGCGCCCAGTTGGCAAATACCAGGATGCCGATCATGGTGGCAAAAAATGCAATCACCACACGCAGCGGCATGTCGTTCTCTTCCGCCTCAAATCCGCGGGAAGCGCCGGTCACGCGCGCAGCCTCTTCCTTGCGGTAAAGCAGGTGCATGATGGCCCCGATGAGGACCGCAAAGACCACCGCGCCAACAGCCCTTGCGACGCCGAGTTCAATACCCAGGACCTTGGCAGTCACGACAACGGCCATGATGTTGATGGCCGGACCGGAATACAGAAAAGCGATGGCGGCGCCCAACCCCGCCCCGCGGCGGTAGATACCGCCGAACAATGGCAACACGGTGCATGAACAGACCGCCAGCAAGGCGCCGGAAACGGATGCGACGCCCAGCGCGACCGGCTTGGAAGCCTGCGGTCCAAGGTAGCGCATGACGGCGCCCTGGGAGAGGTAAACCGCCATGGCGCCGGCAATGATAAACGCGGGCAGCAAGCACAGGATGACGTGCTCCTGCGCGTACCAGTGCGTCAGGCGAAAGGCTTCCAGTACCGCGTTGTCGAAGCGTTCGGACCCTGCCGGCATGAAGTACACCAGCAAAAAGACGCTGATGACGAGTAAGATCAGGCGCCCCTGTTGACGGTTCTCCACGTACAGGGATTTGAGTTGCACGAACACCGGTCTATACCTTCGCTTCGTACCAACCCTTGCTGCGGTTGACGATCCAGACCACCGACAGCATGACCGGAACCTCCACCAGCACGCCGACCACGGTGGCCAGCGCGGCACCGGATTGCAGGCCGAACAGGCTGATGGCTGCGGCGACCGCCAACTCGAAGAAGTTGCTGGCCCCGATCAGCGCCGACGGCGCCGCCACGCAATGCTGCTCGCCCAGTACCCGGTTCAGCCAGTAGGCCAGCCCCGAGTTGAAATACACCTGGATGAGGATCGGTATCGCCAGCAGCAGGATGATCACTGGTTTTGCGATGATCTGACCGCCCTGGAATCCGAACAGCAGCACCAGGGTCAAAAGCAGCGCCGAGAGCGATACCGGATGCATGCGTCCCAACACACGCTGCAATCGTGCCGGCCCATCGTCGTCCCGCATCAGCCAGCGCCGCCACAGACCGGCAACGATCACCGGTAAAACGATGTAAAGCACCACCGACAGGAACAGCGTTTCCCACGGCACGTGGATCGACGATATACCCAGCAGCAGCGCCACGATGGGTGCGAAGGCGAACACCATGATAAGGTCGTTCAGCGCCACCTGCGACAACGTGAACCCCGGGTGCCCGTTGCTCAGGTTGCTCCAGACGAACACCATCGCCGTGCACGGCGCGGCCGCCAGCAGGATCAGGCCAGCGATGTAGCTGTCCAGTTGCTCGGCAGGCAGCCAGCCGGCAAACAGGTTGCGAATGAAGACCCAGGCCAGCAGGGCCATCGAAAACGGCTTCACGCCCCAGTTGATGAACAGGGTTACGCCGACCCCTTTCCAGTGCTGCCTGACTTCCTTCAGGGAATGGAAGTCGATCTTCAGCAGCATCGGCAGGATCATCAGCCAGATCAGGATCGCCACGGGCAGGTTGACCCTGGCGATTTCCATCTCGCCGAGAGCGTCGAACTGAGCAGGAAACAACATCCCCAGGGCGATGCCCACGACGATACAAAGCGCGACCCAGAGACTGAGGTAGCGTTCGAAAAACGGCATCCCGGCGCCCGCGGCGCGGCGGTCGGTGGTTTCGCATTGCACACTCATCGCGGTGAATTCTCCCTGAGATCGTCAAGCAACCCACGAACCCGCTTTTCGATGTCGTTGCGGGTCGCGCGGAACTCCGCCATGATCGCCTCCTCGCTGCCGGTGGCCTTTGCCGGATCGGAGAGCGGCCAGTGCAGTTTCCTTACGCCGGGCGGCAGCACCGGGCACAGCTCGTCGGCGTGACCGCAAACCGTTACCACGACGCCGGCAGCGTCGATCATGTCGTCCGTAACGATGGACGATTCCTGGCCCGAGATGTCGATACCCGCTTCCCGCATGATGGCGATGGCTCGGGGATTCTTGCCGTGGGCCTCTATCCCGGCCGAGTGCGCGCTGACAACGCTTCCGCCCAACGTGCGCAACCAGCCTTCGGCGATCTGGGACCGGCAGGAATTGCCGGTGCAAAGAAAAAGGACGTTCAATGGCTCAGGCACAGTTTTTTTCTCCCGGTCTGTCGGTCATGTTCTTAAGGCGTGCCCGGTCAGCAACGAACCGATCCAGGTCACCCAGTTGTTGATGTATTTGCTCGATGGACGATACGGCCCAGGCGGGCAGATCCGGATCAATACGGTAGTGCATCCACGTACCCTTCCGGCGAGGTTTGAGAATCCCCGTATCGCGTAACAGGGCCAGGTGCCTGGAGATCTTCGGTTGTGATTCCTCCAGGGCGAAGGTCAACTCACATACGCAAACCTCGCCTTCTGATGCGATGAGCATGAGCGCCCTCAGGCGGGTCGTGTCTGACAGTGCGCTGAATAACTGTTCCGGTTCCATCAACGCCAGTTTATACGCAAAAGCATATATATGGAATAACGAATATCCACTTCAGTCAAAGATCTGGAGAGGGCGGTTCAGAAAGACTGCCGCAATTGACAACCGGATCGCGCGAATCCGGACATTGCACCGGTATCCCGCAATTGTGTTCGTCGGAGGACGTGTTTCGCTGTCGAAATCTATTGGTTAAAAGACTCGGCGTTTAATCAGTCTGTATAATGATGCGCTTCGTATCAATGAACGTCCTGATAAACACCGATGATTACGAGCAAGCTTGCACAGCTGAAAATTGAGCGGGAGCCGGAAGCCGATTCCCGTCCGGGGCGCGTTTGGTGGCTGATCGCTAGCGTCGTCATTGCGGCAGGTGTCGCTGCCTGGTTGTTTTTGAAACCGGCAGCGGTACTCGAAGTGCGCACCGTGGTTGCGCGTGAAATTTCCGGCCAGGGCGCGAATACCGTGTTGAATGCTTCCGGCTACGTGACCGCGCGACGGCAGGCGACGGTTTCTTCAAAATTTACCGGCAAGGTCGTGGACGTGCTGATCGAAGAGGGTATGCAGGTGGAAAAGGACCAGGTCCTGGCACGACTGGACGACTCCAACCTGGTGACCAGTTACGCGTTGGCCGAGGCCCAGTTGCGCTCATCGGAAACCTCGCTCAAGGAAACCCAGGCCTTGCTGACCGAGGCCCGTTCCAATTACAAGCGCACCTTGAGCCTGGTTGAGCGCGGCTTGTCCAGCGGGGTTGATATGGATCGGGCCCGCGCGCTTTCCGAATCGCTCGCGGCACAACTCGAACACAAGCAGGCGGATGTGAAAGTCGCGGAAAAACAACTGGACGTTTACCGCCAGGAACTGGACGACACGGTTATCCGTGCGCCCTTTGCCGGCGTGGTGGTGGCAAAAAACGCCCAACCGGGTGAAATGATTTCACCCATCTCGGCCGGCGGCGGATTTACCCGCACGGGTATCGGCACCATCGTTGACATGGCTTCGCTGGAAATCGAGATCGACGTCAACGAAGCGTATATCAACCGTGTCAACCCGGGCCAGAAAGTCGTCGCCACGCTGGATGCATACCCGGACTGGACGATCCCCTCCCACGTCATCGCGATCATACCGACCGCCGACCGGCAAAAAGCCACGGTCGAAGTCCGCGTGGGTTTCGATCAACTGGATCCGCGCATCTTGCCGGATATGGGTGTGAAAGTCGCGTTCCAGGAGGCTGGCGGTCCGGTGTCAAATAACAGTGCTGGCAAAAGTGCGGGCGTTCTTGTGCCGCAAGCGGCGGTCAGCGAAAGCAACGACAAACAGTATGTGCTGCTGGTGGCTGACAACCTGGTCGAACGCCGCGCCATTGCGACGGCGGGCGAACGGGGCAAGGACATTCTCGTCAGCTCGGGCCTGGTGGCCGGGGACAGGGTTATTATCAATGCACCAAGCGGTCTTAAAAACGGTGACCGTGTCAAGGAAACAAACGAATGAAGGATGGCAAAGACACCCTGGTCAGGGTCAGCGGGGTCGATAAAATTTTCAAACGCGGCTCCGAAGAAATTCACGTGCTGGGCGGGCTGGATCTGGAAATCCCGAGGGGTGATTTCCTGGCGTTGATGGGTCCTTCAGGTTCCGGCAAATCGACTTTGCTGAACCTGATCGGTGGCCTGGACCGGCCCAGCGAAGGCGCGGTCGAGATCGACGGACAGCGTATCGACCAGCTTTCCGACCGCAAACTGGCCGGCTGGCGTGCGCGGCACGTCGGGCTGGTGTTCCAGTTCTATAACCTGATGCCGGTCTTGACCGCACAGAAAAATGTCGAGTTGCCGTTGTTGCTGACCAAGCTGTCCAAGGCGGAGCGGAACAAGCGCGCGGCCCTCGCACTGGATATCGTCGGCCTGTCACACCGGGCAGGTCATTACCCGCGCCAGTTGTCAGGTGGCGAGCAGCAGCGCACCGGCATCGCGCGCGCCATCGTTACCGACCCGACCCTGCTGTTGTGTGATGAGCCGACCGGCGATCTCGATCGCAAGTCCGGTGATGAGGTCCTGGATTTGCTGCAGGCCCTGAATAAGGAGCAAGGCAAGACCATCATCATGGTGACGCACGATATCCACGCCGCGGCCCGCGCGAACAGAACGCTGTATCTGAACAAGGGCCAGCTGAGCACTGAAGCCGTCGACTGAGATGAAATACCTCTACCTGATTTTCAGCAATCTCAAGCGCAAGAAACTGCGTACCGGCCTGACGCTCCTGTCGATCATGGTGGCATTCCTGTTGTTCGGTTACCTGGCGGCCATCCGCCAGGCCTTTGAAGCCGGCGTCGAAGTCGCCGGCGCCGACCGCCTGATCGTGCGGCACAAAGTCTCGATCATCCGATTGCTGCCGCAGAGCTACGAAGCCCGGATCGAGAGGATAGACGGCGTTGACAATGCGATGGCGTCCACCTGGTTTGGCGGGATTTACCAGGAACCCAAAAATTTCTTTGCCCAGATTCCGGTGGTGCCCGAGGAACTATTCGACATGTACCCGGAGTATGTCGTCAGTGATGAAGGCAAGGCCGCCTGGCTGGCAACCCGTACCGGTGCGCTGGTGGGACGCGGAACGATGGAACGTTTCGGCTGGAAACTGGGTGATCGAATTCCGATCAACGCCACCATCTGGGGCAAGAAAGACGGCGGACAAACCTGGGAATTCGACATCGCAGCCATTTATGACGGCGCGGAAAAAGGTACCGATACCAGCCAGTTCTTCTTCCGCTATGACTATTTTGATGAAACCCGTGCGAATGGCCAGGGGCTGGTCGGGTGGTATACCGTGCGTGTTGCCAATCCGGACAAGGCAGCCGAAGTGGCGTCAGCCATCGATGCAGAATTCGCCAACTCCCCAGAGGAAACCAAGAGCGAACCCGAAGGTGCGTTTATCCAGGGGTTTGCCAACCAGATCGGCAATATTGCCTTCATCATCGTCTCCATCATGTCGGCAGTGTTTTTCACGATCCTGCTGGTGGCCGGCAACACGATGGCCTACACGGTGCGCGAGCGCACCAATGAACTGGCGGTCCTCAAGGCGATCGGCTTTACCGACAGAGGCGTGCTCGGACTGGTGCTCGGCGAGTCGCTGGCGTTGACCCTCGTCGGCGGGGTTCTCGGCCTGGGCCTGGCGATGTTGCTGGTATCCATGGGTGACCCGACCGACGGTTCCTTTCCGGTCTTCTACCTGCCGACCCGTTCGTTGCTGCTGGGCCTGGTGTTGATCGTGGCCATGGCCTTTATTGCAGGCATCCTGCCAGCCCTGCAGGCGCAAAGACTGCAGATCGCAGACGCATTGAGGAGGTGAGCCGTGTTTAACTGGATTTCACAGGTCGTATCGGTCACGCAGTTCAGCATCCGCTCGCTGCCGGAGCGCAAGGGCTCGGCGGCGGCCGCCCTGCTCGGTATCGCCGGCGTGGTCGCGGTGATGGTCGGGGTACTGTCGATCGCCCAAGGCGTGCTCAGGACCATGCAGAGTTCGGCCGGCGACAGCAACGCAATCGTACTGCGCAGCGGGGCGGATTCGGAGATGATGAGCGGCCTGGGCGGAGACGATACACGTATCATCGCCGAAGCGCCGGGCATTGCCCGGGATGCGGACGGCGCGATCGCCTCGCCGGAACTGTTCGTCGTCATTAACCTGCCGATGCGTTCGACCGGCACCGACGCCAACGTGCCCTTGCGAGGTGTGCAGGCGAGCGCCATGAAAGTACGGAAAGACTTCAAACTCGTCGAAGGCCGCATGTTTGAATGGGGACTCAACGAGGTCATCGTCGGCAAGGGCGCCCGGCAGCAGTTCGCCGGGCTCGACATCGGTTCCGGCATCGAAGTCGGCCAGGAACGCTGGCCGGTGGTGGGTGTGTTCGAGGCCAACGGCGGCCTGGCGGAATCGGAAATATGGGTGGATGCGGCGGTCCTGCAACCGGCCTACCGGCGCGGCAACTCCTACCAGGCGGTCTATGTAAAGCTGGCTGACAGGGCAGACTTTGACACGTTCAAGGATACCCTGACCAGCGATCCGCGTCTGAATGTCAAACCGATGCGGGAATCCGAGTATTACGATTCGCAATCGACCACGGTGTACAACCTGATCACGGGCCTCGGTACATTGATCGCGGTCATCATGGGCCTGGGTGCGGTTTTCGGTGCCTTGAATACCATGTATACCGCCGTTTCGAGCCGTACCAGGGAGATTGCTACGCTGAGGGCATTGGGGTTCCGCGCCGGTCCGGTGGTCATCTCGGTGGTCAGCGAATCCCTGTTGCTGGCTTTTATCGGCGGACTGTTCGGCGCCGCCCTGGCCTGGCTGGCGTTTGACGGATACCGGGCCGCAACCCTCAACTGGTCCAGCTTCAGCGCGATCACTTTTGCCTTTGACGTCAACCTGAAACTGCTCGCACAGGGTATCTTTTTCGCCATGCTCATCGGCCTGGTAGGCGGCCTGTTTCCCGCCGTCAGGGCGGCGCGGCAGCCCATTGCACAGGCGCTGCGGGAGCTTTGAATTACCCGTTGCCGGGTTTTTGCATGCGCGGAGATAATATTGGGCGGGTGCATTAAAACCAGTAAGAAAACCAGCAGGGATTCCGATATCATAAACATTCCATTGCCGCAAAGGCCGGGTAATTACCCATGAACACTTCAATCGTATTGACCATCCTGGCTGATGATCAGCCCGGCATCATCCAGGCGGTTTCCAGTGTCCTGCACAAGCATGGCGGTAGCTGGACCCAGAGCAGCATGAGTTCGCTGGCCGGACAGTTTGCCGGTATCCTGCTGGCCTCCGTGCCAACTGGCAACTCGCTTTCCTGCCAGCAGGAATTGCTGCGTCTCGAGTCGCGGGGCCTGCATGTCATCGCCCATATCTGCGAACCGGCGCCTGCGCCCGGGGAAGCCCGTGAGTGCGTGCTCGACCTGGTGGGTAACGACAGGCCGGGTATCGTTCACGAGATCACCTCGGTGCTGGCCAGGCACCGTGTCAACGTCCGCGGGTTGGAAACCATCATCGAGGCAGCCTCCATGGCCGGCGGCGAATTATTCAGGGCAAGGGCTGAACTGCTGGTCCCGCCTGCCACCGATATCGACCTGCTGGAAAGCGAGCTTGAGAACCTGGCCAATGACCTGATGGTGGATATCCGTCTCGAAAAATAGGGCTGTCTCAATCCGCGGGTCAACCGCGGAAAAACAACCAACAAGATCTTTGCCTCGATGGTGCAGAAATATTGATGACGGGGATCAGGGTGAAAAACGCTAACGCTGGATGACGGTGTGGTTATGGGGTATGGATATTAGGCAGCATCGGGTCAAATTTTACAGATCGTCCTCATCAAACAGATCATCCCATTCGTCCAGCGCGGAATTGAGGGCCTTGAGTTCATTCCGCCTTTCTATCTCGCGCCTGGCCGCAAGCCGCCTTTGTTCTGCGGATGAATCCTTCTTAACCTGTATGACCGGGTCGTCTGATGATTCATCAAAATCCAGGTCCTCTTCAAAATCATCAATGGTATCCAGATCGTCATCCTCGAATTTTAGTTGGCTTTTTTCACCCATCTGAGCATCTCCACACCGAGCTAGGTACTGATAGGGCGCATTAAAAATTTACTTTGTCTTTATGTCAAGGTTTTTTTATGCGGGCAAAACTGCTGTAACACAAGGTTTTACCGCGAAAATTCGGAGGGTGGACTTGGCATCTTTACGAAAATGCCCGGTCTTCTGAGCTTGCCATCATACCGCCTGTCCTGCAACGAATCCCGAAGACCAGGCCCACTGGAAGTTGAATCCGCCGAGCTGACCGGTGACATCGACCACTTCGCCAATGAAGAAAAGACCGGGCACCGTTGACTCCATGGTCCTGGAGGACAGGTCGCGCGTATCGACACCACCCAGCGTGACCTCGGCGGTGCGGTAGCCCTCGGTGCCGGCCGGTTTGAGCGCCCAGCCTTCGAGTTTTTGCGCAACCGCTTCCAGCTGGGTATGCGGCCATTCGGCCAATGCGGTTTCGGCAAGCCCCGGCCACCATAGACGTTCGAGTTCCAGCACCAGCTTGCGTGGCAGCAGGTGATCCAGTTGTGTGCGCAACAGCGTGCGCGGATGCTGGCGTTTCCAGCTCAACAGGAGTTCCAGGACATTTTGATCAGGTAACAGTCTGGCCTGGATGGGTTCACCGGCAGACCAGTAGCTGGAAAGTTGCAGCGCGGCCGGCCCGCTCAGACCGCGGTGGGTGAAGAGGATGTCCTCGCGGAAGGATTGCCGGTCATTGAACAGCACGGCCCCGGTGGACACGCCTGACAGGCGTTCGCAAACACCGTGCATCGCATCGGTAAAGACAAATGGCGCGAGTCCCGCGGACCTCGGCATCAGGCGCAGGCCGAAACCTTCCGCCAGTTCATAACCGATGCCGGAACCGCCGAGGCTCGGCACCGAGAGACCGCCGGAGGCCACCACCAGGGTCTCGCCGGCGAATCTGCCGAGACTGGTGCCAAGGTGAAAACCCCCTTCTGATCCGGGTTTTTCGGCTGCCGTACCGCCCTCGACAGTTGTGCGCCGGTCTGCGCCATTGGCGCGGTGCCATTCCGAAGAGCCGTGCCGCACCGATTCGATCTCGCAATTCAGCCTTGTTTCGACACCGGCCTGCCGGCATTCCTCCATCAGCATGGCCAGTATGAGTTTCGCGGACTGGCGGCAGAACAACTGTCCGCTCAGGCCGTTGAGAGTCTCTTTTTCAAAGTATTCAATGCCGTGTTTCTCCACCAGCGCAATGAAATCCCACTGGCTATAGCGGCTCAGGGCGGATTTGCAGAAATGCGGATTGGCCGACAGAAACCGCTCGGGCGCCACGTACAGGTTGGTGAAATTACAACGCCCGCCACCGGACATCAGGATCTTTTTACCCGGCTTGTTCGAGCGCTCCAGCACCAGCACACGGCGGCCACGTTTGGCGGCCGTGATGGCGCACATCAGACCGGCGGCCCCGGCGCCGATGATGATCAGGTCGTGGCTTTTCATGATGATGCATTGCTTTTAAAAACGGTATTCGAAAGTCGCGCCAAACAACGCGGCGGGATCGTAGTCGCTTTCTTCCAGCACCTCACCCGTGGCGTCCTTCAGTTTCAGCGTGCCATTGAACTGCAGCCCGGTAAAAACGGACAGGCTGAGCTTGTCGGTCGGTTTGAGTTCGGCCGTGAACACCAGCGGCATGGACTGGTTGCGACCGACCCCGCCGGCAGCGACACCCTCGTCATCGAGGCGGAATTCCACGCTTTCATAACGTCCGGCCAGGCCGAGCGACCAGTCGTCGTTCAGCTGGTAACTCAAGGTCAGACCGGGACCCTGCGAAGCGACCAGGCCGCGGCCGGTCGACAGGTTCCAGCGCTCGCTGATATCCCAATCGATGGCCAGTACCGGAAAAAACCGGGTGCTGTTTTCCAGCCGCGAAAATATGCCGATACCGGGGCCGATGGTCAGGTTGTCCCTGAGCCGCCAGGCCATCGCTGCATACACACCATAGGTGCGGCTGTCGCTGGAACTGGCGCCGTTCTCGCCGTTGGTGCGCAGGCTGGGTATGATGAAAACCGTGCCGGTTTCACCAAAACCAAAACGGCCCGTAAAGCTCACGCGGGTTTCATCGATCTTGTCCCAGGGCGCGCCGCCGCCAAACCCGCTTGCGTCGTTAAAATCGTAGCTGGCCTGGCCACCGCCCAGCGTGATCCCGATGGAGTTGCGTTTACTGAAGGCGTAATCGACACCGCCGCTGACAAACCAGCGGTCCACGGCAAAACCGCCCGTGCTGTCTCCCAGGTCAGCCTCGGATTGGTGTACACCACCACCGTCTATCTTGAAAATCCAGGGGCCTTGCTGCTCTTGAGCCCTCAGTGGCGTGGCGTGGACCAACAGGGCCATTGTGATGGCGGTGATCATTGTGCTGCTGCGTATCATAAAAAACCTATTATCGTTGGGTTTATGTGTGGCAGGGCCACACCAGCGCACAAGCTTATTGAAACTACCGGCGAATGTCACCAAAAGTCATTGCTCATGGCAAGCTTATTGCGTCCGCACACCTACCTCCAGACCAATGCACCTGCGAGGCCCGCAAAGACCATGAGCACGAACCGGTCATCATGTAAGATTCACGCATGGCCCACTTCACCCCGACCGAATCCCCGCTCGAAGCCACCACCCGTGGTTTCTTTGGCGTATTCCGCTATAGCCGGCGGGCGATAGAACTGGTGTGGGCCACCAACGGCCCGCTCACCGTGGTGTTGGCTTTTTTGACCCTGGTCGCGGGTGTGCTGCCGGCGGCGATGGCCTTCGTCGGCGCATTGATCATCGACGCGGTGTTGGCCGCGGCGAAAATTGTCCACGACAGCGGTGATATCAACATGGCCCGGGTGTTCTCACTGGTGGCCCTCGAGGCGCTGATTGTCGCGGCCATCGCCGGTGCCCAGCGCGGTATTTCGTTGTGCCAGGCATTGTTACGCGCCCAGTTGGGTCAGCGCGTCAACGTGATGATCCTCGAAAAAGCGATCACGCTGGAACTGGCGCAGTTTGAGGACTCGGAGTTTTATGACAAGCTGACCCGCGCCCGGCGCGAGGCCTCCAGCCGGCCCCTGTCGCTGGTCAACCGCACTTTTGGCCTTGCCCAGAATTTGATCTCGCTGATCAGCTACGCTGTGCTGCTGGTGCAGTTTTCACCCTGGGCGGTGCTGATCCTGGTGCTGGCCGGCCTGCCATCTTTCGTGGCGGAAACGCGATTTTCGGGTGAGGCGTTCACACTGTTCCGCTGGCGCTCGCCCGAAACCCGCATGCAGATTTACCTCGAGACCGTGATCGCGCGTGAAGACCATGTAAAGGAAGTGAAGCTGTTCGGTCTGGGCCCGCTGCTGCTGCAACGCTACCAGGATATATTTCACCGCCTGTACAAGGCGGACCGGGCGCTTGCCATACGCCGTGACGGCTGGGGCTTTGTGCTGGGTCTGATCGGCACCGCGGCATTGTACGGTGCCTACGCCTGGATCGCCTTTGCGACCGTCGTCAGCCGTATCACGCTGGGCCAGATGACCATGTACCTGATGCTGTTCCGTCAGGGTCAGTCGGCGGTGTCCGCGATCCTTAGCGCCATCGGCGGCATGTACGAGGACAACCTGTACCTGTCCACCCTGTATGAATACCTGGAAACGCCGGTAAGCATGTCGACGGCGGGTAAGGCGAGCGGTCCGCAACCCCACGACGGCGTGCGTTTCGAGGGGGTCAGCTTTACCTACCCGGGCGCCACGGAACCGGCGCTCAAGGAGATCGACCTGCATATCCCGCCCGGTGAGTCGCTGGCCTTGGTGGGTGAAAACGGCTCCGGCAAGACCACGCTGATCAAGTTGCTGACCCGTCT
>Ga0209391_10001431_pt1 | contig 12288 bp, 12 predicted proteins | sample PPLLak3March2015_FD_187246 | JGI IMG/M metagenome (GOLD analysis project Ga0209391, IMG submission 187246) | Freshwater sediment microbial communities from Prairie Pothole Lake near Jamestown, North Dakota, USA - PPLs Lake P7 Core (1) Depth... | ecosystem: Environmental > Aquatic > Freshwater >... | reverse complement strand
CAGGGCGATGCCGGCAAACAGGGATACACCGGTAGCGCGATGGGTAATGGATGCCCACGCAGTAATCGGCAGTCGAATGGAGAGCATGTCCAGGTTTACAGGGCGCTTGTCTTTCACAATTGGGTACCGTCTTGGTTGCGCCCCAGCGGGGCGATTAATTGGTTTGGCGTGGCGCCAGAATCTACCTCGACCGCAGGCTTTGGGCAGCCAAATAAAACGCGGGGGATTATAGGCATTTACAGTTATAAATACAAACTGCCACGGTGAACCTGTTCGATGTCTGCGCAAGCATGACTTCGTTCGCCAGGGATTACACCATGTCCAATCAATGGTCTGTTTTTCGAGGCAATAGAGGCAGGTTCAATTGACAAAAATCTCGTGGACTTTATAGTGGTCGTCCGCCTGCAGACTCTTCCCAGGACTCCCATGAGCGACAGAAAAGCCACTATCAAAATCGATGGAATTGACGATCCCATCGCGCTTCCCGTTTACTCTGGAACTCTCGGTCCGGATGTCGTAGATGTAGGCGGATTGACCGCGAAAGGCCTGTTTACCTACGACCCGGGTTTTGTTTCCACCGCCTCCTGTGAGTCCCGGATTACCTTCATCGATGGTGACGAAGGCATTCTCCTGCACAGAGGTTACCCCATCGATCAATTGGCCGAGCGATCCGACTACCTGGAGACCTGCTACTTGCTGCTGTATGGCGAGCTACCCACTGCTGCGCAAAAACAGAAGTTTGTGGGCACGGTTCACAGGCATACGATGGTCCATGAACAAATCCGTACCTTCTTCAACGGTTTTCGCCGTGATGCCCACCCAATGGCTATCATGTGTGGCGTAGTGGGCGCTCTTTCTGCCTTCTACCACGACTCCCTGGAAATATCCGACGAACATCACCGACAGATTGCCGCCTTTCGACTGATCGCCAAAATGCCCACTCTGGCGGCCATGAGCTATAAGTATTCCACCGGTCAACCGTTTATGTACCCGGACAATAGCCTCAGCTATGCTGAGAACTTCCTGCATATGATGTTTGGCAATCCCTGTGAACCGAGCAAGATCAGTCCGGTGCTGGCCAAGGCCATGGATCGCATCTTTCTGCTACATGCTGACCACGAGCAGAATGCTTCCACGTCAACAGTGCGCCTCGCTGGCTCCTCCGGCGCCAATCCCTTTGCCTGCATAGCCGCCGGCATTGCTGCGCTGTGGGGCCCCTCGCACGGAGGTGCCAATGAAGCTGTACTGCAGATGCTGCAACAAATTGGCAATGTGTCCAGGATCGACGAGTTTGTGGCACGCGCCAAGGATAAGAATGATCCATTCCGACTGATGGGTTTCGGCCACCGGGTGTATAAAAACTTCGACCCGCGCGCCACAGTGCTCAAGCAGGCTGCGGACGATGTGCTGGCTGAGTTGGGTATCAAACATGATCCGATGCTGGAGATTGCGCAACGCCTTGAGGAGATCGCCCTTTCTGATCCCTATTTTATCGAGAAGAAACTGTACCCCAATGTCGATTTCTACTCCGGCATTATTCTCAAGGCAATTGGTATCCCGACCAGCATGTTCACAGTGATCTTCGCTGTGGGTCGCACAGTGGGCTGGATTGCGCACTGGAACGAGATGATCAGCGGCAGCTACAAGATCGGGCGACCCCGACAACTTTATACAGGCTACGCGCAGCGCGACTTCGTGCCGCTGGATCAGCGTTAGGTAAAAGTGTGGTTGCTTAAGTAAGGCGTCAGCCTAGTCCTTTTTCGCCTGGCGCACACGGCCCGCCTTGGTTAATTACTGGAATGATCCATCATGCCTAACATCGTTATAAGCGGAACTGGCCTTTACACCCCTCCTGAGTCAGTCAGCAATGAGGAGTTGGTCAAATCGTTCAATGCCTACGTCGAAATCTATAATGCCGAACACGCCGATCAGATCGCTGCGGGAGTGATGGCACCTCTGCAGCTTTCCTCAGCGGAGTTCGTGGAAAGGGCCTCGGGAATCAAATCGCGCTATGTCATGAATAAGGGCGGAATCCTGGACCCCGAAAGGTTGATGCCATACCTCCCCGAACGACCCAACGAGGTGCAGTCTATCCAGTGTGAGATGGCTGTAGCCGCCGCCCGCGAAGCCATGCAGCAGGCCGGCAAGTCTGCAGCGGATATCGATGCCGTCATTGTTGCCGCATCCAATTTGCAACGCCCATACCCAGCCATGGCCATCGAAATCCAGGATGCCCTGAATATTAAAGGCTATGGCTTCGACATGAATGTGGCCTGCTCGTCCGCTACCTTCGGTATCCAGCAGGCCCGAGATGCCGTAAGTACCGGAAGTGCCCGATGCGTGCTAATGGTGAACCCTGAGATCTGTAGCGGCCACCTTAACTTTCGCGATCGGGACTCACACTTTATTTTCGGCGACGTGTGTACGGCGGTGATCGTAGAAAGCGCCGAAACTGCCACCAGTAGCGAGCAATATGTGATCGTTGATTGCAAGCTGCAAACGATTTATTCCAACAATATCCGCAATAACTTTGGCTTCCTCAATCGCGCAGACGAGTCCGGTGTGGGAGCGCCGGACAAGCTGTTCATGCAGGAAGGACGCAAGGTGTTCAAGGAAGTGTGTCCGGCTGTCGCCGAGCAAATCTCGACCCAGTTGGAAACCCTGGGAATTGTACCGAGCCAGCTCAAGCGCCTGTGGCTGCACCAGGCCAACCTCAGCATGAACCAACTGATCTCCCGGCGCGTGCTGGGTCGAGACGCGAGTGCCGAAGAGGCTCCGACTATTCTGGATGAATACGCCAATACCAGCTCAGCCGGCTCAGTCATTGCCTTTCACAAACATCGCAAGGATTTTAAAAGCGGAGACCTCGGAGTATTGTGCTCCTTCGGAGCCGGTTACAGCATTGGCAGTGTCGTTCTAAGAAAAGTTTAACCGAGTAAATCCCGAAATGCGGCCAACAGGGCCGTGTTGTCATCTTCCGTCCCTATGGAGATGCGCAGGTAGTTATCGATACGCGGTTTGTCAAAATACCTTACCACGATGCCACGCTCCCGCAAGCGGGAAAACAAGTCCCTGGCGGGATACTGCGCGTGGCTGGCAAAGATGAAATTGGCTCCCGATGGCAGCACCGTAAATCCCAGTGCCACCATCGCTGAACACAGCTTTTCACGCGAGTTCATCAAGCGTTGGCAGCTAGTGCGGAAGTAATCCTCATCCTCTATCGAAGCCAGTGCGGCTCGCTGTGCAAGCACATCCAACGGGTAGGAATTGAAGGAGTTCTTCACCCGCCCCAGCGCTTCAATCAGTACGCTGCTGCCCATCGCAAAACCCACGCGCAAGCCCGCCAGTGCCCGCGATTTGGAGAGCGTCTGTACGACCAGCAAATTATCAAATTCATTGACCAGCTGCACCGCGGACTCCCCGCCAAAATCGATATAAGCCTCATCAATGACCACGGCCGAGTCAGCGCTTTTGCGCAGCAAAGTGCGGATCGCGTCCAGGCTCATCAACATGCCGGTAGGCGCATTCGGATTGGGAATGATGATACCGCCGTTGCGTGCCGGATAGGTTGCAGGGTCGATGCTAAAGTCCTGACCCACTGGTACTGCTGTGTAGTTAATGCCATACAACTGTGACCAAACCGGATAGAAGCTGTAACTGACATCGGGAAAATAAAGTGGCAGCTCATGCTTCAGCAGCGCCATAAATGCCAGGGCAATCACCTCGTCCGAACCATTTCCAACAAACACCTGCTCAGGCCGCAAGCCATTGCGCGCTGCAATAGCCTGCCTTAATACCAGGGATTCTGGATCAGGGTACAAGCGCAATGTGTCTGCGCTAACGGCAGCTATGGCCTGTAACACTCTGGGAGAGGGCGGGTAGGGACTCTCGTTAGTGTTCAACTTGATCAGTTTCTTAAGCTGCGGCTGCTCCCCCGGCACATAGGGCGTCAGAGTATTGACCACATCACTCCAGTAACGACTCATGACACGCCCTGCCTTTGCAAACGTTTATGTGGCCGTCGCGTGAAAGTGAAAAGCCCGCAACAGTGCCAAGCTTGATCAACAATGGCGTCCCCTAGGAGGTTCGAGCCTCTATTACCGCCATGAAAGGGCGGTGTCCTGGACCGGTAGGCGAAGGGGACGCGACGATGCTTTGGATAGCACAAAAAAGCCACACTATTTTACCGGACCATCACTCCGATGCAAGTAACAGTAACGAGGCCACTTTGCGATGGGAACGTTTTTTTGCCTCACCCAGGAATTGCGCCTGGAAATGAGTAGTAGCTATCTCCCGGCACAGCCGGGGGATACGCCTTTGTACTTGATAAGCGCGAGCTTCAAGGAGTAATAATATTGAGCAGAAACACCTGTTCCGGACTTGCCCTGAGAGCGCATGCCTTCCGCTTCTGAGCGACTGGGCTAGTCCGGAACAGACACCGATTCACGCATTCGTTTTCCAGGACGTTCACGCAGCATAGTGCTTAGCTAGCCCCCGCATGATTTCATGAAACTCCAACATGGTTTCCTCAATAATATCCCGCGCGGTTTTGATCGAGTCAATCCGCCCACACACCTGCCCACACAGTGGTATAGCTGCCTCCATATCACCGCCAAAGTAAAGCGACGGCAAATCGGCCATATGTTCCATCACATTGAACTTACCGAGTAGCGCAAGCGCCGCAGTGCGCTCGGTACGCAACGCCCGCAGCGCGGGGCGCGATTCCTGGTTGAGGAAAACAGTGTCGGTTTCAGCTGCATTGAGCACGGCCTGCTTCCAGTTTGCATGTACCGGAGATTCGGCGCAGGACAGCATGCGGGTGCCCATCTGCACACCCTCCGCGCCCATCGCAAAGGCGCCGGCCATGGACAGCCCATCGACCATGCCGCCAGCTGCAATGATCGGCACATCGACACGGGAGCGGATCAGCGGCAGTAATACCATAGTGGAAACCGGGCTGGGATTCTTGAAGCCGCCGCCCTCCCCGCCTTCCACGACCAGACCATCGACACCCGCATCGATGGCCTTGAGCGCCAACTCAAGAGTCGGCACCACATGGAAAACCTTGATACCCGCCTGCTGGAACGCCTCTGTACACACTTTCGGGCTACCGGAGGATGTAGTAACAAATTGGATGCCCTGCTCAATGACAAAGTCAATGATATTGCTCCCCTTTACGTAGGACAGTGCCACATTCATGCCGAATGGCTTATCCGTAAGCGAACGCATCTTCGCGACCTCGGCCTTGATGTTATCGAGCTCGCCGGAGGAGGTTTCGATAATCCCCATGCCGCCGGCATTACTCACCGCGGAAGCCAACTGTGCCCTTGCGATCCACCCCATCGGCGCCTGAATGATCGGGTACCTGGTACCAGTCATTGCAGTGACGCGGTTACTGATTACCATATCGCTCATCCTATTCCCCTGCTCCTGTTATTTAAATCACGGTAGGTTTAATGCGCGGTGAGCAAGGCTTCGCAACCAGTGCCCTCTATAACGGCATTCACCCGCGCGCGATTTGCAGCGTTAAGAGCAAGATACTGCTCGTTGATCCATTTGAGGCATTTGGCCTGATAGGGAAAGGTCTGCTGCGTCCAGCGCGCTCCATCTATCTGCGCCTCCCAGGCTTTTTCGCCCGCTGCAACTGATGTGGCGTTGGCCAGCAGTGCCGGCACATACACCCGGCCGATTTCATTGAGCAGGCCTTTGAGAGTTGGCGGAATGTCCTCCAGCCGGCTCCAGTCGCTGTCCTGTGCTTCCAGTCCACACTGGTCCTCCATGCGGTCCACCCAAGCGACCGTGCGCGGAGACACTTCGTGGGCGATGGAGCGGGGAGTAGGGTCAAACCCGACTAACTGCGTCAACTGACCAAACATGGCGAAGTCGCAGGCGCCGGGACGCTTGCCGAGCATAAAGGGTTGCTGTGCCAGGTGCGCTTCCATAGCGGCCAGATAGCGTCGGTAGCTTGCGTCGATGACGGGTGCGGTGGTGTCATTGGAGCCCACCACGTACAGACGCCCCACCTGTCGCTCGGTAAATATCTTCTTGAACGTCTGGTGCAGGTCCGCGGGGAGACTGACATCCATGCCCAGAGGCAGCAGCGTGCCTGCATTGTCGGCATCCACTGCAGGATACCAGCGGTAGTGAAACATGTACTTGGTGCACCACTCATCGCCGAAATCCTCGATCAGGTAGTCGATGAAGGCCAACGCAGGGTCGGTCGGTAGGACGGAACGGTCGAGGTACATGCTCTCCAGGCGACGTATGATAGGGGTAGAGTCGCACACCGCCTGGAGATTGCCGTCCTCGCCCTTGAAAAGAAAGGTTGGATGATACGTTGGCCTGGGCTTTTCGATACCCATCGCATCCAGCGTACCTACCGGGTCAGCCCAAGTGATCGCGTAAGGGATACGGCGATAGCGCAGCAGCGCGACCATCTTGCGCGTATAGGGTGAGCCAGTGCCTCCAATCAAACGCAGTCGTTCCGGGGTGGCCATGAGTATTACTCCTGGAGGTGATGAAGACATTTAAGTGCGCGGCGCTGCACAGTATTCGGATCCGGAGATTATATTGACACACTAAATGCCATTATGTCACGCTTCGCAGGCATTCCGAGTGATACATGGTGTTGAACCGGGAATATTCATCTGGCATTTACAGCGGGGCGCAACAAGGCTATGTATCGCGGCGAGTACGGACTGGTGGGCAGCGAAATGAGTATGTTCACCCGTAAACTGGAAGCCCAGTTGCGCTTTCAGAACGTTCCCTGGTACTGGCACTTCAAGACGCAGGAGCGCACGGCCGCGATTGAGGCGCGCACCGGCTCTCATTTTATCCCGGCCCTGATTACACCGGAAAAATGGATGATCCACGACACCATCGCCCTCGGTCCGCTGCTCAACGATCGCTTCCATGAGACACCCGTGATCCCGGCGACACCGCTGCAAAGGGCTACGTGCTTCATACTGGAAGACGTATTTAATCACTGGCTGGGGCGAGTCTGTGTACATACCCGTTGGTGCTATCCAGACAACGTGGCCTGGGTGGGTCCGCGCTTTGGCGCCAACTCCGTCCTGAACCGCTCCATCGAGGAGCCGTTCACCGAGCAGGAAATGCTTGAGCTGGCACCTATCGGACAGATGATGTACCAGGGCTTTGGCAAGAATGTCTGTGAGGTCAACGGTGTGGGACCTGAGCAGGAAGCTGCAGTCCGCAGTGATTACGACAATATGCTCGGTGTGCTTGATACACACTTCGCCAATAACGATTTCCTGCTCGGTTCCCGCCCCTGCCTTGCAGACTTTGCGCTGGCCGGTGCCTGCAAGGCGCATTTTGTGACTGATCCTGTGCCGGTGAGTTGGCTCGGCCAATACCAAGTAATGTTAGTTGCTTACACAGATCGTCTTTTTGGTAATCGCTGCTATGCTGATTGCGACTGGCTGGAGGACGACAAGGTGCCAGTCTCATTGCATGGCGTGCTGGAATATGCCCAGGGCACCTACTTTCAGTTCGCCCGGGCGAATATCGCCGCTGGATTGGCGGGCGAGAAATTCTATGAGTATGACTATGGCTTTGGCGCCACCCGGGCGCGCACGCAAAAACGCCTTAACCTTGCTCGCCTGCACGTGCAGGATGAATTGTTGCAATTGGGGGTAACCAGGGACGACAGCATAAACACGCTGTTCGCCGGTCGCGGCATTTTGGAGCATTACCTGAGTTGAACCGGATTGAGCGCAGGTTGACAGGCCTGCATGAAGGAAGATCAGTATGCGCCTTGTAAAGTGGTCACTGGGAACGATGGTTTTGGTATCGTTATTGCTGTATGGCGTGATGTTCTGGTGGCCGCGTCCACCGGACACCACCGAGGCCAGGGTGTTTGCGACAGACGGCGCACAACTGGATTATTGTGTGCTGCCGCAACTCGATGGTAACGGCCCAAGCGCAAAAGATATACCCAAGGCCTATACCCCTTCCGCGCCGAATTGCTATTACACGACGTTCCCCATGCCGATACTGCAACATTGCAGAGAGCCGATTACCAAAGGATTTCCTGATATGCGCGGGCTATGGTTGGCATACGACGGCCTGGAGGGACACATGGAACGCATCGAACAGTGTGGTGATCGTTTCGTGGTCACCACGCATGGCATCATTCACGACTTTCATGCCGACAGCACCCTGAAAAACGGCTCTCGCGATACGGAGGGCGCCACAAACAGCTGTGCTAACACCTGGGCCTCCATGGATGTGGATCGCAATGCAGTGCTCAATTTTCATCCCTTCGGCATCTCTTCTATCACCATTGTAAAGCGCTGGATGGAAGGCGATGAATTGCGCTGGAAGTACCCCAAGTTTGATGATGTCATCAAGATGAAGCGGATCTGCACCGTGCCGGACAAACAACGTATTTTTACACCATGATTCCCTGGTATTGACCATACATGTGAGGCGCGCCGAGACACGATGCTGGAGACGTTCGTACTCGTAGTTTTCCTGGTGGTGGCGGCCATGGCATGGCAACACCAGCGTTATCTGCGCATCCGTCGCGACTCGGCGCAGGATAGGCAGCAGGTGTTTCATTCAACGGACGCTTTTCACGTTATCGTCTTCTTCAAGCTTGGAAACGCTGACAAGGTCATCGACACTGTGAGGCGCTTTGCGGAGCAGATCCTGGCCAACAGCAAGGCTCGCTTGATCTACGCGGGGGAGGCTGCTTTCACCGTGGGTTCAAAACAGTTGGGGAACTCCGACTGGGATGGCTTGCTGCTGTTCGAATACCCCTCACGCACGGATTATCAGGAGAGCATTGCTGATGGTCATTTCCATGAAGCACGCCAATATTTTGCCGACAGCTATGTGCATGGCATGCGGCGCAACCGGCAAAAGAACCTGGGTGTCCCGCAATTCTTGCTGCGTCTGCGAATCAGGGATCTCGTGTCCGGAAGGTCGCGCGTAGAACCGCTGCAAGTGTCGCCTGTGTTCGCAACCTTCCCCGAGTACGCAACATGGCGTACTCGTGAAGCCCGCCTGCGTGCGGTGAATGCGATCAACAGGCAAGGGTTAGTAGTTTACAGCCTGGTCAAGCGCGGAAACCCTGAGCAACAGGTGAACCACGCACTTTTTGGCAGACAAATGGCATCTCGTATGGCGGTGCTTGGTCACGGTCCATTGCATATGGGCCGCGCAGTGGCGCTGGAAGACTTTGCCCGGTTTGATCAGGTGCTTGTTATCCACTACCCCAGCGCAAACTACTTCGCAGAACTACTTTCCAGTCAGTTCTTTGCGGGTGTTATCGGCCAAAATCTGCTGGGGGACTCTATGACAGTATTCACTATTCCGATCACAGATCGCTTGTGACTGTTGCATACTGTCGCGCAACGCTAATTTTATCTCACATCATGGGACAGCATGGCTATTTTTCCGAAATCCCTGAATGATCTAACAACACCGCTGCTGAACACTTTATTACAGGTGATGCAGCCAGAATGCGAATTACGCGATTATTCCATTGCAAACATTCTACAATGTGGCGATGGACAAGCATCAACTGCTGACCGGGCTATTCTGCATCTGCAATTCAGAAACAGTTGTAACGCCGGCATTCCCTCCCAGGTCATGCTGAAAACTATGCTACTGACGCCGCACGCGCCGCCGGAAATGTACGAAAATGAAGCGCGTTTTTACCGTGACATTCGTCCATCGCTTGCCATGGAAACACCACAGATCTATGCAGCAGAATTTGACAAGGATAGCGGACAATTCGGACTGATCATGGAAGACCTCTCCCTGCGCAGTGTCGTGTTTCCCAACGCAACCACCGACATAAGTCTTGAACAGATCAAAGGCTTGTTGCGTACGCTGGCCACCCTGCACGGACATTTCTGGCAAAGCCCGCGCCTGCTAACCGACCTTGCGTGGATAGCTACGCCTCTCGCGGGTGGTATGAGCGACATCTTCCAGCAGTACGGCTATGAATTGGTGAAGGACCAGGTGAGCAAGCATCCGTTCAAACAAGAACTGATTGCTCCGCTAAATCTGTCTCTGGATACCATGGCGGGACATTTGCACGCCTTCCAGCTGGAAGCGATCCAGCAACCGCAAACGTTGCTGCATGGGGATACTCATATCGCCAACACCTATTTGCCGCCCAATGGCGATGGTGGTTTATTTGACTGGCAATTGCTCTGCCGGGGCAACTGGGCACACGATGTGAGTTACGTGATCTCTACAGGATTGAGTATCGCAATGCGACGCCAGCATGAACGCGAATTGCTGGCGTACTATTGCGAGTTATTGCGTGCGAAAAATGTGCAGAACGTGCCTGACGCAAACACTGCCTGGTACCTTTATCGCAAATCCATCATGTGGGGTCTGTTCATCGGCTGGTTGATTACGCCACCGGTTAACTATGGCGAGGACATCACCTCGGCCAATATTCGTAAACTGGTGCAAGCCACACAGGACCTCGAATCGTTTGTCTAGGCTCAGTGCCTAGCGATAGGGACGCCTTCCGATGATGGATGCCCGTTCCATGATACGCACCCGGGGCCAGTAGTCGCTCGATGCATAGTGCTGTACCGCCCGGTTATCCCGAAACGCCACTGAATCGTGCTCCCGGTGGAAGCGGCACTGGTATTCCTACCAATCCTTGAAATTCGGTAACAAACCGGACAGCTCAGCGTCCGTCAAATTGCGCCATACACCGGGCTTCAGTGACCCCAGCTTCACATTGACGATGCGTGTGCGACGCAACTCCACCACTTTATAGCCTAGTGCTTCACACATCAGTCGGATTTGTCTGTTCAATCCCTGGGTGAGCACAATTCTAAACCCATACTTTGCCAGTCTGGACACCCTGCACGGCAGGGTCATCTGGTTATGGATACGCACGCCTCGCGCCATGGCACGTAAAAAGACATCGTTCACGGGTTTATTCACGCCCACCAGATATTCCTTTTCGTGCTTGTTCTCACTGCGCAGGATGTGATTGACGATATCGCCGTTGCTGGTCAGCAGAATCAAGCCCTCCGAGTTTTTGTCCAGACGACCGATTGGAAATATGCGCTCCCGGTGATCGACAAAACTCACTATGTTGCCGTCTACTGCTTCATCGGTAGTGCAGGTAATGCCCAATGGTTTGTTCAGGGCGATATACACATGCTTGCGTTTGTTCTTTGCTGTGGGTTTTTGCTTGACGACATGGCCATCCACCAGCACCGTCATGCCTTCCAGCCACTTCGCGCCGGTGACTGCGATCTCGCCGTTAAGTGTGACGCGCTGCTGGCTGATCAACTCATCCGCTTCGCGCCGCGAGCACCAACCGGATTCACTGATGTACTTGTTCAGGCGCATGGCAGTCCGACCAGTCTTGTGGTCGCAAACAGACCGAAACCCGCGGTTGCTCCGGTCATTACGATGCGCATTGGTTGCCCTTGAGTAACAGTAGATCAGCGAGCAAATCTAGGGGCCGGGATGAGTTACGTCAAGCGCAACATAATTTGCTTTAGGTATCTTTTATTGGCATTATTAGTGCCAATAGATAATATGCCGCAACGTGCAGATATTTGAATAGCTGTTTTTGTGGTGCGTTTGGTCAACCAGCAGGAGAACGCCATGACAACAAGCGCTATCTGGAATATTGCGGTAATGGCCTACGCCCTGTTCTGGTTCTGGTATGTTGGCTTCAGGCGGAAAGTTACTCCCCTTGAAGTTGAGGAGACGATGCGCCTGCTGGATACCCATAAGTTCGGGACAACACAACAACGCGCGCAACTGCGCAGGTTCCTGGCCAATGACGACGGCAGGGATTTCGTCATGGTCAATCTGTTGCATTTGAAGGCTCCGCTGGGTGAGTCCCGGAAAAAGCTCGAGGCTTACCAGAAGATCTTCCTCGGCGCACTGCTACGTAAGGCAGGCCACCCGGTGATGATGGCGCGAGCAGCGGCGGGGAACCTGGAGAACGTCGCTTGTGACCACGCGGACGACTGGACGGCGGCGGGCATGGTGCGCTACCGCAGCCGCCGCGATTTTATGGAGATGTTGCCGGCCACTGTAGGGAGCCCGCATCATGGCCTGAAGCTGGAATCATTGGAGAAAACGTTTGCCTTTCCAGCGTCGCCATGGTCCATGCTCGGTGGACCGCGCATTGTCGTGGCATTGGGGATCGCACTGATTGCAGCGGGCTTACAAATGTTACTCGGCTGACAACAAGCGCCTTAGCGCCAGGAATAGTGTGATCTGACATCGAGAAAAATTTCATGCCCCGATTGATTCTGCAGGAATCCGTAT
>Ga0209391_10001430_pt1 | contig 12301 bp, 16 predicted proteins | sample PPLLak3March2015_FD_187246 | JGI IMG/M metagenome (GOLD analysis project Ga0209391, IMG submission 187246) | Freshwater sediment microbial communities from Prairie Pothole Lake near Jamestown, North Dakota, USA - PPLs Lake P7 Core (1) Depth... | ecosystem: Environmental > Aquatic > Freshwater >... | reverse complement strand
TCGGACGAGTGTGAGGAGATCGGGCAAATTGACTTGTATTCCGCAGGTTCTGAGAAACCGGAGTGGAAAGATTTGGATTACGCAGTGGAACCATCAGAGGACGATTACGCTGCGGCACTTCAATCAGGCTTGGCGAGCACGCCAAAGAAATAACGATATATCAGAATGCGCTTATGGTGGCGCGGCAATGACCGTATTCGACAAGGGGAGACTACGGGCCTTTCCGATGCATATTGGGAGAATCTCCAACGATTTGAGAGCATATTGTCGGAAGAAGACGACAACCAAAGGTTAATGAAAGCCGAGGTATTACGAGAAATCTCTAGATTTGACGAGGCGCTGCGACTTCTCGATGGTGAGTTCCCCAAGGATTATACTCACGCGGTTCATCGGATACGGGATTTGGCATCACGCTCCGACTGCAAAGTTGCCAAACTTACATGATACGCATTGTCGAATCCGGCCCCCGGCATTAGTTAGATCTCCGGTCCCACACTACTCTGCGCACGGCTCCTTACAGGGCGGTTCCAATCAGACGCTTTTGGCCCGTAGTGAAGAACGATTCAGACGGCTCACCTCCCCCGCCACTTCCGCACCATCGCGACGAGCGACATGGCGCCGACGGCCAGACCCACGAGCAATGACGCCACGCGCAGGTGCCATTCGACTTGTTCCTGGAACGACGTGATGAGGCCCAACGCCGGCGAGGCGATGCCGACGATGGCTTTGGATACGTAGTCGAGGTCGATATGGCGCACGGTTGGATTACAGGTTTGTGGCCGCTACGAATGCGTCGTCGATTTGCTCTTCGGTCAACCCGAGTTCGGTCCCGAACATCGTGACCAGCGGATGGTCGCGGCGGTATTCCGTGGCATATTCAAACTAAATCAACGCGGCCTCGCGCATTGTGGCGTCGGGCGTGGCTTCAATCATGGACCTTAGCGCTTCACCCGTGATACCCTGCGACAACAGCCAAAGGCGGATCTGCCGTTGAGTGCATGGGGCGAACCTCGACTTGTCGCCGGGGTCGGGCGGAATTTCATCCCGGTTGTATTTGCCCCCCGCCGCGTCAAGCTCCTGCAAGCATTCTGCCAGGGACTTGCCAACGTTGCCGGAAGCTCTCCACAGAGTCACCTCGGTCCCGTTGTGTTCGTAGTCGTAGTGTTGCATGGTGATGGTGGTTATGGGCTTCCGATGACGAGGCAGGCGACACCCCGACCACGGAGCTTCTGCGTCAGGTAGAAGCCTTCTGCCGTGTTTGTGGTTCTCCGCATCAGTGGATACTGAGTGAAAGATATGTTATTGCCATAGCCAGGCTGGGTGGTGGCGAACCTCGTGCATTGGAAGCTGTTCGCGTCGATTACCGTGATCGGGCCGCAGGTGGCCTTGCTGGTAGAACTCGAATTCAACTCGTTGATGGATGCCGCCGCCCCTTGCGCTCCGCTGAAATGGACATAGTTGCCGGTGGCATACGGGTGGCCGAGAAGCACGACCTTGGCGTTCGCCGCCTGCGTAAGTAGATCAACTTCGGACGTCTCGCCACCGAGGATGAAGTCCACCCGAATAGACGCGCAGGCCAAGGGTGATGGTGAGGCAGTCAATGGTGAGACGCATGTTTTTCCTCCGTAACAATGTCAGCCACCAGGCGTCGCAGGATCTCCGTGGCACAGCCCATCGATTGGACTTCCGCTGCCTCCTCCTCGTGATCGACCAAGGCCGCGATGTCAGGCGTGTGGCTAGCTCGCGATGATTCGGCCATGTCGTGGTCCGGTGAACCATTGCCGTGGCGTTGAAGGCAGGGTTTGAGCAGACCGAGCTTCTCGGCCTCCTGAGGGACCTTACCATTGGCCAGCGGGGGCATGGTTTCCATGGCGCTGGCGTAGCGGTCGGCCGCACTGCCCGTCTTGTAGGTCGCCTTCGCCTTCTCACTCTTGGCATTGCCCTGAGATGCGGAGGAGAAAGCCCCGAAGGTCGGGTTTTTTCTCCAACCATGGGCATGCGACTCTCAGACTCGCGCTCCCAGCAGCTGGCTGGCGCGGAGACCGGGATGCGGCGGAGGATGTCACATGGACCGGTCGGCGGCGGGCTGGCGCAGGGCCAGCGGCGGGCCGAGGATTTCCCGCAGGATCACGGCGCGGCGGATCTCACTGCGGCTACTCACAGCCCCGCGCAGGCCGCCGCGGGCGGCTGCGGGCGCGTGAAAGCCCGTCTGCTGCGTGGCGGTACGCGTGCGCGTGGCGGCGGCTCCGCCCGTGGTGACGGCCTTGGTTTCGCGCAACTGACGCAGGCGCTCCTGAATCTCCGCTTGGCGCTTGAGCTCGGCCTCAGCCTCAAACACTGCAGCCGTCACAGGTGGCGGAACCGTCCTGTAAAGCGGCGGCGGCTCCGGCTTTGCCATGATTTCCCGCCACACTTCCTCTGGACCGAAGTCCTGATCCACTTCACCCCGTTCCGCCATTTCCTCGCGCGCCTGCTGCTCCTCGCGTTCGGCGGCCTTGGCATCCATCCGGCTTTTGAACCAGGATGCCATGGCCAACGCGACGAGGGCGACGATTTGGAAGTTGTCGAAAATCCAGTCCATGGGGCGGAGGTCAGGTGTCGGATTTGAAATATCAAATATCAGATTTCCCTTATCACTGCCCGTCCTTGGCGATGTTGCCGCGCATCTGGGTGTCGGACTTGATGTTTTCCATCTTGTAGTAATCCATCACGCCGAGGTTGCCGCTGCGGAAGGCTTCGGCCAGCGCGAGCGGGACCTGCGCCTCGGCCTCGACGACCTTGGCCTTCATTTCCGCGACGCGGGCGATCATTTCCTGTTCGAGCGCCACGGCGGCGGCGCGGCGGATTTCCGCCTGGGCCTGGGCCATGTTCTTGTTCGCCTCGGCCTGCGCTTCCTGGAGCTGCGCGCCGACGTTTTCGCCGACATCCACGTCCGCGATGTCGATGGAGAGGATTTCAAACGCGGTGCCCACATCGAGGCCGCGGTGAAGCACGACTTTGGAAATACTGTCCGGCGACTCAAGCACGGTCTTGTAGGTTTCCGCGGAGCCGATGGTGGTGACGATGCCCTCGCCGACGCGGGCGATGATGGTTTCCTCCTTCGCACCGCCCACGAAGCGGTCGAGGTTGGTGCGCACGGTCACACGGGCGCGGACTTTCACCTGGATGCCGTCCTTGGCAACGCCGTCGATGGTGGTGCGTCCGGATGCGGGATTCGGGCAGTCGATGACCTTCGGGTCAACCGAGGTTCTAACAGCCTCGACCACGCTCTTGCCGGAGCCCTTGGTGGCGAGGTCGATGGCGCAGGCGCGATTCCAATCCAGGCTGATGGCGGCCTTTTGCGCGGCGATGAGCGCCTGGATGGTGGGGATCACGTTGCCACCGGCGAGGAAGTGTGCCTCGATGTCGTTGATGTCGATGTCGATACCGGCCTTCTTGGCGGTGATGCGGGCGTCCACCACCATGCCGTAGGGCACTTGGCGCAGGCGCATCGCGATCAGGTCGGTAAAGCCGACATAGGCGCCGGCCAGCCAGGCGCGCAGCCAGACGCTGAAGAACGAGAGGATGATGCCGAACAGCAGCAGGCCGAGGATGGCAACAACGATGAGGATGATGGTGGATAGGTCGATCATGGCGGAGTCAGTTGGTTTTGGTTTCGGATACGATGAGACGGAAATTGTCAGCGTCGATGACATCGAGCGCGGCCCCGGCTGGCACCTGGCCGGATTGGCAGAACGCCTCGTAGCGCTTGCCGTCGATCAGGATGTATCCGCTGGGGGAAAGCATGGTGAGGGCCGTGGCGGGTTTGCCAATCAAATCCCGCGCCTCGCTGCCGAAGGCGGCGCTGACGGCGGTGATTTCCTTGTCGAGGAAAGCCCGGCGGCCGATGGCGGTTTTCGGCAACACGCGGAATTCGATGTAAAACGCGAGAATGGCCACCACGACAGCCACCGTCACGGCGAGAATGCCGCCGCCGGTGCCGTAGCGCATGAACGCCGCGATGCAACCGCCGAACATCATCAGTCCGCCGATGGAACCGAGGATGCCGCCCGGCACGATGACCTCCACGGCCAGCAGCACGATTCCCAGAGAGAACAACAGAATGATGAGCGTCATGACAGCACCTCCACGATAAGGCCGAACTCTGAAACACCCGTCACCTTGACCGGTATGCCGGCATCCGCGAAACCCATGGCAAGTTTCGCCTCGTAGCGCCTGCCGGAAATCTCGATCTGCCCGCTGGGGAAAAGCGCGGTGGCCGCCACACCGGATTGCCCGATGAGCGCGGTGCCCACGGGCTCGTCCCGACCACGGGAGTTGAGCGCATGCACCGGCCCCGGCTCGCCGCCCACGGCGGACTCCAACACCATCCGGCCCCACGGGCCGCCTTTTGGCAGGAATCTGAGAATCACGAGAAACACCGCCACCGCCAGTGCCACACCAGCCAGCACGTTGGCCAGCGGCCGCAGCAGCATGTCGCCCTCGAAGGAAACCGGCTCGCCCGGCCACAGGTCGAGCATCGCCCAGACCAGCGAGGCGAGCATCAGCGCAATGCCGCTGAGTGCCAGCACCAGGGTGCCGGGGAAGAAGAACAACTCGATGGCCACCAGCAGCAGTCCTAACAGGAAAATCAACGCCGGTTCGTAGCCGGAAAGCCCCGCCACATAATGCCCGAAGAAAACAATTCCCAACAATACGACACCCGAGATACCGAAGACCCCGAAGCCCGGCGTCTTGAACTCCACAAACAGCGCGAGCAGCCCCAGCCCGAGCAGCACCGGCGTGAAGGCGGTGATGTATTGCGCGAGTTTTTCAGACCAGGTGATCTCCAGCCGGGTGACGGAATGCCCGCCCGGCCCGTGGAGCTTGGTGATGAGCTCATCAAGGCTATCCGCGATACCGGCGCCTAACAACGGCTGCGGCGGATCGCCATAGGTTTTGACGGCTTCCTGCGCGGTGAGCGAAAGCAGCTCGCCCTTGGACTTGATGACGGTTTCCCCGATCTTGAATTCGTAGTCGGCATCGATCATCGCGGAGATCACCTCGCCGCGGTAGCCCTTGCCTTCGGAAATGGCGCGCACGCGGGCCTTGAGATAACTGTTGATCTTGGCCTTCATGGTGGCGTCGATCTCACCGCCGGTGGCCATGACGGGAGCTGCCGCGCCGATCACGCCGGCGGGGGCGAAGTAGATTTCATCGGTGCCGGCGGAAATGAGCGCGCCGGCGGAGATGGCCTCGCGGTTGACATAGGTGACGGTCTTGCCGGGGAATTTTTCGAGGGCCAGCAGCATGTCGAAGGTCACGTTGAGCGCGCCGCCGGGCGTTTCCATGTCGAGAATGATGGTGTCCACCTTGTTCTCGATGGCCTCCTTGAGCCCGCGGCGCAGGATGTAGAGCTCGGGCTTGGCGATCTGCGCGCGGATCGGGATCACCACCACCTTCGCCGGGCCACGGCTATCGGCGGGCGTTTCCGCCGCAACAGGCTGTGCAAAGGCCATGCCGCCACAAACCGCCGCCAAAATTGCTATCAATGCCCGATGCACGTTTGGAACTATGGATGCGAATGGCTGACAAGCAAGCTTGCCGACGATGGAAGATTCTGGAAATTTTCCAAAACGCGGCAACCGTGGCCGCATCGCCTTGACAGCTGCGTGATCCGTGCGGCTTTTCGGCGCGTCGTGTCGCGTCGCCTGCTTGTCCGCCGACGCCCGGCAACTGACGAAGCCACCTTGCCATGGAATTGTATTGGATCATTGCCGCACCGCTGTTAGCCGCGCCTTTGTCGCCGTGGCTCGTCCGTGCCGTGGGATCCAAGGCGGCGGGGTCCTTGCTGGCGCTGGTGCCCTTCGCGCTGGTCGGCTGGCTGCTCACACAGGCTGCAGGCGCAGGGCCGGCGCTCGAGTGGTCACGCCCGTGGATGCCATCGATGGATGTGGAAATGGCGCTGCGCGTGAGTGGATTCGAGCGGCTGTTTCTCTGCCTTGTAGCCTTCATCGGCGGCCTGGTGCTGATTTATGGCGGCGCCTATCTGGACGGGGACTCGAAAGTCGCGCGCTTCTTCGTGATCGTGCAGATCTTCATGGCGGCGATGCTCGGCGTGATCGCCGCGGACGACATGATCTTCACCTTTGTCTTCTGGGAACTGACGAGCCTGACCTCGTTCCTGCTGGTGGGATACAAGTTTTACGATCCGGTGGCGCGCAAGGCGGCGCTGCAGGCGCTGCTGGTCACCGGCGCCGGTGGTCTGGCGCTGTTAGGCGGCTTGATCCTGCTGGCGCAAATCACCGGGGAAACCAGGATTTCCGCGCTGGGCGCACATTCCGAGGCGATTGCGGAAAGCCCCTTGTTCGTGCCGGCATTGCTGCTGGTACTGGCCGGGGTTTTCACCAAGTCCGCACAGGTGCCGTTCCATTTCTGGCTGCCCGGCGCGATGGCCGCGCCCACGCCGGTGAGCGCCTATCTGCATTCCGCCACGATGGTGAAGGCCGGTGTCATCCTGCTGGCGAAACTTTCTCCGGCGATGTCCCAGACCGAACTCTGGGGACTGATCGTGATCCCGGTGGGCGCACTGACCATGCTCACCGGCGCGGTGATGGCCGTGCTGCAGACCGACCTCAAGCGCTTGCTGGCCTACTCCACAGTGAGCGTGCTGGGCACACTGGTGATGCTGCTCGGCTTCGGCGACGCGTTCTCATTCAAGACGGCGATGTTCCTGGCGCTGGTGCATGGCTTTTACAAAGGCGCGCTCTTCATGGTGGCCGGCACGGTGGATCATGCCACCGGCACCCGCGATGTGCGCTCGCTCTCAGGGCTGCGCGAGAGCATGCCATGGCTCGCCTTCGCGGCGGCTGCCGCCGCGCTGAGCATGTCCGGCGTGCCTCCCACGCTTGGCTTCATCAGCAAGGAGTTGTTATATGAGGCCAAGCTATCCATTCCATTCGCCCGCCACGCGGTGACCGGGCTCGGCGTGCTGGCCAACTCACTGGCGGTGGCCATCGCCTTAATCGTGGGGGTGCGGCCGTTTCTGGGAAGCCCCGGAGAGGCATCGGCGCATCATGCCCCAGGCTGGGGGCTGGTGCTGCCGCCGGTGCTGCTGGCGGCGCTGGGCTTGGTGCTCGGCCTGATGCCATGGTTGTTGGACAAGCATCTGATTTCACCGGCGGCCTCGTCGCTGGGACATGATCCGGCGCTGGCCAAGCTCACTCTGTGGCATGGATTCACCCCGGTGCTTGCGCTGAGTGTGGCCACGCTGGCGGCCGGCTTCCTGTGGTTCAATGTGCGCTCTCGATTTTCGATCGCCGCGCGGAGCATGGAGAAAATCCACTGGCTCACGCCCACCGCGCTTTATTTCAGGTGCTTGGATGGCATCCTGAAACTGGCGGCTTTCCTCACCGGTTGGATCCAGCAGGGCCAGTTGCGGGTTTATGTGAGAGTCACGCTGATCGCCGCGTCAGGCCTCATCCTGTATGCCACGGCACGGGTGTATGAGGAATTCACCACCCTCTCCAAGGTGCCGCTCGGGGTGTTCGAAACGATGACCGTGTTGGTGATGGCCGTTTCCGCGCTCGCGGCGGTGCGCTCCAAGAGCCGCCTGGCGGCAATTCTCTCCCTCGGTGGTGTCGGCTATTCGGTGGCCTTCATCTTCGCCGCATACGGCGCACCGGATCTGGCGATCACCCAGCTGCTGGTGGAGACGCTCACCGTGGTGTTGTTTTCCTTCGTGATCCTCAAGCTGCCGCAAATCCGCGAGATTTCCCGCAGCCGCACACGCCGCTGGGACGCGCTGATCGCCACGGTGGCCGGACTGGCCATGACACTGGTGGTGTGGAAGGCGATGCATGTCCAACTGCACGAGCCGATCTCACCAGGCTTGGTCGAGCGCTCCGCCACCGAGGCCTACGGCCGCAATGTGGTCAACGTGATCTTGGTGGACTTCCGCGCGCTCGATACGCTAGGCGAGATTCTGGTGCTATCGCTCGCCTGCCTGGGCGTGACCGCGCTGCTCTTCCGCAAACGCAAATTCCGCAATACCGACGAGAACCACAGCGAGCGCGCCAGCGCGCGTGAAGGCACCCGGCTCATCTGATAGATCCTTTCCGCAATGAACGAATTCCATCACAGCATGTTGCCTGCCGCCGCCAGACTGGTGGTGCCGGTGCAATATGTCTTTTCGATCTATCTGCTCTTGCGCGGCCACAACCTGCCGGGCGGCGGATTCATCGGCGGACTGGTGCTGGCCAGCGCGCTGGTGCTGCGCGCCATGGTGGATCCGAAACGGGTGCCGAAGTTTGACCTGATCAGGCTTTCGGGCATCGGTTTGCTCGTCGCTTTGCTCTCTGCCGTGCTGCCATGGCTGACAGGGAAAACCTTCTTCACCGGCTTGTGGGGCGGCCAGATCTGGCTGCCCGCGCTCGGCGATCTCAAGCTCGGCACGCCGCTCTTGTTCGACATCGGCGTCTTCCTCGTCGTCACCGGGGTGGCCGCCAAGCTGCTGCTGGTACTGCTTTCGCAAACCCAGAGCTCCATCAAGATCCGCAGGGATACAAACTGACCATGGAAAACCTCCTGCCCATCGCCATCGGCATTCTTTTCGCCTGCGGATGTTATCTCTGCATGCGCCGCAACATCGTGCGCGTGCTGCTCGGCATCATGCTTTTCAGCCAGGCGGCAAACCTGCTCATTTTCGCCGGTGCGGGGCTCTCCACCGGCACGCCACCGATCATCCCGGGGGATGCCACCACCCTGACCGGAGCCTATGCCGATCCGCTGCCGCAGGCGCTGGTGCTCACCGCCATCGTGATCGGCTTCGCCGTGCTGGCCTTCGCCATCGCGCTGGTGCTGCGCGCCTGGCACAAGACCGGCAGCGACGACCTCGACACCTTTCACAAATCCGACACCTGACCGCCTACGCCTCAGCTCTTTCCCATGCCTGCCGACTCCCCATTGATTGCGCTGCCGCTGGTCCTGCCGATTTTCGCGGTGGGTGTGCTGCTGTGCCTGCGCAAGGCGGGTGAGGCGACGCGCCATGCCCTGAACATCCTCACCTGCACGGCGATGTTGGTGGTGTCCGTGTTCCTCTATGCACAAGTGTCCGAGCACGGCGTGCTGGTGCTGCGCACCGGTTCATGGCCGGCGCCTTTCGGAATCACACTGGTGGCGGATTTGTTATCCGCAGTGATGGTATTGGTGACCGCGGTGATCGGTCTTGGTGTGGCGGTTTACGCCGCAGGCAGCGGCACCGGAAAATTCCGCGGATACTTCACTCCACTCTTCCAGGCGCTCTTGATGGGCGTGAACGGATCGTTTCTCACCGGAGACTTGTTCAATCTCTATGTCTGGTTCGAGGTGATGTTGATGTCATCGTTTGTGCTGGTCGCGCTGCCCGGCGGCAGGCCGCAGCTTGAGGCGGCGGTGAAATACCTGACACTCAACTTCATCGCCTCCGCGTTCTTCCTCGTCGGCCTCGGCGTGCTCTATGGCATGCTCGGCACGCTCAACATGGCGGACCTCGCGGTGAAACTCGCGCCCTTGGGCGAGAGCGACCTGGTGCTTTCATCAGCCGTGCTGTTCCTGGTGGCCTTCGGCATCAAGGCGGGCGTGTTCCCGTTTTATTTCTGGCTGCCCTCGTCTTATCACGTCACGCCTACGCCGGTGGCGGCAGTGTTCGCCGGGTTGCTCACCAAAGTCGGTGTTTACGCCTGCATCCGGGTTTTCACGCTGGTATATGCCGGCCATCAGGAATTCCTCGCCAGCCTGCTGCTGCCCATCGGCGTGTTGACGATGATCACCGGCGTCTTCGGCGCGGCCAGCCAGTTTTACATTCCGCGCATCCTGTCATTTCATATCATCAGCCAGATCGGATACATGATCGTCGGCTTGGGATTCTTCACCCGTGGAGCGCTGGCGGCCACCGTGTTCTACATCGTCCACCACATTCTGGTGAAGGCGAACCTGTTCCTGATCGGCGGCATCATCGGTCACAGGACCGGCTCCCAGACGCTGAAGAAAACCGGCGGGCTTTACAAAAAAGCGCCGTGGCTCGCGCTGTTGTTCCTGATCCCCGCGATGTCGCTGGGCGGGATTCCGCCCTTGTCCGGATTTTTCGCCAAGTTCGCGCTGGTCCGCGAAGGTCTGGCGCTTGGCCAATGGACGGTGATCGCCGCATGCCTTGCGGTGGGGCTGCTCACGCTCTACTCGATGGTCAAGATCTGGAACGAGGCCTTCTGGAAAGACGCGCCCGCCGGTGAGAAGCAGCCCGACCGGCCGATGCCGCTGATGATGATGGCCCCGGCAATCGCGCTGGCGGCCTGCACGGTGATGTTCGGTATTTTCCCTGGATTTTTCATGGATGTGGCGCTTCGCGCGGCCGATCAACTCATCAACCCCGCAGGTTATATTGAAGCGGTGCTGCAAACCACCACCCCGGCACGCTGATGATCATGAAGCTTTATCATTCCATTATGTTCGGCCTCATTTATCTGCGGGAAGTGGCTATTTCCACCTTCCGCCTCGCGCTGCTCGTGCTGAGGCCGCAGATCAAGCTCAACCCGTGCTTTGTGGAGGTGCCACTGGACTTGCAGCAGCAACTGCCGCGCCTCCTCTTCGCCTGCCTGATTTCCATGACCCCGGGCACCATGAGCGTGGGCCTCGACCCGGACCGCGGCATACTGCTGGTGCACCTGCTGGACGCACCCGATGCCGATGCCGCCATCCGGGAAATGAAGGAAACCTTTGAACAACCCCTCATCAGGATCTTCGGCCGCGGCTGAGCCTTGCGCCGGACCATCCCTTATCCGCCATGACTTTCCTCATCTGTTACTCCCTGCTCGCGCTCTCGCTGGCGATGACCGCTTGGCGCCTGTTCCAAGGCCCCACCGCCGCGGACCGGATACTTGCCATCGACCTGCTGGCGGTCATCACCGCCGCGGCAGTGGTTTTGCATGCCATCGATGAAGGCACGCCGGTATTCCTGGATGTGATCGTCGTGCTGGGAGTCATCGTGTTTTTCGGCACGGTGGCGCTGGCCAGAACCCTTACCCGCGAACCTTGATCATGAAGGAAATTCTCATCCAAATCTTCTGTGTGCTGGGTTCCGTGGCGGTGTTTCTAGCAGCTATTGGCATGCTGCGTTTTCCGGATTTCTTCACCCGCACCCATGCCGCCACCAAGGCGAGCGCCTTCGGGCTGGCCTGCTTCCTGCTGGCCGCGTGTCTCGACTTCCCGCAGATCAACGTGATCCTCAAGTCGCTCTTCGCATTGATCGCGCTGTTCATCACCCTGCCCGTGGCCTCCCAGGCGCTGGCGGATGCGGTGCGGAAAAATGACAAGGGGGGAGCCTAGAACTCCCGCGGCTCGAGCCACTTCTCGCGACGGAACCACGTTTCCTGGCGCTTGGCGTATTGGCGGGTGGCGGCGTTGATGAGATCCTCACAGGTGCCGCGGTTGATTTCTCCATCTATCAGCGCGCGGATCTCGCGGAAACCTATCGCCTTTTCGCAGTTGGTGGAAACCTTGCTGAGAGCGGCGACTTCTTCGATCGCACCGCCGTCAAGCATCGCCCGGGTGCGGGCGGCGATGCGCACGTGGAGCTCAGACCGTGTGCGCTGGATGACGATGCCGCGCAGGCTGGCGGAAATTTCACGGGTCTGGCTTTCCCATTGGTCGCGCAGCTCGGAGGCCTTCTGACCTGTTAGAAAACAGATTTCCAGAGCCCGGGAAACAAAGCGCCGGTTTTGCAAGGCCGTGCGTGCGGCTTCCACCGGATCGAGCGAGCGGAGCTGGGCGACAAGATCCTCCAGCGGGCGGGCGTCGAGTTCGGCGCGCAGTTTGGCATCACCCGTCGGCAGCGGCGCGGGGCTGTGCGTGAGGAACTTGAGATAGAGTCCCGAGCCGCCGGTGACGATGGGGGTTTTTCCGCGGCTTTGGATTTCCTCGATCACCGGCCTGGCCATGCGCACGTAGCTGCCGGCGTCGGTTTTTTCCAACGGATCGAGAACGCCGTAGAGATGATGCGGCACGATGGCTCGCTCCTGCTCCGGCGGCGCGGCTGTTAGAACGTCGAGCCCGCGGTAAAGCTGGAAGGCGTCGGCATTGACGATCTCGCCATCCAGTTCGCGCGCCATCTCCACCGCCAGCGCGGATTTCCCCGAAGCCGTGGCACCGCATACAAAAATGGGGTCAGTCCCCGCAGTCTCACAATTTTTCGATTTCATTTATCCTCGCGCGCAGTTTCCGATTTCTTTTCACTGCACCCAGCATCCGACTGACGGATCCCGGATGCCCCATCCCCAGACGTTGGCCC
>Ga0209391_10001429_pt1 | contig 12307 bp, 12 predicted proteins | sample PPLLak3March2015_FD_187246 | JGI IMG/M metagenome (GOLD analysis project Ga0209391, IMG submission 187246) | Freshwater sediment microbial communities from Prairie Pothole Lake near Jamestown, North Dakota, USA - PPLs Lake P7 Core (1) Depth... | ecosystem: Environmental > Aquatic > Freshwater >... | reverse complement strand
CGAAGGGGACGCCTCGGAGGTGGCCCGCGAAGGGACGCACGTCACGCACATGAAGCGCACGCGGGCGCGGCTGCGGCGGTAGAGGTATTTCCTCACACTTGACTGCCACCTATCCCCGATGGCCGCGGGGGCGCAGCGGAATAGATTTCCTTCGTGGGTTGCCCACGACGCCGCACCCCGCGGCGTCGAGGGGCAGCCCCTGCTCGGGAGGCTCCCTCGGCGCCGTCCCGCGACGAGCCGGGCCTCCGGGCGCAAGGAGGTTCCATGAGACGTGCAGTATTCCTCGGATGCGCAACGCTCCTGCTCGGCTCGCTTGCGGCCTGGGCCGGTCCACCCGACGTGCCGGAGTCGGCAGTCGTGCACAGCCAGCGCGTGATGGAGAGTGCCGACGGAGGCTTCTGCAGCCAGGCTGGTGACCTCTGGCGCTGCCGGCAGTTCTCAGTGGTGGCGACCAGCGAGCCTACGGGCAAGTACCGGCAGACCGTCGCCCGGCTCGACCAGTGGAGGAGCTGGCCGGGCGGCTACGGGTACCGTCACGTCGAATGTCCCGTGCCACGCCAGGCGCTTCGGGTGATGCCCGACAAGGCGTTCGTCGAGGCGACGTTTGACGCCGATTCGCCCGAGTGCTTCGGGTACGGCGAAATGGTCACTTACGAGCCCGAGTACAGCTCGGTGCCGTGGCTCTACACCGGAATCCAGACGCTGGAGGCGACCTTGCTGGCGCCCAGGCTCCAGGATCGCCGGATGACGAGCTACTCCTACAAGGACAACGAGACCGGAACGACGCAGCGTGAGAACTGCCACGGCGGATCGGGCTGGGACCTGCAGGGTGGCGGCTTCACCATGATCGGCCTTTACCGCGCGTTCGGCCCGGGCGATGCGACCGGTTCGTTCTACTACGACACCTGTGGCCTGAAGCTGAAGTGACGTCGGGGTGCCGGTGGGCGGAGTCGTCCACCGGCACCATTTCGATGTCGGATCAGTCCGCCGGCTCCATGTTCGCCAGCGTGAACGCCCAGAGGTCGGCGAACTCGGCGATCACGCGGTCGGTCGGCCGATAGCCGTGGCTGCCCGCGACCTCGATGCGGATCAGCGTCGGGCGCGGGCAGCCCTGTGCCCTCTGCAGCGCCGCGGCGAACTTGAACGAGTGGCTCGGCACCACGCGGTCGTCGCGGTCGGCGGTGGTGATGAGCGTCGCGGGGTAGCAGGTCCCGGGCTTGAGGTTGTGCAGCGGCGAGTAGGCGAGCAGGTACTTAGCCGCGGCCGGATCGTCGGCTGACCCGTAGTCGTCCGACCAGAACGGGCCGGCCGAGAACTGGTGGTAGCGCATCATGTCGAGCACGCCGACCGCCGGCAGCGCGACCGCAAACAGGTCGGGGCGCTGGATCATCGAGGCGGCGACCAGCAGGCCGCCGTTGGAGCCGCCGCGGATCGCGAGGCGGGAAGGGGTCGTGTACTTCTCGCGCACCAGGAACTCGCCGGCGGCAATGAAGTCATCGAAGACGTTCTGCTTGCGCTCCTTCGTGCCGGCGCGGTGCCACGCCTCGCCGTACTCGCCGCCGCCGCGCAGGTTCGCCACGGCGTACACGCCACCGAGTTCCAGCCAGCCCGCCATCGCCGGCGAGAAACTGGGCACCACCGAGACGTTGAAGCCGCCGTAGCCGAACAGCACCGCAGGATTGCGGCCGTCGAGCTTCGTGCCCTTGCGCAGCGTGACGAAGATCGGGACGCGCGTGCCGTCCTTCGACTGGTAGAACAGCGCCCGTGTCTCGTACTTCGACGCGTCGAACGGCGACTGCGGCGGATAGAAGGGCTCCATGGCCGAAGTCGCCGGCGCGTAGCGAAACACCGTGGCCGGCCGCAGGAAGGACGTGAAATTGACGAAGATCTCGTCACCGTCGTTGCGTCCGCTGATCGCAGTCACCGAGCCGGGTTCCGGCAGCGCGATCTCGCCCCGAGGCTTGCCATCGAGCCCGAACAGGCGCACGCGGCTCTGCACGTCCACGAGGTAGACGATCGCGAGGCGGTCACCGACCAGGACAACCTCGCCTTCGGAGATGGCCTCCTTGCCCTCAGGCACCACGGTGCGCCACTTCGAGCGTTCGCTCTCGCCGGCCTTCGCCGCGACGATGCGACCGTTTGGTGCCTGGAAGGTCGTGTAGAGATAGACCTCGTCGCCGACCACCCCCAGCGGGGAGTGGATGGCGTCCTCCTCGGCTGCCATCAGCGTCGCCTTGGCCGCAAGGTTCGGTTCCTGCGCGGAGCCGAGGTCGGCTGCCCAGAGGCGGTTGTAGGTCGTGCCGCTGCCCGCGCTCAGGAACAGCCAGCGTCCGTCGTCGCTCAGCGAGGCGCCGACTCCATCGCGCGGATGCTCGGGCCGGTCGAAGACCAGGCGATCCGGCGTGCGGCCGTCGATCGTGTGGTACCAGACCTGGTGGAACTCGGCGGCATCGGCGAAGTCGGCACTCGCCTCCGTGCCCTTGTAGCGCGAATAGAAGAAGCCCCTGCTGTCCTTGGTCCAGCCGAGACCGCTGAACTTGATGTTGCGCACCACGGCTGGCAGGTCCCGGCCCGTAGTCAGGTCGCGCACGTGTACGTCCTGCACGTCGGAGCCGCCCTTCGCGAGCGTGAACGCGAGGTAGCGGCCGTCCGGCGAAGGCGACCACTGCGCCATCTGCACCGAGCCGTCCGGCGAGAGCGTGTTCGGGTCGATCACGAGCGTCGGCGGTCCCTTCATGTCCGCCTGGCGGAACAGAGGAGCCTGTCGCTGCAGGCCGCTGTTCTGCTGGAACCACAGCTGTCCGGCCTCCTGGACCGGCACGCTCGTCCGCTGGTAGTCCCAGAGTTCGGTCAGCCGCTTGCGGATCGCCTCGCGCTGCGGCAGCGACTCGAGGTAGGCAAACGTGACCTTGTTCTGCGCCGCGACCCATGCGGCCGTGTCCGCGGAGTCGAGGTCCTCGAGCCAGCGGTAGGGGTCGGCGATCTTGCGGCCGAAATAGTCGTCCACCACGTCGCCGGCGCGGGTCGGCGGATAGGCGAGCGCGCCGGGCGTGGTGGCGGGCAACGTGTCAGCGAGCGCAGGCGCGGCGGCAAGGATCGCAAGCAGCAGCGGCGCGGCGCCGCAATCGATTCGTTTCATGACGATGCTCCAAGGTGGCGAGGCCCGGCCGTTCGTTCGGCGTGCAAGCCGGGGATCCGTCGGGGCGAGGGCTGGCTCAGGCCAGCGCGTACAGGTAATCGACGTAGGACTTCACCGCCGCGTCGTAGCCCGTGACCTTCGGGTTGCGCGACTCGATGAGGAAGTACTCGTCCGGCGCGTGGGCGCGCGCGCCGTGGCCGAGGCCGAAGTGGCCGGCGGGCAGGTTGAGCGGCGCGCCCGTGAAGAGGTACCCCGGCCACGAGCCCGCCAGGCGCGGCCACAGCAGGGGCTCGATGCCCGAGGCGCGATACACCTCGATCTGCGACTGGATCAACCGCGAGTCGGCGGACGTGGTGGTCGGGTCGTAGCCGCCGCCCACCTTCACCTCGATGTCGCCGAAGCCGCGCTTCTCGAGATGCGCCTTGAGCTTCGCGACGGTGTTGTCGAAGGTCATGTCCGGCACGAGTCGCAGGTCGAGCTTGGCGGTGGCGCGCGTCGGCAGCACGGTCATGCCACCCGGGCCCGTGTAGCCGCCAACGAGGCCCTCGATGTTCACGGTCGGCCTCGACACCAGGTTCTCGAGCGCCTGGCGGAAGTCGGCATCGTGCGCGAAACGCTGGATCGAGTAGCTGCGCTTGTAGGTTGCCTCGTCCAGCCGGGCGGCCGCGGTGTCGAGCAGCGCGCGGTCCCTGGCGGTGAGCGGCCTGACGCGTTCCATCAGTCCGTCGATCGCCGGGTCGCCCGCGGGCGTCACCAGCGAGTTCAGCGCCTGCACGAGGTGGAACGAAGGGCTGTCGAGCATGGCGCGCAGGCTCGAGTGCACGTCCTTGCCAGGTCCCCGGCCCCAGCGCTCGCCGCTCGACACCAGCTCGAGCTCGACGATGCCCTTGGCGCCGAGGTTGATGGTGATGTTGCCGTCGAGTCCGTGCGAGCCGAAAGGCATGAACACGCCGTCGGCCTTCGCGAGCCGCGCCGCCACCTCGGGCGAGCGCACGACCTGGTGGAAGTGCGGCGAGCCGATCTCCTCCTCGCCCTCGGCCACCAGCACGAGATTCACCGGCAGACTGCGGCCCGTCGCCTTGAAGGCATGCAGCGCCGCGAGGAACGCTGACTGCGGGCCCTTCTGGTTGGTGGCGCCGCGGCCCATCACCACGCGGCCGAGGTCGGGCATGTCGACGAAGCCCGCCTCCCAGGGCGGCGAGGACCACTCGTCCGGGTTCGCCTGCTTCACGTCGTACATGAAGTAAACGCCGAGCGTGCGCTTCGCGCCGGCGTCGAGCGTGGCGAACACGCCCGGCACGCCGTCCGTGGGCATGCGCTCGACGCGCTGGAACCCTGCATCGCCCAGCAGCCGCATCATGTGCGAGCAGCCTTCCTCGAGGTTGCGTCCCTCGGCGGCGATGGTGGGGTTGCGGATCCAGTCCTGCAGGCGCTGCACCGACTCGTCGTGGCGCCTGTCGATCTCGGCGTAGAGCGGGGCGTGCTCGCGGTTGGCGGCAAGGCTGGCTCGCGCCGACAGCAGCAGGCCGAGGGCGGTCGATCCCGCGACGAAGTCGCGGCGGGTCAGGTTTCTCATGCGCGCAGAATCTACACGATGAGCAGCGGATCCGCTGCGTCCGAACACTGGCCGCCCGTCTTGTCCGGGTACGTCGCGTTCAATCACCGCTTTCCGACCGGAGTCCATCTTCCGTCCGGTTGCACGGCACCGGGGAGGCGTCCATCCTCGCGCGGCCGTGGAAGCGTCGCCAGCCGATCGCATTGCTGGCGAGGAAGGCGAGCTCCATCACCGTCGCCACCGGGCTGCCGATGATCGCGTTGTGCACCACCCACAGCGAGGCGCAGACGGCGAGGCTCGCGCGCACGATTCTGTCGTTCGGCTGGAACGACGCCCAGGTGCCGAGCAGGGTGGCGGCCAGCGCGAGGAGCCCGACCGGTCGCGTGAACGTGGCGAGGAAGCCCGCAACCGCAAGGACCATGAAGAACACCATGATGCGGCGGCTGCTCGTGAACGACGCGATCAGGAACCGCACCGAGATCATGGCTGCGAGCGTGGCCGCACCCGGCACGCCGAGCAGCAGGAAGTGCGCACCGTTCAGCGCGGCGCACAGGCTCCAGCTGCGCAGGATCGCCGGCCGCGCGCGGAACTGGAACGCGGCGAGGCCCGCGGCGAAGGCGAGGGCGGCGAGCAGTTGCGAGAGCAGGAAGGTCGACATGGCCGGCGCGCAGGTTAACCGTCTTCGACAGGGGTCGCGTATCGTACGGGTCGCTGCGAGAGGGCGGGTGCGCGCCTGACGCGTGACGAGGAGGAGCGCAGGTGGTGACGAAAGCCCGGATCCTTGCTGACGGCCTGTACTTCGGCGAAGGGCCCCGCTGGCACGACGGCCGGCTGTGGTTCAGCGACTTCTACGACCACGCGGTCAAGTCCGTGGACGCAGCCGGTTCGATCCGCACGGAGATCGAGATCGACGACCAGCCCTCCGGGCTCGGCTGGCTGCCCGACGGTCGCCTGCTCGTCGTCGCCATGCACCGTCGGCAACTGCTGCGCGTCGATCACGACGGCGTGAAGCTGCATGCCGACCTCGCGGGCGTGGCGGCACACCACGCCAACGACATGGTGGTCGACAGCGAGGGCCGAGCTTTCGTGGGCAATTTCGGTTTCGCGCTCGACGAGGCGCTGGCGGCACGTGGCGTGGAGGGCGTGCTGGCCGATCACCCGACGGCAAAGCTCGCCCGGGTAGACCCCGACGGCCGCGTGCACGTGGCCGCCGAGGGGCTGCACTTCCCGAACGGCGCGGTGATCACGCCGGACGGCCGCACGCTCATCGTCGCCGAGACGCTCGCGCTGCGGCTGACGGCGTTCGACGTCGCGGCGGACGGGTCGTTGTCCAGCCGCCGCGTCTGGGCCGAACTCGGCATGCGCGCGCCGGACGGCATCTGCCTCGATGCCGACGGGCACGTCTGGGTGGCGAACGCCATTGCGCCCGAGTGTGTGCTGGTCGCGCCCGGTGGGCGGATCGTTGCAACCGTCGCGACCAGCCAGCCGTGCTTCGCCTGCGCGCTCGGCGGAGCGGACGGTCGAACGCTCCATGCGCTCACGGCGCCGACGTCGGTGGCGGCGCAGGCCTCCGCCGCGAGGCGGGGCTGTATCGAGGTCGCCGAGGTCGCGACCGGCTCGGCAGCAAGTCAGCCGCCGGCCGGTCGCTGAACAGTCGCCTGGATCAGGCGCGCGTCCCGGAGAAGTTGAACGCGCCGAACGGCGTGTTGTAGGTGCCAGAGATGCCGTCGCCGGCCACCGTGCCGGAGAAGGCGAGCTTGAGCCGGCCGACCGGCGTGTCCGCATCGGCGGAGAAACCGACGCTGCCGCCATCGACCTTGAGTTCCTCGACCGCAGTGGGCTCCGCCTTGCCCTGCAGCGTGCCCTGGTACGCGCCGCCCGCCTCCTGGATCTGCAGCGTGGCCGACTGGTCGCCCAGCGGCGAGTTGAGGGTCAGGTTCCATGTTCCGGTCACGCTCATGAGGACTCCTTGGGTTCGGGGATGCGGTTGAACGGCCCGTCACTCTAGGAAGTCGCGCGTTGCACTGCAAGAGCCGCCAGTGCGGCCGTCCCGGCGCTGGACCGGCCGGTCGCGCCGGCGTAAGTTTGGTGCCGGATCGTCCGACAAAGAACGCGCGCAACCGCGCGGCAGTCCGCCGCCCGCCGCGCCCGGGGGAAAGCGATGACCACACAGAATCCAGTCGGCTGGTTCGAGATCTACGTGCAGGACATGGACCGCGCGAAGCGTTTCTACGAGACCGTGCTGGGCCTGACGCTCGATCGACTCGAGGTCGACGCCCTGGAGATGTGGGCGTTTCCGATGGCCATGGACGCCCCGGGCACAGGGGGATCCCTCGTCAGGGCCGAGGGGGTCCCCTCCGGCGGCAACAGCACGCTGGTCTATTTCAACTGCAGCGACTGTGCGGTCGAGGCCGCCCGGGTCGCTGCGGCAGGCGGCACGCTGGTGCGGGAAAAGTTCTCGATCGGCCAGTACGGCTACGTCGCCCTCGCGCATGACACCGAAGGCAACATGATCGGGTTGCACTCGGTCGAGTAGGCGTCCCGGGCGGTGGGCCGGTGCAAGCGCCTCAGTGATAGCCCTCGCCGGGCCTCAGCTTGCCGCGGAACACCCAGAAGACGAACACCGTGTAGCCGAGCACCATCGGCAGCAGCAGCGTGGTGCCGATCAGCATGAACACCTGCGAGCCCACGTACGCGGCCGTGTCCCAGATCGTGAGCGTGGGCGGCACGAGCCAGGGCGCGTTCGAGATCACGAGCCCGGCGTAGGCGAGCATGAAGATGCCGACGGCCGAGAGGAACGGGGCCACCGTGCGACCGGCCAGCGTGCTGCGCCAGCAGGCCCAGGCGAGCAGCAGCGTTGCGAGCGGCACCGGCGCGAGGAAGTAGAGGTTCGGCCGGCTGAACCAGCGCTCGGCGATGCGCTCGATCATGAGCGGCGTCCACAGGCTCACCACCGCGACGAACAGCATCAGCAGGCCGAGCAGCGCCGGTGCCATGCGGCGCGCCCTCGCTTCGACCGGCCCCTCGGTCTTCATCATCAGCCAGGTCGACCCGAGCAGGGCATACCCCGCCACCACGCCGAGGCCGCACATCAGCGTGAAGGGCGTGAGCCAGTCGAAGGCGCCGCCGGCGAACCGGCCGTCCACGACGGTGATGCCCTGGATCAACCCGCCGAGGATGACGCCCTGGCTCAGGGCCGCCACGGTCGAGCCGGCCGCGAAGGCGACATCCCACTTGCGGTGGTGCGGCTTGGCAACCCAGCGGAACTCGAACGCGACGCCACGGAAGATCAGCGCAAGCAGCATCAGGATCACGGGCAGGTACAGCGCCGGCATGATCACCGCGTAGGCCTGCGGGAACGCCACCCAGAGCCCGCCGCCCCCGAGCACGAGCCAGGTCTCGTTGCCGTCCCAGAACGGTGCGACCGAGTTCATCATCTGGTCCCGGTCCTGCTCGCTGCGGAAGAACGGGAAAAGGATGCCGAGCCCGAGGTCGAACCCGTCGAGCACGATGTAGAGCGCGACCGCGGTGCCGATGAGCAGCGCCCAGATCACCGGCATGGTGTACTCGAGGCCCGTCACGACGTGCCTCCGGTCGCCAGTGCCTCGCGCGCCGCGCGCTGGGCGGCCGACAGCGGCCGGTTCGGCAACGCCTCGTCCGGCCCGTGGGCCGTTGGCGTCGGCCCCTTCTGCAGCAGCCGGCGGATGTAGAGCACGCCCATCCCGAACACCACGCAGTACACCAGCACGAACAGCGCGAGCGAGATCGCGACGGTGGAGGTGAGCACCGGCGAGGTCGCCTCGGCGGTGCGCAGCACGCCATGCACCACCCAGGGCTGGCGTCCGATCTCGGTGACCATCCAGCCGGCGAGGATGGCGATGAACCCGAGCGACCAGGTGTAGCCGACGGGCTTGAGGAACCAGCGCGCCTCGAATAGCCGGCCGCGCCACCACAGCCACGCACCGACGAACCCGATCGCGATCATCGCGAGGCCGATCGCCACCATGATGCGGAACGAGAAGAACACCGGCCACACGGGCGGCCGGTCCTCCGGCGCGAAGTCCTTCAAGCCGGGGAACAGCCCGTTCGGATCGTGCGTGATGATCAGGCTCGCGCCCTTCGGGATCGCCACCTCGAAGCGGTTGCGCTCGGCCTCTGCATCCGGCCACGCGAACAGCACGAGGTCTCCGGGCTTGCTGCCGTCCCAGTGCGCCTCCATCGCCGCGACCTTGGCGGGCTGGTGCTTGGCCGTGTTGAGGCCGTGGAAGTCGCCGATCACCAGCTGCAGCGGCGCGAGCACGGCCAGCATGCCGACGCCCATGCGCGCCATGGTCTTGCCTTCCTCGACGAAGCGCCCCGCCAGCAGGTAGCGCGCGCCGACCGCGAGCACCACGAGCGAGGTGGTGAGGTAAGCCGCCACCAGCATGTGAACGAAGCGGTAGGGGAAGCTCGGGTTGAAGACGATCTCGAACCAGCTCACCGGGTAGGCGATGCCGTCGCGCATCTCGAAGCCGGCCGGGGTCTGCATCCAGCTGTTCGCCGAGAGGATCCAGAACGCCGAGAGCGCCGTGCCGAAAGCGACGATGACGGCCGATGTCGCGTGCAGCCACTTCGGCACGCGGTCGGCACCGAACAGCATGACGCCGAGGAAGGTCGCCTCCAGGAAGAACGCGGTCAGCACCTCGTAGCCGATCACCGGACCGATGACGTTGCCGGTGATCTCCGAGAACCGGCTCCAGTTGGTGCCGAACTGGTACGAGAGCACGATACCCGACACCACGCCCATCGCGAAGGACACCGCGAACACCTTGGTCCAGAAGCGCGCGAGCGTGCGGTAGTGCTCGCGACCGGTTCGCAGGTGGGTGATCAGCAGGGTCGCGATGAAAGCCGACAGCCCGATCGTGAAGGCCGGGAAGATGATGTGAAAGCTGACCGTGAAGGCGAACTGGATGCGCGAGAGCAGCACCAGCGTGTCGGGAGCGAGGTCCATGGCTCAGGGATCCACCGGGTCGAGACCTTGTATTGCAGATGAGGCTTCGGAAGGCAAGGGCGCGCGGATTCAGACGGCCGGGCGGATCGGGCCCGGCCCGCGGTCCGCGTCGTCCTCAGGTCAGAACCCGAGGCGCTCGAGCGCCTCGGACATGCGCTTGCGCATGGCCGCCGACTTCATCGGGAACGAGCGGAAGAAGTCCGCCCGCGCGAGCGCCGCATTGCGCTCCCGGACGCTCGCGGCCCACGCCGCGGCACGCGCCTCGTCGCCCGCCAGTGCCTGCGCCGCCGCCGCGATCATGGCGATCAGCACGTGCGCGCCCGGCGAGCGCGCGGCACGCTCCGCCCACGCGGCCGCCTCGACATCCTCGCCCTGTGCGATGTGGGTGAAGGCCCGCGTTCCGAGCATGGCGTAGTAGAGCGGGTCCAGCGGGCTGAGTTGCATCGCGAAGTCGACATGGTCCCGGCCCTCGAGACCGCGTCCCGCGAGGGTCTCGGTCCAGGCGCGGGCATAGATGCCCTGCGCGTAGTTCGGGCTGATGGCGGTCGAGCGCTCCAGCCATCCGAGGCTGCCGTCGAGGTCGCCCTCCAGCCAGAACGTGCGCCCCATCGTGAAGTTGACGAACGGATCGAGCGGATCGAGGTCGACCCCGCGCTCGGCATGGCGGCGGGCGAGGGCGACCTCCGCGGGGACATCGTCCGTGTTGCGCAGGAACGCGGTCTGGAAGTGCACGAACGACAGCCCGGCGTGCGCGCGTGCGAAGCCCGGGTCGCGAGCCACCGCGTGCGCGAACAGCGCGGCCGCGGCCGCGTTGTCCTTGCGGTTGAAGCGATACATGTGCTGCAGGCCGAGGTGGTAGGCCGACCAGGCGTCGAGATTCGCGGTGACCGTGAGGCGCGCGAGGCTGGCCTCGTGCAGCGGGATCTGGACCTCGAGGGCTGCGAGGATCCTCGCGCGGATCTCGGCGCGGATCGAGTGCACGGCGTCGATCGCGCCGGCGAAGCGATCGGCCCAGACCACGCCACCGCTGCGCGTGTCCACCAGCTCGAGCGTCACGGCCAGCCTCGAACCCGCGACCTCGACCGTGCCGGACAGGCAGTAGCGGACGCCGAGCAGCCGCCCGACCTCGTTCGCGTCGATGTCCGCGGCGCGCAGGCGGAACGACGAGCCGCGCGCGGTCACGAACAGCCACCGCAGTCGCGACAGCTCGGCGATCAGCTCGTGCGGCAGTGCGTCGGCGATCGCTGCCCAGGGCCCGGCGTCCCCGACCAGGCGGAACGGCAGCACGGCGATCGAGGGTCTCTCGGCCGGCTCCGTCGGCCCGGTCGTAGTCTCGACCACGACCGGCTCGTCCCGTTCGGCGCGCACGCTCGCGACGAACCGGAAGCCCTGGCGGTGCACGGTCCTGATGAAGCGCTGCGACTTGCCGTCGTCGCCGAGCGCCTGGCGCGCCGACTTCACGCGGCTCGACACGGCAGCCTCCGAGACGATGCGGCCGTCCCACACCTTCTCGAGGATCTCGTCCTTCGATACGAGACGCTCGCGGTTCTCGACGAGCAGCGCGAGCAGGGCGAACACCTGCCGCTCGACGGGACGCGCCTCGCCGTTCTCCCGCAGCTCGACCCTGGCCGTGTCGAGCTCGAAGGACTCGAACCGGTAGAGCATGGCGCGGATCATGCGCCCAGTGGCCGGCTCCGACAATTCTCCATGACTTCTCCACGGTGTCTGCAAGACCGGTCGCGCCGCCCGGCGTACAAGTTCGATCACCGGCGGCGGATTGGCTCCGCCGCCGGCAGCCAGCCAAGGAGACCACCGTGAAACAGCCGATGATCGAACTGCCGACACGCCTCGAGGCGGGCGGCGTCTGCATCCAGGCCCAGGACTGGGGTGACCTCAACGTCGCCCGGATCCGTTTTCCGAAGGGGGCGGACGCCACGCCCCTGCTCGAGGGTCTGCCGCAGGGCCTCTGCCAGTGTCCGCACTGGGGGACGGTGCTGCGCGGCTCGATCCACGTGCGCTACGCAGACGGGCATGAAGAGGTCGTGCGCGCCGGCGAGGTCTACTACTGGCCGCCCGGTCACACGGTCTGGGTCGACGAGGACTACGAAGCCGTCGAGTTCAGTCCGAGCGGGCCGATGGGCGAAGTGATCGACCACCTCAACGCGAAACTCTCAACCTGAAGGAGCAACGACATGCCACTCGTGACCATCGACGTGATCAAGGACGTCTTCACCCCGACGCAGAAGCAGCAGCTCATCGCCCGCGTCACCGAGGCGATGATCGAAGTCGAAGGCGAGGCGATGCGGCCCGTGACCTGGGTGCGCATCAATGAGATCCAGGGCGGGGACTGGGCCATCGGCGGCAAGGCGCTGAAAGCGTCCGACGTGCACGCCATGGCGGAGGGCAAGGCCGCCTGAGCAGGCGCAGGACGCGCGTTCGGCAGGTCGGGGCGGCGCTCGCAGGAGGCCGCCCCGACCTGATTTCGGCCAGCCGCAAGCACCGGTTCGAGCTGCTCGTGGTCGTGGTCATGACACTCATCGACCTGCAGCAGGCGCTGCGCGACCTGCTCCCGATTTGAAGCCGCACGTGGACGGCGACCGCTCAGTCGCGCTGCCAGTAAGCG
>Ga0209391_10001425_pt1 | contig 12318 bp, 8 predicted proteins | sample PPLLak3March2015_FD_187246 | JGI IMG/M metagenome (GOLD analysis project Ga0209391, IMG submission 187246) | Freshwater sediment microbial communities from Prairie Pothole Lake near Jamestown, North Dakota, USA - PPLs Lake P7 Core (1) Depth... | ecosystem: Environmental > Aquatic > Freshwater >... | reverse complement strand
GAACACCCAGACCGTCAGGTAACGCTCGAAGAACCCGAGTGGAGCGCCGGCAGCGCGCTTGCCGGTCACCTCGCACTGCGCGGACATGGCTCAGGACCTGCCGATCTCGGTGACCCGGTGGGTGAGCGCGAGCTGGTCGAGGCTGCGGATCGGCAGGCTCACGAACAGGTTGATGCGCCGCTCGAGCGTGATGAAGGTGTCGCGGAATGCCTTGCGCTTGTGTTCGTCCGTGCCCTGCACCGCAGCCGGATCGGGCACGCCCCAGTGCGCCGTCACGGGCTGCCCCGGCCACACCGGGCACACCTCGGCGGCCGCGTTGTCGCAGACGGTGAAGACGAAGTCGAGCCCGGGCGCGCCCGGTGCGGCGAATTCGTCCCAGTTCTTGCTGCGCAGGCCCTCCGTCGCGAAGCCGGAGTCCCGCAGCAGTTCGATCGCAAACGGGTTGACCCGCCCCGCCGGCTGGCTGCCCGCGCTATGGGCGCGGAAGCGGCCAGCCCCGTGCCGTTCGAGAAGCGCCTCCGCGAGGATGCTCCTTGCCGAGTTCCCGGTGCAGAGGAACAGCACGTTGTAGATCTTCCCGTTCGAGTTCATGGCTCAAGCCCCTCGAGTGTTCTTCCGGCGGATGGGTAACGCGGTCGGTGCGCAGGGGCGGCCGCCGCAACAGTTGTCGCTGAGATAGCCGAGCAGCGCGTTCATCGTCTCGAAGTTCGCGGTGTAGTACACGAAGCGGCTCTCCTGCCGGGATTCGACCAGCCCGGCGTGGCTCAGCGCCTTCATGTGGAACGACAGCGTGCTCGCCGGAATCCCGAGCCGCTCGGCGATCTCCCCGGCGGCGAGGCCCTCGGGACCGGCCTGGACCAGCAGCCGGTATGTCGCCAGGCGGCTGTCCTGCGCGAGCGCAGCGAGGGAGCGGACGGCCGCTTCGATCTTCATGTTTCCAGAATGATCGAAATATCGTGACCGTGTCAACCGCGTGGGCGGCGCGGGCCGATCTCGGGCGGGCGCCCCCGGAGGACGCGGCGACGCCCCGGCGGCCTCAGGTGCTGCGCAGCAGCTCGTTGATCCCGACCTTGGCGCGGGTCTGCGCGTCCACGCGCTTGACGATCACCGCGCAATACAGGCTGTAGCGGCCGTCGGGCGAAGGCAGCGAGCCGGGCACCACCACTGCGCCCGCCGGGATCCGGCCGTAGAGAACCTCGTCGCGCTCTCGGTCGTAGATGCGTGTGCTCTGTCCCACGTAAACGCCCATGGAGAGCACCGCGCCCTGCTCGACGATCACGCCCTCGACGACCTCGGAGCGTGCGCCGATGAAGCAGTCGTCCTCGATGATCGTGGGGTTCGCCTGCAGCGGCTCGAGCACGCCGCCGATGCCGACGCCTCCCGAGAGGTGCACGTTCCGGCCGATCTGCGCGCAGGAACCGACCGTCGCCCAGGTATCGACCATCGTGCCTTCGCCGACCCAGGCGCCGATGTTGACGTAGCTCGGCATCAGCACCGCGTTACGGGCGACGTAGGCGCCGCGACGCACGACGGCGGGCGGCACGACCCGAACGCCCTCGGCCCGGAAGCGCTCGGCATCGTAGCCGCCGTACTTGAGGTCCACCTTGTCGTAGAAGCGCGTGTAGCCGGCCTCGACCACGCGGTTATCGAACAACCGGAACGACAGCAGCACGGCCTTCTTGAGCCAGTCGTTGACGCGCCACACGCCGTCGATCTTTTCGGCGACGCGGGCCTCGCCGCGGTCCAGGGCGTCGATGGCCGACTCGACGGCGGCGACGATGTCCGCCGGTGCCCGGCCGGGAGCGAGCTCGGCACGCCGCTCGAACGCGGCGTCGATTGTTTCACGGACGTCAAGCATTGATGTCATTGCGTCATCTCACCGGGCGTTGAGCCGGACTGGGCCGCGGACGTCACGGCTTGGTAACACAGGGTCCATTTTTCTGAAACCTCGCACGCCTAAGGTGCCGTCTGACTTCGGGGACGGGCTTCCCTCACTTCGTTCACACAGGATCTCGCGCCCTCGCCGGGCGTCGCAGAGCTTACTCAATCGGCTTGGAGAGGTAGAGATGAAAAATCACCAGTTGCTGTTCGTGGGCCTGGCGGCGCTCGTCGTGGCGGGCTGCGAGGGTGGCGGCGTCGACCTCAACGTCTCGACGGTGGACAACTCGGTCGACAACAGCACCAGCACGGTCACCGGGGGCGGCGGCAGCACCAACCCCTGTGCCAAGTACACGCCCCCCGGGGGCGTCGAGCGGACGGGCACCTTCGACGGCCGCAACTGCTTCTACGGGGCCGACTTCGTCGGCGGCAACAATCCGCTGCGGGTGGACCTGACGATCCCGTTCATCTCCGGTGTGCACATCTTCGAGGACAAGCTGTTCGTCGGCCAGAGCATCGACAATCGCGCCCCCGGCGTGGCCGTGCCCCAGGACGGCGACGGCCCGACGCTCACCATCCAGGCCGGCAACACGCTCGCATGGACGGATGCGGCCGACTACCTGCTCATCAACCGCGGGTCGCGCATCGTCGCCAACGGCTCGCCGACCGCCCCGATCACGCTCACCGGCTTCACCGACGCGGTGACCGGGACGGCGGGTCCCGAGGACGTGCAGCTGTGGGGCGGGGTGGTGATCAACGGCAACGGCATCACCAACAATTGCACCGACCAGCAGCGCACCGACGGCACCTGCGCCGTGGTTTCCGAGGGACAGCCGACGTTCTACGGCGGCAGAAACAATGCCGAGAGCTCGGGCGAGATGCGCTACGTCGTGATCAAGCACGCCGGCTTCGAGGTGGCGACCGACGACGAGCTCAACGGCCTGACGCTCAACGCGGTCGGTGCAGGCACCGTGCTCGATCACGTCCAGGTCTACTCGACCTATGACGACGGCTTCGAGTGGTTCGGCGGCGCAGCCAGCATCACCAACGCGATCGCGATCTACGTGAAGGACGACTCGCTCGACTTCTCCGACGGCTACGTGGGTACCGTGGACACCGCACTCGCCATCCACAGCCAGCGCGACAGCAACTGGTGCATCGAGCTCGACAACATCGGCGCGAGCCGCAGCGACGCCGGCCAGCCGTTCGACCTCGCGCCCGTGACCGCACCGACCGTGCGCAATTTCACCTGTATCGTCTCCAACATGCGCGGCGGCACGCACGGCGACTCGGCCGGCTACCGCATCCGCCAGGGCGGCCGGGTCAATATCGAGAACAGCCTCGTGTACTCGGGCTTCGCCAACAAGCTCGCCCAGGTCGGCACCGCGAACAACCGCTGCTTCCGTCCGGAGAGCCCGACCACCTTGCGCGACATGGAGGCGAGCACGGCCGCCAATCCGCTGGTGTCCGTCAAGAACTCGGTGTTCGCCTGCGAGATCGTGACCTCGGGCACGCTGCCTGGCGGCACCACGTTCGTGGACTGGCTATCCGGCGCCGGCGCATTCGCCTTCAACAGCGGCAACTCGCTCATCAGCGACGTGGGCAACGCCAATGTGGTGCTGCTCGAGCCCGGCACCTTCTACACCGCCCCGGCCCTGCGGGACGCGGCGGGCAATCCGATCTCGACTCCGGCGGGCGGCCTCGGCGGCGTCACGCGTGCAGACGACTGGACCCGTCCGTGGGCCTACGGCCTGCGAGCGGGCAACCGCGGCCAGCCACTCTGGTTCGAGTAGGCGCCCGGACCGAAGGTGACCGGCCCGGTCGATGCGTCCCGCGTCGGCCGGGCCGTCCGCAACGTGCCCCGCAGGAGATCGACGATGAGTGTTGAGCTCAGGAAAGCCATTCGCATGCTGTTCGCGCTGTCCGCGGCGGGCGCGGTCACCCAGGTGCCCGCTGCCCTGGCCCAGGAGGAGCCGCAGGAGGCGGGCGACGAGACATCCGTCGCCGTGACGAATGAGGGCGGCATCGAGGAGATCATCGTCACCGCGCGCCAGAAGCGCGCCGCGACCGACGTCATCCAGGAGCGCATGGACCAGCCGGTCGTGGTGGACCTGGTCAGCGTCGAGCAGATCTCGCGGGTCGGCGACAGCACGGTGGCGACGGCGCTGCGGCGCCTGCCGGGCGTCAGCCTGGTGGGCGATTTCATCTACATCCGTGGACTCGGCGAGCGCTACTCCAGTACCACGGTGAACGGCGCGCTGGTGCCGTCCCCCGACCTCACCCGCAACGTCATCCCGCTCGACATCTTCCCTGCCTCGATCCTGGACTCGTTGTCGATCCAGAAGGGGTTCACGGTGGATCGTCCCGCCGCGTTCGGCGGCGGCAACGTGGACATCCGCACCCGCACCATCCCCGACGACCTGCTGGCGACGCTGCAGGTCGGCACGGGCTGGAACTCCGACCTGTCGGACGACGTCCTGACCTACAACGGTGGTGGCGACGACCGGCTCGGCACCGACGACGGCACGCGCGCCCTGCCGCGCGAACTGCGCCAGGCGATCCAGACCTATCGAGGCTCGGTCACGCCGACGTCGATCTTCTCGACCCTGCGGGCACAGGGCGGCGACCCCGCGTTCGCCGAGGCCGAGCAGATCAACCGCGAGCTCGCGGTCAACCTCAACCGCGAGCTGACCGGCATCAAGAGCGAATCGGCGGACCCCGACCTCAGCGTCGAGGCGGGGCTCGGCAACAGCTGGGTGCTGGGCGAGAGCGCCATGTGGAAGGTCGGCGTCCTCGGCGTGGGTGACTACAAGAACACCTGGCGCAACAAGACCCGCGTCAATCGCTCGCAGCAGCAGCCGGACATCGACAACGGCACGACGGAGATTTCCACCAACCAGGTCGCACTGACCGGGTCGGCGAGCGCGGGCGTGAGCTACGGCGACGACCACTCGCTCGGCTTCACCTACATCTTCCTGCGGAACACGGACGACGAGGCGTCGGTCACCGAGCGCAACAACATCAACTTCCGGCGCGACCAGGGCGCGCAGCTGCGCGACTACCGCGTCCGCTACGAGGAGCGCGAGCTCGACCTGCTGCAGCTGACCGGTCGGCACACGCTCGGCCCGGACACCCTCGGCGACGCCACGGCCGGCTTCCTCGACGGGGTCGAAGTCACCTGGTATTACTCGGACGCGAAGGCGACCACCGACCTGCCGAGCGAGATCACGGTGTCGGCGATCGATGCCGTGGACCCCGTGACCGGCGATCTCCTCCAGACCAGCGTCCGTTCGACGACGAGCGCCGCCGAGTACCGCTTCACGGACCTCGAGGACGACGTCGACAGCTACGGCTACAAGCTCGACCTGCCGGTCGAGTGGGCGTCCGGCCGGGTGACGGGCGGAGTGTTCGGCGGCTACGACTACTACCAGAAGGGCCGCAGCTACCTGCAGACCCAGTTCAATCTCGGCACCACGGCGGCGGCGGCCGCGCCGGTGCTGGTCGGGGCTCCGGACGAGGTCCTGACGGACGAGCACATCCTCGACCCGGTCAACGGGTTCCTGCTTTCGCTCGGCGGCATCGGCACCGAGAGCTACCTCGCCGGCGAGACGATCGACGCGGCCTTCGGCGGGGTGGACGTCACGCTCGACGAGCGTTGGCGGCTCAATGCGGGCGTGCGCTGGGAGGACTGGTCGCAGCTGTCGGTGCCCGTCAACCAGTACGAGTTCCGCACCAGCGTCGGCAAGGTGCCGCTGACCACGGAGCAGCTCGCCACGGCGGGCAAGGCGGATGACGACCTGTACCCCTCGGCCGCCATCACGTACATGCGGCCGGACTTCTGGGCGGACGAGTTCCGGCTGCGGGTGGGCTACAGCCAGACGACGGCGCGCCCGGACATCCGCGAGGTCACGCAGTCGACGTTCATCGACCCGCTCACGGACGCACGCGTGACCGGCAATCCGCTGCTGGTGCCGTCGGACCTGAAGAACTACGACCTCCGCGCCGAGTGGTTCTTCGCCAGTCGCGACAACCTCACGATCAGTCCCTTCTACAAGGAGATCGACCGGCCGATCGAGACCGTGGAAGGCGCGGGCACGGACAACAACCTCTCCTTCACGTTCATCAACGCGAAGACGGCCGAGGTCTACGGCGTCGAGGTCGAGTGGTACAAGGACCTCGCTTTCGTGGACCGCTGGCTTGGTGGCTGGGCCTCCGGTTTCTTCACTGCCGGCAACGTGACGCTGAGCGACTCGGAGCTCGAAGTCGGGACCTCGGCCTTCGCACTGACCAACGACAAGCGTCCGATGACCCAGCAGTCGGACACGATCCTCAACATCCAGCTCGGCTACGACGCTCCGAACGAGCGGCACAGCACCACGCTGTCGTTCAACAGCTTCAGCGAGCGCCTGTACTACGCGGGCCGCAACGGCGCGCCGGACGCCTATGAGCAGCCGTTCCGCTCGCTCGATCTCACCTACAGCTGGTACCCCGTGCAGAACTGGAGCCTGAAGCTGCGCCTGCAGAATCTCCTCGACGAGAACATCGAGATCGAGCAGGGTGGCGTGAAGGTGTTCGCGCAGGACATCGGCATGACCTTCAAGGCCGACCTGCGCTACAACTTCTGATCGATCGCGGCAGGCGGGCGGCACCTGCCGCCCGCTCGCGCCGCGCTAGGGCGCGGGCCCCTGGGCGTCGCGCACGCCGAGCAGGTCGGTCATCCGGCTCCAGGCGCCGATTCGCAGTTCACCACCTTCCGTCACGATCGCGAGCGCGTCGCCGCCACCGTCCATTGCAACCACTCGCTGCTCGAGCCCGGTCGTGGCCATCAGGCGACCCGCTGGGCTCGAGGTGACGAGGCGCCGTCCGTCCTGGTCCGCGATCAGCAGCTGCGCCTGGCCTGAGTTGTCCAGCAGCAGGTCGATCGCCGTGATCGCTCCCGCCGACGTCTGCAGCGCACCGCCGCTGACCGCCCCCGTGTGGAGCCGCCACTGCGCGTCGACCCGCGCCAACTCGCCACCGTCCACTACCACATGGACGTCGCCGCCGGGCGCCACCGCGCAGTCCCCGCCGGCGCCGCCGAGCTGCAGGGTCCGCTCGCGCGTCGCGACGATGCGGTTGGCGAAGTTCGGCTGCTTGCCTGCATGCGCGACGGCGATCCACTCCTGAAGCTCGCCGGAGCGGGTCGCGACCAGCACCCGATGGCGACGGGAGTCGGCGTCGTGGTGCGTGCACAGGCCCGCGACCTCCTCGCCGACCTCGGCGGGCTCACCCGCGAGCCGTCGCAGCGCACCCGAACCCGCGTCGATCTCGAACCAGGTGAGCCGCGAGGCCGATGGATCGACCGCGACCAGGAAGTCGGCGACCACCTCGTCCACCGGCACGTCGTAGAGCACGCCGAGGTGCGAGGCCGCCGACTGACCGAGGCGCTGCAGGAACGCGCCGTCGGAGAGGTACACGACGATGCCCTCGCTGCCGGCGGCCGCGTAGTAGCGGTCCTCGTCGAGCCCGGATCGCTGTCGCCAGGCCGCGACGTCGCGGGCGGGGAGCAGCCCTCTGACGGGATGGTGGGCGGCCGCGGCAAAGACCGGCGGATCCACCGCGATTTCGGGCGTTGCCTCGCGCTCGCCGCAGCCGGTCGCCACGAGCAGCGGCAGGAGCACGACCGAACGCAGGGGGGCGCGAGTCGGGGGCGGTCGTCGACGGCTCACCTGGGTCCCGCGGCTCGATTCCATCTCGCGTCCCATCGACCTCACGCACTCCGCGAGGTTCGACAGAAGCGTGCGATGCGCCGGGCCGCCTCCACGCAGTCGTCGAGGCTCGCCACCAGCGAGATGCGCACGCGACCGCGTCCGGGGTTGCCGCCGGCCGTGTCGCGCGCAAGGTAGGAGCCCGGCAGTACGGTGACGTGCTCGCGCTCGAACAGGCCGCGCGCGAAGGCCTCGTCGTCGCCGACCTCGGGCCACAGATAGAACCCGCCCGCGGGCGTCTCGACGTCGAGGACCTCGCCGAGCAACGGCACGACCGCCGCGAACTTCTCGCGGTACAGGCGCCGGTTCTCGACCACGTGCGCTTCGTCCTGCCAGGCCGGAAGGCTGGCACGCTGGGTGTGCAGCGGCACGGCGCAGCCATGGTAGGTGCGATACAGCCGGAAGGCCTCGAGCACGGACGGGTCGCCGGCAACGAATCCCGATCGCAGGCCAGGCACGCTCGAGCGCTTTGACAGGCTGTGGAACACGACGCAGCGCTCGAACCGGCGACGGCCCGACGCATGTGCCGCCTGCAGCAGGCCGGGGGGAGGGCGGTCCTCCTCCGCATGGATCTCCGAGTAGCACTCGTCCGAGGCGACGACGAACCCGTACCGGTCGGCCAGCTCGAGCGCGCGGCGCAACGCGGACTCGGGCATCACCGCGCCGGTCGGATTGCCGGGGCTGCAGAGGTAGAGGAGCTGACAGCGCTGCCACGTCGCCGCGGGCACCGCCTCGAGGTCGGGCAGGTAGCCCGTGGCCGGTCCGCAATCGAGGTACGCGGGCTCGGCGCCCGCGAGCAGGGCCGCGCCCTCGTAGATCTGGTAGAACGGATTCGGCATCAGCACGGCCGGGCGTGGGCGCGACGGATCAACGACGGCCTGCGCGAACGCGAACAGCGCCTCGCGGGTGCCGTTCACCGGTAGCACCATTGACCCGGCGTCTACCGACGCCGCGGGCAGGCCGAAGCGGCGCTCGAGCCAGCGCGCGATGGCCGTGCGCAGCTCGGGCAGGCCGGCCACGAGCGGGTAGCTGCCGAGCGTGTCGAGCGCGCGCGTGAGTTCCGCGGCCACGAAGGGTGGCGGCGCGTGGCGCGGCTCGCCGATCGAGAGCGCGATGTGAGGCCGGTCGGATGGCGGCACCGCACCGGCGAACAGCGTGCGCAGTCGCTCGAAAGGATAGGGGCGGAGCTGCGCGAGCCGCGGATTCATGCGGCTCCGTTCAGCCGGGCTGCGCGCCGCCGCGTCGGTCCAGCGTCTCGAGGAGTCCCTGCTGGAGCCGTCGGCGCGCCTCCTCGTCGAGCGGCCGGCCGCGGTCGTCGGTGACGTGGAACACGTCCTCGGCCCGCTCGCCGATGGTCATGATGCGCGCCGTGGCCACGTCCACGCGCTCGGCGAGCAGCACCTTGCCGACTTCCGAGAGCAGGCCCGGCCGGTCGCCGGCGATCAGCTCGAGGATCGTGTCCTGCCGCACCGGGTCCTCGGTGAAGGTGATCTGCGTCGGCGTCGAGAACATCCGCACCTGGCGCGGCGCGCGGCGGGTCACCACGGGCGGGGTCGCGTCCTCGGGCAACTGCAGCACGCGCCACAACTGCTGCTCGATCTCGTGCGCGCGGTGGCGGTCCGCGATCGGCATGCCCGTGTCCTCGAGCACCAGGTAGGTGTCGAGGCTGAGGCCACCCTCGAGCGCCGTGATGCGCGCATCGACGATGTTGAGACCCATCTGGTCGAGCAATGCGGTGGTGCGCGCGAAGTTGTGCTGGCGGTGCGGCATGCAGGTGAGCACGGAGTTGCCGCCGCGCTCGGTCGCCTCGCGCACCGCCACGATCGGCGAGGTGTCCTCGGGCTCGCGCTCGGCGAGCAGGCGGGTGTGCCAGGCGATCTCCTCGGGCGTGTGGCGCAGGAAGTAGCTGTCGTTCATGCGCGACCAGACGGCGCCCATCCGGACCGGGTCCATGCCGTGGCGCGACAGCAGCTCGCCCGCGGCCGCGCGCGTCTCCGCGACCAGTTCCTCCTGGTCGACGGGGGCCTCGAGGCCGCGGCGCAGGGCGCGCTTCACTCGCTCGTAGAAATCGTGGAACAGCGAGGACTTCCACGAGTTCCACAGCTTCGGGTTGGTGCCGCGCACGTCGGCGACCGTCAGCAGGTACAGGTAGTCGAGGTGGGTCTGGTCGCCGACCGCGCGCGCGAACTCCTGGATGACTTTCGGATCCGAGATGTCCTTCTTCTGCGCCGTGACCGAGAACAGCAGGTGATTGCGCACCAGCCAGGCCACGAGGCGCGCGTCGTAGCGCGACAGGCCCTGCTCGAGGCAGAAGGCCTCCGCGTCCACGGCCCCGAGTTCGGAGTGGTCGCCGCCGCGTCCCTTGGCGATGTCGTGGAACAGCGCCGCCAGCAGCACGATCTCGGGCCGCGGCAGCGAGCGCATCAGCCGTGACAGCTCGGGGAACTCGTGCTCGAAGCGCGGCAGCGAGAGCCGGCGCAGGTTGCGCACCACGAACAGCGTGTGGGCATCCACGGTGTAGGCGTGGAACAGGTCGTACTGCATGCGCCCGACGATGCGTCCGAAGGCCGGGATGTAGCGGCCGAGCGCGCCGTAGAGGTTCATGCGCCGCAGCTCGTGGGTCACGCCCACCGGGGCCCGCATCAAGTCCAGGAACAGGCGGTGGTGGCGTGGGTTCTGGCGGAATTCCTCGTCGATCAGCCACAGGTGGCGTCCGAGCGCCCGGATGGTCGTGGCGCGCACGCCGCGCAGCTCCGCATGATCCTGCATGAGGCGGAACAGCTCGAGGATCGCGGAGGGGTGGCGCGCGAACACGTCCTCGGCGGTGATCTCGAGGTAGTCGTTGCGCACCTGGAAGCGCGCGTTGAGCGGCACGATCTCGGCCTCGCCGTCGCCGAGGATCGCCTCGCGGAAGAGCTGCAGCAGCATCTCGTTCAGCAGGCTCACGTCCATGACCGTGCGGTAGTAGCGCTGCATGAACTGCTCGACCGCGAGGGTGTAGGTCGCGTCCTCGTAGCCGAACATCTTCGCGAGGCGGATCTGGTGGTCGAACAGCAGCCGGTCCTCGCGCCGGCCGGTGATGACGTGCAGGCCGAAGCGCGCCTTCCACAGGAAGGCCTGCGCCGATCGCAGCTTGCGCAGCTCGCCGGCAGTGAGGAACCCGTGGTCCACCAGCTCGTCGAAGGTCTCCGCGCCGAAGTGGCGCTTCGCCACCCAGCCGATCGTCTGGATGTCGCGCAGTCCCCCGGGGCTCGACTTGACGTTGGGCTCGAGGTTGTAGGCGGTGTCGTGGTGGCGGCGATGGCGGGCCTGCTGCTCCGCCACCTTGGCCTCGAAGAACGCCTTGGAGGACCAGACGCGGTCCTGGCCGAGGGCCCGCCGCATCGCCTGCACCAGGAATTCGGGACCCGCGAGCAGGCGGGCCTCGATCAGCGTCGTCGCCACGCTCACGTCGGCGGCGCTCTCGCGCTGGCAGTCGTCGATGGTGCGCACGCTGTGACCGACCTCGAGGCCGATGTCCCACAGGAAAGTCAGAAACCGCGCGATGCCGTCGTGGTCGTCCGCACCGACTTCGCTCTTCGGCAGCAGGATCAGCACGTCGATGTCGGAGCAGGGCAGCAGCTCGCCGCGCCCGTAGCCCCCCACCGCCACCAGCGCGACATCGGACTCGCGCGGGCCGGCGTGCAGTGCCCATGCGCGACGCAGCACGACGTCCACCATGCGGGCACGGTCCCGGACCAGTGCCTCGATCGGCTCGTCGTCCTCGAAGCGCCGCCGCAGGCTCGCGTCCCCGGCCGCGAGCGCCTCGCGGAACGCCGCCACCGCGTCGTCGCCGGCGTCGAGCGCGGCGGGCAGCGTCTCGAGGAACGCCCACGGCGGGAGCGATACCCGGCCGACTGCGGACTCGATGGCGTCTTCGGAGGAGACGGACATGCCTGGGCGCATCAGCCCGGCGGGCGCTCGTCGGCGCCGAGCGTGAGCACCTCGACGCCCGCATCCGTCACGAGCAGGGTGTGCTCCCACTGGGCCGACAACGAATGATCACGAGTCACGACCGTCCAGCCATCGGGCAGCAGGCGCACCTCGCGCCGCCCGGCGTTGACCATGGGCTCGATGGTGAAGGTCATCCCGGGCTGCAACTCGAGTCCGGTGCCCGCCGTGCCGTAGTGCAACACCTGCGGATCCTCGTGGAAGCCGCGACCGATGCCGTGGCCGCAGTATTCGCGCACCACAGAGTAGTGATTGCCCTCGACGAAGGCCTGGATCGTGGCGCCGATGTCGCCGAGGCGCGCGCCCGGGCGCACCTTGCGGATGCCGAGCCACAGGGCCTCGTAGGTCACGTCGACGAGGCGCTTGACGTGCGGGGGAATCCTGCCGACGGCGAACATGCGGCTCGAGTCGCCGTGGAAGCCGTCCTTGATCACGGTGACATCCACGTTGACGACGTCGCCCTGCTTGAGCCGCCGGTCGCCCGGGATGCCGTGGCAGACGACGTGGTTCACCGAGGTGCAGATCGACTTCGGGAATCCCCGGTAGCCGAGCGGCGCAGGCACGGCCTGCTGCACGTTCACGATGTAGTCGTGGCAGATGTCGTTCAGCTCGTCGGTGGATACGCCGGGCTGCACGTGCGCGCCGATCATGTCGAGCACCTCGCCGGCGAGGCGTCCGGCGAGCCGCATGGCCTCCTGCTCGG
>Ga0209391_10001423_pt1 | contig 12328 bp, 12 predicted proteins | sample PPLLak3March2015_FD_187246 | JGI IMG/M metagenome (GOLD analysis project Ga0209391, IMG submission 187246) | Freshwater sediment microbial communities from Prairie Pothole Lake near Jamestown, North Dakota, USA - PPLs Lake P7 Core (1) Depth... | ecosystem: Environmental > Aquatic > Freshwater >... | reverse complement strand
AACCCTAACTTGGACCGCATCATCTAATAGCGCCTGGCTGACATTGAATAACACCTCCTCGACCTCAGGTACCAATCTCGGCTCGGTAAGTGTACGGGTGAATCCAGCCGGCCTTTCGGTTGGAACACATAACGGCCTGATCACCATCGTCGGAACCGGTGCGACCAACTCCCCGCAAACAGTCAGTGTGAGCTTTGACGTCACTGCTGCTCCCACTCCCACCATCGGCCTAAGCGCGACAACGTTATCGTTCTCGGCCGTACAGGGAGGAAGCAACCCGGCAAACAAGACAATCTCCGTTTCCAACTCCGGGAGTGGAACGTTAAACTGGACGGCAACTGAAAGCGCTAGCTGGCTCAGCCTGAGCCCTGCTTCGGGAACCGGAGCCGGAACGATATCAGTCTCGGTCAATACGTCTGGTTTATCCGTTGGCACTGTCAGCACTCCCGTTACGATTGCCGCTTCCGGAGCGACAAACACACCGCAAACCGTGACCGTCTCGCTCACGATCACAGCAGCCGCGGTTCCTCCGGCTATAGGGGTCACTCCCGGGAGCTTGACCTTTACTGCGCAGCAGGGAGGGGGAAACCCAACGCCACAGTCACTGGCAGTCAGAAACACCGGGGGCGGCACATTGACTTGGACAGTCAGCAATAACGCGACATGGCTATTGCATTCCCCAACCTCTGGTACCGGAACTGGCGTGGTGACGATTAGTCCGATCACCGGAGCTCTAACTGCCGGCACCTACAGCGGCATAGTCACCCTCTATGCTGCCGGGTCCGCAACCGTTAACGTGCCGATCACCTTTACGATAACCACTCCGGCAGCTCAACCAACCATCGGCCTGAGCCCCACGAGCCTCGCGTTTAATGCCACCGCCGGCGGGAGCAACCCCTCGTCACAGAACATCGCAATAACCAATACCGGCACGGGAACCCTGACATGGACCGTCACAGATAACGCCAACTGGCTAACCGCGATCCAATCAGGCAACTCCGTAGTAGCAAGCGTCAATATCGCGGGGCTGGCGGCAGGAAGCTATAGCGGCGTCATTACCGTGACTGGATCAGGCGCTACGAACACCCCGCGAACGGTGCCAGTGGCACTGACCATAGCGGCGGCTACACAACCGACGACCGGATCGGTTACACTATCCTGGAATGTCAATAGCGAATCGGATCTCGCTGGATATAAGGTGTATCGCGCAACCTCCTCAGGAGGATATGGCGCACCCATCGCCACTTTGACAGCAGGAGCAAATCAATACGTATCAAGCGGTCTGGCGAAAGGATTCACGTACTTTTTCGTGATCACAGCCTATGACCAGGCAGGGAATGAAAGCCCCTACTCGAACGAAACCAGCAAAAGCGTCTATTAATAACCGTTCTGAGAGCCAGGTTAGGTGTGGTAGAACTTTCCATGTCTCTGGCAGTGCTCGGACAAGATTCACAACGTAAGGGAAGGTACATGGGAATGGAAAGTGTTCGTAGAAACCGTTTAGCAACTGCATTCAGAGTTGCCTGCCTCCTCCTAAGCTGTACGGCTTTATCGCCATCAAGGTCGAATGCAGCTGTATTTTGGGAGGATGGGCTCGAGCCGGGAAATACAGGATATACCGCAGTCGGAGGGATGAACTTTTCCAACAGTGTTGTGGCACATGGCTCCCATTCACTGCGTCTCTTTTTCCCTTCAATAAATGTGCAAGCAGGGACTTTTACAGACCGCTATTTCCCACCCACCACCAATATTTACAGTCGATTCTATTTTCGGCTAGACAACTTTACGGTTGCGAATCAGACCAAAATCGTGGAATTCACCGATTATGCAACAGGCTCAGGTCCTAGCTACTGGTGGAACATGTCTAATGGCAACCCAGAGCTTAATGTTCACGCTCAGCTCGTCTTGCTACCAGATGGCACCCTTGGAACGAAAGTCTTCTATCCAAATCAAGGCAACGCTCGCTTTCAGAATGGCCAGTGGTATTGCGTGGAACTCCATATCCAGCACAATACTCCAGGTATCGCAGACGGACTCATCGAAGCCTGGAAAGACGGTCAGCGAATTCTCTACTACCCCAATTTGAAATTGCGGGAAGCGACTCAGATCGGCAATCATGATCCAAACCGGAAATTCACCATCAATCGTCTGTACGCACAATACGGACAAGGAGAAATGTATTTTGATAGTATGGCCGTCGGAGATCAGCGAATCGGCTGTTCTGGCACACCCCCACAAGTTGAACCGCCGCCGCCCGCTCCGCCAGCACCCACTCCGCCGGCTCCTGCTCCTCCAGCTCCTGCTCCGCCGGCTCCTGCTCCGCCGGCTCCCCAACCCACTGTCCCATCCTTAGTTCCACCACCAGCCCCTGATGGGCTGTTTATACGGTAACCAATTCGCGTTCGGTAAGGGAAAACACATGATGCAGTACAAACTTCCATCGCCAAGCAATCTCAGAATCACAGGGCTCACTGTTCTGCTCGCGGGGCTGATCCTAGGGCACCCCATAATCACTCATTCCGCCGTCTTCTGGGATGATGAGATGGAGTCCGGCAACACCGGTTACAACATTATCTCTGGGGCCATGTCATTCGATACCTCCGTGAAGTTCAGTGGTAACGGGTCCATCCGGCTCGATTATCCGTCTGTCTGCTATCCGGACGCCAGCGCACAGAACAACTGCGGTGGATACATGGATCGCACGTTCACCCCGACGGGGACATTCTACCGCCGTTTCTATATCCGGTTAAGTTCCGGATTTACCGTGTCTGACGTATTTACGAAGCTGATGCGTTCGGATACCAATGGGCAAACAAGCAATTGGTGGACATTAGGGTGCTGCGGCAGCAAGCAAATGCAAGTGCACGACCAAAACGTGCCGGTGGGCACTACCTCGGTCTACTACGCGAATTTTACGATGCAGGATGCAACATGGTACTGCGTCGAAACCTATGAGCAACTCAATACTCCTGGCGTTGCGAATGGCGTGCAGCAAGCGTGGGTGAATGGCGCGCAAGTGCTCAATCAGACAGGCATTCCATTCAGGGCTTCCGGGGACAATTCGCTCTACAACAACAATCGGCTGTATCGACAGACTGGCCTAGGCTCAATTTGGTTTGATCGCGTGGCCGTCGGTGACACCCGCATTGGCTGCTCAGGAACGCCGCCGCCTTCAAACGATACTACGCCCCCGGCAACTCCCAGTGGTTTTACAGCCCGGTAATAGAGGTGAAGCCTTGGGGGAGGCACCGTCCTACCTCCCTGTCAATGAGACACCATTTAAAGGTGAATTGCTGGTTTTAAGCTTGGTCCGATACGTGGCAGGCGGCAGGGCCTCTTAGGCGCGTAGGGTCAAGCTCAACCTCATTCGGCCAGGAAAACCCATAGAAGATACGATGGTTGAGAGTTTAAACGGGCTCTTTCGTAATGAGTATTTGATGCGCACATGTGTTTGTCTCGTTGAGTGACACTAGACAAAAGATTGAAGCGTAGCGAATGGGTTACAATCACCGCCGCACCCATAGCTCGCTTGGGCACCTGACCCCGAATGAGTTTCTCGCACAACGTCAGGGACAACAGATCGTCGAAGATGACGTCCTCCCGAAAAACTAGACCAGCCAAAACTGGAAAACTCGGCTACCCTGCAGCCCTCCAACCGAGGAGGGTAGTCATGAAGAAGAGCAAGTTTTCGGAGGGACAGATTGCCACGGCGTTGCGGCAGGTGGATGCCGGCGCCCCGATTCCTGAGGTCACCCGATCGTTGGGAATCAGCGAAGCCACCTACTATGTGTGGCGCAAGAAGTACGGACAGATGGCCGTGGCCGAGGTCCGGCGGTTGCGGCAGCTGGAGACAGAGAACAGCAAGCTCAAGCAACTGGTGGCCGACCTGACGCTCGACAAGGTCATCCTGCAGGAGGTGCTCGCAAAAAAGGCCTGAAGCCCACCCGCAAGCGCGCGCTGGTGCGGACCGTCACCATGCAATTCGCGATCGGCGTGCGGCGAGCGTGTGGGCTGCTGCGGTTGAATCGAGCGTCGTGGTATTACCGACACCATGGGCGGGACGATACGGCGATTCGCATGCGGCTGCGGGAGCTGGCCCAAGCTCGCCCGCGCTTTGGCTATCTCCGTCTGCACGTCCTGCTCCGACGCGAGGGCTGGGTGGTGAATACAAAGCGGGTGCGCCGGCTCTACCGGGAAGAAGGGCTCACGGTGCGGCTGGCGCGCCGTCGGAAACGGGCCAGCCACTTACGGGTGGTACCGCCTCAGCCGAGCCAGCTGAATGAGCGGTGGAGTATGGACTTTGTGGCGGACACGTTGCTGGATGGGCGGCGGTTTCGCGCACTGACCGTCGTGGATAACTGGAGTCGGCACAGTCAAATAATCGAGCCGGATTTCACACTGAGCGGCACGAAGGTGGTCGCGGCCCTGGAACGGGTGGCGAAACGGACGGGCTACCCGCAGATGATCACCGTGGACAATGGGAGCGAATTTACTTCCAAGGCGCTCGACGCCTGGGCCCACGAGCACGGCGTGAAGCTCGATTTCATTCGGCCCGGGAAACCCGTCGAAAATGCGGTGATTGAGAGTTTTAATGGACGGTTTCGGGATGAATGTTTGAACGCGCAGGTGTTCGTGTCGTTACACGATGCGCGACAGAAGATTGAAGCGTGGCGAATCGATTACAATGAGCACCGGCCGCATGGTTCACTTGGGGACTTAACGCCCCAGGAGTTTGTCGAACAGGCGGCCCAAACCGGGCTGCAGGAAGCATCGAATTTCCAGCACGGCGTGGTCTAGTTTTTAGGGAAGGGTCAGAAGGGTCAAAGAAGTCGTCTGCTCTAGTTAAAGACTGTCTCGTTACGGGACCAACGTCAATAAGGGATTGCCTTTAGTTTAGTGGCCATTAGAGCACTCTATGATGGCCAGGATTGCTTTACCGTCATTCTCGCCTAATCTTCAAGGGCGTCTTCTACTAAGATTCCTAGAAGGCACAATAACTCAATCATTTACAGTACCATCCGCGTACCAGTACTAAAGGGATCCAATCAAATGATCCCTCTTCCCAAGCCGCTCTGACCTGGTGCCGGAGAATCCTCAGTCCAGGCACAAGTAGTGCATTTCTTGGCCAACTGATGGAACACTCAAATATCGGGGGGGATCTGCCATCCCATCATGCATAGGCGCTTACCATGCACCCACTGGAGGTCTGACAAACACGATGGCACCACACCATTGAAAAGGACACCCATGCACACACTACTGCGGTTACTCCTTGCGCTCCTCTTGCCCTCCGTCGCACAGGGGGCAACCGTGTTCTCTGAGACGTTTGAAGGCTCGTGCGACACGATTCTGAGCCGTTCCTACTCCCAGAGTTATGGTGGATTTCCCTGCACGGGCGGGGCCATGTCGATTGTCACGAGCCCCGTGTTTGCGGGCTCGCAATCTTTACGCCTGAACTACCTCGGCACCGAGGAGCAAGGTCTCGCAGGAGGATTTGCTGACTTCATGTGGTCTGGGACGACGGCAGACCTCTGGCTGACGTTCTATAACCGCATGGCTTCGGGGTTCAAGACCGGCGCCGATCCCTACTTCAACGATGGAGGCCGCAGCGTCGGTACGAAAGGTCTCTATACATTCATGTACAGCCCGGCCAAAAACCAATGGAACGGCTGGTCCATGAATTATCTCTATGGCGGGCGGCAGTTGGCAATGGGGGCGCAGGGCATTAAAGATGCCCATAACAATTCAGGCGTGTTGGTGCCGTATGACAGCGAGTGGATGCAGCAGAACGTCCAACCTTATCAACAACCCCTTGACCAATGGGTGTGTTACGAGGTCCATATCCGGCTGAATACACCAGGGCAGGCGAACGGGTTATATGAACAGTATGCGACCAATATGACAGCGGGAACGGGCACGATCCTAACGGCCCGCCATTCTAATCGTGAGTTTTTGGACAGCACGACGAGCGGACAAATGCCGTCTGACGCACAATGGAAAATGAGTCGCATCTTCCGGCAGAACGGCTATGGTTCAATGTACTATGACAACATCTCGGCAACGACGACACGGATAGGGTGCTCAGACACACCGCCCGCTAGCGATTCCACACCGCCGGCAAGGCCGAACGGATTAACAGCACAATGACCCAGATTCATGTAGTTCGGATTGAGATGGAGCCGCAGCGCTGCCTGCACTCCGATCCGGCGATCAGCCTCGAAAGCAAATGCTAAATCATTGAGACCTGCGAACCCTGTAATTACAGGACCGAGACACTCGGCTGAACCAAGAATCTATGCGTGATGATTGCGAAGCCCCTATACTGGACTGGGAAGAAATCAATTAGGACCAAGAGTTCTAAAAAGACTCACAGTAGCATTAGATTTTCAAATAGGTAGGGGGAAGACCTACAGCCTAGACAACGTATCCAAATCGATTCTTCATCCTGACATTCATTTCATCTTTTCTCTGCTCCGTGATATTGCCTCGGATTGTGTATTCTATTCCAAAGTTAGGCGAAGAGGCCATCTCCGCGGTCCGCCGCTCAAGAAAATCGCTGAGAGGACATATCACTCTGGCTGGATTCCCCGCCGCAACTACCCCACCAGGAATATCCCTTGTGACAATACTTCCAGCTCCGATGATGACGTCTGAACCTATGGTGACTCCGGGAAGGATGATGCTCGATGCCCCCACGAAGACTTGGTCTCCGATCACCACTTTCCCAATTCGCGTCCGGCCGAGGTGCCGCTTAGTACTTGCGTCATGTGCCAAAATCTGCACCCGTGGTCCCAACGTCACATCATTGCCGATTTCAATGTGCCACATATGGCTAGGATCAATGAAGACATCCTCCAACATGGCGAAATTACGACCGACCACCAGCCCCTGCTTCACCAACCAAGCAACTGGGTCTCGTCGATGATACTTTTCTAGCAACCACGCCAAAAGTTCACGCATACTCTCTACTCTAACTCCTAAGAGACCGTTGTGCCGGCGGCACGTGAGCCGCTCATCTTCATGTATGTCCGGTGCCAGATAACGAATATTATCAATGCCCACAGTTGCGTTTCATAATTTCTCACGCCGCGATCATGCTCGTCGAGCATACGCTCAACTGCCTGCAAGTCAAATAACCCTAGATCTCGCAACGCATTACCAGAAAGGGTTGTCCGTACTAGTTCGCGTAACGGTCCACGCAACCAGGCCCCGAGCGGGATTGAGAACCCCTGTTTCCGACGACGCAAGATCGAGTCTGGAAGAATCCCTTCTAGGGACTTGATCAAGACATGCTTCTTCTCCCACCCCTTCAGTTTCAAATGGGAAGGAATCGTGGCAACAAATTCCACCAGCTTGTGGTCTAAAAATGGGACCCTGACTTCCAATGAATGCCACATACTGAGTCGATCGGCCTTCCGCAATTCGTCGTCCGGGAGATAGGTCTCCATATCCGTAAGCAAAATCCATTCGAGCGGATCCCGACATTGCTCGACCTTATGCATCGCCAGCTCTGCGCTGCCCACATGAGCCTTTCTCAGCTCACTCAAGAAATCCTGACTGAAAAGGCCGGCCTTATCCGGCTCCGTAAACGCCGCGAGATACTGTTGGTACCGCTCTGGCAAGGGCAGAGCCGCTCCATCGACAAATCGATTCATCCGATCGATCCAGAGCCCCGCCATATCCCACTGCGGCAGCGAGTGAATCAGCGCGCGAAGACTCTGCCTGAGCACCCCGGGCAATCGCTGGTAGGAATTCGCCGCAAGGGCACCACGATATCGCTCGTACCCGGCAAATAGCTCATCCCCTCCGATCCCGGACATCGCAACCGTTACCCACTGCCTGGCCGCCTGACACACGAGGTAGTTGGGAATCATCGAGGAGTCTGCAAAAGGCTCATCAAACGCCTCAAGCATCAACGGGAGAATCGACTCAACTTGGGTCTGGGGATTGTCGTAGACACACTCTGAATGGTCCGTCTTGAACAACTCGGCAACCGTTCTCGCATAGGGACGCTCATCGGCTCCCGGCTGCCCCTCTCCAAACCCCACGGTAAACGTCTTCACATTTCCCGGGCAAATCTTGGCCATCAACGCAACAATGGCACTGGAATCGATGCCGCCGCTCAAAAATGAGCCGAGCGGCACCTCGCTCACCAGGTGCAACCGCACCGCTTCTTCCAGGTGATGCAACAGGCCTTCACGATAATAGTCGACCGAGTTGTTGTGATCTGTGGAAAATTTGAGCTGCCAGTATCTCCGCGTCGTAAGCTCTCCGTCCCTCCACACCGCGGTATGTCCGGGAGGCAACTCCGCGATTCCCTGATAGATCGTGCGCGGCCCTGGCACATACTTGAAGGTGAAGAAGTCTGAGACAGACTGAAGATCCATCTGTCTTTCATAGCGATCGACTGCCAGCAGGCACTTCAGCTCAGATCCGAAATAGAGATCTCGCCCATCCTGCCAATAATACAGCGGTTTGATCCCGAAGCGATCCCTGGCTAACAAGAGCTTTTTTTGGCGCAGATCCCAAAGGGCAATCGCAAACATGCCGCGCAAATGCGTGACATAATCTTCACCGAAATCTTCATACAGATGGACAATACATTCAGTGTCCGAATGACTGGTCAGGACATGCCCGCGTTTTAAGAGCCCCTCGCGAAGCTCTTTGTAATTGTAAATCTCTCCGTTGAAGACAACCGCCACCGTGCGATCTTCATTAAAGACCGGCTGCCGTCCGCTGTTGACGTCGATGATCGCGAGGCGACGCATGCCCAACCCGACCTGCCCGTCGAAGAAGAATCCGTCGTCGTCAGGACCGCGCCGTCGGATCAACGCGCACATCCGACGGACCAATCGCTGATCGATCTGTCCGAGCTCTGCATGAACACTGCCGACAATCCCGCACATGAGCAATCCCTCAGCGATTGACGTGCTGGGAAGGATGATCGGCACGGGCTATTCGCCCCCATGATCGCCGACCGTACCCCAGCATTCCCAGCAACTCGATGACCAGACGCCACGGCAAAAAGACCGGAATCAGCGCCAGCCCTGCCAGCGCTTTTCCCGGTGATTCCGTGGAGAATACCCCCAGCAGAAAATAACTCGCGATCGCTCCAAGAAGCCCCGCGGCCCAGTAAAAGGAAAATCCCCAGACCGGATCACCCGCATTGACAAAGCTTCCCGCGAGACACAACAGCGCAAGGGAAGCCTGGCTCGAGTAATTGGGAGCGACCAGAGTCACAGCGGAGTCAAACAACGAAAAGGATCTTGCAGCGATCCCCTGAGTAATCAGCGACCAGATCTTGCTTCCCATGACAGCATAACGACCGCTGGCCCATCGCAGTCGTTGATGGGAAGCCTGCTTGAAAGACTGGGATTCTTTCGCAAAGGTCCTCGCCATAGGGTTAAAGTAGATTTTGTCCCCACCCAGCAAAAGCTCAACCGAGAATTCCCAGTCTTCTCCGACTGAAAAGGCCGTCCACCCGCGTCGTTCAAGCACTCCTGCGCTCAGACACATCCCCGTACCCGTCAGCATCCCTTGGAGGCCGAGAGCCGTCTTACCCGCATAATAGCGCCCGTTTCGCAACACACCCGTCACCGCAATAATTCGGGTGAATGGACTGGCCCAGGGATTGGAGATGTAGTTATAGCCCTGCTGCACCTGTCGACCGGCCTGAAGTTCGGCGTTAAACGCCATGAGAAGGTCTCGATCTGCAAGGGTGTCGGCATCAACAATGACCACAGCTTCAAAAGCGATCCGGGCGCTCCGCGCTTGCTGAATACCCCAGGCAAGCGCAGCCCCTTTTCCAGGCAACCCATCGCTTCGCTCAAAACACTCAGCCCCCCAACGTTTGGCAACGGCAGCTGTCCCGTCTGTGCAACGATCAGCGACAACCAATATTCGAAAATGTGAGGATGGATAATTCAGACTACGCAGACTCTCCAGCGTACTCGCGATTCCCACTTCTTCGTTGTGGGCAGGGATCAATATGAGAAACCGGGCTTGTCTGTCCCCGGAACGACGTGCGGGAGGGCGATAGAAAAAAGAACTCACGGCCAGGAACCACTGATACAGGACCAGCAGCGTGAGAGGGAGCAATACCAGAAGAACCAATATCCCGATGATAGTAGTCATGAACTATATAGTCACCGAAGCTGGGAACTAGGGAGCGCGTCCGTCACGCCATCCATGCGTTTTGCCAATATGGCGATAGCTGAAGTGTCATATGGCAACGCGCTGAACACTTTGGCCACATTAATCGCAGGCTTGCCGGGACGGAGGAGCTTTTGCAATACAGTCGCCACCCACGAGAGCGGCACAAGCACGAAGGTCGGGAGCCAGATCACAGTAAGATCCGGGTTGGCTTTTCGAAGATGATCCAACAACTCGCGTTTGGTCGGAGAGACAGGGTCGAGCAGATTCAACGGACTCGGCACGCTCTCCCACATATCAGTCATCCAAGCCAGGAACCGGCCGGAAAATCCCACATCCACGACACCAAGCCTATCGCGCGGGGAACCAACCGCTACAAAGAAATTTCCCAGCCGCTTGCCGAGACGGCCTGGAGGATCGAAATCCCGATAGTCCACCAAGGCACCAGGACGAATCACCTTGACCGACAAACCAAGCTCCTCTCCCAAATCAACGGCACGCCGTTCCGATTCGAGCTTGCCCCACACATAGGGCCCGGATCCCTTGCTGTTCGGCTCCAATGGATGATGGTCGCCGATCGGACCTCCATGGCCCTGGGCCAACACCGCCAGACTGCTCACATGGATAAAATGCGCGATGCCGGCAGCTGCCGCACCCCTGATCATGTGCGAAGTGGCATCGAGCGAATTTCGCTGGTGTTCCGGCCACCCGCCGGCAGTCTCTGCTGCTGCATGAATGACCGTATCGACTCCTTTGAACAAATGCGCGCCTGCGCCAGTTGCCACATCCGCCACGACATATTCAGCGCCGGCAATCCGTTCCCAAGGAGAAGGCTCGCGACGCGCCACAACGCGAACGGGACGACCGCGCCCCAGCAAAGCACGGACGATCTCCTTCCCGAGGAACCCGGTTCCGCCCGTCACAAGCACACCCCGGCTATCGACAGGCCTCGGTGCCGCCAACGCCAAGGCTTTGGCCTCTCCGACCTTGAGGGCCTCTGCCACCCGCTCACAGATGCGAACGGTTTCAAGCAGACTTTCAGGAGAAAGCGGAGAAGGGGTATGTGAACGCACAGACTCGTAGAAGGATGCGAAGAGTTCGGCCAGACCCGGATAGCTGCGCTGGCTCTTTAGAAAACGGCGCGCCATTGCCGACGTGGTTCCGGTCAGGAGTTGCCAGGCCTGCCGATAGGGAGCCAAGAGCTTGTCGACGCCCGACGAGCCTGGACCGATAGCCCGCTGCGTGGTGCTCCGGACGTAGTCGGCGAAGAGTGAGCCGTTTTTCCCGATCACCCGCAGATAGCTCTCAACTGGACGCCCTTCGAGCGTCACGACCAATGTCCCGGTCACTCCACCGCGCCGGACGAGTGCGTGCACCGTCCCGGCTTGACTCACTTCGAGCGAGACCAACTCGATGCGTCCCTCCCCCGACTGTTCGAGGACTCGCAACAGCAGATAGACCGGATGGGGCAGGATATCGAGCAATTGATGATCTGCCCGGAGCACGGTGCGTCCACCGGGAGCATGTCGGACCGTACGGAAAGAAAAATAGCTCTCGACATGCACGACCCGGCCGATGGAAGCCAGGTATTGGGTGAGGACTGCAGTCGGCGACTCATAGAGCAATTGATGACCGGCACAGACCAGAAGATTCTTTGCCAGGGCTTCGTCTAGAATCTGTTGTGCATCCTCGACTCGCTCCGTAAATGGTTTCTCTACGTAGATATGGCTACCAGCTTTCAGCGCTGAGAGTGCGAGCGGCCCATGGGAAGCCGGAGGCGTACAGATGTGCACCACGTCAGGTCTTTCAGCAGCCAGCAACTCTTCAGGGGTGCCATAACTCTTGATCCCCGGGACAATGCTTCGCATCGCCGCCTGGGCCATATCAGAAGGATCGGCCACCGCAACCAGCTTGGCACCAGTGCATCTCAAGATGGCACGGGCGTGATGCTGAGCATGACGCCCGGCGCCGAAGAGCGCTATGCGAAGAGGACTCGTTCGTGAGACTGTTGGGTTGGAGTTTGTCACAAGCTGTACCTACTCAGGTGTTCAGGCTGAAGGCTGAAGGCTATAAATTATCTCGCAAGGCACGAATCAAGCCATTCAAAACCTTCTCGGTTTCTACGACTGTGGGTTCAAGTAGAGATGAATTCTCATCAGGCAAGAAGCCCAACCGC
>Ga0209391_10001421_pt1 | contig 12330 bp, 8 predicted proteins | sample PPLLak3March2015_FD_187246 | JGI IMG/M metagenome (GOLD analysis project Ga0209391, IMG submission 187246) | Freshwater sediment microbial communities from Prairie Pothole Lake near Jamestown, North Dakota, USA - PPLs Lake P7 Core (1) Depth... | ecosystem: Environmental > Aquatic > Freshwater >... | reverse complement strand
CGTCTGATGCTGTGAATAAAGACCAACTGATCAAAATAGTTGAAGAGGGTTTGGGAAAGATAAAATAAGGATAAAGGACAAAGGACAAAGGACAAAGGACAAAAGATAAAGGACAAAGGATAAAGTTCAAAGTAAAAAGTAAAAAGTAAAAAGTAAAAAGTTCAGACTGAGATAATTATTAACCCCGCGATACTTAGCGGGGTTTTTAATTTTAATTTCCTGTCTCCTGATTCTTGATTCCTGATTCCTGGTTCTCACATCTCATATCTCAAATCTCAAATCTCAATACTAATTATAAAAAGTAGGCAGCTTTAAATGAAAAATTACTGCCAGCAGTCTGATAGCAATGATAATGCTTATTGTAAGCAGAAAATTAACATCTTGTCTGACCTGAAAATATGTAAGCAGTACGTAAAAAATACCCCCGATGATGCAGGCAGTGGCATAGATCTCTTTGTGAAAGATCAACGGAATCTCGTTACAAAGCGTGTCCCTGATCACACCTCCAAAAGTTGCGGAGATCATACCGAGCGATACTGAGATGATCGGGTGTAATCCGTTTTGAATACCGATCTCGGTACCCGTAATGGTAAAGATCCCCAGGCCAATGGTATCAAATAAAAATAGGGATTTACTGAGGTACCCGATTTTCTTCCTGAAAGTAATTGCCAACAAAACGGCTATAATAATTGTATACACGTAGGGCAAATGTGTCATCCAGGTTACCGGTTCTTTTCCTATCATCACATCCCTCAGTGTACCACCACCGATCGCAGTGACAAAACCAATGATCAGGACTCCAAAGGGGTCCATTTTCTTCTGCATGGCAAATGCGGCTCCGGAGATAGCAAAGGCAGCTGTGCCCAGGATATCGAAAATTAAAAATAAGGTCATTTGGAGTGAATTTTATGGGGTAGAAGAAGGCAAAAAAAAATCCATCCCTTTTGTGAGATGGATCTTTTCGATTTTTTACTTATTCATTTTCAGTCGAGCGCTCTTTCTTATTGATCCTGACGCTCAGCTTTTCTCCACTTTCATCCAGATCCATCAGGATTTCATCCTCTTCTTCGAGGTTGGTATTAACGATCTCTTCAGCCAAAGGATCCTCAACATATTTCTGTATGGCTCTTTTTAATGGCCTGGCTCCATATTGCTTGTCAGTTCCTTTTTCTGCGATAAAATCACGTGCCCTGTCCGTTAATTTCAGGTCATAGCCGAGCTTCGTTATTCTGGCAAGCAATTTATTAAGCTCAATAGTGATGATCTTGAAGATATCTTCCTTTTCAAGCGTATTGAAAACAATAATATCGTCAATTCTATTGAGGAACTCAGGAGCAAATGTCTTTTTCAGGGCATTTTCAATAACACTTTTTGCGTTTGCTTCTGCCTGTGATTTTTTCGATTCTGTTCCAAATCCAACTCCCTGGCCAAAATCTTTCAACTGCCGTGAACCAATATTGGAGGTCATGATGATCACGGTGTGACGGAAGTCAATTCTTCGGCCAAGACTGTCGGTGATATAACCATCATCCAATATTTGAAGAAGCATATTAAAAACATCGGGATGCGCTTTTTCAATTTCATCAAGAAGTACCACCGCATAGGGTTTCCTGCGAATTTTTTCAGTCAGTTGTCCGCCTTCCTCATAACCTACATAGCCCGGAGGTGCACCGATCAGCCGGGAAATGGCAAATTTTTCCATATACTCGCTCATGTCGATTCTCACCAGGGCATCCTGGGTATCGAACAGTTCTTCCGCGAGTACTTTTGCCAACTGCGTTTTTCCAACGCCTGTCTGTCCTAAAAAGATAAAGGATCCGATGGGCTTGTTCGGATCTTTTAGCCCGACGCGGTTGCGCTGTATGGATTTCACAACCTTTAAAACAGCTTCATCCTGACCGATTATTTTACCTTTTATTTTATCAGGCAAATCTTTGAGTCTTTTGCTTTCTGCCTCGGCGATCCTGTATACAGGTATGCCTGTCATCATACTGACCACTTCGGCTACGTTGTCTTCGGTAACCACCTCTTTGTGAAGGCGTGATTGGGCCTCCCATTCCTGTTGGGCGGTTTCAAGTTCTTTTTCAAGTCGTTTTTCATCATCGCGCAATTTCGCTGCTTCTTCGTATTTCTGGCTCTTTACCACAGAATTTTTGAGGTTGGTAACTTCTTCAAGGCGTTTTTCCAATTCCAATATAGTCTTGGGAACTACGATCTTGATGATGTGAATTCTGGAACCGGCCTCATCCATGGCGTCAATGGCCTTATCGGGAAGAAAACGGTCGGTCATATACCGGCTGGTAAGCGTTACACAGGCACTGATGGCTTCATCGGTAAAGCTTACGTTGTGATGGTCTTCATATTTGTTTTTAATATTATGGAGTATCTCAATGGTCTCTTCAACCGAGGTAGGTTCAACCATAACTTTCTGGAAACGTCGTTCCAGGGCGCCATCTTTTTCTATATACTGACGGTACTCATCCAGTGTGGTCGCACCTATACATTGAATTTCTCCCCTTGCCAGGGCAGGTTTAAACATATTGGATGCGTCCAGTGAGCCTGTGGCACCTCCGGCACCAACAATGGTGTGAATTTCATCAATGAAAAGAATGACATCATCGTTCTTCTCGAGCTCATTCATAAGGGCTTTCATCCGCTCTTCAAACTGCCCCCGGTATTTTGTGCCGGCAACCAGACTTGCCAGATCGAGCTGAACAATTCTTTTGTTGAACAGGATCCTTGAAACTTTTCGCTGAATGATGCGCAGGGCCAGGCCTTCGGCGATGGCTGATTTACCTACACCCGGTTCTCCGATCAAAATGGGGTTATTCTTTTTTCTCCTGCTCAGGATCTGAGAGATCCTTTCTATTTCATTTTTGCGTCCGACAACCGGGTCGAGTTTGCCGGTTTCTGCCAGATAGGTCAAATCCCTGCCAAAATTATCAAGTACCGGAGTTTTTGTTTTTCTTTCCGGTTTGGTTTTCGAAGCCTCAAACGGATTGTTTTTTGGCTCATTGAATTCCTCGTGTTGGGGTATGTCCGCACGCGGAGTTTCTGTTTTTTCTGAATCTATAAACATTTCTTGAAATACTTCTTTAACATCGTCATAATAAATATCAAAATTATTCAAGATCTTGGTTGTGGGATCATTTTCATTTCTCAAAATGCACAACAGCAGATGGGCCGTGCTTATGCTTTCGCTTTTAAATAATTTTGCTTCCAGAAAAGTGCTTTTTAAAGCCTTTTCCGCCTGTTTTGTAAGGTGCAGGCTTTTCTTGTTGTTAATATTATCAATATTGGAGGTAGGATTAAGCGCTTCAATCTTTTTCCGCAGGTTTGTAAAGTTTACATCAAACGAACTCAGGATTTCGTATGCCTCTCCGTTTGCCTTTCTCAACAAGCCGAGCATCAAATGTTCTGTACCTATAAAATCATGCCCCAGGCGCAAGGCTTCTTCCTTGCTGAAGGCAATCACATCTTTAACTTTTGGTGAAAAATTATCGTCCATTCGTAAGGTATTTATGATGTAAATTTAAGGGATTTTTTGGTTATATCCTTACAAAACTTTTCATCCACAATCCACAATAATTTAATTCATTAAAATACAGAGCAATACATACCCTGTAATGTTCATAAATTATGGGAATTTAATGGTGTTTTGAGCCTTTTAAAACACAGATAAATTGTATATTGCTGCTTCAAAAAAATAAATAAAACGACACAATAAAATGGAGGAAAACGATAAAATAATTCCTATTAACATTGAAGAGGAAATGAAATCTGCGTACATTGATTATTCAATGTCTGTAATTGTTTCTAGGGCTTTACCGGATGTAAGAGATGGATTAAAACCAGTACACCGCCGCGTTCTGTTTGGAATGCATGAATTGGGAATTAAAGCAACAGGTGCCCATAAAAAATCAGCCAGGGTAGTAGGTGAGGTTTTGGGTAAATATCACCCGCATGGAGATACGTCTGTTTATGATGCCATGGTAAGGATGGCTCAGGACTGGAGTATGCGTTATGAAATGGTGGACGGACAGGGAAATTTTGGTTCGCCTGATGGTGACAGCCCTGCAGCCATGCGATATACCGAGGTGAGAATGAAAAAACTCTCGGAGGATATGCTGGCCGACATAGATAAAGACACTGTTGATTACCGTTTGAATTTTGATGATACCCTGGAAGAACCAACCGTTCTTCCCGCCAAAATACCAAACCTGCTGGTAAACGGAGCTTCCGGGATAGCTGTGGGTATGGCCACCAATATGGCACCACATAATTTAGCTGAAATTGTTGATGGTACGATCGCTTATATAGACAATCCGGATATCGATATCCTGGATCTATTGCACTATATCAAAGCACCGGATTTTCCAACCGGGGGTATCATCTTTGGTTATGAGGGAGTAAAAGACGCATTCTTAACCGGCAGGGGTAGGATTGTTATACGTGCTAAAACAAATTTTGAAGAGATCAACGGCAGAGAATGCCTGGTTGTAACAGAGCTTCCCTACCAGGTCAATGGTTCTGAACTCATGAAAAAGACAGCCGACCTGATCAATGAGAAGAAAATTGAAGGTATTTCGACCCTCCGGGACGAAACCAGCCGTGAGGGCAGAAGGCTGGTATATGTACTTAAAAAGGATGCCATTCCCAATATTGTTCTGAACAAACTGTTTAAATACACTGCGCTGCAGACTTCTTTCAGCGTAAACAACATTGCTCTGGTTCATGGCAGGCCAGAATTGCTCAATTTAAAAGACCTGATCGTTCATTTTGTTGAACACAGGCATGTGGTGGTTGTTCGACGCGCACAATTTGAACTGAACAAGGCAGAGGAAAGAGCACATATACTCGAAGGACTTATCATTGCTTCAGACAATATTGATGAAGTGATCACTTTGATAAGGGCTTCAGGCAATGCTGATGAGGCGAAACAAAAGTTAATGGACAGGTTCTCCCTTTCTGAAAAACAGGCAAGGGCAATCGTCGAAATGCGCTTGCGACAGTTAACCGGTTTGGAACAGGAAAAACTCCGTTCGGAATATGAAGAAATGGTGAAACTCATCGCCGACCTAAAGGATATCCTGGCAAAGAAGGAAAGGCGAATGTCTATTATCAAAGAGGAACTCATTGAAATCAAAGAAAAATACGGAGATGCCCGCAGGTCAGTAATAGAATATTCAGGAGGGGATCTGAGCATTGAGGATATGATCCCTGATACCAATGTGGTGGTAACCATTTCGCATGCAGGATACGTAAAAAGAACTGATCTTTCAGAATATAAGGTGCAAAACAGGGGCGGCCGCGGACAAAAAGGGGTCGCTACCAGAAATGAAGATTTTCTGGAACATCTGTTTGTGGCTTCCAACCACCAGTACATGTTGTTCTTTACACAAAAAGGAAAAGTGTTCTGGATGAAAGTATACGAGATACCTGAAGGCAACAAAAGCGCCAAAGGCAGGGCGCTGCAAAACCTGATCAATCTGGAAAGCGACGATAAGGTAAAGGCTTTCGTTGTTACCAAAGATCTGAAGGACGAGGATTACGTGAACAAAAATTACGTGATCCTGGTTACCAAAAAAGGAATCACCAAGAAGACGAGTCTCGAACAGTATTCACGACCCAGAGCAAACGGTATCAATGCAATCACAGTTAAAGATGGAGATGAGCTGCTTGAAGCAAAATTGACTGATGGAAAAAGCCAGATCATGATCGCAGTGAAATCGGGTAAAGCCATCCGGTTTGAAGAAGTAAAAACCAGGCCGATGGGACGAAATGCTTCGGGCGTTAGAGGAATCTCCCTGGCAGATGAGAAGGACGAAGTGGTAGGCATGGTTTCACTGGCCAATGAGGATGACAACGTGTTGGTTGTATCTGAAAAAGGATATGGTAAAAGATCGAAATTGGAAGATTACAGGATCACCAACAGAGGAGGTAAGGGCGTAAAAACCATTAACATCACCGAAAAAACAGGTAAATTGGTCGCTATTAAGAATGTTACGGATTCAGATGACCTGATGATCATTAATAAATCAGGAATTACCATAAGATTGGCCGTTGCAGACCTCAGGGTTATGGGAAGGGCAACGCAGGGGGTTAAGCTGATCAATATCAAAGAAAATGACGAAATTGCTGCAGTTGCCAAGGTTGTGCACGAAGAAGAAGTAGATCTTGGAGGTGAAATAGATGAAAACACAACAAAAACTGATGAAAATCATGAATTGGATTAAATGAAAATGTTAATTTTGCCATATCTTAAACCATTAAAACTTAAATCCTTAATTAAATTCAAATGAAAAAACAATTTTTAATGTTGCTTCTGATGTTTGTTTCAATAGCAACGTATGCTCAAAAAGATGAGCTGAAAGCCGCTGAAAAGGCTATAAAAAGTGGGGACTACATTACTGCAAAAGCTTCTGTGGACAAAGCGGAATCTATGCTGGGAAGCATGGATGACAAAACAAAAGCCCATTTTTATTATTTACAGGCTTCAACCTATGGGGCCTTGTCTAAAACGAGCAGCGTACATTACGATAAGGCAGCTGAGGCTTACGACAACCTGTTTGCCGTTGAAAAGGCTCTTAAAAGCACAAAGTATACCACACTGGCACAGCCTGAATTACAAGCTCTGGTTACGGATGTTTCCACCAAAGGCATCGCATCTTACCAAAGCGGTAATTACGCAAGTGCAAAAAAAGAGCTGCATGAAGTTTATATGTTGAGCAAGAAAGATACCGTATTCCTGGAATATGCAGCGAACGCCGCTTACCTTGATAAAGATTTCGATGCTTCACTTGCCTATTTTACTGAATTGAAAAATTTAGGCTATACAGGAATTTCTACCGAATACTCAGCATTAAATAATGAAACCAAACAAAGGGAGGTTTTTAGTTCCAAAACAGAAATGGAATTGATGAAGAAAACCAAAGGGTATTCAGATTTTCAAGAAACAACTACGGAGTCTAAAAAACCAAATATCATTAAAAATATAGCCTTTTGTCATGTTGAAAAAGGTGATACAGAAAAAGCAATAGAAGCCGTAAAAGATGCAAGAAAAATGGATCCCAAGGATGTGGGTCTGATTTTGACCGAGGCCAACTTACAGATCAAACTTGGCAATAAAGATGCTTTTGCCAAACTGATGAATGAGGCCATTGCTTTGGATCCGAAAAACCACGTATTGTATTACAACTTAGGTGTAATCAGCGCAGAACAAGGTGAAACTGCTAAAGCCATGGAATACTATAATAAGGCCATTGCACTTGATCCGAATTACAAGGATGCCTATGTGAATCTGGGTGCAGCCATGCTTGAAAAAGACAAGGAGCTGGTTGAGGAAATGAATAAAAATCTCAACGATTTTAAGAAATACGATGCGATCAAAGCAAAACAAGTTACCCTGTACAAGGAAGTAATACCGATGTATGAGAAAGCTTATAGTCTGGACCCAAAAGATCATGAAACGGTAAAGACTCTTTTAAGTTTGTATGAAAACGCCGGTATGGACGCTGAGTACAAGAAAATGAAGGAAGTTCATGATAAGATGTAATCGCGATACTTTTCATTTAAATGAGGCCTCCAAACGGAGGCCTTTTTTATTTTTTCCCGGCTGTTCCCCTGTACTTAAAATAGAGCCACAAATAAATATACCGCGCATTGAGCAGTACCAGTAAAGGTAACAGTGCAATAGAGAATACCTGTATCCTGGCTATCCATAAAACGGCCACCAGATCAAGAAGTGCCAGTAAAAAAAGCATGTAATGTGCATAATAGCTGCGGTTTTGGTGCAACATCAATGCAAACACCAGATTGGGTGCAAAAGCCCATAAAATATTGAGATTATTAGCCGTGGCACTGTGATCTGTTGCAAACCAGAGCAGCAGTATAACCAGACCGGTTATTCCCGTAGATAAAAACAGGATGTAATCCAATAATTTATTTCTTCTCCTTTTTTTAAAATCCCTGATCGAAATCAGAATTACTGCCACTGCAAGAATTGTAAACACCCAGAAAGGCGTAATACTCCAGCCTTTATTTATTAAGGGCTTACTATCCAGGATGGTATTTGTTTCTTTAACAAGCGGTTTAATTATGCCTGACTCTTTTATGCCCGAGGCATCAACGCCTTGTAATACATAGTCCGGTAAGAACATATAGGCTTTGGACGGGATCTCCCGGTCTATAACTGAACCCAGAGCCAGATCAATACCAAAATCACTCCAGGGGAGTTCTCCCAGGTACATCTGAATGAGTTGTCTGTGCGTATATTTACCCTCTTCAAAATTCGGATCGAACACCAGATCGCTTCCCAGTACCTGTTCAAGGACATCCATCATTTTGGTAGAGCAGTTGTCGTAGAAAAAATCGTATTTATAAGCCATGTTCTCAGGCTTTGCATTGTTTTCGAGAAAGTCAAAGACCTGTTGTACCTGTTCATTTTTCAGATCCAGCACCTGTTCTTTTACCCATCTGTTCTCCTCTTGATAACCGCGCAGAAAGTTTCCAAAATTGTAGGCCCGCAGCTCGTACAACAGTTTACCCTGTGCAAATTTGACATAGAAATTGGGGGTGTTAAAATTAAATGTACCGTAATTGTACACCCTGTCTAGTCCGTTTACAGGATCTTTTATACGAAAGGCACTATGCCCGAAGGTCGAATACAATTCTGTTCCAGGTCCGCAGGTGATCACGCTGACCTGCGCTGCCGGTGACAATCCTGAACCCTGGGCAACCAAAGTCAGCTGCACAATTAAGGCTAAGCCCACCAAAAAAGATCTTATTCTCATAATTTATCTGAAATAACTGAAATCAAATTTAAGGGAAAAAATATTTGAGTACAGTGTGCCATTAGCTCCTGCCACATTTGCCAGGGCATAGTCCACCTGAATACCTGAATACCTGAAGCCAATGCCAAAATTTGGTTCGAACGATACTGAGGTACTCTGATCAAATTCTGTATAGTTTTGAAAATTATTTACTCCAAGGCGCACAAAAACCATTTCGATATAATCCAACTGAATTCCAAATGCCGGGTCAACGCTTAAAAAAGAGGTAGAGATGAGATCATTTGTTTCATAGAAACGCATGTTCAGATCTATTTCGGTCAGCATACTGAAATCCCTGAAAAGAGAAAACTTTTTGGCCAGGCCGAATTGTGCTTTTGGCTTGGTGAGTTCCATGGTTTCTGGCTTTTCTGTATTGGCACCGGGTATGGCATTCTGAATCTTTTCGAATTCTTCTTCATCAATTGACCAGGCATTAAAGGTTGTGGTAATATCCCTTAACATCAGTCCGAATCTCCATTCATTTTGGGTTTCATACTGCAGTGCAGCGTCCAGTCCGAAGCCCCAGGAGGAAGCGAAATCACCTATGGCCCTGTGTACAATTTTTCCATTGATGCCTGCATGCAAACCGCTTAGCGGAAAATGCCGGGCATATCCCATTGTAAAGGCATAATCGGCGGCAGAAAACAAACTGATATTTTCATAATTGATATTCCCCTGGTTATCGATAAGATCTGTGGTGTTTAATATATCATCCACACCAAACCTGATCACAGAAAGGGCAAAAGCGCTTTCATCGTTAATGGGTTTTGCAAAGGCCAGGTAATCATACTTCCCAATTCCCTGAAAATACTCTGCATGCATCACTGCCCCCTGGTAGTCTTCAATACGCGTTAATCCGGCCGGGTTCCAATAAACAGAATTCACATCCCTGCTCGAAGCAATGACCGCCTTACCCATGCCAAAAGAAGCTGCATCAACCCCTAAATTTAAAAATTCATTGGAGTAATTGCGCAGGCTTTGACTAAAAATAATTTGCGAACAAATCAGAAAGAGAAAAGTACAGGTCTTCTGTTTCAATTTTTCAATTTTGTACAAATATAATTAATCCCTTGCAGTTTAAGGGACAGACTCTTTTTAGGACAGCAAAAAGTGGAGGATGCGTTTTGCCATCCAGGTATTGCGATCTGAAAAAAGTGATGAATTGAAGCCTGCATGACCTCCATAGCGGGTAATTTCTAGATGAAAATACGGATTCTGAGCCGCTTCTTTTTCAGGGAAACAGGAAGGTGATAAGAAGGTGTCATCAAGCGCATTGATCAGCAGAGCAGGTATGTTTATGTTTTTTAAATAATGCACACTGCCGGATTTTTGGTAATAGTCCGCGGCATCAGCAAAACCATGTGCCGGAGCCGTATAAAAATTATCAAATTCAACAAAATTTTTGATTTTACTTATTTCTTCCGGATTCAATCTTAATTCAGGAAATCTTTCACTTTTCTCGAATATTTTGGCTTTAAGCGACCTGAGGAAACGATTCAGATAAATTGTATTCTCTGTTTTTGCCAATTGAATTGCTGAACCGGAAAGATCGCAGGGAACAGAAACCGCCACGGCAGCCTTGACTAAAGAATCTTTTAAATCACAGGTACCCAGAAGTTTCAATATCTGATTACCTCCCAGACTAAAGCCGGTCAAAAAAACTTCTTCATAACCCAGTTTGGCGAGATGACCGATAACAAATTCGAGGTCCTCTGTTTGTCCGCTATGGTAGGAAGGGTAAATTCGGTTCGGTTCTCCACTGCAACCCCTCAGGTTCAGGGCAAGTACATCCAATCCAGCCGATATGGAACCCTGTGCCAGGGAAAGGACATATTTTGATGAGGAACTGCCTTCGAGGCCATGCACGATCAGCATGATCCTTTTTGATTGCCTGAATACAAAATCCAGGTCGATAAAATCCATATCGGGCAACTCGAGCCTGAACCTTTCGAATACAACAGGTGCCGTATAAAAAAGTGTTCTGTAAACGGTATTCAGATGGCTATTCGTAAAAATAAGGGGTGGATTGTATGTCGATTTATCGGATACCATAAAATAATCTGAAACCTTTACTGAAATTTTTACATGAACGCAAACCAAAGAAAAAAAAATTCTAAAATTCTAATTTTATTCTTTCATTTGTATCCTTGCTATATTACAAAAAATAATACCTCAACCTACAGACAAGAATTTTACATGCATACAATTTCAAAATTCATTTTATTGCGTTTAATGGGCTGGAAGATCATCAATTCATTTCCAAAGGATCTTAAAAAGTATATCATTATTGTGGCACCGCATACCTCCTGGATCGATTTTCCTGTTGGAGTTTTTTTGAGGAGTATACAGCACCTGCCTGCTAATTATATTGGAAAGCATACCCTTTTTAAGCCTCCATTCGGTTTTATTTTCCGGGCTTTGGGCGGTACTCCGGTAGACAGAAGTAAAAGTGAGAGCAGGGTAGATGCCATTACCAAGGTTTTTAATGAGAATGATCGTTTTATTCTGACCTTATCTCCGGAAGGAACGCGTAAGCGGATGAGCAAATGGAAAACGGGATTCTATTATATCGCTCTTGGAGCAAAGATCCCCATTGTGATGTGCGGGTTTGATTACAAAACCAAAAGTGTGGTTATTTCGGAACCATATGTCCTGAAAAATGACATCAAGGCTGACTTTAAGGCCTTCCATGAGTTTTTCAAAGACTTTGAAGGCAAGAACAGGGAACAGTTCGATGCCGATTTTCATCTCCACATGGATGAATAGATCCCGCTTTTTCTGATTATTCTTAACCCTTATAAAAAGGCAATTTGACTACAGTGGCAGGAACAGCTTTCTGGCGGATCTGTATATAAATTGCGTTCCCGGGTTTTGATTCATTTATCAGAACATATCCCATACCGATTCCCTTTTTTAAACTCGGACTCATCGTGCCGGAAGTTACTTTTCCAATGATTTCACCGTTCTTGTTCACAATTTCATAATCGTGACGGGGCACTCCCATTTCCAGTAATTCAAAAGCTACCAACTTGCGGGAAACACCAACTTCCTTCTGTGTTTTCAAAGCTGCCGAATTCACAAAATCCTTAGTGAATTTGGTTATCCAGCCCAATCCGGCCTCAATAGGCGAGGTGCTGTCATCAATATCGTTACCATAAAGGCAGTAGCCCATTTCCAGCCGCAGGGTATCTCTGGCGGCAAGTCCGATGGGTTTAATACCAAAGGGTTTTCCGGCCTCAAATACTTTGTTCCATATCTGTTCTACTTCTTCATTTTTGCAATAAATTTCCACTCCGCCGCTACCGGTATAACCCGTGGCAGAAATGATTACATGTTCAATACCGGCAAAATCACCCACTTTGAATTTGTAAAAAGGGATGGCTTTAAGATCTATTGAAGTGAGTGCCTGGATGGCATCCAGTGCCTTTGGTCCCTGTATGGCCAACAAGGAATAATTATCTGATAAATTCTTCATCACAGCGCCAGAAGTATTGTGGTC
>Ga0209391_10001420_pt1 | contig 12346 bp, 10 predicted proteins | sample PPLLak3March2015_FD_187246 | JGI IMG/M metagenome (GOLD analysis project Ga0209391, IMG submission 187246) | Freshwater sediment microbial communities from Prairie Pothole Lake near Jamestown, North Dakota, USA - PPLs Lake P7 Core (1) Depth... | ecosystem: Environmental > Aquatic > Freshwater >... | reverse complement strand
TCGTAGTCGCGCAGCGCCGCGCCGGTGAAGGAGCACGGATGCGCCTTCAGGTCGTCGGGCGTGCCGCAGCAGACCACCTCGCCGCCGGCCTCGCCACCCTCGGGGCCCAGGTCGACGATCCAGTCGGCCGCGCGCACGACATCCAGGTTGTGCTCGATGATCATCAGCGAATGCCCGGCATCGAGCAGCTTGCGCAGCGCGCGCATCAGCTTGGCGATGTCGTCGAAGTGCAGGCCGGTGGTCGGCTCGTCGAACAGGAACAGCTGCCCCTTCTTGGCGACACGCTGCGCCGGCCCCGAGGCCGCTTCCGCCAGGAATCCGGCCAGCTTCAGGCGCTGCGCCTCGCCGCCGCTCAGCGTGGGCACCGGCTGGCCCAGGCGCACGTAGTCCAGGCCCACGTCGACGATGGGCTGCAGCCGCGCCACCACCTCGCGGTCGGCCTGGAACCAGTGCGCGGCCTCGGCCACCGTCAGTTCCAGCACGTCGGCCACGCTGAACTGGTGCGGCCCGCGCACGATCTTCACGTCCAGGATCTCGGCGCGGAAGCGCTTGCCGTCGCAGTCCGGGCAGCGCAGGTAGACGTCGCTGAGGAACTGCATCTCCACATGCTCGAAGCCCGAGCCGCCACAGGTGGGGCAGCGGCCGTCGCCGGCATTGAAGCTGAACATGCCGGCGGTGTAGCTGCGCTCGCGCGCCAGCGGCGCATCGGCGAAGAGTTTGCGGATCTCGTCCCAGGCGCCCACGTAGCTGGCCGGGTTGGAGCGCGCGGTCTTGCCGATCGGGCTCTGGTCGACGAACACCGCATCGGCCAGCCAGTCGGCACCGAGCAGGCGGTCGTGTTCGCCCGGCGCTTCGGTGGCCTTGCCGAAGTGCCGCGCCAGCGCCGGGTACAGCACGTCCTGCACCAGCGTGCTCTTGCCCGAGCCGGACACGCCCGTCACCACCACCAGCCGCTGCAGCGGCAGGTTCACCGTCACGTTCTTCAGGTTGTGCTCGCGCGCGCCTTCCAGGATCAGCTTGGGCGTGGCCTCGTCCACCAGCCGCCGCAGCCCGATGCCGACCTGCTTGCGCGCGCCCAGGTAGGCGCCGGTCAGCGTGTCGGCATGGCGCGCCTCGTCGGGTGCGCCGTCGAAGACGATCTGCCCGCCACGCTCACCCGGGCCCGGGCCCATGTCGATCAGCCGGTCGGCCGCCAGCATCACCGCCGGGTCATGCTCCACCACCACCAGCGTGTTGCCGGCATCGCGCAGCCGGTGCATGGCCTGCACGATGCGGTCCATGTCGCGCGGGTGCAGGCCGATGCTCGGCTCGTCCAGCACGAACATGGTGTTCACCAGTGACGTGCCCAGCGCCGTGGTCAGGTTGATGCGCTGCACCTCGCCGCCGCTGAGCGTGCGGCTCTGCCGGTCCAGCGTCAGGTAGCCCAGGCCCACGTCGCACAGGTACTTGAGCCGCGTGCGGATCTCGTCCAGCAGCAGCTTCAGCGCCTCGTCGCCGACGGCCAGCTCGAAGCCGTCGAAGAAGCGGCGCACGCGCTCGATGGGCAGCAGCATCAGGTCGTGCAGGCTCAGGCCCGGCAGCGCTTCCAGCTGCGCGCGCGTCCAGCCCACGCCCACCGGCAGCATGCGTCTGGCCGGTTCCAGTACCGCATCGGCCTGCGCCTTGGAGCCGGCGCGCCAGAGCAGCGCCTCCAGCTTGAGCCGCGCGCCGCCGCAGGCCGTGCAGGGCGTGTAGCTGCGGTACTTGGACAAGAGCACGCGGATGTGCATCTTGTAGGCCTTGCTCTCCAGGTAGCCGAAGAAACGGTGGATGCCGTACCACTGCTGGTTCCACTTGCCGTTCCAGTGCGGCGAGCCGTTCAGCACCCAGTCGCGCTGTGCGGCGGTCAGCTGGCTCCACGGCGTGTCGCGCGGGATGCCGGCGGTGCCGGCGTGGCGCAGCAGGTCGTCGTGGATCTCCGCCCAGGCGGGGGTCATGATCGGCTTGATGGCGCCGTTGCGCAGCGTCTTGCGCGCATCGGGGATCACCAGGCCCAGGTCGACGCCGATCACGCGGCCGAAGCCGCGGCAGGTCTCGCAGGCGCCGAAGGCCGAGTTGAAGCTGAACAGCGCCGGCTGCGGCTCGGCGTAGCGCAGATTGCTTTCCGGGCAGTGCAGTCCGGTGGAATAGCGCCACAGCTCGGGCTCGGCATCCTCGTTCAGCTTGTACACGTTCAGCCGGCCGCTGCCGCGCTTCAGCGCCAGCTCGACGGCCTCCATCGCCCGCGCCTTCTCGGTACTGCCGATGCGGAAGCGATCCGCCACCACGTCCAGCAGCTTCCTGCCGTCGGCCTCGCGCTCGGCCTGCACTCGCGAGAAGCCACTGGCCGACAGCCACTGCTCGATCTCGGCCGCGCTGGTGTTGGCCGGCAGTTCCACCGGAAAGGTCAGCACCAGCCGCGGGTCGCCGGGCTGTTGGCCCCCAGGACGCTGCGCGTCCGCCCCCCGAGGGGGTGCGCCGACAGCTTGGGGCGGCCCGGCGCTGTCGGCCGCCCGCTGCAGCAGGTCGGCATAGATCGTCTCCGGCGTGTCGTGGCGCACCGGCAGCGCGGTCTGCTGGTCGAACAGATCGGCCGCACGAGCGTACAGCAGCTTCAGGTGGTCGTTCAGCTCGGTCATCGTGCCGACCGTGCTGCGGCTGGTGCGCACCGGGTTGGTCTGGTCGATGGCGATGGCCGGCGGCACGCCGTCCACCCGGTCCACGGCCGGCCGGTCCATGCGCTCCAGGAACTGCCGCGCATAGGCGCTGAAGGTCTCGACGTAGCGCCGCTGCCCTTCGGCATAGAGCGTGTCGAAGACCAGGCTGGACTTGCCCGAACCGCTGGGCCCGGTGACCACCGTCATCTCGCCGGTGCGGATGTCCAGGTCCAGGTTCTTCAGGTTGTTCTGGCGGGCGCCGCGGATGCGGATCAGGCCGGGGGACATGGCAGCAGCGGCAGGGTCGCGGAAGAGGCGGAACCGGCCATTCTAGGTAGGCCGGTTCGCCACGCCTGCGTCCGCTGTCTAGACCTCAATCCGGGTTGCGGCAACTGCTGCCCAGCGGCATCGCATGGTCCACGCGCGGCGTGAACGTGGTGTCCAAGGGGTTGGCCTTGACGGCCACGAGGTAGTAGCGCGTGCAGGGTGCGACTTCGAGGGCCAGGGCCTGGACCTCGCTGAAGCCAGCGCCCCCCGGCGGGCCGCGCAGCACGACCCGGCGCTGGCCCGGCGCCACCGGCACCGGCCGCAGCGTGGTGCTGCGGCCATCGACCGAGACGATCTGCACCGGATGGGTGTCGAGGTTCGTCAGGATGAAGCGCTCGCCCAGCAGTTGCGAGGTCTCGGGATTGGTCGCGCACCCGTGCAGCGCAACGACGCTGCACAACGCTGCCACCGGGGCCCGGTTCATGCCGACTGCAGCGCTGCGGCCGTCTGCGGGGCGGACGCGTCCTGGCGCGGTGCGGCGGCTTCGAGGAAGCCGCCGATCTCGGCCAGCGCCTGCTCCGCCTCGGGCAGCTCGGGATTGAAGATCTGCCAGACGTGGACCATGTGGTCCCACACCTGCAGCCGCGCCGGCGAACCGGCTGCCTGCGCGCGGTTGACGTAGCGGCGCGCGTCGTCGAACAGCATCTCGATCGCGCTCGCCTGCACCAGCACCGGCGGCAGGCGCGACAGCTCGCCTCGCAGCGGCGAGACCATCGGGTCGCGCGGGTTGATGCGGTTGCGCAACCAGCCGAACCACAGCAGCAGCATGTGCGGCACGCGCGCCAGCGGGCCGAACAGCGGTCCGAGCATGGCGTCGGTGGCCACGTGGGCGCGCATGCTCGGGCTGGCCATGGTGCTGTCGGTCAGCGGCGACAGGGCCACGGCGGCGTCCGGCAAGCGGTGGCCGGCGTCGCGCAGCCAGGGCAGCAGCGCCAGCGTCAGGTTGCCGCCGGCCGAATCGCCGGCGACGAACACCGCCCCCGCCGCCGCGGCGCCCAGCGGACCATGGTCCAGCATCCACAGGTAGGCGCTGCGGCAGTCGTCGATGCCGGCCCGGCGCGGATGCTCCGGCATCAGCCGGTAGTCGATGGCCAGCACCGCGCCGCCGCTCAGCGCCGAGAAGCGGCTGGTCAGCGTGCGGTGGCTGCGCGGGCTGCCCATGATGAAGGCGCCGCCGTGGATGTAGAGGGTGCGCCGCGCCGGGTCGGCACCCGGCGCCAGGACCCATTCACCGGGCACGCCGCCGGCATCCACCGGGCTGAACGTGGCGTCGAGCCGGCGCTGCGCGAAGATCTCGTCCATGTACTTGCGCAGCACGGCGTTGCGCTGGCGCATCGGCACGCCCTGCAGCAGCCTCGGCACGCCGCCCAGCGACTGCAGCACCCCGGCCAGTTCCGGGCCCGGGGCGTCGCCGCGCGAGAAGCGCTCGCCGGAGTGCCGGTCGAAGGCCGACATGTCCTCGCCGCTCAGGTGGAAGCGGGCCACCGCCCAGACCACACCCACCACGCCCACCACAACCCACAGCACCTCGATCAAGCCGGCTCTCCCGCATGCGCAAGCTGCCACGCGGCAGCAGCAGCGAGCATAGCCGCCGCCGGCCGTCGCCCGCACGGCCCCTTGGACCTAAGATGCGCGCCGCATGCCCCTGCTCGCCGCGCTGCCCCGCCTCCTGCTCGTGCTGGCCCTGACGGCCGGCGGCGCCCGGGCCGAGGTCGGCATGCAGACCCGGACGCTGCCGCTGGGTGACCGGTCCACGCTCTTCGACCTCTACACCCCCGAGGCGACGCCCAGCGGCATCGCCATCGTGGCCCACGGCTTCACGCGCACACGCGACCGGCACGCAGTGCTGGCGCGGCGCCTGGCCGAGGCCGGGCTGCTGGTGGCGGTGCCCGATCTGCCGTACTGGTCGCGGCACGAGGCCAATGCCGATGCCGTCGTCGCGCTGGCCGAGGCCGTGCAGGCCCTGCCCGGCTACGGCGGGCTGCCGATCGTGCTCGTCGGCACCTCGGCGGGCGGCCTGGCCACGCTGCTGGCGGCGGAACGTGTATCGCCGCTGGCGCTGTGGGTCGGGCTGGACCCGGTGGACGCGTTCCGCATCTCGAAGTCCGCGGCAGGCCGGCTGCAGGCGCCGGCCCTGGTGCTGCGTGCGAAGGCAGGCGCCTGCAACGTCGGCGGCAGCGCACGGCGCATTGCCGGCTGGCTGCCGGAAGGACGCGTCGAGCAGCGCATCGAAGGCGCGTCGCATTGCGATTTCGAGAACCCAACCGATTCACGCTGCGAAACGATCTGCGGCGACGCGGACCCGGCGCGCCAGGAGCAGGTCGTGCAGATCACCGTGGACGCCGCGAGCCGCGCCGTGGCCGGCCTCGGCGCACCGGCACCGCTCAGCGCGCCCCGGCCTTGATCAGCAGCGTCACCATCGGCTCGTAGCCGCGCGCGCGCGCCAGGGCCAGCGGGGTGCGGCCTTCGCGATCGGCCAGCTGCGGGTTCGCGCCGGCCTCGAGCAGCGCCTTCAGCGTGGCGACGTGGCGGGGCCCTCCGTTGCCGAGCACGATCGACTCGATCAGCGCCGTCCAGTGCAGGTTGTTCACATGGTCCAGCGGCGCGCCCGCGGCGATCAGTTGCCGCACCACGCCGTCGTGGCCCAGGTGCGCGGCGGCGATCAATGCCGTGCCGTCGTAGCGGCTGGTGATCAGCCTGGCGCTGGCGCCCAGCGACAGCAGCAGGCGCAGCGTCTCCTCGTCGTCGGCCACGGCGGCGATGGTCACCGCGTCGTAGCGGTCGTTCTCGAGCGCGCCCAGATCGGCCCCGCCCCGGGCCAGCGCCTGCACGGCCTCGCGGCGTCGGGCGAAGGTGGCCACGTGCAGCGGCGTGCGGCCGTGGCCGTCGCGCGAATTCGGGTCCGCGCCGCCGGCCAGAAGCTGGACGATGCGCGCCGCATCGCCCTGCCAGGCTGCGGCATGCAGCCCCGAGTAGCGTGCGGCCTCGGCCGGGCTCGGCGGCATCTGCGCGGCGGCGGGCAGCAGCAGCCCGCCCAGTGCGGCCATGCAGGCCTGCAGGAAAGCGCGCCGGATCCTCATGCGCCGATTCTTGCACCGTCGAAGCCGCGTCGTCTCTGCGGCGCCCTGGCACGACGGATCGGGCCAAGGCCGCGTGTCGGGTCTTCGCGCGGCGCTGCGCACGGGCTTGCCGGGTGCGCTCAGGCCGCGAAGAAGCGCTCGACGAGCGCGAACTGTTCGGGCGTGTTCAGCGTCGGCGCGTGGCCGCAGCCGGCGATCTCGACGACCAGCGCGCGCGGGCCGCGGTTGCGCATGGCATCGGCCACCTCGGGCAGCAGCAGGTCGGAGTGTTCGCCGCGCAGGCACAGCACCGGCAGATCCAGGCTGTCCCAGGCGTCCCACAGCGCATAGTCGTCGACATGGTGCGTGAACTGCATGACCATCGCCGGGTCGTAGTGGGTGGTGACGCGGCCGTCGGGCAGGCGGCGCGCCGAGGTCTCGGTCAGCCGGCGCCACTGCGCATCGCTCATTGCGCCGTAGGGCTTGTAGACGGTGCGGAAGTACTGCTCCAGCTCGCTGACCGTGTCGAAGGCCGGCGGGCTGCCGGCATAGCTGCGGATGCGCTCGATGGCCGCGTCGGCCAGCTGCGGGCCGACGTCGTTCAGCACCATGCGGCGGATGCGGCCGTGCAGCGGCCCCGCCGCGGCTTTCAGGCCGATGGCGCCGCCCATCGAGGTGCCGAGCCAGTGCACCTGCTCCAGCCCCAGCTGCCCGACCAGCGCCGCCGCCAACTGCGCGTAGAAGGCCAGGCAGTATTCCTGCGCAGGTTGCGGGCTCCATTGGCTCAATCCCCGGCCGATCGTGTCCGGGCAGACGACGCGGTAGCGCTGCGCCAGGTGCGCGGCGACATCGTCCATGTCGCGGCCCGTGCGCGCCAGGCCGTGCCAGGCGATCACCGTCTCGTCGTGCTGCGCGCCCCACTCGGTGTAGTGCAGCTCGCGGCCCAGGCAGCGGATGTAGTTCGAGGTGCGGCTCATGGTCGTTTGCGCAAGGCGGTCAGGCGCAGCCGGCCGACGACGCCGGTCGGGAAGTGGTACACGGAAAGCACGAACAGCACGCCCAGCCACAGCAGCCAGCGGTCGGGCGAGACCAGCTGCGACAGCAGGGGCACTCCCTCGAGCGCTGTGCCGGCCACCTTCAGCAGGTCCTGCAGGTAGTTCTGCGCCAGCACGAACAGCACCGAGCCGACGATTGCACCGTACATCGTGCCCATGCCACCGATGACGACGATGAGCAGGATGTCGAGCATGATCTCGAAGCTCAGTGTCGTGTCCGGGCCGGTGTAGCGCAGCCACAGCGCAAGCAGCGCGCCGGCCACGGTGGCGAACAGCGCCGACAGCACGTTGCTCCAGGTGCGGTAGGTCACGGTGCGGTAGCCGATGGCCTCGGCGCGGAAGTCGTTCTCGCGGATGGCCTGCAGCACGCGGCCGAAGGGGCTGTTGACGATGCGCAGCAGCAGCAGGAACAGCAGCGCCACCACCACGAACAGCAGGTAGTAGCTGAACACCTTGCCGTCGAGCATCAGGCCGAAGAGCTCGGACTCGAAGGGCTCGAAGGAGGGGCTGAGGACATGAGGGTTCTTGAAGCTCAGCCCGTCCTCGCCGCCGGTGATGTCGCTGAGCTGCGAGGCCAGCGTCTGGAAGGCGGCGGCCACGGCCAGCGTGATCATCGCGTAGAAGATCGCCTTCACGCGCAGGCTGAACAGGCCGATCACCAGCGACAGCAGCAGCGACAGCAGCAGTGCCACCGCGACGCCGGCGAACACCGCGCCGAAGCCCTCGCCCATGCGCGTGCTGGCAATCGCCACGCCATACGCGCCGATGCCGAAGAACATGGTGTGCGCGAAGCTGACGATGCCGGTGTAGCCGAGCAGCAGGTCGTAGCTGGCGACGAGCAGGATGAAGACCAGCGTCTTCGCCGCCACGCCCAGCGCCTTGCTCCCGGGGAAGAGGAAGGGCGCGAAGGCCAGGCCCACGACGACGATCACCAGCGCCAGCGCCAGCCAGCGGCTGCGCGGCAGGTCGTGCGAGAGCAGACGGTTGAGCAGCATGGCGTTCAGCGATTGGTCACCGGGTACAGGCCCTGGGGGCGCCACAGCAGGATGGCCACCATCAAGCCGATGTTGGAGAACAGCGCCACCTTCGGCGCCAGGTAGCCGGTGTAGTTGGCCATCAGGCCGACCAGCAGCGCGCCGACGAAGCAGCCGAGCGTCGAACCCAGCCCGCCGATGATGATGACGATGAAGATCAGGATGTTGACCTGCGCGCCGATCTGCGGCACCACCGACTGCTGGTACAGCCCCCACATCACGCCGCCCAGGCCGGCCAGCGCCGAACCGGCGACGAACACGCCGACGAACAGCTGCCGGATGCGGTAGCCGAGGCTCTCCACCATCTCGCGGTCCTGCACGCCGGCACGGATCAGCAGGCCGACCTTCGTGCGGTTCAGCGCGAACAGCAGCAGCACGAAGACCAGCAGGCCGATGGCCACCGCCAGCAGGCGGTACTTCTCGATCGACGCGTCGCCGACCACGAAGCTGCCGCGCAGCGCCGTGGGCAGCGGCAGCGGAATCTGCAGCGGGCCCCAGATGACCTTGATCAGCTCCTCGCCGACGATCATGCCGCCCATCGTGATCAGGATCTGCTTCAGGTGCAGCCCGTACACCGGGCGCACGATCACGCGCTCGAAGGCCAGGCCCAGGGCGCCGGCCGCGGCCATGGCCACCAGCATCGCGGCGAACACTGCGCCCAGGTTGCGCAGCAGCGAATCGCTGGCCGTCCAGTCGGCCATGCCGCCCATCACGCTGGTGGCGACGAAGGCGCCGAGCGCGATGAACACGCCGTGGCCGAAGTTCAGCACGTCCATCAGGCCGAAGACCAGCGTCAGGCCCGAGGCGATGATGAAGATGATCAGCCCCATCGCCAGCCCGGCCACGCTGAGCGTGACCCAGGTCGACGTCGAGCCGATCAGCGGCCAGGCGGCGAGCAGCAGCGCGCCGAGCAGCGCGATGGGTTTCCAGTCGAATTCCGCCCTGGGAATGGCCGCGGGGGCCGTGGCGGCCGGCGCGGTGGTCGTTGCTGTGTTCATCGGCCCCCCCAGGTGCTGCGCGCCGGCCCCGCGAGGGGGCGCGAGCGCCTTCGGAACGGCAGGGCGGCGCTCATTGATGCGCTCCCAAAGACAAGCCCAGCAGCTTGTGCTGCAGCATTTCGTCCTCGGCCAGCTGCGCCATGCCGCCGGCATGCACGATGCGGCCGTTGTCCATCACCGCCACGCGGTCGCCCAGCGCCTTGGCCATCTGGAAGTTCTGCTCCACCAGCAGGATGGTGGTGTTCTGGGCCTTCAGTTGGCGGAAGGCGTCGATCAGGTTGTTGATGATCGACGGCGCCAGGCCCTTGCTCGGCTCGTCGATCAGCAGCAGCTCGCGCGGTTCGACGATGGCGCGCGCCACCGCCAGCATCTGCTTCTGCCCGCCGGACAGCTTGCCCGCCGGATAGAGCCAGAACTTCTTCAGCGCCGGGAACAGGCCGAAGATCCACTCCAGCCGCTGCGTGTCGAGTTCTGCCGCGCGCCGCGCACTGCGGGCGGCGAGCACCATGTTCTCCTGCACCGTCAGGTCGGTGAAGATGCCCATCGCCTCGGGCACGTAGGCGATGCCGAGCTGGGCGATGTCGGGCGTGGCCATCTGCCCGTCCTGTCCGCCGATCGGCCGGCCCTTGAACTGCACCGTGCCCTGGGACGTCGGCCACAGGCCCATGACCGTGCGCAGCGTGGTCGTCTTGCCGGCGCCGTTGCGGCCCAGCAGCATCGTCACCTGCCCGGCCGGCACGCTCAGGTCCACGCCGTGCAGGATGTGGTACGCGCCGATGTGCGTGTGCACGCCCTGCAGTTCGAGAAGGTTGTCGGTCATGCTAGGAGCCTCCCCGCCCGGCGGGGAGGGGCCGGGGAGAGGTGCTGTCGGATTCGGCCACAGGGCCTACCTCGGGGGCGGCGCCCCCGAGGTAGGCCTGCTGCACCACCGGCGAGGCGATCACCGCGGCCGGCTCGCCGTCGGCCACCAGCGCGCCGTTGTGCAGCACGACGATGCGGTCGGCCAGCTCGCTGACCACGTCCATCTTGTGTTCCACCAGCAGGATCAGCCGGTCGCGGTGCGACTTCAGCTCGCGGATCAGGTCCAGGATCACCGGCACCTCGTCCACGCTCATGCCGGCAGTGGGCTCGTCGAACATGTAGACCTTCGGGTCCAGCGCCATCAGCAGCGCCACCTCCAGCTTGCGCTGGTCGCCGTGCGGCAGGCTGGCGGCACTCGCGTCACGCTTGTCGTCCAGGCGCACCGACTGCAGGATCCGGCGCGCCTCGTCGATCCAGGCCTTGCGGTCCAGCCAGACGCTGAACAAATCTAGCCCGCCGCCACGGCGGCCCGACTCGCGCGCCTGCACCGCCAGGCGCACGTTCTCCTGCACCGTCAGGTTGGGGAACAGCTGCGTCAGCTGGAAGGCGCGGCCCAGGCCGCGGTGCGTGCGCAGCGGCGCCGGCAGCTTGGTGATGTCCTTACCATTCAGCAGCACCTGCCCCTCGCTGGCCGGCAGCTGGCCGGAGATGAGGTTGAAGTAGGTGGTCTTGCCCGCGCCGTTCGGCCCGACGATGGCCGTCAGCGTGCCCGGCGCGAAGGCGCAGGACACGTGGTCGACGGCCACGTGGCCACCAAAGCGGATGGTGAGATCGCGCGTTTCCAGCATCGGGGTTGCGCCCGTCCGAAGGCCGGGCATCGTCCATCTGACTGGAGCCCCCGCTTGGAGGGGGCTCGGGGGAGCGAAACGTTCAGCGCGAAGCGTTGAAGCGCAAGCGCTTCAACGCTTGTTCCTGATCGGCACGTTCATTTCATCGGCCTTGATCTCGCGCACCAGCTCGGGCACGCCCCAGGCGAAGGCCGGATCCACCTTGATCTTGAAGTGGTACATGTCCTGCATCGCCTGGTGGTCTTCCTTGCGGAAGGTCATCTTGCCCTTGGGCGTCTCGAAGCTCATGCCTTCCATCGCCGCGATCAGCTTGTTGGTGTTGGTGTCGCCGCCGGTCTTCTTCAGCGCCTCGACCACCGCGATCGCCGCGGCCATGCCGCCGGCCGTGAAGAAATCCGGCGGGCTCTTGAACTGCGAGTAGTGGCGCGCCACCAGCCACTCGTTGACCTTGTTCTTCGGGATGCCGAAGTAGTAGTACAGCCCGCCTTCCATGCCCGGGAACTGCTTGTAGGCCACCATCGCCGGCAGGATGTTGCCGCCGGTGGCGATCTCGATGCCGTAGCGCTTGAGGTCCATGTCGGCGATCTTGAAGGGGTTGCCGCCGGCCCAGATGATCCACACCTGCTTCCTGCCCGGCAGGTCCTTCAGCTTGTCGATGATGCGCTGGCCGGCCGCGGTGAAGTCGGTGGTGGCCGCGGGCAGGTATTCCTCGTGCACGATCTTGGCCTTCTTCAGCGCGTCCTTGAAGGCCTTGACGCCATCCTTGCCGAAGGCGTTGTCCTGCGCCAGCGTGACGATGCTGCTGCCGGCGTTGTCCAGCGCCGCGGCGTTGGCGATGGCGTCCTGGCTGCTGTTGCGGCCGGTGCGGAAGATGTACTTGTTCCACTTGTCGCCGGTGATCGAATCGGCCACCGCCGGCTCCACCAGCAGGATCTTCTTGTACTCCTCGGCCACCGGCAGCATGGCCAGCGCCACGGGGCTGGCGGTCGGGCCGACGGCGATGTCCACCTTGTCGTCGGCATAGGCCTGCGCCAGCAGCGTCTTGCCCACGTCGGGCTTGCCCTGGTCGTCCTTCTCGATGACCACGATCTTCTTGCCGCCCACCATCATCGTGCCGCCGGTGGCGTAGTCCAGGCCCAGGTTAAAGCCGGTGATGGTCTGCTTGGCGAAGGCCTCGAGCGGGCCGGTCTTGCTGGCGATGAGCGCGATCTTCACCTCGCCCTTGTTCTGTGCCACGGCACTGCCCATGGGCAGCGCCGTCAGCGTCGCGGCCACCACGGCAGCCGAGAGCCAGGAAATGGTCGATCGATTCACGGGCAGTCTCCTAGAAGGTTGAACGGCGGCCGGCAGACTATGGCCCGCGGCATGACCAAATCAGTGCAACGCCCGTGCCAGCCCGCACCGCCTCAGTGCAAACCCTGGGTTCAAGGTCCGTTCAACCCATAAACGACAACCAAAATGGGCTCGAAGTGGGCTCGAAGACGGAACCCGGCTCGAATACTGTTTGGATGTCGGTCAATCATCCGCGCAGGAACGTTCGATCGTGTCC
>Ga0209391_10001419_pt1 | contig 12347 bp, 12 predicted proteins | sample PPLLak3March2015_FD_187246 | JGI IMG/M metagenome (GOLD analysis project Ga0209391, IMG submission 187246) | Freshwater sediment microbial communities from Prairie Pothole Lake near Jamestown, North Dakota, USA - PPLs Lake P7 Core (1) Depth... | ecosystem: Environmental > Aquatic > Freshwater >... | reverse complement strand
AAACCAAAAGGAAGGGGAGCATGGAGACTGGCGGCCGACCGTTGAGCGACATCCCGGCGATCAACCGGTTCCTGAGCTATTGCCGCATCCGCGCCGTGCCGTCGAAGACGGTGCTCATCCATGCCGGCGACGTGCCCGACGTCCTCTACTACGTGATCAAGGGCTCGGTCGAAGTCCTCATCGAAGACGAGGAAGGCAACGAGATGGTGCTGGCCTACCTCAACAAGGGCCAGTTCTTCGGCGAGATGGGACTCTTCAACGAGCAGCCGGCGCGCAGCGCCTGGGTGCGGACGCGCTCGCAATGCGAGCTCGCGGAGATGACCTATCCCCGCTTCCGGCAGATCGCGGCCGAGAGTCCCACGCTGTTGTTCGAGCTCGCCACACAGCTCGCCAGCCGCCTCGATCGCACCAACCGCAAGCTCGGCGACCTCGCGTTCGTGGACGTCACCGGGCGCGTCGCTCACGCGATCATGGATCTCTGCAACGAGCCCGATGCGATGACGCACCCCGAGGGCACGCAGATCAAGGTGAGCCGCCAGGAGCTGTCGCGCCTCGTCGGCTGCTCGCGCGAGATGGCCGGCCGTGTGCTCAAGGTGCTCGAGGAGCAGGGCCTGCTCACTGCGCGTGGCAAGACAATGGTCGTCTATGGCGTTCGCCCGCGTCTCAAGGGCAAAGCCGCACAGATGTCGGCACAGCCGAGCGCCCCATCGCCGCTGTCGCTACGCGCGCGCAAGGCCACGACGGCGGACGACGAGGACGACGACGAGGAATAGTCCCGTCGCCTGCGGCGCGGCTCGCAGCCGCGCCGTGATTCAGCCGGCGCCGCGCGCCCGCGCGATGCGCTCGTGCATGGCCGCAATCGTCGCGCGATAGTCCTTGGCGCCGAAGATCGCCGACCCGGCGACGAACGTGTCCGCTCCCGCGGCCGCGACGGCCTCGATGTTGTCCACCTTCACGCCACCGTCCACCTCGAGGCGGATCTCGCGCCCGCTGCGGTCGATCATCTCGCGCACCTTCGCGATCTTGGGCAGCGCCGAGGGGATGAACGACTGGCCGCCGAAACCCGGGTTCACCGACATCAGCAGCACCATGTCGATCTTGTCTAGCACGTGATCGAGACAGTTCAGCGGCGTGGCCGGATTCAGCACCAGGCCCGGACGGCAGCCGTGCTCGCGGATCAGCCCGACGGTACGGTCCACGTGCTCGCTCGCCTCGGGATGGAAGGTGATCCACGTGGCACCGGCCTTCGCGAAGTCGGGCACGATGCGATCGACGGGCTTGACCATCAGGTGCACGTCGATCGGCGCCGTGATCCCCGCCTTGCGCAGCGCCTCGCACACCAGCGGCCCAATGGTGAGGTTGGGCACGTAGTGATTGTCCATCACGTCGAAGTGGACGATGTCGGCGCCGGCGTTGAGCACCGCGCGTACCTCGTCACCCAGGCGAGCGAAATCGGCAGAGAGAATCGAGGGTGCGATCCAGGCGGGTTGCATGGCGCTGCTCCGGCGGGGGATGGCCCACTGTAACAGTCTCGCGGACTACTTCATCCCCCGGTGTTTCCCGATGACTTCGTAGGCCTCGAGGATCTGCCGCGTGCGCTCGTGCGCCGCCTCGATCATGGACTGTGGCAGGCCGTTCGCGACCAGCTTGTCGGGGTGGTTCTGGCTCATCAGGCGCCGGTAGGCGAGCGTCACCTCGGCATCGGGCGCTTCGGGGCGCACGCCGAGCGCCTGGTACGCATCCGCGAGCCGATCCGCCGCCGGGCGCGTTGCACCGCCCGCGCCCGCCTGCCCGTGCATGCGCAGCATGGCTTCGAGCGCGGCGAACTCCATCGCCGAGATCCCCAGCACGTTGCACATCCGCGCGAACACGGCCCGCGCCGGTGGGCTCAGGCCTCCGCCGTGCAGCGCCGCCTCGAGCTGGATCTGCACGAACAGCCGACGCAGGTCGGCTCGCCCGGTCGACGCGGACCTGAAATCGCCCAGCACGTCCTCGAGCGGAAAGTCAGAGGCCTTGCCCTCGGTGAACAGACCGATGGCGCGACGCACGTCGGCGTCGCTCAGCGAGAAGCGACGCATGGTGGCGCGCGCCGCGTCGATTTCCTGCGCGGTCACGCGGCCGTCGGCCTTGGCGACGTGTCCCATCACCTGGAAAGTGGCGCGGAAAAAGACCGCCTGCAGTTCACGCGACGGCATGGCACCCGCGCGCCGGGCAGCCTGCGACCTTCGGTCGAACTGGTGCCCGATGAGGAAACCCACGATTGCCCCGAGCAGTCCGCGCCCGATGATGGCGCCAAGCACCGCTCCAATCAGCTTGCCGTACCAGCCCATCGTTTCCTTGACCGTCGGGGAATGCCCCTGCAACACTGGCCGCTCGCGGCGGCGCGCCATGTTACCAGCCCGAGCCGCCGGCCCCTCCCGAATCGTGGAATCACGAGCATGACCTCCAGCGCAGTCCGCACGCCCTCGCCGCCGATGCACGAATCGAAGCTCAAGGGGCTCGAACGCATCCACCAGGGCAAGGTGCGCGACATCTACGCCGTGGACGACCGGCACATGTTGATCGTCACCACCGACCGGTTGAGCGCGTTCGACGTGGTGCTGCCGGACCCGATCCCGGGCAAGGGCCACGTCCTGACCAGCATCTCAAACTTCTGGTTCGGCAGGACGCGCCACATCGTGCCGAACCACCTGGCGGACTATCCGCTCGAGCGGGCCGTGCCGGATGCGACTGATCGCGCGCTGATCGCCGACCGCGCCGTGGTCGTGCGCCGGCTGAAGGCGCTGCCCGTCGAGGCGGTGGTGCGCGGTTACCTGATCGGCTCAGGGTGGAAGGACTACCAGGCGACCGGCCGCGTCTGTGGCATCGAACTGCCGCGCGGCCTGGTGCTGGCCGACCGATTGCCGCAGCCGATCTTCACGCCCGCCACGAAGGCGGAGCGCGGTCAGCACGACGAGAATGTCGCGTTCGACGCGATTGCCGCGGTCATCGGCGCGCCGCTCGCCGCCGCCGTGCGCGACACGGCCATCGCGCTGTACCAGTTCGCGGCCGCGCACGCGCTCGAGCGCGGCATCATCATCGCCGACACGAAATTCGAATTCGGTGTCGATGCGTCGGGCGCGCTGGTGCTGATCGACGAGGCGCTCACGCCGGATTCGTCACGCTTCTGGCCGGTGGACACCTATGCGCCGGGCTCGAGCCCGCCGTCTTACGACAAGCAGTTCGTGCGCGATTACCTCGAAACGCTCGACTGGGACAAAACCCCTCCCGCGCCGCACCTGCCGGCGGAGGTGATCGCGAAGACGTCGGAGAAGTATCGCGAGGCGCTGCGCAGGCTGACGGCGTAGCGCGTCAGCGCTTCAGAGGCTCCGCTATTGTCGCCGCCCTTCCGGGTGGACGTGCGGGGCCGCCGTGAACCCATCCATGGGGGCTCCGGGCGCGGCGTCCATGCCGCGCACGGCCCCGCACGTCCACCCGGAACGCCGACGCCAGTGGCTGAGCACCTCGCTGCGCTCGTGCGGACGAGTGGCTAAGCGCGAAGCTGCGCGAACGCGTTGCTCAGGTCGTGTTGCGCCGCGGCTGACGGATTCGTGCGCGGGGCCGTGCGCGGCATGGACGCCGCGCCCGGAGCCCCCATGGATGGGTTCACGGCGGCCCCGCGCACGAATCCGTCAGCCGCGGCGCAGCACGACCGCCAAAGCGCGGCATCGCGCAAAGAATCAAGCAGAGCGGCTCGCCCAGCGCGCGATCACGCGATGCAGCTCCCGCACGCCATCGGTCAGCGCCGCCGGCCCCGGCTGCAGGATGATCGACGACTTCACCTCGTGCAGCTCGCCGTCGCGCACCGCCGGCACGTCCTGCCAGCCCGCACGCGCAACGACCGAGCGCGGGTTGAACTTCTTGCCGCACCACGATCCGAAGATGAGCTGCGGCGCGCGGCGCGGCGCCTCGAGCGGATCCGCGACGATGCGGTCACGGCCCAGCGACTGCGTGGCGAGTTCCGGAAAGATGTCGTCGCCACCTGCGATGCCGATCAGCTCCGACACCCAGCGGATGGCCGAGATCTGCGGCTGGTCCCACTCCTCGAAGTACACGCGCGGACGGCGCGGCAAGTCGGCAGCCGCCGCGCGCACGCCCTCGAGCCCGGCCTCGAGCTGCGCGACCAGGGAAGCCGTCTTCGCTTCGCAGCCGATCATGCCGCCGAGCATGCGCAGCATGCGCAGGATGTCGGCGACGCTGCGCTGGTTGAAGACGTGCACCTCGACGCCACGACGCACGAGCTCGGCCGCGATGTCCGCCTGCAGGTCGGAGAAGCCGAGCACGAGGTCGGGCTCGAGGGCGACGATGCGGTCGAGCCTGGCGGACGTGAAGGCCGAGACCCGCGGCTTTTCCTTGCGGGCGCGCGCTGGGCGCACCGTGAAGCCCGAGATGCCGACGATGCGCCAGTCCTCGCCGAGCAGGTACAGCGCCTCGGTCGTCTCCTCGGTGAGGCAGACGATGCGGGACGGGAAGCTGGAGGACGAGGGCATCACGTTAATCTAGCACTTGCCCGCCATCGGCGACCGTGCAAGGCTTGGCCCCGCTTGTCACAATCACCCGCCCTGTTACCGACCCTGCGACGCCAGTTCGAGCACTGGCTCTTCGACCTGCCCGAGGAGCTCGGCGGGCGGGCGCTGCGCTGGGTGGTCCTGCCGCTGCGCTACCTGTACGCCCTGCTGCGCGACATCGGCCGCGGCGAACTCGGGCTGCACACGATGAGCCTGGTGTACTCGACCCTGTTCGCGATCGTGCCGGTGATCGCCGTTGCGTTCTCGGTGCTGAAGGCCTTCGGCTACCACCGCGAGCTCGAACCGATGCTGTTCGAGTTCCTCCGGCCGCTCGGCGTACAGGGCTATGAACTCACCCAGAGGATCATGGGTTTCGTCGAGAACGTGCAGGGCACGATCCTCGGCACGGTGGGCTTCGCATTCCTGCTGTACACCGTCGTGACGATGATCCAGAAGACGGAGGATTCGCTCAACTTCGTCTGGCACGTCGAGCGCCCGCGCAGCCTGGCGCGCCGGGTGAGCGAGTACCTGGTCGTGATGCTCGTCGGGCCCGCGATCGCCGTGCTCGCAATGGTGCTGCTCGCCAGGGTAGAGGCGAGCGCGGTGCTGGCAAGCCTGTCGGGCCTGGCCACCGGCGGTTCCGGCACTGCCGGCGACCTGCACCTGACGCCGTACCTGCTGGTGGTGGCACTGTTCACTTTCGTCTACGTCTACATGCCGAACACGCGCGTGCGCATCGGCCCGGCATTCGTCGGCGCGCTGTTCGGCGGCGTCCTGTGGGCGGCCGTCGGCGCGCTGTTCGCGCGCATCGTCGTCTACTCGGCAAAGACCGCGGCCATTTACGCCGGTTTCGCGGTCGTGCTGCTGTTCCTGGTATGGCTGTACCTGAGCTGGCTGATCCTGCTGCTCGGCGCGCAGCTGTCGTTCTACGTCCAGCACCCCGAACACCTGCGCAGCGGGCACACCCAGGTCCCGCTCACCAGCGCGCTGCGCGAGCGAGTCGCGCTTGCCGTGATGTACCTGGTGGGCGAGCGGTTCGTGACCGGCGGGCCGCGCTGGACCATCAACGACCTCGCCGAGCGGCTCGACGTGCCGGGAACGGTACTCGATGAGATCGTCTCGACGCTGCAGTCCCACGGGCTGGTGCTCGACGTCGAGGACGACACCGTGGCCCCGGCGCGCGAACTGGGCTCGATCTCGCTCGACGCGATCCTCGACGCGGTGCGCCACGAGACGCCGGACCCGCGCCGGCCGATGCCGCGGCCCGTCCCGGGCGCCGACCAGGTGGCGCGTATCGCCGACGAGGCGCTGAGCGCCAGCGTGGGCGGCCGCAACCTGCGCGACCTGATTACCCCGCCGGAGTGAGCCGTCGTCGCGCGGCGTCAGGCGCCCGCGACCGTCATCTGCTCGACGAGGATCGAGCCCGTGCGGATACCGCCGCGCGCATCCACGTCCGACCCCACCTCGACGATGCCACGATAGATGTCGCGCAGGTTGCCGGCGATGGTGACTTCGTGCACCGGATAGGCGATGCGGCCGTCCTCGACCCAGAAGCCCGCCGCGCCACGCGAATAGTCGCCCGTCACGCCGTTGACGCCCTGGCCCATCAGCTCGGTGACCAGCAGGCCGCGGTCCATCAGCGCGAGCATGCCGTCGAAGTCCCGGCCGCGTCCGTGGACGATGAGGTTGTGAGTGCCGCCAGCGTTACCCGTCGTGCGCAGCCCGAGCTTGCGGGCGGAATACGTGCCGAGCACGTACCCGAGCAGCACGCCGCCCGTGACCAGCTCGCGGTCGCAAGTCGCGACCCCTTCGTGGTCGAACGGTGCGCTCGCCAGCGCGCCCCGCAGGTGCGGTCGCTCCGAGATTGCGAACCAGTCGGGAAAGATCTGCTGGCCCGCCGCGTCGAGCAGGAACGAGGCACGACGGTACTGGCTGCCGCCGCGCACCGCGCCAATGAAGTGACTGACCAGGCCACGCGCGACGTCCGGCGCATACAGCACGGGCACGCGCATCGTGCCGAGCTGCCGCGCACCGAGCCGGCGCACCGCGCGATCGCCGCTCCTGCGCCCGACAGCCGCAGCCGCCTCGAGCTCGCGCCAGTCACGCGCCGTGGAATACCAGTAGTCGCGCTCCATCTCCTCGCCTTCCACCCCCACGACTGCGCAGCTCAGGCTGTGCACGGTGCCTGGGAAGGCGGCGAGGAAGCCGTGCGAATTGCCGTAAGCGCGCACACCGCGGTGAGTGCTGACGCTCGCGCCCTCGGAGTTCGTGATGCGGGAATCCACCGCGAGCGCGGCTGCCTCGCATTCGAGGGCAATCTCGCAGGCACGCTCGGGAGTCACGTCCCACGCATGCGCGAGGTCGAGGTCCGGAATGTCCGTCGCGAGCGTGTCCGGGTCGGCGATCCCTGCGCACGGATCCTCGGCCGTGAACCGCGCGATGCTGCAGGCCTTGGCCACGGTCTCGCGCAGCGCGCCCGCGCTCAGGTCTGCCGTGCTGGCCGAGCCCTTGCGCGTGCCGAAGTACACCGTCACCGCCATGCCGCGGTCGCGTTGGTACTCGATGGTCTCGGCCTCGCCGAGTCGCACCGACACCGAGAGTCCGACGTCCATGCTGATGGCTGCCTCAGCCTGCGCGGCACCCAGGGATTTCGCTTCCCCGAGCGCGAGTTCGACCAGGGCGAGCAGGTCGGCGCCATCGGCGGCGACCGCGGTGGATGCATCGTTGGCCATTCGGAAACACGTCCGCAGGTACAGGCCCGGCATTCTAGCAGCGGCGCGGACCCCACCCTGCCCCGTGCTAGCATCGCGGCCCATGAGCGAGCGGGACGATTTCGAGGCTGAGCCGCCCAGCAAGAGCGAGCTGAAGCGCCAGGTTCGCGACCTCCAGGACCTCGGCGACGAACTCGTGGCGCTGCCGCCCGTCGAGCTCGACGCGCTGGACCTGCCGGAAGACCTGCGTGATGCCGTCATCGAGGGACGGCGCATTACCGCGCACGGGGCACGCGTGCGCCAGCGACTCTACATCGGCAAGCTGTTGCGGCGAATCGACGTCGAACCGCTCCGCGAGGCCCTGGCTCGCCGGGCCGACGTGGACCGGCAGCGAGTACGGCGCGAGCATGTGATCGAGCAGTGGCGCGAGCGCCTGCTGGCGGACGACCCGACCGCGTGGACCGAGCTCGGCGGCCGGGTGGAGGGACGCGACCTGCAGCAATTGCGCTCCCTGTCGCGCCAGGCCCGGGCGGAGCGCGACGCGGCCCGTCCGCCGGCGGCGGCACGCCAGCTTTTTCGCCGGCTCCGCGAGCTGCTGGTCGGCCTGGAGAGCTAGGGCCGATGGCGCCCGGTGCTACAATTCCCCGATGAAACCACTCGTCGGCATCATCATGGGGTCGACCTCCGACTGGGAGACCCTGCGGCACGCGGCCGAGACGCTCGAGAAGCTCGGCGTCCCGCACGAGGTGCGCGTGGTCTCGGCCCACCGCACGCCCGACCTGCTGTTCGAGTACGCTGCATCCGCCCGTGACCGGGGCCTGCAGGTCCTGATTGCCGGCGCCGGCGGCGCTGCGCACCTGCCCGGCATGGCCGCAGCGAAGACGTCGCTGCCGGTGCTCGGCGTACCGGTCCAGTCGAAGGCCCTGAACGGCCTCGACTCGCTGCTCTCGATCGTGCAGATGCCGGCCGGGATCCCGGTCGGCACGCTCGCCATCGGCGTGGCGGGCGCGACCAACGCGGCGCTGCTCGCCGCCTCGATCCTCGGCAACACGCAGCCCGCAATTCGCGCCGCTGTCGAGGCGTACCGCGCCGCACAGACCGACAAGGTGCTCGCGCAACCCGACCCGCGGCTGCCGCCCTCCCCCGCATGAAGATCGGCATCATCGGCGCCGGCCAGCTCGGACAGATGCTGGCGCTGTCCGGCTATCCGTTCGGGCTGCAGTTCCGCTTCCTCGACTCGAGCGACGCGGCGCCGGGCGCGCAGGTGGCTCCCATCGTGGTGGGCGCATTCGACGACCTGAAGGCGCTGCGCAAGCTCGCAGGCGCAGTGGACCTCGTCACTTACGAGTTCGAGAACGTACCGGTAGCGGCGCTGCACGAGATGGCCGCCACGCGGCCGTGTTTCCCGCCGGTCGAGGCGCTGCGCGTGTCCCAGGATCGCGTGCTCGAGAAGGAGATGTTCGGCCGTCTCGGCATCCCGACGCCATCCTATCGCGCCGTGGATTCGCTGGCCGAGCTCGAGGCTGCCGTCTCGGCGCTGGGCCTGCCGTGCGTGCTCAAGACCCGCCGGCTCGGCTACGACGGGCGCGGGCAGCGCGTCCTGCGGCGGCGCGCCGACGTTGGCCCCGCCTGGGCGGCGCTCGGCAGCGTGCCGCTGGTCCTCGAGGGCTTCGTGAAATTCGATCGCGAGGTATCGATCATCGGCGCGCGCAGCACGCGTGGCGAGACGCGGGCCTACCCGGTCGCGACCAACGCGCATCGCGAGGGCATCCTGCGGGTGACGGTCGCGCCGGCTCGCGCCGCGCGACTGCAGCGCGCCGCCGAGTCTTACCTGCGCCGGGTGCTCGACCACTTCGGCTATGCGGGCGTGCTGACCATCGAGTTCTTCGTCGAGGGCGGCCGGCTGGTCGCGAACGAGATGGCCCCGCGGGTGCACAACTCGGGGCACTGGACCATCGAGGGCGCGGTCACCTCGCAGTTCGAGAACCACCTGCGCGCCATCATCGGCCTGCCGCTGGGGGACACGAGCGCGGTGGGACATTCGGCAATGGTCAATTACATCGGCTCGATGCCGGACCGCGACCGGATACTCGTGCTGCCTGGCGCGCACCACCACGACTACGGCAAGACGCCGCGGGCCGGCCGCAAGCTCGGCCATTGCACGGTGGTCGCGCCAACGGCTGCACAGCGCGACGCGGTGCTGCGCAAGGTGTTGCGCGTGGTGCCGCGCTGACGACCTGCGGGCGGTCAACGGGACCCGCGGAGACTGTGACGAACCGCTACGTCTGACCCTGCGGCGACTCCCGTATAGTAGTGCCTGGAGCCATCCATGTACCTTGAACACTTCAGACTGCAGGACCTCCCGTTCCGCCTCAGCCCGGACCCGTCGTTCCTGTACCTGAGCCAGATTCACTCGCGGGCCAAGGCCTACATGGAGTCGACGATCTGGTTCACGGACGGCTTCGTCGTGATCACCGGCGAGATCGGCTCGGGCAAGACGACCCTGATCGAGTCCTTCCTGCGGGAACTCGAGCAGGACGTGGTGGTCGCCCAGATCAACCAGACCCAGATCACGCCCGTCGAGTTCCTGCAGGCCATCCTGGTGCAGTTCGGGTTCAGCCCGTTCAAGATGCGCAAGGCGGAACTGCTCGCCACCATCAACGAGTTCCTGGTCGAGCAGTACGCCAAGGGTCGCAAGGTGCTGCTGATCGTGGACGAGGCGCAGAACCTGAGCCTGAAGGTGCTCGAGGAAGTGCGCCTGCTCTCCGGCGTGGAGACGACCAGGCAGAAGGTGCTGCACATCATCCTCGCCGGCCAGCCCGAGCTGTCCGACAAGCTGGACTCGCCGGAGCTGATCCAGCTGATGCAGCGCGTCCGGCTGCGCTTCCACCTGACTGCGCTCAGCGAGTCCGACACCACCGAGTACATCCGCCATCGCCTGCGGGTGGCGGGTGCGGGCGATCGCGACCTCTTCGAGCCGGAGACGTTCTTCGTCATCTACCGCTACACCGGTGGAATTCCGCGCCTGGTCAACACGCTGTGCGACACCGCGATGCTGGTCGCGTTCGCGAAGGATCGCCCGACGGTCTCCACGGAAGAACTGCGCGCTGCGATCGACGAATTGCAGTGGGTCGAGTACGCATCACGCACGCACACCCAGCTGCGGGCTGCGATCGAGGACACGTCGCCGCAGGTCCAGCTGAAGCCAGGCCGCCTCGTGTTGTCGTTCAAGGGCAAGACGGTCGCCGAGTGCCCGATCGGGATGGGACGCTGCATCATCGGCCGGACGTCCGACAACGACCTGCAGATCGACAGCACCTACATCAGTCGCCACCACGCACAGGTGGTGTGCACGGCCGACGGCGTCTGGATCGAGGACCTCAACAGCACGAACGGCATTTTCTCGGGCGGCCGGCGCATCCGCCGCAAGCGGCTCGAGGACGGCGACGTCGTCAAGCTCGGCCTGCACGAGATCACCTATCACGTGGACGTCCACGACATGGTGTCGACCGGCAATCTGGACGACCCGCGTGACGAGCAGTCCGCTGAGACGGTCGATGACGAGGACGAAGACGAGGCAGAGGACGCCGAGACCAGGGAAGGACGCGGCGCCTGAACGGCGTCAGTCGTCGAGCGAGCGGGCGTCGTATTCGCGCTGGCTGGCGCGATAGTCACGCCGCCGCATCCACAGCACGAGCCCCACGGTCAGCCCGGCCGCGCCGAGCACCAGCAGCAGGCCGCGCGGCCCTTGCTCGGCGAAGTAAGCGGCACAGAGCAGCCCGGCGCCGGCCCCCATGTAGACGTAGGGAATGGCCTCATACAGCGGGCGTGGCATCCACATGGCGGCGGGGCCTGGTGCTGGCCGTTCAGCCCGTCCCGCCGACGGTCAGGCCGTCCACGCGCAGCGTCGGCTGCCCGACGCCGACCGGCACGTCCTGCCCTTCCTTGCCACACGTGCCCACGCCGTCGTCGAGGCGCAGGTCGCTGCCCACCATGGACACGCGGGTCATGACCTCGGGGCCGTTGCCGATCAGGGTGGCGCCCTTGACGGGCACGGTGATGCGCCCGTCCTCGATCAGGTAGGCCTCGCTGGCCGAGAACACGAACTTGCCCGACGTGATGTCGACCTGGCCACCGCCGAAGTTGCGGCAGTACAGGCCCTTCGGGACCGAGGCGATGATCTCCTCCGGCGTGTGCCGCCCGGGCAGCATGTAGGTGTTGGTCATGCGCGGCAGCGTGAGATGGGCGAAGGACTCGCGCCGCCCGTTGCCGGTGGGCGCGACGCCCATGAGCCGCGCATTGAGCTTGTCGTGCAGGTAGCCGCGCAGGATGCCGTCCTCGATGAGCGTCGTGCACTGGGTGGGCGTGCCTTCGTCGTCGACGTTCAGCGACCCGCGGCGCGCGGACAAAGTGCCGTCGTCCACGATCGTCACGCCCGGCGCAGCGACGCGCTGGCCGATGCGCCCGCTGAACGCGGAGGTGCCCTTGCGGTTGAAGTCGCCCTCCAGACCGTGCCCGACGGCCTCGTGCAGCAGCACGCCGGGCCAGCCCGCGCCGAGCACCACGGTCATCGTACCCGCCGGCGCCGGCACCGATTCGAGGTTCACCTGCGCAGTCCGCACCGCCTCGCGCACGAGATCGCGCCAGCGACCGGAGGCGAGGAACTCGGTGTAGGCAAAGCGGCCGCCGCCGCCCGCATAGCCCTGCTCGCGCCGTCCCTGGTGCTCGATGATCACCGCGACGTTGAGCCGCACCAGCGGACGCACGTCCGCGGCGAGCGTGCCGTCGCTCGCCAGCACCAGGATCGTGTCGTACGACGCCGCCAGGCTCGCCATTACCTGGGTGATGCGCGGATCGAGCGCGCGCGTCTCGCGGTCGATCTCCTCGAGCAACCGCACCTTGTCGGCGTCTCCCAGGGTCTCGAGCGGATCGATCGGCGGGTACAGGTTGCGTCCGCGCTGCGCGCGCCAGGCCTGCAGCGAACCCGCGCTGCCGGCACGAGCGATCGCCCGGGCAGCGTGGGCGGCCTCGAGCAGCGCGGGCAGCACGACTTCGTCGGAGTACGCGAAGCCGGCCTTCTCGCCCGCCA